>Ga0308172_1000108_pt1 | contig 162379 bp, 161 predicted proteins | sample PhyGR2_FD_202134 | JGI IMG/M metagenome (GOLD analysis project Ga0308172, IMG submission 202134) | Phyllosphere microbial communities from UC Gill Tract Community Farm, Albany, California, United States - DLSLSG.R2 | ecosystem: Host-associated > Plants > Phyllosphere > Unclassified | place... | reverse complement strand
CTCATTAAAGGCAAGACTGGCAATATGCGGCAAATTACGCGTTTGCATTTTTCTCCTCTTGTGCTGATGGTTGGGACTGTGCACGCATGACATCGGCAACCCATGCCGGCGGGGTTAAGCCCGCCGCTTTGCGTTCTTCAGACTCTCGGCACTGCTGGCGGAAAATATCCTGATAATCTTCCCCATATTTGCCGCATTCTTTCTCGTAAGTGCTCAGTCCAGCCTCGATAAGCATGATAGATTCTTGCACCTCCTTCACCCCATCGATCGCCATACGCCCTGCACCAATCCACTCTGCATTTCCCCATGCGCAGCGAGCCTCTTGGAAGGAGAAACGGGCATTTTTCGGCATCGTGACCACACGCCGCACCAGCGCTTCTTCTAACCAACATCCAAACATCTGGCTAGCCTGACGTGCGGCAATGAATTTGCGACGCCCTAAGAAATAGCGCCACGACTCGTTAGCCGAGGCTCGCGCACTCGAGTAGCTCACTTGGCTGTAATCACGAGAAAGTTGTTCGTATGACACGCCAAGCCCTGCCGCGATATAGCGCAGCAATGACTTTTCAAACACCGAATAACCGTTATCAGCATTCTGGGCGGTTTGTAATTGGAGCTTATCGCCGGGGAACAAATGCGGAATTTTAGCCCCGTTAAATTTGACCTGTGCCGCTTGGTAATACACAAGGTACTGTTCGAGCATTTGATTGAGCGGGGAGGCTGTACCCGGTCCTTTATCAGCACCGAGGATAAAATCAAAGGCTTTCTCAGAATCTAACTCAGACTCAATGGTTGCTGCATACATGGCTTTTACGATGGCACTTTGCAGTTGAGTGTTTTGCAGCGTATCGAGCATTTTCATTTGCTCCATCACGCTGTAGAACTGATTAGCACCTCGCGTTTGCCCATCCTCCACCGGCTCAAAAATGTGGATCATGCTGGGGCGGCCATTCGGCATCTCACGGGGAATACGGACCCATTTCTGTGTCCCAAAATGAGGATAACTGTCCTCACTCACCCAATAAGCTACCGCGGCACCATGGCGATCAATTTCTACCCCTGCGCGACGCTGCTGCGTATCGGTTCCGTTATAAGGATTACTGATACGTTTGGGGCTAACCATCTTAAAACGTGTACGGAATAAGTCGCCATGGCTCTCACTCCAGCACGGCTGTACGCCCAACTCACCATTAAAAGCATGCATGGCCACGCCTTCGCGGATCATCATGGTAAAGGTGCGTTTGCGCTCAACATCCAAGCAACAGTTATAGTCTTCGGCATATTCTCGCCATGCGGCTTCAACCTCATCCGAAAACGCTCGCGCATCTTGCTCATCAATACCGAGATAACGCCAGTTTGGACGATGGCTCAAACGAAAAAACGATCCGACGATATGATCCTGGTGTAGCTGAACGCCATTAGCCGCAAATCCATTATTGCGCACCAAATCATCAGCACGTGCGTTGCCGCGTTCTAACGTAGGTAATAATGCGGCATCGACACTTTCAGTTTGTGGGATCCACTTCGCGAGCTGCCCCCCAAAGCCACTACCGCCCCCATGGTATCCGGCATATTCACGTAGCGCCGTGTGGCCATCCGGCCCCAACAGTTCCGGTGCTGATGGATTCATAGCACCACCCCAGACGGCGGACGGCGCCGGGAATATTGCCCCAACTGGCCTTTTAAGTTGTCGATATAATTTTGTAATTGATCGAGAGAAGCGGAAGTAAAATCGACTTTACGCCCGTCTTTTTGCACGGAAACCACACGTTTCCCAATCAGTAAGTCATGCAGCGCACGCTGTGCCGCTGCCAAATCATTTTCAAGGCTCACATCATCCTCCTAGGCTTGCGGCTAAAGCGGCTAAATCTTTAGACGGGGTCTTTAGTGTTGTCGGCGACTGCTGTGCCTCCCAAAGCGCATTCAGGTCTAATTGCCAACGCGATACGCTGATGCGCAGTGCCGCCAGCGCATAAACAAAACAGTCCAGCGCCTCATTGCGTCGTTTTTTAGCATCCCACATGAGCTTCACCTTGCCGTTTTCGTATTTTTCCACCAGCTCTTCAGCGGTTAATTGCTGGGCTTCAATCAGATCAAAAACATCAGGGTTATTTGGAAAATGGACCACGCCCGCACCCGATTCACTTTCGGCAGGCGCAATCTTAAAGCGGGAATAAATCACTTCCTTCGCCGTATCAGTGCCAATTTCCGTGAGAAACACGCCATCTTTATTTTTCTTACGTGGCATATTGGCCACTGGCTTGCCATATACGCTTGCTCCCTTGATGGGAATGACGCGAAATAGACCGAGCCTCTTCGAACGCTTATAGACAATGCTGGGGTCAATACCACCAGAGTCCCAACAAATACGCCCAATACTGACTAACGAGCCATCCTTTCGGGTGTATTGCCGCGCTATCGCCGCATCCACACGTAACAAGGTTTCCTCTTCGTCATGCCGCCCCATGACAATGATGCGATCGATAAGAAAAGCCTCTTCATCCGGCCCCCATCCCCATACTCGGCACTCGTAGCGGTCGCGTTGGGAGTCGATCCCCATCGTAAGATAGACAGCACGTTCAGGGACCTGTGCAGGATAAAACTCAGCGCGTTCATGCAATACCTCGGCATCGAGGCGATCGCCAATATCCTCCGACCACGTCTCCCCCAGCGTCGTATTCACAAAGGTTTTACGCTTTCCCGGATCCCCCAAAGTCTTACGAAACTCTTTCACCATTTGTACCCACGTGGTGAATGGGCTGTACGCGGTCCAAATGTGGAAGGACACCGAATCAGACGGGTCAATCTCCGTCCCTGTGGAGCTAAACCATCGCAAACCGTCCGTTGTGGTCATGCCAGTGGTCTCGCAGATGTACCGTCCATCAGCAAAATTCACTTCGTTCTGATGAATAACGCAGGCATTGTGCTCGCACAGGTAATAGACACTCTTGGGTTGTTCTGCTTCCCATTTGAAGCCAAACGGGGTTTCTTTGTCTCCCCACTTGAGAAACTGTTCACCACCGCAGTGTGGACATTTAATGTGGTAACGCATCAAATGCTCAGACTCTCGCGCCGCGCGCTCTATCTGGCAGATGCCTTTAATTTTTGGTGTTGAGCCACGGATCGATTTAGGCCAAACCGAGCCCTCAATACGCTTATCACCCAGAAAGGTGGGTGAGCCCTCTTTCTCGATGTCTTCATCAAAAGCTGCCAGCTCGTCGTAACTAACAAAATCAACTGACTTTTCACGGTAGTTCTTCGCCGCTTTGCCGCCTAAACACCAGAAGCCACGCCCATTGGAAAAGCGCTTCATCGAAAGCGTATTATCTCGGTTCTTTTTGCCATACCACGGCGCTAGCGCAAGTAGTCCGGGCACATCACGGATCGTCGGTTCAATATGCGATTTCATGAAGTTCTCAGCGTCGCTATCGGTGGGTTGCCAAATAAGCCCGTTGCGCTGTTTATGCTCAATGAAATAGCTGATAACACCCAGCAGCATCTTGGAGTAACCAACACGTGCTGACTTAATAAGATTCACTTCTCGGATATCATCGCTGCCCATGGCGTTCATGATCGCCACCTGAAACGGCAACGTTTCCCAGCGCCCTTCTTGGTACGAAGACTCTTTTGGGAGGTAGTAATTTTCGTTGGCCCACTCCACGGCGCACACCGGCACGGCACGAAACAGAACACGTAATCCTGCTGAGACCGTTTGCTGCAAACTACGAATTTGTTTGCTTGATATATTCATTCAACAGCTCCGGCACTAACTCCCCTGTTGCCGCGGCTTTATTCATCGCTTTGACCACATCGCGCTTTAAAAACTCGATATGCCTATTCTCTAACTCAGGGAAACGACGCTGCATGGAAAGAGGAATACCATCTAAAATACCAGCGATTTCGGCGGCAACACGGGAGAGGACAAAAACACAAAAGGCAGTCTCTACCACTTCCGCCATATCTTTTGCATTCTTTAGCTCTTGAGCGTCAGCTTGCGCTTTTGTTAGTCGCCAACGCTCAAAATCAATATTGACCGCGGGATCATCCTCAGCAGCCGGTTGTTTTTGGCTCTGATGCTCGAGCCGGTTTTCCAAAACAGTACGCACATCGTAGAGCACTTCGCGACCACGGCGTTCGGTGGGCGTGACACCCCATTTATCAAATGCCTGAACAGAAATCCCGAGACTCGCCGCCATATCTCGCTTATTGAGGCAGACGGTCATGGATCACCTCCTCAGGTTGGTGTTAGTTGTTATGTTTTTTTACGAAATGCGCGCGGGACAAGGCCTGAGGGGGAACAACGAAACAACAACCAACTCTCCAAAAAAGCTCATAAATAGCGATATTTCGCGCGTCTACCGCCCCTCGGTGTATTTAGATGCTAGAAAGGACCCATAAAAAGCCGCCCGTAGGCGGTTATCAATTACTGAATCTTTTAAAATGATAAATTAAGCTCAAATCGATTAATTTCATATGAGTAAAAAAGCCTTGTTTTAGACCAAAATGCTTTCGCTGCATCATCAAGTGGCTCAGCAAAAATACTAGCGATATTCATTTCCATAGCCAAAGATATGATCTGAGAGACGACCTCCGATCCATACCCCTCACCACGAAATTTATTAAAAATATAAAGTTTGGAGATTTCTAACATCGTTCCATTGTCGGTATCAATGCCGCAGCAAATAACATAACCAAGCAGATGTTTACTATCTCTACAAATGAAGCTAATAAATTCACTGCTTCCTATCAGTCTCTTATGGACGATGAATGGCGCTATGTTGCAGCTTTCAGGCTCTTTCCTAAGCGCTTCATTTATCTCTAAAACTTCACTTTTATAGGATAAAATCTTTAGTACAACCAATTCAAAACCCACCCATTTCCAATCATTACAGGATATGCTGCAAGAACAGAACATATTACAATATATTAACAATTGCATGTAATTTGTTAAACATGTGGCGAGGTATATGTAAAAGGGCTGAACGATATGATAAATGACTCTAACGTGACTGAGCACCCCCATTTCACTTAGCGCTGCTCACATTTGATGATGACATTTCCATTTACACTCCGAATTCGGAAACGGAACCACATAAAGCTTTTAACGTTATCATTTGATAAATAGTTTATTTTTTCATTTTATGATTGAATATTTGACTCACCATTTTTTAGAAATAGATGCAACGTTGTAACCTGATTTAGCAACCACACTACTAACAAAAATTTAAATCAACAAGCCTCTTTTGTGGTAATGGACATAAATAGCCATAACAATATAATTAAATAAAATCAAATGGTTAAGGAATTATTTGATATTGCTATAGCCTTAGCCCTGCAGGATTCAACATTCTCTTCTATGCTGAATAAGTCGTTTTTATTTTATAAGGAGGCAATTTATGGGTTTGTTTGAGAAAGCTAAAGGTGTAGCAAATGAAGCGGCCGGTCATGTAGAAGAGTCCTATGGTGAAGCTACCAATTCGCATGAACATAGATTAGAGGGGCAGGCTCGACAAATTTACGGTAAAGGTTTAGGTGCTGCATCTGACGTGGTGGATACAGCGAAACAGCAAGTAGAAACAAACCCTCTTGCTTCGGTAGCTATTTCAGCTGGTATTGGTCTAATTCTAGGCTACTTACTTGGTAGAAAGTAATCTCTGGCCCCTCATTTAGGGGCTCTTGCTCTAAATCTTTGAAAACGAAGATTGAGTTAATCGTATTCATACCATTCATGCTTTCGCTTCATTCTCCGTGTCATAAAATTAGGTAAGCCTGATAGCTGTGCACTCATGCGCAGTCACCCTCTGTTAATTAATATCTATATCTATAGAAAATTTTAATTACCCCCAAAGTGATGAACGCCAAAGCTGTCACTTCTCCCTTATTACAATTGCCAGCAATTGAAATAATACTCATGCTAACAATTTACTAAGAATACACTTCTGTGTGGTTCTGGAATGCACAATGCAATTCAGATGTAAAATAAACTTAGCAAGTACTGAGGCTAAAAAATAATTATATGCAATCTGTTTAATAAATATTTAGAAATGCTATCATTTGCATAAATATTAAAACAAGGACACGAAAGTTGAACACTACTTTTCTTACTGCTGCTTCAGTGTTACTTGTTTTCTCAGTTTCTAACTGTGATATGAGTATTCCCAAAGAAAACAGGCACACGCTTAAATCTATGTATAAGAGGTTTGAGGTTAGAGAAAAATTGCAGTGCATGCATAGTCCGGCTTGCGATGTGATAAGGCATTAATTATAAGCTCTTTTCGTGTACCATTAATCACCAGTGTCTGTCTTAATTGCACTGAGTTCTAACGTAATCTTGCAACCCATTAATCATTGTTTCGGATTGTCTGATCCGTTCGACGAGACTGAGATAATCCCGTTCAGCGGAGTCATTAAGTCGGGGGCCAGTTGCATCAGGCTTGCCGGTGGCGGCGGTGGTTTCTGGCAGTTTTGGACAACTGGCCGCGATGCGCAGCCGCTTAGCACCAGTGTTAAGGTCAACACGAAGAGTTTCAATTTGTGACTTAGCATTTACTAACTCCTGCATATACTTCGCGTCCAAAGCCGCATTAAGCTGCTGACGGTGAGCCATATCATTAATGGTGGATTGGCGTTCACGGGCTAACTGTTCAGCAGCAATGCGGTCTTTATCAATCTGATGGTATTTAACGCGGTAATGGTCAGCTATTCTCCCAGAGACGACCAACGCCACCAGCAACAATCCTATTGCCATCATTCGCCAACTGAAATTTATATTCATTGGTCTATATCCCAACAGGTAAGCTCCGACTCTTGCCCTCTCCGCACCGGCTGCCCCGCGCAATTATTTTCTTTAATCCGACAATCTCTACCGCCGTCGAATATCCAGCGCTTTATCTCAGCGCAAGCACCAATGCGATCACCAGCATTCAACTTCTTATAGAACGTTGAGGGAAAGCATTTGGCTGGGCCAATGTTGTAAGGGCAAAAAGAAGCGATACCCGCGATGGCTGGCTCGGAAAGTGGCACAGTCACATTTCGCTTAACCCATGCGATGGCTTTATCACGCTCTACAGCGTCGTAGCGCTTGCACTGGCTGTATGAAAGTTTCAGCCCTCGAGTGACTGGTCTCCCTTCAATATGCGTCAAACCACGGCATATCGTCCAAATGTCACGTCCATCCTGATACGCAATAGTTCGAACACCCTCTTTCTCATCGAGAAACTGGTCGAGGATTTTATCTGCTGTGGCTCCGCCGAGAACTAATGCCAGAACTGCAGCGCTAAGTTTTGTTTTAGTCCCCATCAATCACGCTCCAGCATTTCCAGCTCTTCATTCACCGGCGCAGCAGCTATCACCTGACGGCTTTGAATCCATTCACGTAATAAGCGCTCACGACGGCAGCGGAAATAAATCCCCGAAATAAGGCCAGCCAGAGTGCAAAAAATGCCAACAATGATGCCGACAATCATCCACTCATTAGGTGAGAAGTAATTAATCAGGCTGAATAGCCATGACGAAAGCCCACCGGCGAGCAAGGTGTTATCGGCAGCACGTGTGTACATTCTTTTCATCCTTCACCTCCACCAGCGAGGCAGGGTTATTTAGTGAATAGCGCCCAGCCGTAAAACCACTCTCAGCTAGAAAGTGTTTAATGTGTGGATGGTTGTTGGCTGGACGCTAGAAATAAAAAAGCCCCCCCAGAGGGGACCTTTAAAAGATGATTACGATATTAGGACCATATTCTATTAAAAAAGGTTTAACTTTTAAAAAACGCAGTGACTTAATTTCTAATTACTAATATATATGAACCAAGAATCATCTCATCCTGATAAATATAAGACAAAAGCAATACCTTTGAAAAAAAGATCATTTTCAATTACTTAACATGAAGCATTAGAGTTAATTATGATGTAATAAGAAAAACAAATACTCATCATAAAATAAATAGATCTAAATCAATAAGTTGCGATTCATCCTAGGGTATCAATTACTAACTGCGTTTGATTATACATTAGCATCGCTTTTCCCTGGTGTTGGCCTATGGCCCCTCTCATCTGAAATTACGGGGGTGAGAGGTTTCTTTTTTATTACGTGTGGAGTTCCATCGAATGAAAAATAGTCGATTGTTTCTTATTGCCAACAGCTATGTAAAAGTGGTTTGCTCAGAGCCTGCAAAAATTCTTTTGATTAATGAAAAGTATTTCGACAAGTTTTGTAGAGATAGCTGGGCCGACTATCATGGTGGTTTTTTTACCAATTTCCCGGCCATTGTCGAAGTTCCATACGATGGGATTTGGAATATTGTGATTGATACTCATAGTCATGGAGACACTGAGCCTTCAGTGAGCATATCTATTTTGCCTAATCATGAATTATTAGAGCACCAAGACATGCCCAAATAGTAAGGGAAGTCTAATTACAGGCAGTTATCAATGTAGGAGTTCACCATCAACCACAACTGTCATGAGCACTGGGTAGCCACCCCACGTTGATTCCAAGATGAATACCAACTCAGTACTCATGCAGTTGTTCAGCACATCAAACGCTCCGGTTTACCCTTCTTCGCTGACTGATGTGCTGAATGCCGTGGAAAATCCTCCCGTCCACTTCTCTCACAAACTAGCCGAGATCCACGGCATGTATAAACGTAACTTATAAGTAGATTCTATTCAATCAGTCTACGTTACTCCCAAACGATCATTTATTTCCCAAGCAATGGTAAAATCATCCGTTAGCAGGCATTTTTCGTTGACTAAGATATTACAGGGAGAAACGCTTCGCCCATTCTGTGATCTGTTCACCGTAGATGAACTGAATGTTGAATGATTCTGTTGGACTCTGTACCGGCCCCAAGTAGACAACACATGGATACCTTTTCGGTCGATTATCAAAAACATAATCAACGATGTCAGTCTCATCAATCAGGTCATCGTCGGCAAAACATGTAGCTCTAACCCACAAATCATATACAGCTTCGTTAAGCAGTAGTTCCATCGCATTTCTCTGTAAGTAGTTTACCCACATACAGAGTAGACGAACTCATGTTAGTTGTGCTGAAAATTGAATTCACAGATGACCACTTCCCAAATTCAGGAATATCCGTACAGCCTCCTACCATCCATCAGGGAAGTAGAGTTAGTGTATAGATGGTTGTTGGCTGGATGCCATGATCAAAAAACCCGCACTTGGCGGGTTTATATGTAATTTTGGCAACATACCAAATTAACGTTAAATATGGCTCATTTTGTTGACTTTTGCAATAACTTTGTCGTTAAAATTCACGATATCATCAATTCTTTTGTTATCTACATCACGCAATACGCCTTCATCTAATCGCTCACACTCAAGGATCAAGTGTGCCCAATGATCAGCATAGTGTTTTGACCAATTGTCCGGGGCAATCCCCAGCAAGCTCGCTAATTCACATGCTTTACGCTGCTCTCCATCCATAGCTCTGCGAGTGTAGGCATACTGCTGCACTGCCAGCCACACCAATTGTGCAAGTCGTGACGTCACTTTCTTTGTGATCCGCTTGCCTGCTAACGTCTTTTTGAACTCGTCCCATACATGTTTAGTGATCAGGACTTGATAGTCATAGTTCAGGTCATGCGCATAGCAATACCGAATCCATCCAAGCTGGTGGCCATCAAGTGTAGATATTGCCCGGCGCCACGAACTAAGACAGAACACAATTTCTTCAATTGGTGGCCTTATATCCTTACCGCCTCGAGTTTCTGCACACTTAACCGGATCAGCAATGCGAACCTGCCCGCCAACTTCGCGCACTGGCTTACGTGGATAACGTGACGTGTTTACCAATGCCGCTCCCTGAAACGCATCAAGCTGGCCTTTTGTTGCTCCGACAATGTTTGCAAGTGCCAGCGAAACGCAGCTTCTTACATACTCTAAATGCTGTAAATTCATTACTCAGCGCTCCCCACACGTTACGCTTTGAAAATTGCGCCAACACCCAGCGCGTAATTTAAAAATTCAATCAATAGGAATCGCTGATCCCCGTGTTTCTGCTCCCACGCCCCAACATCCTTGTGCAACTTGTCGTGGCACCGTCTGCATAACGGCAACACGAACAGGTCATGCGTTTTGGTTCCCATGCCACCGAGCCCGTGGTTAATCACATGATGCGGATCGTCAGCTGGTTTACTGCAACCGCAGCACTTTTGCGTTTTTACCCACCGCGTGTATTTCTCACACTCCCACCGCTGTAACTTAGGTTTCAACATAAAGCTCGCTGGTGGCGCTTCATCACCCGAAAGCTTGATAACGGGTTTTACCTGCTCCACAAGATCGGTAACAATAGAGAATGGATCTGGCTCCCACGGGTTAATATCCGCCTCTTTCGTTGTGCCTCCGATGGTGGGGAGTTCCATCCCAGTAATAGCGTACGCAGGAAGAAGGTCTGCTACACCGTTTAGCGTCGCCCACCAGCACACCTCAGCAAATGAAATCTCTCGCCCTTCACTCAGATCCAGTTTGATGCGAATGGCCTCGAGTAAGCATTCAATCCTGTTCTGCATAGCAATCGACATCATGGCTTCTGTGAAATGCGTGCGAGTACGATTATCACAACTCCAGCACAGCCGAACCGCGCTGCCCTCATAGGGTGTTGTCACTAGCTCTTTATGGTGCCAATCCGCATGCCACTGGCATTCATCCTTCTCATCGAGCCATGTGAGCAAACTATCCAACCCACCAGCTGCTCGATAAACACGATCATTAGCCCAGAAAGCAGATAGGCGCAGATCTGCGGCTAATGTCTGATGTTCTGCAGGAATTTCACCCGTTGGCAATTCACGCAGAGCACGGGGTTCATCAGAAATGTACAGGCGTTGCTGTTGTTTGAAATGATGCATCAGACCGGTACCGGGGCGCAGTAGCACTACGCCCAGATCTGACTGAGGAAACGCAGTCAGTAACAATCTCATGCTGCCACCAGCTTTTCAGCCATACGACGAACTTGCGCCAGAAATGCATCACCCCGAGTGATTAGATCATCGCGGGTGACATAACTGATTGCTGGTCCACGCCATTGCTTATCCAGAATGACCACCGCTCCAGCAAAAAACGCGCCGGTAGGCTTTTGCTTCTCATCAGCAGGCTTAAACCACACAGGCAGATCAAAGCCGATACGCCCACGAATGAAAGCAACATGATCGGCTTCTTCTGGCCACCACACTTCGCTTGTCGCAGCCTTAATCAGGAGGATGTAACGACCGCCCTTCTCACGCATAGCCATCGCATGATCGATAATGTGGCGCATGCCTGTGACATATTGCCCTTCATACTCTTTAACGCGGCTGTACGGTGGGTTTGCGTATGCCGCACCGCCTAGCTCTTTTAGACGTTCTGACCAGTCCTGAGTAAGTGCGTTATCTTCAGCGGTGTAGTACGCGTCACATTTAGCATTATCAGCATCAGCAAACAGATCGAGAGTAATTGGCCCGAACATAGCGTTAATGCCCCAAAACAATGAATCTGGAGTACGCCACTGATCGCCAACGTCTTTTAGGTAGTGTTCAGACTCTGCACGTTGTGCTGCTAAATCGGCGCAGTATGGGTTGATATTCATATTCACGACAGCACCTCCAAGCTGACAACCGTTTCAAAATCCATTCGCGGATCAGCTGTTACATACGTCGCACGGCAATGAATTGAGCACTGGTTACGGCATTTCACTGCGTGTTCCATATCTTCTTCGGTACCACAGTTCTCAATGACTCGGGACCATTCATATTCAGCGCGGCGCCACTGCTTTGATGCTTCGCAACGTCTAGCTCTTTCCTGATGAAGTTGAACCAGTGCTGGGCGATGGCGACGAATAACTGGCACGGTTTTAATTTTCATGATCATGTTCTCCAGCCAGTGGTTGGCGCTGAATATTCCTGCTTCGAGAAATCCATATTGACGTAGCTTGCTGGCTGTTTTGCTTGCGTGCCTGTAGGCCACTGAGATCTTGGCAGTCGACCAGCGGCCACCCATTTGGTCGCCGAACTGAGATATGCGGGGAATTTTGCTGGGCGAAACAGCGTCACCGGATTCAGGTTCGCTGAAAAATCAGGATTGCTGGCCCAACGCTCGACACTGAAATCCACAACCAACACCAGCTCGTCAGTGGTGAACCCTTCACGCAGTCGGCCACGGATATTATCGAGTGACGATTTGCAATTCTGGTACCGAGATGCGGTTACTTGGTTCAGGTGTTTGAGTACCTGAATGGCCTGATCGGTAATTTCCACCTCAGGGTCGGCCGAAGGCTGACAAAAGGTTTTAATACTTGATGGTTCAGGTGTTGATGTTACTGATGGATCGCCCCCAGATTCTGACGGGTGAAAACCGCCCTTTTTGCTGGATTTCGACGCGTCGGATTTTGACCCGTCAAATTTTGAGGCGTCAGATTTTGACGGGTCAGATTCTGACGCATGAGCAGCTAGCCGAAGTTTCTCAACATTAAGCTGGTAAATATTGCTGGCGTTCCGGTTACCTGCTCGGCGTTGTTGGCGGCTAACCCACCCTTCTCTCTCAAGTTTACCTAGCGCTGTACGTACGGTGCTTTCACCCGCGCCAATCTGGCGAGCAATGGTGGTCACTGAGGGCCAGCTTTTGCCCTCGTCACTGCTGAAATCTGCCAGACGAGCCATGATGGCCACCTCTGAGAGTTTTAACCCCGCAGCTGCGCAACCGTCCCAGACATAACCTGATAACTTGTTGCTCATACATCGATCCTTTCAAAACGAGAGCGAAAGAGAATGAGCGGCGATGCACACTCAAAGTCATAGCCCTGACGGCGATAAATCACTTTCTGGTTAATCCGGTCGTAACGGATAACGTGGACAACAGTCCCTTTCCTGTCGCGATAGAAGCGATCAAGAGAAGCAATCCCGTGTGTCATGACGCCCTCCGCTTTCTTGCTATAACACCCACAATGGCCACCGCCCTTCTGTGGTTACATGGCACCCAGCGGTTTGCTATTCTTCGTTCATACCGTAACGGCGCTGGTGGCCGGACGTTTGTAGCTGGTAAGCAACGCAGTTGCGGCACCTGAGTATTTACTGTTAAATTGCTCACGCGATTATTTCTCAACACAAGAATGTTTCGCACCCGACGCCAAGAGCTGCATACTCTTGGCGTCACCCTCTCCCCACAACATTTCTGAAATCACCCAAATCTCAGCTATCAAAGACTGTGCGCGATACCCTTTAGCACGTAGGCGTTTGCTTTCTTCTTGGTCAAGCACGCCATCATGGGTGAACTCGTTATGTGCTCGGCTAAAATCACCCAGCGCCGCAAGCAGATCGTTAAACTTGTGCAGCAGCTCTTCATTTCCAACCTGCTCGATGTCAGGCAGTTTTACGAACACTCCACCAGCGCGTTTGCACATAGCTTCGGTAATATCCGTGCGGCCGGAAAATGCCTCCATCTGAATGGCCATCCCGAACGGCACCATTTGCCCACCGATCTGGCGAACGCGGTTACTCAGCGCGTTATGGGTACCGTTGTGCGAAAGCTGTTGCGCCATCGCTTCATACCCGCCTGGTGTCGATGTGATCAACTTGTGCATTGCTGCCGTCATATCTGCCGGAGCTGGAAAGTTTTTGTTGTCCACAGCGTTGGTCTCTCTTTTGTGGTTTTACTTTTGGTCTGGTTACTTATGATTCTTAGGTGGAAACAACCCGTCTAAAGTGACCACGCAGCCCAGTTGGTTAAAAGCCATTACAATTTTTCGGCACGATTCGAGATCTGGAGCTCTTATCCCTGATTCGTAATTAGCCACCCGAGACTGTGACCAGCCACACTTAGCCGCAAAAGTTGTTTGTGAAACGCCCAGCTTTTTTCGTTCTGATGCAATGTTGTTCATTGTCAATCCTTCGTGAGTATGAATACCGTCATTAAACACGTTTTGTGTTTAGCATGCAAACACAAAACGTGGAAAGCCATTTAACACGCTATGTGATAAATAGAGTTCTATGAACACAAATGAAGAAATCGCAAAACGCCTCAAGAATTTGAGGGAAAGAAAGGGTCTATCTCAAAAGGCTCTAGCAGAGCTTTGCGGATGGAAATCACAATCACGCATAGGCAATTATGAGCTAGGCACTCGTAGTATCAGCGCTGATGATGCTGTCATAATCGCTAAAGCCTTAGACGTTAGTGCTGCTGAGCTCTTATTTGGAGATACCGGATTTAGCAATGTCTCAAATCCTAGGCCATATGAGAGAGGGAATCTCTACCCAGTAATTAGCTGGGTAAGTGCAGGCGCATGGGCAGAGGCCTGCGAACCTTACACAATTGACCAAATAGATGAGTGGTTTGAATCAGACGCGAAGATTGCTGGTACAGGCTTCTGGCTTCGTGTTCAAGGTGACTCGATGACTGCCCCCACAGGCTTGAGTATACCCGAAGGCACGTTGGTGCTGGTCGATACTGGGCGCGAACCAATTAACCATAGTCTCGTTGTCGCTAAGTTGACTGATGCAAATGAAGCAACCTTCAAACGCCTTATCATCGATGCTGGCCAAAAATACCTTAAAGGGCTTAATCCCTCATACCCATTAATTCCAATCAACGGGAATTGCAAAATTATCGGCGTCGCGATCGAGACAAAACTGAGACTGGTTTAGCCCATAAAACCTCAATTTCCTCATAAGGATTTGGGGTTTTACACATCTTTCTTCCCTTCAAATTGCCTCATATTTGCTAAACACACAAAATAAACACATTTTGTGTTTGACATGATAAACACATTTTGTGAATATCATTCATGTCGTAAACACAAATCATGTTCAGCTTATGTTCTTTACCCTTATAAATGAGGTTTTGTGAGCGCTACAAACTACAGAGAGAAGAGCTCGGCCTCACATTTGTAAACCTTCAGCCCCGAGCCCTTCTATGTGTGGAGAGTAATTAATTAAATCTATCTGTTTGTGTGAATTTTAATTAATTCGCACCGGAGATACTCATACCTAAAAAATGTGGAGGAATAATCGTGAAGTTAAGCGAATTATCAGCAAAGACACTCGTTAAGCAGACGCATGCAGGCACCAAGCTAGTGAGTGGGCAATACCCGGAGGCCGCAGCAATATTGCGTGAAGTCACTACTCGATATGACGTGTTGTATGAAGTGCGTCTGCAAGCCAAGGATGCAGAAAGAAAGCCTGAGCTTGTAGATTTGAGCCAACAGATAAAACTACTAGACAGAATCCTTAGCTGGATTTTGAAAGAGCTTCCTACGCCAACACAAAAGGCTGCAGCAATGGCCATGAGGCTAAGCTCGGTAATAGAGATCATTTCAAACCTTGAACTTCCAGCACAGGGGCAGAAAAATGACTAACTCAATCGTGATCGACATTGAAACTGTGGATGTACGCCCTTCTGCTTTAATCCTTTCGATTGGGGCCTTCGCTTTTGATATCTCAAACATCGAGAAGACACGCAGTTCAATTCTTGAAGTTAGCCGGGATCTAGATGTAGCCGAGTATTCCACATATACCTTTTACGCACTTGTGGATACGTTCAACCAGCTCATGTCTGGCCGTTCTGTTGGCAAAGATACTCAGTTCTGGTGGAAAACTCAGGGGGAACATGCTCATGAAGCTTTAGCCGGTGAGCGCCATTCATTAAGCACGCAGCTGCTGAACTTATCCAGCTGGATCGCTCAGCATAATGATGCCCGGATATATTTTCGTGGTACTGATTTTGATGGCTCCATTTTGGAACATGCTTATCGCCAATGCGGTTTGACCTGCCCTTGGAAATACAACAGCAAGCGAGACGTCCGCACGTATATCGATGCGCTAACTGGTAGCCAAAAAGGTTACATCGTGGACCACCAGCCATGTTTTCAGATTATTAAGCATCATGCACTGCATGATGCAATGAATGATGCTGAGCAAATGGTCATAGCCTACTCTGGCAACATGGCATCCCATTAAAACTGATTGTTAGTACCCAAACTACCCGCCAGCTCATACTGTGCTATTGGGCTGGCTATCGAGGAATGACTATGGCGCGAATGCTTCCATTGCTGGAGTGGGCAAAAGAGGAATTTGGCGACCTCGCCCCTAGCGAAAGAATCTTAAAAAAATATGCCAAGGGGCAGATGATCGTCCCACCTGCTCAGAAAATTGGTCGAGAGTGGATGGTTGACCGCAATGCTCGATATGTTGGCATGCTGGTAACTCCTGTACTCTCAAAGACGGCAAATCCAATGCTAAAAAGGATTATTTCAGATGGCTGCTCGTCCACGCTCGCATAAGATCACTATACCGAATCTGTATAGGAAATTAGATAAGCGTAATGGAAAGGTCTACTGGCAATATAAGCATCCTATCACCGGTAAATTTCACAGCTTAGGGTGCGATGAAGATGAGGCCAAACAGGTCGCTAGTGAAGCAAACGTAATTATTGCTGAGCAGCGTACAAGGCAAATCCTGTCCATTAATGACAAAATTGCGCAGTTAAAAGGCTCGAGAGAATCCATTACTGTTTCTGAGTGGCTTGATAAATATATAACCATTCAGGAAGAACGAATTAAAAACGAGGAATTAAGACCCAATACTTACAAGCAGAAAATAAAACCCGTCCGTCTGTTCCGTGAACACTGTGGTATGCAGTATTTAAAAAGCATTACTACTCTCGATATCTCAGAGATTGTCGATCCAGTAAAGGCCGATGGACACAGCCGTATGGCTCAGGTCGTTCGAATGGTTCTGATTGATATATTCAAAGAGGCCCAGCACGCTGGGCACGTGCCTCCAGGCTACAACCCTGCACAGGCAACCCGACAGCCCCACAACAAAATCTCACGACAGAGATTATCTCTTGTGGAGTGGCAGGCGATTTTCACACAAGCAGATCACCACCCAGCCTATCTCAAGAGCGGGATGCTATTAGCATTAGTCACCGGCCAAAGGATCGGAGATATATGCGCGATGAAGTTTTCGGATATTTGGGATGACATGTTGCATGTAACCCAAGAAAAGACAGGCATGAGATTGGCGATCCCACTGAGCCTCAGATGCAACGCGATTGATATGAGCCTTAAAGATGTAATTGCGATATGCCGCGATGCCGTTGTCAGTAAGTATTTGGTTCATTTTAGGCATTCAACATCTCAAGCCACACGCGGCGGAAATGTATCTGTAAGTTCGCTGACAACGACTTTTAAGAAATCACGCAACAATTGCGGTATCAGTTGGGAAGAAAAGACAGCACCAACCTTTCATGAACAAAGATCGTTATCGGAACGACTGTATCGAGAGCAAGGAGTCGATACGCAAAAACTACTTGGGCATAAATCTAAAAAAATGACAGATAAGTACAACGACGATCGGGGGAAAGATTGGATGGTTGTTGCTATATAAAAGAGCCAATCACAGGAGGGTTTTGGGGAAGAATTTTGGTGGAGTTTTGGGGAAGATTTCTCGTTAACAAAAAATAACGGGGCTCTAACAGCCCCGTTTACATTTACGCTATTACATGTGCTTAATAATCGCGTCACCAAACTCTGAACATTTCAGCAGTTTAGCGCCTTCTAACTGACGTTCGAAGTCATAGGTCACGGTCTTGGCAGCGATCGCGCCTTCCATGCCTTTAACAATTAAATCAGCCGCTTCGAACCATTCCATGTGACGCAGCATCATTTCAGCGGACAAGATAATAGAACCAGGGTTTACTTTATCCTGACCCGCATACTTAGGTGCGGTGCCATGAGTCGCTTCAAACAGAGCGCATTCATCACCGATGTTAGCGCCCGGTGCAATACCGATACCACCAACCTGTGCAGCCAGCGCATCAGAAATGTAGTCACCGTTCAGGTTCATACAGGCGATAACGTCATATTCAGCAGGACGCAGCAGGATCTGTTGCAGGAACGCATCCGCGATCACATCTTTAACGATGATGTCTTTGCCGGTTTTAGGGTTCTTGATTTTAACCCATGGGCCACCGTCAATCAGTTCGCCGCCGAATTCTTCACGCGCCAACTGGTATCCCCAGTCTTTAAATGCGCCTTCGGTGAACTTCATGATGTTGCCTTTGTGAACCAGCGTCAGAGAGTCACGGTCGTTGGTGATCGCGTACTCAATCGCCGCGCGAACCAAACGCTTAGTGCCCTCTTCCGAGCAAGGCTTGATACCGATGCCGCAATGTTCAGGGAAGCGAATTTTCTTCACGCCCATTTCATCACGCAGGAATTTGATCACTTTGTCAGCTTCAGCGCTGTCTGCTTTCCATTCAATACCGGCATAGATGTCTTCTGAGTTTTCACGGAAGATCACCATATCAGTAAGTTCTGGTTGTTTCACCGGGCTTGGCGTGCCCTGATAGTAACGGACTGGACGCAGGCAAACGTAGAGGTCGAGCTGCTGGCGCAGTGCAACGTTAAGAGAACGAATACCGCCGCCAACCGGGGTGGTCAGTGGGCCTTTGATAGCCACGCGGTAGTCACGAATAAGGTCCAGCGTCTCTTCAGGCAGCCATACGTCTTTACCGTAGACCTGAGTCGATTTTTCGCCGGTGTAGATTTCCATCCAAGAAATTTTGCGTTCGCCTTTGTAGGCTTTGTTAACGGCTGCATCAACGACTTTGATCATCGCAGGAGTCACGTCAACACCGATACCGTCACCTTCAATGAACGGAATCACCGGGTTATGCGGAACAACCAGTTTCCCCTGAGCATCAACCGTAATTTTCTTACCTTCAGCCGGAACAACAACTTTGCTTTCCATTAACCTCTCCTTCAGCGCACGTACTTATAAAATACCGTTTATAAATATTACTACCCATTAACCTGGGTCATTCGTTTTTGTACAGTAACTGCTTGATTTCGCAAAGGCATGAATTTTTAAAAATGCAGCCTTTTGTTAATGCATTGTAAGATACCTGTCAATATTACTTGAAATATTGTCCGTCGCCAATCGGAATACGATTTCAGTTATAATGTTGTGACCATCTGCTATCATAATCATTATGTCAAAATTCCCTGTTAAAAATCACAACGTTAACCGATTCAGCTCGCGTCCTACTGCGGCTGTGAAGCGTCCACGTGGGCCACGAAAAGTGGTCATATTCAACAAACCTTTCGACGTTTTGCCTCAGTTCACCGATGAAGCAGGACGCTCTACATTAAAAGATTTCATCCCGTTGACCGATGTTTACGCGGCTGGCCGTCTCGATCGGGACAGCGAAGGCCTGCTGGTGCTAACCAACGACGGCAAACTTCAGGCTCAGTTGACTCAGCCTGGGCAAAAAACAGGTAAGGTCTACTATGTTCAGGTTGAAGGTGCACCAGACGAAGCCGCTCTGGAGCAATTCCGCCGTGGCCTTGAGCTAAAAGATGGTATGACACTCCCTGCTGGCATTGAAATCGTTGCGGAACCAGAATGGCTCTGGCCGCGCAATCCGCCGATCCGTGAACGTAAATCCATCCCTACCACATGGATGAAAGTAACGCTTTATGAAGGCCGTAACCGGCAGGTACGCCGAATGACAGCGCATATTGGTTTCCCCACCCTGCGCCTGATCCGCTACAGCATGGGAGATATTACGTTGCAAGATCTCGCCCTCGGCGCTTGGCAAGAAATCCAATATCCATAGCCAGAAAGCATGGCTAAATAACGAAATGGTTAATCAGTCATGAATAGCTAACTCATAGAAGAAGGAAATCTGATGCTAAAACCTCATGTGACCGTTGCCTGCGTCGTGCAGTCTCAGGATCGTTTTTTGATCGTAGAAGAAACCGTACACGGAAAACCAACGTGGAATCAGCCGGCGGGTCATTTGGAGGCCGACGAAACCCTGCTAGAAGCTGCGGTGCGTGAGCTATGGGAAGAGACGGGCATACACGCCCAACCTCAGCACCTCTTGCAGATGTATCAGTGGGTTGCACCAGACAATACGCCTTTCTTGCGTTTTACCTTCTCGATTGATTTACCCGAACAGCCGGAAACGCAGCCGCACGATGACGACATCGATCGTTGCCTGTGGCTCACCGCCGATGAAATTATCCACAGTGACCGCCTGCGGTCGCCGCTGGTACGCGAGAGTATCCTGCGCTATCAACGCCCTGAGCGGTATCCGCTGGAAATTCTCGCCACCTTCGGTGAGCTAAAAAGAAGCTAATTAAGCTATAAGCCCCGCATCGGCGGGGTTTTTCTTGTCCTCTCGACACAGCGTGCTTGCGATCACACTTTTTACCTTTGATATTCTTATTCGTCACAATTGACGTTTTTTTAACTCATAAAAATGACGACCCCCGCTCAAATCACCTTATTTAATTCTCTCTAAAAACGTTACCTATTCTTTTTATTAGAGAAATTTTCCAGGCTCCTCTTTGGCACAGATCGTGCTCATGCATTGAGCATGCTAGTCACCGTTGTGATCTGAACCAGAGGACCGAACATGAATCGCTTTGTGATTGCAGAACCTTTGCGATGCATTGGCTGTAATACTTGTCTTGCGGCCTGCGCCCAGACGCACAAGGAACAGGGTTTGCAGCAGCACCCTCGCCTTGCGATGACGCGTACTGGCGACCAAACGGCGCCCATCCTGTGCAGACAGTGTGAGGACGCGCCGTGTAAAAGGGTATGCCCTGTTAACGCCATTAGCCAAGGCACCGACGCCATTGAGCTAAACGAAAGCCTGTGCATCGGCTGCAAACTATGTGGTCTGGTCTGCCCCTTCGGAGCGATTACGCCTTTCGGCAGTCACCCTCTCGATCTTCCTGACCAATTTCAATATCACGTCAGCGCGGCTGAACTGGCCGATGTGCCCGTCAGTTCGCCGACGATGGAGCCGTTTCTAGCGTGGAATGCAGGCGTTCGCAGCATTGCCGTCAAATGTGATCTGTGTGCTTTCTCACCGTCTGGCCCCGCCTGTATCCAAGTTTGCCCTACTGATGCGCTGCACTTGGTCGATGAAAAACTGATCGCACAGCAGCTGTTGCAACGCCGCTTGGAGGCCTCTTCTGAGTTAGCGTCTGACCTTCTGGCGCTCGCCATCCCACCGCAGGAGCACCTCTAATATGGATTCTCTTCACTTGTTGTTCTGGTCTGTTGGTCTCTACGTGATAGGCGCCGTGCTCTCGCTACTCTTCGCAAAGCAAGAGCGTATCGCGATTTGGGCCACCGGCATCAGCGCTATTCTTGGCGGGATTATCGGACTGTGCAGCGCGTTTCCCGTATTGATACAGACCGCAACGCTCACATTTTCTGCCGCAGGCCCCTTCCCTTTTGCCGAGTTCGTGGTGCGCATGGACCCATTGGCGGCGTTTATGGTGCTGGTCATTTCGTTGCTGGTCACCCTGTGCGGGCTCTATTCGCTTTCTTATGTCGAGGAGTATCGCGGGCGCGGCGCGTGGAGCATGGGGTTCTTCATGAACCTGTTCATCGCCTCCATGGTGGCGCTGGTCGTGATGGACAATGCTTTTTACTTCATCATTCTGTTCGAGATGATGTCGCTCGCTTCGTGGTTTTTGGTTATCGCCGATCAGGACGACGAATCTATTCATGCGGGTCTGCTCTACTTCTTTATTGCCCACGCAGGTTCCGTGCTCATCATGATTGCGTTCTTCTTGATGTGGCAGCAAAGCGGCAGCCTCAATTTTGCCTCCTTCCGCAGCCTCTCTCTTTCTCCTGGGCTGGCCTCGGCCGTTTTTCTGCTGGGCTTTTTTGGCTTTGGTGCCAAGGCAGGGATGCTGCCGTTACATAGCTGGCTGCCTCGTGCTCATCCTGCGGCACCTTCTCACGCATCGGCGTTAATGTCTGGCGTCATGGTCAAAATCGGCATTTTCGGCATCATCAAGATCGGTATCGACCTTTTGGGTGCCACCGAACTGTGGTGGGGGATCGTGGTGCTAGGATTTGGCGCCGTATCTTCCGTGTTAGGCGTGCTGTATGCGCTTGCCGAGCACGATATCAAACGGCTCCTCGCCTGGCATACGGTTGAGAATATCGGCATTATTTTAATGGGCGTCGGCGTTGGCATGGTTGGAATGGCCACTCAGCATCCGGTTCTCGCCGCGCTAGGCTTGCTCGGTGCGCTCTATCACCTGTTGAATCACGCCGTATTTAAAGGGCTGTTGTTCCTCGGCGCGGGCGCGGTTATTTATCGTGTGCATACCCGCGACATGGAAAAAATGGGCGGCCTCGGCAAGCTTATGCCTTGGACAGGACTCGCGTTCCTCATCGGTTGTATGTCCATTTCGGCACTCCCCCCGCTCAACGGCTTCATCAGTGAGTGGTACACCTATCAATCGCTGTTCTCAATGAGTCATTCCGGTGATTTCATCATGCGGCTAAGTGCGCCAATTGCCATTGTGATGCTAGCCATCACCGGCGCACTCGCAGCGATGTGCTTCGTTAAAGTGTACGGCATTAGCTTTTGCGGTGGTGCGCGCAGCGAGCGGGCCGCTCAGGCTCGTGAAGTGCCTTGGCCGATGACGCTATCCATGTTGCTTTTAGCGTTACTGTGCATATTGCTTGGCGCAGGTGCCAGCGTCGTTGCGCCCATCATCTCTAGCGTAGCCACAACGCTCGTCAACACTCACCCCATCACCGTATCTGAAGGATTGCTATTGGTTCCCGCGCAAGCATCCCAAGCGATGCTTTCCCCGGCGGTTATGTTCATCTTATTACTCGCCTTACCGCTGCTGCCGCTGCTGGTTTATCTGGCATTGCGCGGAAAACAGCAGAAATTTCGCCGCCATGGCGATCCTTGGGCCTGCGGCTACGGCTGGGAAGACGCCATGTCCGCCTCCGCGGGCAGTTTTACGCAACCACTGCGCGTGATGTTTATGTCGCTTTATCGACTGCGTAAACAGCTTGATCCATCCCCACTTTTAGCGCGCGCGTTGGATAGCACCACACGCGGAGCCGCGCGAGCAGAACCGTTTTGGGATGAAGGCATCATTTATCCACTGGTGCGTGGAGTGCGCCGTTTTGGTCTACGCGTTCAAAATTTGCAGGGCGGCGATTTCAGGCTGTATTGCCTCTATATCGTGGCCGCATTGGTGATCCTACTTTTGATTATTGCGGTGTGAGGAGAAAATCATGTTGATGCAAGAAACGCCCTCGCTGGCAATGGGGATCTTCGCGCTAGTGCAAGCGATTATCCTATTAGCCATGACTCCGCTGATGACCGGTATCTCACGTCAAATCCGCGCCAGAATGCAATCTCGGCGCGGGCCGGGGATTTGGCAGGATTATCGCGACCTTGGCAAACTGTTTAAGCGCCAAGAAGTCGGCCCAGCACAATCCGGTATTATCTTTCGCCTAATGCCCTACGTTTTGCTCGGCAGCATGCTGCTGGTGGCGATGTCTCTTCCCGTCTTCACACAGACTACGCCCTTCGGCGGCGCGGGTGACTTAATCGCTCTGCTATATCTTTTCGCGCTATTCCGCTTTTTCTTCTCGCTTTCCGGTTTGGATACCGGCAGCACTTTCGCCGGTATTGGTGCCAGCCGTGAACTCACCCTAGGGATCTTAGTTGAACCAACGTTGATTCTGGCTCTTTTAGTCGTAGCGCTTATCGCGGGATCGACCAACATTGGCACTATTAGCGCCACCTTAACTCAAGGATGGAGCTCACCAACGGCAACATTTTTGGCGCTGCTGGCCTGTGGATTTACCGCTTTTATCGAAATGGGAAAAATTCCCTTCGACGTCGCCGAAGCCGAACAAGAATTGCAGGAAGGGCCGCTGACCGAGTATTCAGGTTCGGGACTGGCCTTGGTGAAGTGGGGAATCGGCCTTAAGCAGGTCGTGGTCGCAGAACTGTTTTTGGCGGTGTTTATTCCCTTTGGCAAGGCCGCCACGCTCAGCGCATCCGCGCTCTTCTTCGCACTGATCCTCATGCTGATCAAACTTCTGGTGGTATTCGTGCTGGCCTCACTGGTGGAAAACAGTTTGGCTCGCGGTCGCTTCCTGATGACTCATCGTGTGACATGGCTTGGCTTTGGCGTCGCAGCGCTAGCCTTCGTGTTCTACCTAACCGGTCTATAAGGAGCTACCACCATGATGGAAAATATCGCTCTAACGACCCTTTTGCTACCGTTTATCGGCGCACTTATCACCGCCTGCGCGCCCAAACGTTATGCTAAATGGCTATGTACATTCTTCGCCCTAATCCCAACCTTAGGCACGCTGGCTCTAGGTTGGCAATATTGGCTGCACGATAAAGCCGATGTCACTTATACCCTGCTCAGCTACGGCACGGTCGAGCTGTTTGGTTTTACCATTGACCGAATCAGCACGCTTATCGTTTTTGCTGTCGTGTTTCTTGGCTTCTTGGTCAGCCTTTATTCCACCGGCTATCTCACCGTTGGTAATAAAGAGCATCCGCATGAGGGGAGCAATCGCTATTACGCATTTCTGCTGATCTTCATAGGTGCCATGGTTGGGCTGGTTCTTTCATCCACCATTCTGGGGCAACTGCTGTTTTTCGAAATCACGGGCGGCTGTTCCTGGGCATTGATTGGCTATTACCAAACGCCAAAATCTCAGCGTTCCGCCATGAAAGCGCTGCTTATCACTCATGTGGCCTCGATTGGTCTGTATCTCGCTGCCGCCACGCTGTTCCTTAATACCGGCACGTTTGCCCTCAGCGCTCTCGCCAATTTGCACGGCAGCGCCAGCTATATCGTGTTCGGCGGTATCTTGTTTGCCGCATGGGGGAAATCGGCCCAGCTACCGCTACAGGCGTGGTTACCTGATGCCATGGAAGCGCCAACGCCTATCAGTGCCTATTTACATGCGGCATCAATGGTTAAAGTTGGTGTTTATATCTTTGCACGTGCCATCCTTTCTGCCGGAGAAGTGCCGCATATTATCGGCTGGATAGGCATCGTCATGGCCACCATCACGCTGATTTATGGCTTCCTGATGTATCTGCCGCAAAAGGATATGAAACGCCTGTTAGCGTGGTCGACCATCACTCAGCTTTCTTATATTTTCCTCGCCCTCTCGCTATCGATATTCGGCTCTAAGCTGGCCTTTGAAGGCGGTGTGGCTTACATCTTCAACCACGCTTTTGCCAAGAGCCTGTTCTTCTTGATTGCCGGAGCACTCAGCTACAGCTGCGGCACCCGAATGCTGCCGCGTTTGAAGGGCGTGCTGAAAAAAATGCCGCTGCTAGGCATTGGATTCTGCGTGGCCGCCTTAGCCATTACCGGCGTCCCCCCGTTTAACGGCTTCTTTAGCAAATTCCCTATTTTCGCCGCAGGTTTTGCGCTTTCACATGAGTTTTGGGTCATGACGCCATTAATGGTGTTGGTACTCATCGAGTCTGTCGCCAGCTTTGCATGGTTTATTTACTGGTTCGGTCGCGTCATTCCCGGCACGCCGAGCGAAGAGGTCGCCCAAGCGGCACCGGTTCCTCTGGCCATGCGTATCGTGCTGGTGGTGCTGATCGCGATGTCGGTGTCCTCAAGTTTTATCGCCGTTGCCTGGCTTGGATAAGGGAGTCAACTATGACCGGATCATTAATCGTTAATAACCTAGCAGGGCTGATGATGCTCACATCGCTGCTGGTCATTGGAGCCAAACGCCCTACCGCTTCCTGCTGGCTCTATGCTTTGCAGTCGCTGGTTCTGGTGCTGATATTCTTCACGTTATCGCAAACCCTTGAGGCTCATCAGTTAGCCCTTTGGGCCATCAGCGCTTTCATCACCAAAGTGGTGATGGTGCCGCTCATTATGGGCTATGCCTTCCGCAAACTGTCAGATCCCTGCGCCAATGGCAGCATTATCAGTATGTCGATGCTGATGCTGTCTGCTGCCGTTATCGTTGTGCTGTGTTGGTTCGTGGTGGCACCGGTTCAACTCCCGTTACTGGCAACGCTAAAACCCGCGCTGGCGGTCTCTCTTGGGCACTTCCTATTGGGGCTGCTGTGTATCGTGACCCAACGCAATATTTTAAAACAGGTATTTGGCTACTGCCTGATGGAAAACGGCTCTCACCTCACTCTCGCACTGCTGGCATTCCGTGCACCAGAGTTAGTTGAAATCGGTATTGCCACCGATGCCATTTTTGCCGTGATCGTGATGGCGGTGCTAGCGCGCAAAATTTATCGCACGCTCAACACGCTGGACGTTGAACAACTCACGGCGCTGAAGGGGTAACGCGATGAATCAAGAATCGATTTTATTTCTCCTACTGGCGACGCCGTTAATTGCCTCGTTGTTAACCTTTGCCAGCCGCCTGCTGGGTGATTCAGCCCGCATCGTGGTCACGGCGCTACACAGCATTGGCATTCTCGCGCTGTTAATCGTCGCCCTGTGGGTGGTCGCGATGACCGCCGAACACGGCGAACTCTTATCGGCTAACCACTGGCTGCATATCGACAGTCTCAGCGCCCTATTCTTGGCAATTCTGGGCGTGATTGGCTTTTTAACTGGGCTTTACTCGATTGGCTACATGCGCCATGAAGTCGACGAAGGAGAAATTTCCGTCCCGACGCTGTGCAATTACTATGGTTTCTTCCACCTGTTTCTCTTCACCATGCTACTGGTGGTCACCAGCAACAACCTCATCTTAATGTGGGCCGCCATTGAAGCCACTACCTTAAGTTCAGCGTTTCTGGTGGGAATTTACGGCCAGCGATCGTCGCTGGAAGCCGCATGGAAATACATCATCATTTGTACCGTCGGCGTCGCCTTCGGCCTGTTTGGCACCATTTTGGTTTATGCCAATGCGGCCAGCTTTATGCCCGATGCCAACAACGCTATTTTCTGGACGGAAGTCCTTAAGCATGCGAGCGAACTAGACCCAACGCTGATGCATTTAGCCTTTGTATTTATCCTGATTGGCTTCGGAACCAAAACCGGGCTATTTCCTATGCATGCGTGGTTACCGGATGCCCATAGCGAAGCGCCCAGCCCCACCAGCGCCCTGCTTTCTGCGGTGCTGCTAAACTGCGCGCTGCTCGTTATCATCCGTTACTACATCATTATCAGCGCCGCTATCGGACCCGTTTTCCCAAGCCGATTACTGATCGTATTTGGCTTGCTGTCTGTGGCCGTTGCTGCGTTCTTTATTCTGGTTCAGCGCGACATCAAGCGCCTACTGGCCTACTCCAGCGTCGAAAACATGGGGCTGATTGCGGTCGCTATCGGCATCGGTGGCCCGCTAGGGGTGCTGGCGGCCTTGCTGCACACGCTTAATCATAGCCTCGCCAAAACCCTGCTGTTCTGCGGTTCTGGCAACGTGTTATTGAAATACGGCACGCGCGATCTACACGCGGTGAAAGGCATGCTCAAAATCATGCCGTTCAGTGCCGTACTCTTCGCGGGAGGCGCATTAGCGCTCGGAGGTATGCCTCCATTTAACGTCTTTATCAGTGAGTTTATGACCGTTGTTGCCAGTTTGGCGGCGGGGCATGTTTGGCTCACCGTGTTTATCTTGCTGCTGCTGACTATCGTACTCGGTGGCTTAGTTCGCATGGTGGCGTGCATTCTGTTTGGCGACGCCCCCGAAGCCGTCAGCAAAGGCGAGCTGGGGCTGTTCACCACCTTACCGATGGCGATCCTGATCGTGCTGATGCTGGTCATGGGGACACACATTCCCCAGCCGGTAACGCGTCTACTGGAAAACGCCGCCACCATCGTCATGAATCCATCATCAACGCAGACCCAGACCTTCAACTGGCCGTGGGTCGCAGCACAACATGTGCCGTCCGCGCAATGCGCATCAACATCCTGCATGGAGAAGTAATGTGAGCTACCTAAATGTGGTGAATAGCAATCAACAGGGTGAAAAGCGCGGTGCGGGTTATTTAAAAAAACTGCGCGAAAAATTTCCCAACAGCGTACTGGACGAAGAGTGGCAAACCGCCGATCAGCTCACCGTTACGGTGAAAACCAACGAACTGCCAGAGATTGTGGAATATCTGTACTATCAGCTCTGCGGCTGGCTGCCGGTGTTATTTGGCAACGATGAACGTTCCCTAAATGGTTATTTTGCGGTTTATTACGTGCTGTCGATGGAGGAAGGCGAGAAGTGTTGGGTCACGATTAAAGCCTTGGTCAGCGCGAGCACGCTGGAGTTCCCTTCGGTCACCCCTCGTGTTCCGGCTGCGGTATGGGGTGAGCGTGAAATCCGCGATATGTACGGTTTGATACCGGTGGGTTTGCCAGATGAGCGGCGCTTAGTGCTACCTGATGACTGGCCTGACGGCATGTATCCGTTGCGCAAAGATGCGATGGATTATCGTCAACGCCCAATGCCGACCACCGATGCCGAAACCTATGAATTCATCAATGAACTCGGCGGCAAAGATAACCGTATTGTGCCGATTGGCCCGATGCACATTACCTCGGATGAACCTGGACATTTCCGCTTGTTTGTCGACGGCGAGCAGATTATCGATGCTGACTATCGGCTTTTCTACGTGCACCGCGGGATGGAAAAGCTGGCTGAAACCCGCATGGGTTACAACGAAGTCACCTTCCTCTCCGATCGGGTATGTGGAATTTGTGGCTTCACCCACAGCGTGGCCTACACGACCTCGGTTGAAAATGCGCTCGGTATCGTGGTTCCGCCTCGAGCCCATACCATTCGCAGTATTTTGTTAGAAGTCGAACGTCTGCACAGCCACCTACTTAACCTCGGCCTATCGAGCCACTTTGTCGGCTTTGATACCGGATTCATGCAGTTTTTCCGCGTACGTGAAAAATCCATGATGATGGCTGAGCTGCTCACCGGTGCACGCAAAACCTACGGCTTAAATCTCATTGGCGGCATTCGTCGTGACATTCTCAAAGCCCAGCAGATGAAAACCCTGCAATTAGTGCACGAGATGCGCGATGACGTCACTCAGCTAGTCGATATGCTGATGAATACGCCGAACATTGAGCAGCGCACACAGGGCGTAGGTATTTTAGATCGTAAAATCGCGCGTGATTTCAGCCCCGTTGGGCCACTGATCCGCGGCAGCGGTTTCAAACGGGACATGCGTTTCGACCATCCGTATGCCGATTACGGCAACCTACCTAAAACGTTATTTACCTTCGACGGCGGCGATGTGTTCTCGCGCGTGATGGTACGCGTGAAGGAGGTTTTCGATTCTTTAGCCATGATCGAATATGGTTTAGATAACCTGCCCGAAGGCAATCTGCTGGTCGAGGGCTTTACCTATCAACCACACAAATTTGCTCTGGGTTATGCCGAGGCACCACGCGGTGAAGACGTGCATTGGAGCATGCTGGGCGACAACCAAAAATTGTTCCGCTGGCGCTGTCGCGCAGCAACCTACGCCAACTGGCCGGTGTTGCGTTACATGCTGCGCGGAAACACCATTTCCGATGCGCCGCTTATCATTGGCAGCCTTGATCCCTGCTACTCCTGTACCGATCGGGTAACCCTAGTTGACGTGCGTAAGAAAAAATCCAAAACCGTCTCCTATCGGGAAATTGAACGCTATAGCGTTGAACGTAACCATTCACCGCTGAAATGAGGGGTAAACAATGCTGAAACTGTTTAAGACCATCCTCAAAGCCGGTGAGCCAACGGTGAAATATCCGTTCAAGCCGCTGGACGTTTGTCCCGGCTTTCGTGGCAAACCGGAATACGATCCCGAACAATGCATCGCCTGTGGAGCCTGCACCGTCGCCTGCCCTGCTAACGCATTAACGATGGAAACGCATCTCCAGAGCGGCGAGCGCATTTGGCAATTGTTTATTAGTCGCTGTATTTTCTGTGGACGGTGTGAAGAAGTATGCCCAACGCGAGCGATTGTGCTATCACCTGAGTTTGAAATGGCGGTCACCCGCAAGCCCGATTTATACGTAAAGGCAACGTTTCAACTCCAGAGCTGCCGCAGCTGTCATCGTCCTTTTACGCCGGTGAAATCGGTGGAATATGCCATGGCGCTGCTGATCCAGTCTGGCGTCGATGCCGCCAGCGTTGAGGAAATGCGCCCCAAGTTTGAAACCTGCCCTCGCTGCCGACGTAGAGATGACCTAAGCCATCATGAGCATCAGAACCTGAGCTATCACGTTGGGGAGAAAAATCAATGAGCCACACACCGAGTCAGATAGGTCACACAGCCAGTAAACCCATTCAATTGGATGAGTCGGCAACGGCGCTCAAACAAACTCTGCTCAGGGATATTAAACGTTCAGCCTATGTCTATCGCGTCGACTGCGGCGGCTGCAACGGATGCGAAATAGAAATATTCGCCGCGATCACCCCCCTGTTTGACGCCGAGCGTTTTGGTATCAAAGTGGTTCCTTCACCGCGCCATGCCGACATTCTTCTGTTTACCGGCGCCGTCACGCGGGCGATGCGCGTTCCGGCATTACGTGCTTATGAAGCAGCGCCCGATCCTAAAATCTGTATTTCTTACGGCGCCTGCGGCTGCGGTGGAGGCATTTTCCACGATCTGTATTGCGTATGGGGCGGCAGCGATACGATTGTTCCGATTGATGTTTGGATCCCCGGTTGCCCGCCAACACCTGCCGCAACAATTTACGGTTTTGCCGTCGCACTCGGCCTGCTCGATCAAAAACTTAAAGGCGTTAACCACCAGCAGCAAGCGAATGAGAAAGCCTCGTTATTGCTGCCACAAACGCTGCCTGAACTCAGAATCCTTGTCGAGCGTGAGGCACGGCGTTTGGCAGGTTATCGGCAAGGACGCGAGATCAGCGATCATTTCCTCGGGCTACTACAAAATGGCGATGCCAACACCGTGGCAGGCAATATTGCACAATGGTTACAAAGTGCTGACGATCCACGTCTAAACGAAATCGTGCATCGGCTACAAAGCCTGCTGGCAACGGGAGGTCGGTAATGACTGGAGAGGAAAAACCAAATAAGAACAATGTGGTCTTTTGGTCACTGCGGCAAAAATTTCTTGATAGCGGCGATGTTCCCGAACAGGCACAGCAGGTGATGTATTACTCCTTGGCGATTGGTCATCACGTGGGCGTGATTGACTGTCTGAATACCGAGCTGACCTGCTCTTTAGAAGCTTACCAGAACTGGATTTCACTCTTACCTGAGGGTGAAGCATTGCGTAAAATGCGTGGTTTACTCACTTTTGGCGAGATAACGATTGATATTACGCACACTCAAATGCTCGCCAACGCGTTTGCGCCGCTATGTGAGTCAGCAGCGGCACCTTTTGCCGAATGGAGTTCAACCTTAATCCGTTTGTTAACCGAAATAGTTAACGAACCCGCCATCTATCTGATGGTGAAAAAAACACCGGTCAACACCTAACTGCCTGAGCGCAAAATGAATAGGAAGCACAGCAATGTGCTTCCCAAACAATATATTATTAACGATCTCCAAATTTACACTTCGCGGGCAGAAATGCCTAAACGCTGCATCCGCGAGAGCAACGTGGTGCGTTTGATGCCCAGTTTAACCGCCGCACCGCGTGGCCCCGCCACAATGCCGTTAGTTTCACGCAGCACCTGAACAATACGCTCTCTTTCTTCTTCATCATTTTCTGGTGCTTTGGTTTGCAGGATCTGCGCCATTTTAGAGATTTTGTCTGCCACATGGCTTTTGGTTGCAGGGATGCGCAAATCATTAAGCTGCAAATTAAGCGGCCCGCGACGGGTCAAAATCACCGCCCTTTCAATTACGTTTTCCAGCTCACGCACGTTGCCTGGCCAAGGATATCGGCTCAAATGCTCCAAGGCTTCGGCGGGAATACTGTCAATATCACGATTCATGCGGCGAGCCAGTTTTTGAGTGAAAAATTTAGCCAATAAGGGAATGTCGTCTGGCCTTTCACGCAACGGAGGCAACAAAATCGGAAACACATTTAGCCGGTAATAAAGATCGCCACGAAACTCACGTTCAGCCGCCATGTGTTGCAAATCACGGTTGGTCGCTGCAATCACACGTACGTTAACAGGAATTACGCGATTTCCCCCTAAACGCTCAATCTCCCGCTCTTGTAAAACTCGCAGCAGTTTAGGTTGCAGTTCAAGCGGCATATCGCCGATCTCATCTAAAAATAACGTTCCGCCCTCGGCCATTTCGAAGCGCCCAAGATGGGTATTGGTAGCACCGGTAAATGCCCCTTTATCATGGCCAAACAAATCGCTCTCCAGCAGACTGGAAGGCACCGCCGCACAGTTCATTTTTATCATGGGGTTATTATGTCTGGCGCTAAGCTTATGAATGGCGCGAGCCACCATCTCTTTGCCGGTTCCCGTTTCCCCCAAAATTAACACGGTGCTATCGCTTTCAGCGACCATTTCCATTTGCTCAACCACATCACTCATCGCTTGGCTTTGGTAAATAATATCGCTGAACCCGTCGCTATTTTGGATCTGTTCATTGAGCCAGATATTTTCATGCGCCAGACTATCTTTACTGCGGGTGATCTGCCCATAAGCGTCGGCGTTTTCCACCGCAATGCCGATACGGGCCGCGATCTGAGCCAAAAGCTGGCAGCTATCGCGGGTAAAAATAGCGGGATCGGGGTGTGCTAAAATCAGAACGCCAAGAGGCTTGTGGTTAAACGATAACGGCAGAAAAAAAGCCGCCTGCATGCCTTTTTGAGCCAATGTCTGAAGCAATGGATCTTGTCTCCAATCGGCTAAATGCTTATGGGTTTGCACCAGAATAGATTGATTCTCATGCAGTGAACGCGCCACTATGCTGCCATCCAGCTCAAGAGAAAATTGGCGGCAGGTAACAGATTGATGAGGCAAATAGTCACTGGCGTATACCACCAAACTTTGCTGCTTACCGGCGTCGCGTAACGCCATGCCAATCGATGCAATGCCAAAAAAACGATGGATCTCTTTCGACACTTCTGCCACCAGCGCATCCGTTTCAAGATGTGATAGCACAGAATTGGTGGTATCCACCAAAATCTGACACTGATCGCGTTCATGGCTTAAATTCACGCACTCTTCCCGCAGGCGTTCTTGCTCCAGTAGGCCTTCAATAACCGGGGTGACTAACCGCGCGAGCCAAGAAAAAAGCACTTTATCGTCAGCGCTAAACAGCCCTCCGTCATTACGCACAAATCTGAGCTCAACCAGCGTACTGCCCGCAAGCTTGACCACGTGCAAATTGGTGTCGCTCACACTCCCCGAAAAAGCCGTTGCCGAGCGCTCAACGCTGCCGTCATCAAAACAGCGATAATAAACACCGTCGTTGAGATGAAGTTCGATAAATTGCACAGGGCTAAAGGGGGGCGGTAGAGGGATAAATGCTTTGAGCGCAGAAATGCTGTCGGTTTGGCCAAGCAACTGCTGCGTAACCAGAGAGACAACCTCCTGCCACGGTAAATTTTGCGGAGTAACAACGCTAGTAAGAATACTCGTTTCGCTCGGCTTCATAATATCGCAACGTTATCATTCTGATTATTGAACCCCCAGTGTAATACGTTTTTAAATTAATATAACAAGTGACACATTATTCTTTGATCAGAACAGGATATTTTTTATTGTCTATCATCCGCATATATCCGCGTCATCTTTAATAATCAATTTTTGTGATCTCGATAGTTATTCCACATTCGCCATAAAGTTTTTTGGTACGCAACGTGCATGTTTTAACGTGAATATAGAATCACACTTTCAATTCGTTCCTTTTTTATATCAGATGATATGACAGGAGTTAGCTATGAGCACAGGCAATCCATTTGATTTACGCTTGCCGGATGAAATGGCAAAAGTCGCTGAACAAGCAGGATTATATAAAGCAACGAAAAAGAAAGAGCTCTCATTCTTTCTCGCATTAACCGCTGGCGTATTTATTTCCCTCGCCTTTGTCTTCTACATCACCGTGACAATGGGCCCTGCGCCCGCAACAGGAGTCACCAAGCTGGCGGGCGGGTTATGCTTTGCCTTAGGACTGATTCTGGTTGTCGTTTGTGGCGCCGATCTCTTTACTTCTTCGGTGCTTACCGTGATGGCTAAGGCCAGTGGGCTCATCAACTGGCGTCAATTAATAACCAACTGGATCATTGTGTACATCGGAAATTTTGTCGGCGCTATGCTGCTGGTTGCGCTTATCTGGTTCGCAGGTCAAGCGATGAATAGTAACGCCCAGTGGGGGCTCAACGTTTTACAGACCGCCGATCACAAAATGCATCATACGTTTATTGAAGCGGTATGCCTCGGCATATTGTGCAACCTAATGGTTTGCCTTGCCGTATGGCTCAGTTACTCTGGGCGTACTTTGGTCGACAAAATTGCCGCCCTCTTATTACCTATCGGCATGTTCGTCGCCAGCGGTTTTGAGCACAGCATTGCCAATATGTTTCTTATCCCACTGGCGATCGTTATTCGCAATTTTTCACCCGATATATTCTGGCAAACACTGAATACCACACCGGATCGGTTTTCTGCTCTGACCGTAAATAATTTTATTACTGACAATCTTATCCCCGTTACTATTGGTAATATTATCGGCGGTGGCGTATTAGTGGGCATTACCTATTGGATGATTTACTTACGGCATCCTAAAAATGAACGGTAATATCATCGTCATTAATGACGATATGAATCACTCATTATCATAATGGCGCACTGCCATTGTGATAGACATGAAAAAAAAGTTACGCGTAATATCTGAATCGATGAGTTTTATTTGAATTCGTCAGATTTGACGGTTTAAAAATATCATTTTTAACTGCCAATATACCAAGATAAATAGGCACATTTTATATGCCAAAGAAGCAGGTTAATCTTATTCAACATGACATGATAGAGGACCTTTCGGTCTGTTTTATCGCGTATTTTGAACGTTACGGCAAACCGAAAAAAACCTGCTTCTTGACACATTTACAAACGTTATATCAGATGCACACTGGCGTAAACCTTCCCACAAGCGGAGACCATTCTCATCATCTTGAAAGATTACTCAGCCAAGCAACAAAAGCATGGCATATCTACCGCTACCACACTTTTGACCGACCCACGAACAGAAATCAAAACCATCTACAAGCGGGACGCGTATTTCGCGTGAATAACTGGAGCGTTCGCGACCTTTATCAGTGGTCGAAGAAGAATAGCTTTGACCTCTTTAATCATCTCAAGATGCGGGGGGCGAAAAAGCTGCAGTGTGTTTACCTCTACGATGAAGAACAGCCCTATTACATTCGTTGGCGCTCTGCCGCCGCAGGCATTCATCCCTATGACATTATTGATTTTTCCTGGCAGGAGATTTCCACCTACCGGCTGATTCTCTCTGAATCATTGATCGTACACAATCGCTGCACTGGCACCGAAAATGGCATCTGCGTTCATGGAAATAGCTACCGTTCCATTCGCGATGCCTATGAAAGTTTGATGCCAAATAAATCTTACGGTGCCATTTGTCGTTTACTGCGTCATGGGGCGACTCCAGATGAAGCATTTGATGATGGCGAGTGGGATCGAAAGAAAAGCTAAAATATTTTCATTTTTCTGCATCCAATCCGCCTGCCCGTCCGTATATGAGTATGTGAGGCACAGAGCCTGACTTTTCCCCTACTCATAAGGAACGCATCATGAATATGTTTACCCGTACCTTACTTTGCTCATCTCTGCTGGTGTGTGGCGCTTCTGCATTTGCACAAAACATGTCTGAAGCCTCCATGATGTCTGGTGGTACTACCATGGTCGGTGGTGCAACAATGTATCCACAAAAAAATATCGTCGAAAACGCAGTGAACTCTAAAGATCACACCACCTTGGTTGCGGCAGTCAAAGCCGCCGGTTTAGTCGATACCCTGCAGGGGAAAGGCCCTTACACCGTCTTTGCGCCAACCAATGAAGCATTTGCCGCGCTCCCCGCAGGTACAGTAGATACCCTGTTAAAGCCGGAAAACAAAGCCAAACTGGTGTCTGTACTCACATATCATGTGGTTCCCGGTTCTCTGGATATGAAAGCACTGGAGAAAAAAATCCATCAAGGTAATGGCAAAGCCATGCTTAAAACGGTGAACGGGCAAGATATCTGGCTATTACAAAACGGCCCGCACAATATTCAGATTAAAGATGCGAACGGCGGCGTCGCTAATATCAGCACGTATGATGTTCATCAGAAAAATGGCGTCATCGATGTCATTGACAAGGTGCTCCTTCCTAAATAAAGCCGTCTATACTTGCTGCAGGTGATTTCTGTAGATTATTCCTGCACAAGGTAGAACGATGAATAACGGCGATATTGAGCCTCTAACACGATTAATCCAAGAGGCTGCTCGGGGAAACCGAGCGGCCTTTGAAGATCTTTATCGCCAAACGTCGCCGAGGCTTTATTCGGTTGCCGTGCAAATATTGCGTAATCCGACATGGGCGCAGGATATTCTGCAAGAGAGTTTTATTACCATTTGGCACAAAGCGGCTACCTATCAGCCAGGGCTTAGCAGCCCGCAAACCTGGTTGACCCATATCGTGCGCAATCGTGCCATCGATGGTTTACGTAGCGGTAGCGCACGCTATGAAATACCGACCGATGATGAATTTGACACGGAGATGGGTGACAACGGCATTAATGACGATCCGCTACAGCACATCCAAGATAACGTGCAAAATTTACGGCTTAAAGAGTGCTTAGCGGGGCTGCCTTCCGATCAGCAGCAAACCGTGGTACTGGCTTATTATCAAGGGCTGTCACATGGCGAAGTTTCTGCCTTTCTCCACCAGCCACTGGGGACCATAAAAAGCTGGATACGCCGTGGACTAGAACAACTTAAAGGATGCTTAGGCTTATGATCCCTCGCACTGAACATCTCGAACAACTGGCTGGCGAATATGTGCTGGGCACGTTACGCGGTTTGCCTCGAGCACGGTTCGAGCGTTGGCTAGAGCAAACGCCTGAGCTGCAAGTTCACGTACTACGTTGGCAAAATGGCCTCGCACCGCTTGACGATCTCTATCAGCCAATTCAGCCTCCGGCTCACGTTTGGCAAAATATTGTACGCCAGTTAGACAGCGAACGTGACAACGTCACAAGCATCAAATCGCATTGGATTAAACGGCATGGTTGGATAGGCGTAGCTGCACTAGCGGCGGCCTGCTTGTTATTAGTCTTGCTCCCAAGAACATTAGTGAAACCTTTTGCCCCGCCGTCTGAAGTCGCGGTACTTGCCACACAAGACAATAATATGCGCTGGCAGGTTAGCTTAAATCCAGACAGCCATGCGTTAACGCTAACACCTCCACGTGGGTTGAATATTCCTAGCGATCGGAGCTTAGAACTGTGGGCGATACCAAAAGGTGGCAAGCCTATTTCACTCGGTATTATCAGCAATACCGCATTGAGTGCCGTTTCGGCATTAGGTAAACCAATTATTAATGGCAGCCTATTGGCTATAAGCCTTGAGCCGCGTGGCGGTTCCCCAACCGGACAGCCAACAGGTAAGGTTCTGTTTACAGGCAGTATTCAACTGTAAAATAGGCATTGTTCTCGATATGCCCATCGCTTCAGCCTGCGCCGCTAGACCAGTCGTCTAGAAAATACGGCGCAGTGCTTTTTCCACGCCCTGCTTTCGTGCTAAAATCCGCCCCTTAAATTTGTGTTCCACTCAGACTGTGAGAGTCTCATGTCAGATAACAGCCAGAAAAAAGTGATCGTCGGGATGTCCGGCGGCGTTGATTCCTCCGTATCCGCCTACCTATTACAACAACAGGGATATCAGGTTGCTGGCCTGTTCATGAAGAACTGGGAAGAGGACGACAATGAAGAGTACTGCTCAGCGGCGACCGATTTGGCCGATGCTCAAGCAGTCTGCGACAAGTTAGGTATCGAACTGCATACCGTTAACTTTGCGGCAGAATATTGGGATAACGTATTTGAGCTATTCTTAGCCGAATACAAAGCTGGCCGCACGCCTAACCCCGATATCCTGTGTAACAAAGAGATCAAATTCAAAGCATTCTTAGAGTTCGCCGCTGAAGACTTAGGCGCTGACTACATTGCAACAGGTCACTATGTGCGCCGTCGCGATATCAACGGCACCACGCAGCTACTGCGCGGCATTGATACCAACAAAGATCAGAGCTACTTCTTGTATACGCTGAGCCATGAGCAAGTGGCACAGAGCCTGTTCCCTGTGGGTGAACTCGAAAAGCCAGAAGTTCGCAAAATCGCCGAACAGTTAGATCTTGCGACCGCGAAGAAGAAAGATTCAACCGGTATCTGCTTTATCGGTGAACGTAAATTCCGTGATTTCCTTGGCCGTTATTTGCCTGCGCAGCCGGGCAAAATCATGACCGTTGACGGTGAAGAGATTGGCCAACATCAAGGCCTGATGTACCACACGCTCGGACAGCGTAAGGGGCTCGGTATCGGCGGCACTAAAGACGGCGGTGAAGATCCTTGGTATGTGGTCGAGAAAGATCTTGAAAACAACGTGTTGCTCGTTGCTCAAGGCCACAACCACCCAAGCCTGTACTCGAATGGTTTAATTGCCCAGCAGCTGCATTGGGTCGATCGTAAAACCGTGCGTGAACCGTTCCGTTGCGTGGTGAAAACTCGCTATCGCCAGCCGGATATCGCTTGTACCGTCACGCCAATTGATGATGAGCGCATTGAAGTTCGCTTCGACGAACCTGTTGCGGCGGTGACGCCTGGGCAGTCTGCCGTGTTTTACATCGACGAAGTCTGCTTAGGCGGCGGTGTTATCGAACAACGCATCATTGACTAAGTTTTCAGCACCTTACTTAAGCCGGAGCACATTCTTTGTTCTCCGGCTTTCTTATTTACAAAATTCAGACAGTTATAAATAAATCCTTTCTTAAATTACGGTTGAAAGTCGCGTGCTAGACTGAGAATATTCTGACGAATACTAATCAGAGATAAACGATGAATCCGTTACAGTCGCTCGATGTTCTCTACATAAATGCTTGTGTCACCTACGCATCGCTGTCGGTGAGTTATTTTGTGCTTAGCAAACACAACGCATTAAATTCACATTCATCGTTAAGTCGCCGCATTTTATTTGGCGTGATCGCGGGACTCATCTCGCTCTATCTCACGCGCAGTAAAATGTACTTCACGCAGGAGGTTTACTACAGCTTCGAAATTGTACCGATGCTGTTAGTCACTTTCTTTGGTGGCGGTATTGCTGGGATCACCGCATGGCTAGTAAACTTCGCAACCACCGGCGGTTTCGTTCTCGATAATCTGCTACTGGCGGTGATGCTAGTGCCAGTGCTCATCGCGAAAGTCTGGGAGCGTAATACCTTCCGCACCTATCTCAAAACGATCGTTTTTATCACGCTTTATCGCGTCGTAATTGTGCTACCGTTTTTGCATACCAAAGACCACGTTTTAGATATTTTACTCTACCAAACCGTCTCTTTTATTTGTTTACTCGTCTGCTACCAAACGCTTTCTATCAAGCGCCGCAGCGTCGATGCCTTCTTTAAAGTCCGCGCAGCATCTTTGCTTGATCCCATGACGAAAGTGCATAACCGACAGGCACTCGAGCAACAAATGCAGGCGTTGTCGAAGTCACGTTCGCCCTGCTGTTTAGTGATGATCGATATTGATAACTTTAAATCCGTTAATGATACCTATGGGCATTTGGCGGGCGATCAGGTTCTGATTGAAGTGGCCGAACTGATTCGATTGATCACCCGCTCAAGCGATTTTGTGGCACGCTTTGGCGGTGAAGAATTTGCTCTCATTACCAATTATGACGATCTTAATCGCGCCTATCACATCTGTGAGCGTATCCGGTTAGCCATCAGCAACCGTAAGTTCTTCCTCTCGCATGGGCCAAAAATTCATGTCACGGCCTCATTTGGTATTAGCCTATTTGACGGGAAAACTGCAACCTTAGAAGAAACGCTCAATCGCGCTGATAACGCGCTTTATACGGCAAAACACAGCGGAAAAAACAGGGTCGTTATCGAGTAAAGTTTACCCCATCGGCATGGGAATCGAGCAGACGTCAGCCAAATATCAGCAAGGGACTCGATTGCCTCTGTGTTTAAGCCCTGCTTTGTGGCATGATCTGCGCTTGAATTTCTACGCGGGTTGCTAAACCTGCGTTAATTTTTCCTTGCCCGCGCATACAGGAGTCTCCGTGGCGAAGAACTACTACGACATCACCTTGGCATTAGCCGGTATCTGTCAATCAGCCCGACTGGTTCAACAGCTGGCACATGAAGGTCAGTGCGATAACGCCGCAATGAGAACGTCGCTGAACAGTATTCTTCAAACTAACCCGCCATCGACGCTGGCCGTATTCGGCGATCATGAGCGCGATCTTAAGTTAGGCCTCGAAACGCTGTTAAACGTGCTGAATGCCAATCGCCAAGGGCCTGGCGCGGATTTAACGCGTTATTGTCTGAGTCTAATGGTGTTAGAACGCAAGTTATTTGGCAACAATGCTGCCATGCAAACGCTGTCTGACCGTATCAATGTTCTAGACCGCCAACTGGCACATTTTGATCTTGAATCTGAAACGATTGTTAGCTCTTTAGCCTCGATTTACGTTGACGTCGTAAGCCCATTAGGCCCTCGCATTCAGGTCACTGGCTCCCCAACTATCCTGCAAAATCCGCTAATTCAAGCCAAAGTACGCGCTGCATTGTTAGCGGGTATTCGCTCTGGGATCTTGTGGCAGCAGGTTGGCGGCGGGCGCTTGCAGCTGATGTTCTCGCGTAATCGTTTATTCCAGATGGCCCAAAATTTACTTACGCATTGTTAATCCAACGTCTTGTCAGTTCTAAAGACAAGATGTTGTTGGTTCTAAAGAATTTTTTAGATTCTAAAGAATAGTTAGCCCAGCGATCGCTCGCTGGAAGATTTACCGATTGGTTACGTTTTTCAATATCCACCACAATCCCTCAGGAGTTGCTACCGATGGAATTATCCTCTCTGACCGCTGTGTCACCGATTGACGGCCGCTATGGCGATAAAGTCACCGCGCTGCGTCCGATTTTCAGTGAATATGGTCTGCTGAAGTTCCGTGTGCAGGTAGAAGTACGTTGGTTGCAGAAATTAGCAGCCTGTGCAGAAATCCGCGAAGTTCCGGCTTTTGACGCCGACGCAAACGCTTACCTTGACAAAATTGTCGCCGAATTCAGCGAACAAGACGCTCAGCGCATCAAAACCATCGAGCGCACCACCAATCATGACGTTAAAGCCGTAGAATACTTCCTGAAAGAAAAAGTTGCCGAAGTTCCTGCGCTACACGCGGTATCCGAGTTCATCCATTTTGCTTGTACCTCTGAAGACATTAACAACCTGTCTCATGCACTGATGCTGAACACCGCGCGTGAAGAAGTGATCAAGCCGCAGTGGCGTAAAATCATCGATGCTATTGCCGGCCTGTCTCAGGAATACCGCGATATTCCCCTTCTCTCTCGCACCCACGGTCAGCCAGCAACGCCTTCAACCGTAGGCAAAGAATTTGCCAACGTGGCTTACCGTATGGAACGCCAGTTCCGACAGTTGGGTAACGTTGATATCCTCGGCAAAATTAACGGCGCGGTGGGTAACTATAACGCCCACGTGGTGGCATACCCTGAAGTTAACTGGCATCAGTTTAGCGAAGAGTTCGTCACGTCTCTGGGTATCCAATGGAACCCATACACCACGCAAATTGAACCGCATGACTATATTGCAGAACTGTTCGATTGCATCGCACGCTTCAACACCATTCTGCTCGATTTTGACCGCGACATTTGGGGCTATATCGCACTTAGCCATTTCAAACAGAAAACTATCGCGGGCGAAATCGGCTCCTCAACCATGCCGCACAAAGTCAACCCAATCGACTTCGAAAACTCTGAAGGCAATTTGGGTCTATCGAATGCTGTTCTGGGACATTTGGCCGCTAAATTGCCGGTTTCACGCTGGCAGCGCGATCTGACGGATTCCACCGTACTGCGCAACTTAGGCGTTGGACTGGGCTATGCGTTAATTGCTTATCAGTCCACCCTGAAAGGAATTAGCAAACTGGAAGTGAATCGCGATCATCTTCTGGATGAGCTAGATCACAACTGGGAAGTGTTGGCCGAACCAATTCAGACCGTGATGCGCCGTTACGGTATCGAAAAACCGTATGAAAAACTGAAAGAGTTAACGCGCGGTAAGCGTGTTGACGCTGCGGGCATGCAGGCATTTATCGATGGGCTGGCTCTACCAGACGACGAGAAAACGCGCCTGAAAGCCATGACACCAGCCAATTATATTGGTGAAGCCATTACTCTCGTTGATAAGCTGAAATAATTAGCATTTCCGCTTCAAGCTGCCCGCGATTGCGGGCAGTTTTCATTCAACCTGTTGTATTTTGTGCTTCGATATAAATCCCTGCCACGAAATCACGCATTTTTCCTTCTGCAATCTGAAATCACGGTCTACACTGAGGATCTCATCCGTCTTAATCAATACAAATAATCCGGACGTTCAACGCTATGAGCGCAGAAAATAGCCTGCAGTTATTAAATAAATTACAGCAAGATATTGCCCAAACTGGCTCGATGCCAATCTATCTTCGATTTAATGAATCTCTCCGTGAAGCCATTGATCAAGGGATCGTCAAACCAGGCGATTTTCTGCCCAGCGAACGCGCTTTCACCGACGCGTTAAAAATATCCAGAATTACGGTGCGTAAGGCGCTGGCATGCCTTGAGCAAGACGATATTATCGGCCGTGGCCGTGGCTTTGGTACCATGGTGAAAAATACCCCTACGCCGCCGCTGGCCTACTCCCTCGCGACCATTAAAGGGTTTTCCGGTGAGGTGAATTTACAAGGCCGAACGCCTGGCTCAGTGTGGATCAAGCGTGAGCGCGTGACTGCCTCAGTCAACGTTGCTGAAAAGCTGAATATTCCACAAAACAGTTCGGTATTCCGCCTAGAACGTATTCGTACTGTGGATCACAGCCCTGTTTCCGTCGCTATTTCATACGTGGTTGAAAACGCCATTGATGACGTTGAGCAAATCGGCAATTCACTGTACGACTACTTGCGCAGCCGCCAGATCCAATTTGGTAAGCTTTATAGCCAAATTAGCGCCTGCTTAGCGAATAACGAACTGCGCGAAAAACTGCTGATCAAAGAACCTTCGGCAATGTTGGTGATCCGTCAGACCTTACTCGATCACGAACTGCGGCCGTTGGAGTACAGCATCAACTATTGCCGTGGCGATATGTATGAGTACTCCACCGAAGACTGAGTTCTAACGCCTCATCATCAAAGCGCAACTCACCAATCGAGTGGCGCTTTTTTATTTCCTTCTTTGCGAATCTCTCCGCAAGTTTATTTAGTAATTGCCTTTCAAGCTTTACCGCGCTGTGCACAGCCTCGCACACTTTTATCACCAATGAATTTTCCCCAAGCAATTAAATTTACTCAGGATTACTCTTCTCCCGGACCACCTCATGACGAATTATGTTGGTGTGCATCTGAAAATACTGCTTGCAAAGCATACAAACAGGTATAAAATTTTATACACAAAAGGATCGACACCATGTGTGATCAAAAAAGGACTTTCATTGCCATAACGGTTTCTGGTTTAAAACTAACGCCTAGTGTTAAACCTATCGACTGGAGGGGAACATCTAAGAAGGTGCTGCTCTCCTTCTGCGATGAAGTTAAAAAAACGGCGGGGTTTGAGCTTCATCGTGTTCAATATGGCCTTGAACCTCGGCACTGGAAGCCGAGAAACGATCTTGGCTCCGGCATCGTTGAAATCCGAATAGATAACGATAATAACCAATACAGAATCATGTATGTCGCAACATTTGTCGAATCAGTCTATGTGCTGCATTGCTTTACGAAGAAAACGCAAAAGACCTCGCGCATAGACAATGAAATCGTCATGTTGCGGTATAAAGAAATCGTCAAAGAAAGGAGTCTTAAACATGAGTAATCACAACGTAAGCAACCACGTAAATAACCACGTAAATAACCACATTGATACTCAGTCTCGCCATTTCACCGAAGCTGATGGCAATATTTTTGCAGACCTTGGTTTTTCTGACAGCCAAGCTCAGCAACTGCATGCGGAATCTCTCACCCAGATAAACGCCGAGTTAGAGATGAAGATCACCCTGATGGTAGAAATTACCCAGTGGATTGCGTCTAACAATCTTAAACAAAGCGCCGCCGCAGAAATATTGAATATTTCGCGCCCGAGAGTATCTGACGTGGTGAACCAAAAAACGGAGAAGTTTACTATCGACTCACTTGTCGGCATGCTGAGCATGACCGGCAAGCGAGCACGTTTAGTGATTGAATAGCGCGTAGGGTTAGAAAAATTCAGCTAACTCTTCTATGGTCGGTGCACAATCACCGCCGCGAAAAGAGACTACGTAGGCAGCGATATGGTTGGCTAGCGTCAACGCATCCTTGGCTGACAACCCGCAGGCCAACCCTGCCAGCAGTCCAGCACAATGACTATCACCGGCGCCAATCGTATCAACCACGTTGACGAGGCAAGCATCAGCCCAGCCTTTTTCATCATCCGCGTGGTGATAGTAACAGCCAGCCTCTCCCATTCTGACCACCACCAGCTCTTTGGTTTGCTGATGAAGCTGCTGACAAAACGCCTCAACGCCATCCTTTTGCATACCAAGGATCTGGGCTTCACGCTCATTGAGCGTGAGAATAACGCCAGGGCGCAATAGCTGCTGAACTATCTGAGGTGAAATGCGATCCAGCCTTGGGCCAAAATCCACCACCACTTTCACATCCGTTGGCAAACCATTAACCCAATTCAGCAAAACTTCACCACGCGGAACGCTAAGCTGATAGCCGGAAATAGACACAAAGCCCGACGTTGGTGTCAGCGGTGCTAACCACTCTGCCTGCCACTGGTTTTCAATACCGTCAAATGAGATAAAGGTTCGCTCACCATCAGGTTCAACCAACGCCAAACACCAACCATTGTCGCCGCCGGTGACATTAAGCTGGCTATGAATGCCTTTGCTCGCCATGGCCGCCCGCAGTCGATCTGCCCACATTCCCTCGCCAATTGGCAGCATGGGTACACAGCTAACGCCCAAACGATGCAGCGCCAGCGCAATGTTTAACGCACATCCGCCCAGATGAACACCGCGCTCAAAGGCGGGCTGATCGCCGCCCTTTTCTGGTATACGATCGGTATCCGCCACCACGTCCATGACCGAGGCGCCGAGCACCATGACCGGCTGCGCCTGCTTTCGTTGATACAAAAATTGGTTCAGCCACGGTTTCATTATTTTGCATCCTGCCATTGAGCACGGAATTTTTCGAACGCGATGCTATAACGCGTCATATCGATAGGATTAGTTTGTTGCAGTGTTGACAGCCATTCAGGTTTAATCGCGTTAACCCCTTTCAATGCGCCACAGATAGCCGTTGCCATAGCACCAATGGTATCAGTGTCGCCGCCAAGATTGGCACACAGCACCGCACACTGGTTAGGGCATCCCTGAGCCAAATCAACCATCGCAATCGCCGCAGGAACAGATTCGATGGTACTCACCCCCGCCCCGACTAATTGATAAACGCGCTCGCTGGCGTCTTCTATACCATCAGAACCAGAAACCACCGAAAGCGCCAGCTCAATGCGTGCTGCCAAGGATGCGCTGAACGTTGATGGTCGGAACTCTTGCGCATAGGTGGCCACGGCAGGCAACGCTATTTTAATCTCTTCCCACGAGGCGCCTTCAACGGCCTTCGACACTGCCCATGCGATCACCACGGCACCGGCTACCGCAATATCTGATTTATGCGTTGGACTTGAGGCCTCCCATACTTGGTCAACAAAAGTACGCAACGGAGCCGAAGGAAGCACGCACCCCAAAGGAGAAACGCGCATCGCCGCGCCGTTGGTCACTCCGTTGTTTTCTAAACTGCTAATTGGCTTGCCTTCTTTTTGTTCACGCAGCGCCACTTTTGAACTTGGGCCTAAAATATTCTTATTAAACGCATCGAAGCTATCTACCCAACGAATGACGTTTCTCGCAATCAGCTCAGGGACCACTTTTCCGTTAGCCTCTACCAGAGCGTCAGCTAATGCCAGTGCCATCGAAGTGTCATCGGTGAATTGTCCGGCGGTGAAATAACATGCAGCGTTGTTTTCCTTAGGGCCATCTAAGAAGCGGTCAATCCAGCCAAAATGGCTACGCACGCGCGAACGAGGCCAAAGCTCAGAAGGCATCCCAAGTGAGTCGCCGAGCATTTGGCCATAAAGTGCGCCCAGAATTCGCTGTTGGAGAGCCACTTCTGCCTGTGAAGATACGTGTAAGTCCATAACAAACAACCTCAATATTTCATCGGCGACTGATTCAGAAAGTTGCCAAGCCGCCGTAAGATTAAATAAAAACGGTATTAATTTCCGATAGCAACCTGCGTAATTTCACGGTTCTTTTCACGGAAAAAGAGAATGAAGAGCAGCATCACGGCAAAGACCATCGCAGCACCAACGCCCCACACGGTAAACCAGTCGAAGGTCATACCGTTGTGCGCTTCAGGTAATTGGAAGGCAGTCATTGCGCGACCTCCCAGCCAGTTACCGATAAAGCTGCCGAAGCCTTGGCAAATGAGGGTGATCAAACCCTGCGCCGCTGTTCGCATATGCGCAGGCGCTTTTTTATCCACGTAGATATAGCCGGTCACAAAGTAGAAGTCGTAGCTAACGCCGTGTAGCAAAATGCCGATAAACAACATGCTATACATCAGCACATCCGCCGTGCCGCCATAGATAAACAGCACATAGCGAATACCCGCAGTGACAAAGCCCAGCAGTAGCACTTTTTTGATGCCGTAACGCTTTAACAAGAACGGCAACGCCAGCATGGCGAAGATCTCGGACACCTGTCCAAGCGTCATCCAGCCGGTGGCATTTTCTAAGCCCACCTGCGTGAGGTAACCATTGGCAAATTGATAGTAGAAGGCCAGAGGCATACAGAAGAGAAACGAACACAGCGCAAAGATCGCAAAAGATCGGTCACGCAGCAGGCCCAGCGCATTCAGTCCGAGCAAATCTTTAATATCGGTACGTTGACCCACTTTCGGCGGCGTATTTGGCAGCATAAAGCTGTACAAGCCTAACAATACGGAAGCCAGCGCCGTGACAATCAGCGGCATATTGGTATCTGAAACGTTATCCATCCCCAGCAATGGCGGCAGCATAAAACCAACGACTAATCCTGAAGCAATCCAACCTAAGGTGCCTAATACGCGGATTCGGGGAAAGTCTTTTTCAGTATCACGAATATTGGCAAAGGCGATACTGTTAGTCAGCGCTACGGTTGGCATATACGTCAAAGCATAAACCACCAGCAGAGGGAAAAACGTTGAGAACTGTGTCTGCCACGCCAGCAGCAACATGAGCGCGCCGCCCACCAAATGCAGCCACCCCAGCACCTTTTGTGCCGCAAAATAGCGATCGGCAATGACCCCTACGAGCACTGGAGACAATATTGCCGCAATCGCCGTGCTGCTATATGACCATGCAATCTCTGAAGGCGAAAAACCGAGTTTATTCAGATACTGCCAAAGCGGCACAAACCATGCGCCCCAAATAAACCACTCCACGAACATCATCACGGATAGTTTAGTATTGTTATTATTAACTGTTTGCATTTGATTTCCTTGCACACGAATGGACTAAGAACCCTTTCATTGCGTAGTACCTTAATAATACCATTGAAATAAAACCGAGAGCTGAATCGAACAATCATATTTACTCTCTCGATCTAGGCAAACGTTTTCTCCTCACTCCTTACCCCCCCTTTCTAGCCAAGCATCCCCTGTTCGTTATTCTACTGAGTGCTTTAAGTAAAAAAATTGTATGAAAATATTTTCCTAATTGTTTTTTATTCCCATATCTTTACAATGGGAATTATGATTAGCAAGCTAAGAATACGAAAAGCAAATGCTTATCATAATGTCTTCATCATCCTTCTCTGCCTCTCACTCAACCTGAAGCTGGATCAAAACAAACAGCATTTCTTGGATGACAGGTATCTCTTAAAGCAAGGTGCAGTTATGTCGAAGCCTCATGAAGCAATTCCAGCCAGAAGGCTGTTCTTAAAAAAATCGTTAACGCTGATCCCACTTGCCGCAGCGGCGGGAACCGGTGTGGTATCACTCACCACAACTGCCCAAGCATCACCAGCAAAGTCCCCCGGAGTGAGCCAGCACTACGTTCCTGTTTATTTTAATAATGAGGAGTGGGCCTTCCTGCTAGCAGCCTGTGAACGGCTGATCCCTACCGATGCAAATGGCCCTGGCGCGGTATCGCAGGGAGTCCCCGTTTTTATTGATAAACAGATGGAAGCCCCCTTCGGGCATGGTGGCCTGTGGTATATGCATCCCCCTTTTGTTTCTGCGGTACCAGAACTGGGATATCAGTCCAAATTGGTTCCTCGCGAGGTTTATCGTTTAGGCATTGGCGCAGTGAACGATTATTGCCAGCAAAAGTTTCAACATCGTTTTGCCGAGTTAAAGCCGGAGCAACAGGATCAAGTGCTATCTGACCTAGAAAAAGACCAACCGGCATTCGATGCTGTACCCGCCAAGATGCTGTTCGATTTGCTGCTACAAAACACCAAAGAGGGATACTTTGCGGATCCCATCCACGGTGGCAACCAGACGCTCGCATCGTGGCAACTGATCGGATTCCCCGGTGCTCGCGCCGACTTCACCGACTGGGTCGATCATCCCAATGAGCCTTACCCACAGGGCCCTGTCAGTATTTCCAGCAAGAGGACTGCATAAATGACAACCATAAAAAAAGACCCCGTTGATGTGGTAATTGTTGGTTTCGGCTGGACCGGAGCCATTATGGGCATGGAAATGACCGATGCGGGTTTGAGCGTCGTTGCGTTAGAGCGCGGGGAAAAACGAGACACCTATCCTGACTTTGCCTATCCACGAATTGCCGATGAACTGACCTATGGCATTCGCCTTAAACTTTTTCAGGAAACAGCCAAAGAAACGGTGACCGTGCGCCATAATCCCGGTGATTACGCCGTGCCCTACCGTCAGTTTGGGTCATTCTTGCCGGGCAACGGCGTCGGTGGAGCAGGGGTTCACTGGAACGGCATGCATTGGCGTGCATTGCCGAGCGATTTGAAGTTACACACGACGATAAGCGAACGCTATGGAAAGGCATTTATTCCTGAAGGCATGTTGTTACAAGACTATCCTGTTGATTATGCCGACTTAGAGCCTTTCTTTGATAAATTCGAAAAAGTCTGTGGAACTGCGGGTAAATCAGGCAACCTGCGGGGACAAATTATCGAAGGCGGTAATCCTTTTGAAGGCCCAAGAGCCTCCGAATATCCAACCCCACCGCTTAAATCGCTCTATTCGGGCACTTTATTTAGCCAGGCAGCCAAAGAGCTGGGGTATCACCCTTTTGCCATTCCGGCGGCAAACTGCTCACAGCCCTATACCAATCCCTATGGCGTACAATTAGGCCCATGTAACTATTGCGGCTACTGCGAACGCTTTGGGTGTTTCATGTACTCCAAAGGATCACCACAAAGTACCATCTTGCCCGTACTCACCCAGCGCAAAAACTTTGAACTACGCACCAACTCAATGGTTATCAAAGTAAACCTCGATAGCAGCGGCAAAAAAGCCACCGGCGTGACTTACATTGACATCCAAGGCCGCGAAATTGAGCAACCGGCCAATATGGTTATCTTGAGCGCCTATCAACTGCATAACGTTCGCTTGCTGTTACTTTCCGGCATTGGTAAGCCTTACAACCCACAAACCGGTGAAGGGATGGTGGGTAGAAACTACGCGTATCAAATGAACAGCGGCATTTCGCTCTTCTTTGATAAAAACACCCATTTCAATCCGTTTATCGGGGCGGGTGCTGCAGGTGCCGTCATTGATGATTTCAACAGCGATAACTTCGATCATACCGATCTTGGATTTATCGGCGGTGCTTATATCTCCGCCGTGCGTACCGGCGGACGTCCGATCCAGCAAATGACACTTCCTGCCGATACGCCAACGTGGGGCGCAGGCTGGAAACAAGGGATCAAAGATAACTATCTACATTCGATGAGCATCGGTTCCGAAGGCTCTGTCATGCCTTACAAAGAGTGCTATTTAGATCTCGATCCAAACTATAAAGATGCTTTCGGCCAGCCACTGCTACGCATGACCTTTGATTGGAAGCCCAATGAAGTGAAAATGACGCAGCACATCACCAGTAAAATGCAGGGTATCGCCACCGCGATGAATCCTAAGCAAATGAAAGTCTCGGTGATGGATATGAATAGTCATTATGACGTGCGGCCTTATCAGTCCACCCATACCACCGGTGGCGCAATTATGAGCGATAGCCCATCCAACAGCGTGGTGAATAAATACCTGCAAAGCTGGGACGTCCCTAACGTCTTCGTACAGGGTGCAAGCGCCTTCCCACAAAATATGGCCTATAACCCAACCGGATTGGTTGGCGCATTAGCCTATTGGTCAGCACATGCTATTCGCACCCAATACTTAGCCAATCCGGGCCCATTGGTTCAGGCCTGACAGGGAGAGTAATCATGAAAATAATCAGACAAACGCAGCTGGCCATATTGTTACTGAGCGCATTCGGACTTTACGCTCAAGCCGCTCCAGTTCCACTCGAACAACGGATCGCCCATGGCGAATATCTTTCCCGTGCTGGCGACTGTACCGCATGCCATACCGCCGTGGGTGGTCAGCCCTTTGCCGGCGGGTTGAAAATGACGACGCCGGTAGGGGCAATTTATTCAACCAACATCACCCCAGATAAAGAACAAGGGATTGGTGAATACAGTTTTACCGAGTTTTCCGACGCGGTGCGTAAAGGCATTCGCAAGGATGGCACCCATCTTTATCCGGCCATGCCCTATCCATCCTTCGTTAAAATCAACGAAGACGACATGCAGGATCTCTATCTCTACTTTCAGCATGGCGTAAAACCCGTGGCGCAAGCCAACAAAGACAGTGATATTCCTTGGCCGCTGAATATGCGCTGGCCGCTGGCTGGCTGGAACCTTCTGTTCCGTCATGACGGCGTATTCCAACCTGATACCCAGCAAACGACTGCTTGGAATCGCGGGGCCTATTTAGTTCAAGGGCTTGGTCACTGTGGTTCTTGCCATACTCCACGCGGGATCGGCTTCCAAGAAAAAGCGCTAGACCAGTCTGAGCCTGAATATCTCAGCGGGGGTACGCTAGAAGGTTGGCACGCCGCCAACTTACGCGGTGATAAAGCCACAGGTCTGGGCTATTGGAATGAGCAACAAATTGCCCAATTCTTGAAATCCGGTCATACGGAAAAGTCCGCCGCGTTTGGCTCCATGACCGACGTGGTGCAAGACAGCACGCAATATCTAAATGCAGAAGATTTGCAGGCTATCGCTGTCTACTTAAAATCGCTGCAGCCGATGGGCGATAACGCCAAAGAGCCCGTGAAGGATTCGGCGACCTATCAGGCGCTCGCCAACGGTAAGGCAACACAGCCCGGCGCACAGCTGTATCTTGATAACTGTGCGGCCTGCCACCGTTCAGACGGTATGGGCTATGAAAACACCTTCCCTGCGCTGGCGCATAATCCTGTGCTGCTGAGCAAAGATCCCTCCTCGCTCATCAGCATTGTATTGAAAGGATCTCATATGCCGATCACGCAAACAGCACCAACAGGACTCACCATGCCAGATTTTGGCTGGCGTCTCAGTGACGACGATGTCGCTCAACTGCTGTCATTTGTTCGCACTGGTTGGGGAAACCAAGCAGAACCCGTCAGCGCATCACAGGTGAAAGATATACGTGCCGAGTTGCCTAAGCCTCAAGGCAAGTAATCGTTTTTCTACTCTCAATAAAAAACCTCCGGCATAGTCGGAGGTTTATCATATACACCTTTTCTCGGCGCCAAAAGGTAAACCCGATGGGATCAAAATTGTGCCGCGTACCTCTCTAGATGATGAGCGTCGTCCCCAATAGCACCAGCGGTTTTGGTGACATAGTCAAAGCAGCTCAGTTTTTTGTACGTAATGAGCTACCGAAAACAAGTAACGGACGGACACCCTAAATAGCACCACGTCGATGTTGAGGCGGCAAGATAAAAATAATATTTAACTTTGCAAGCGCACTGATGCACACTCATATAAGAATCAACAGCAATGCAAAGGTATTATATGAGAATGGATTCCTACGCGTTTTTAATCCCTTGTATCCTTGGGTTCTTGCTTGCAGCCTTTTTTTTCGTGTTATGGCAAACGGAAATTGCGCGCGTTACTTTTCTAAACAGAGATGCCGTGTCATTGATGCTAATAGCAGCATCAATAGTTGTCGCATTATCGTCAGTTTTGATTCTATTCGTTGCGAGGAATCGCATTAAAAAGCCGTTAGATTATTTAAGATTACCTTTAGGTCTTTTTATCCTAGCTATCATAGCAAGTTATATTGGAACTTCGTGTTTTGTTTACTATTCCCCCGGAGCGGAAACTCAGTATATTACAAGCTATAAAATTGCCTATTCGAGTAGAAACAGTTGCTCAGGGGTTTTTATCTATGATCCTGAATTACAGGACGAAATTAGAGTTTGTTACCCCAGCGGCGATGTGGAAACTAATCATCGTGTATTTATTGTGAAAAAAAGTAATCGCTATGGGATTGTAGTAAAAGCAGCAGCCACATTTTAATATCTGCCACATGCCAGCCACGACACCTACTGTTTTCTTTAATCAACATATGTGAGATTCATCATGATAAAAATATTTCTATTGGTGCTGATGACAACTGTTTTAGTTGGTTGTACCCCTCTAGCCCCAAAAGATTGTCTGAAAGCACATGCGCTTGATTCATGCCATTACGACCGCTCAGGTAAAGTATCTGACAATGATATCTATGGTGAGCAAGCGTCAGGAATTAAAAAAAATCTGGATGCTGCACTTACCTCTCCCCATGCTTGGGACGGTAAACGATGTAATGTACATATAGATCTTAAAATTGACGGTACACTACAAAATTTCATCATAAAGGGCGGCGACAAGGACTATTGTCATGCTCTAGCCGAAGCAGCTAAACGCGCCAAATTTCCCGCATTTACTGACCAGCATGTTTACGACGTGATGGGATCCGCACGATGGGATTTGCATGGGCAACCATAAATCGAAGATCTCCGCCACGCCTGCCCGCTTTAGGTGTCTCGCGAGTTTTGTCGATGCGGCTCTCACCAAGATACGGGCAAAGATGCCGACAACCTTCGGGACTTCTTCGTCGTATTTTGTTGTTTCCATACTCTACACCACTATCTTTGTTCTAGGTTGATGCCCCATTCGAGGCCTTTTATTTCCCGTTTAGTTTTCGTTTAAGTTTGATGGCGCATGGTTGAGGAAGGGTTTAGGCGATAGTTTCGATACTGGTTGTCGCAACACTGCAACAATGAATATTGAGGGAGTCACCTATGTTAAAACAATCCTTATGCGCAATGACCATCATCAGTGCGATGACCGGTATGGCACAGGCCGATGATTACACCTATGTCGCTGGCGGCCTTCAGGTTGGTGGTATCACAAGCAAAAGTGATTTTGATAAATTAGTGCATCAAAACCGTTCAGATCAAAGCAAAACCACCATGGGTGGCTTTTACCTGCGCGGTGGCTACGGATTTGAAAATAATCTGTTCATTGATGCGCGCTTGAACGGAATGGGAAATAGCCAACGTAGCAGCGGCGATAGCCTGCTGGGTCTTGGTTATCATTTCCCTATTAATCCAAACACCGATATGTATGCACTCATCGGTGCCAGTGGTCACGCCATTTCAACCAATTTTGATTGGGACAAGAAGCGTGATAAAAGCTGGGGCAGCGCAACCGGCGAAATTGGTGTGAAAAGCCACATTACCGATAAAATCGGTATGAATGTCGCCTATCGTTATGCTGAATATGACAGCCGTGGTTTTAACGAAGCGCGAATTGGGGCAGATTATGCCTTAACATCAAATCTTGCGGCCGAAATTGGTTATACCTACCATAATTGGAAAGTGGACGATCAGATCGGTGAGATCGGGCTTCGTTATACTTTCTAGTAAGATAACGCGAATATTAATCTTGCCAAGAGACACTTTCTCTTGGCCCCCACCTTAGGGAGAAGTCATTCATGCGAATTCTGGTCGTTGAAGATAATGGTTTGCTTCGTCATCACCTGTCTGTGCAAATGCGCGATATGGGCCATCAGGTCGATGCTGCGGAAGATGCCAAAGAGGCTGATTTTTTTGTTAATGAACAAACACCAGACATTGCGATTGTTGATTTAGGTTTACCGGGAGAAGATGGCTTAAGCCTGATCCGCCGTTGGCGTTCAGAGCAAATTAAGCTGCCTATCTTGGTGCTGACCGCGCGTGAAAGCTGGCAGGACAAAGTTGCCGTGCTTGAAGCGGGTGCAGATGACTACGTCACGAAACCCTTCCATCTCGAAGAGGTGATTGCACGTATGCAGGCGCTGATGCGTCGTAACAGCGGATTGGCCTCGCAGGTGATTACCCTACCTCCGTTCCAGATTGATCTTTCGCGTCGTGAGCTCACGGTTAACGACAACCTGATCAAACTGACCGCGTTTGAATACACCATCATCGAAACGTTAATCCGTAACCACGCCAAAGTGGTTAGCAAAGACGCTCTGATGTTGCAGCTTTATCCTGATGCTGAGCTGCGTGAAAGCCATACTATCGATGTCTTGATGGGCCGTCTGCGTAAAAAATTACAGAACGAGTACCCACATGAAGTGATTACAACCGTGCGTGGTCAAGGCTACAGGTTTGATATCAACGAATGAATCTTTCGCGCTGGAACCGCTTTAAAGCACAGCCGTTCTCGTTAAGAACGCGCTTTCTACTTGCCACTGCAGCCGTCGTTTTCATGCTGTCATTAGCCTATGGCGTGGTTGCAGTAGTTGGTTACGTGGTCAGTTTTGATAAAACCACGTTCCGCTTATTGCGCGGCGAAAGTAATCTGTTTTTCAGTCTGGCGCACTGGGAGAACAATAAGCTCACCATCACCTCTCCACCTAACTTCGATCTCAATGCACCGACGTTGGTGATGATTTACGATGACAAAGGCAAACTGCTTTGGTCACAGCGTAAAGTTCCCGAGCTTGAAAAACGTATTGAAAAATCTTGGCTAGAAAAGCCGGGATTCTATGAGTTGGACTCCAGCACCGTGTTCAGTAGCGCCGTGCTGGGAGACAACCCAAAGGTTCAAGACCAGCTCAAAGATTACGATGACGACGATGACGATGCGATGACCCACTCCGTGGCGGTCAATCAATACGCCGCAACGGCGCGTCTACCAGCGTTGACCATCGTCGTCGTCGATACTATCCCTCAGGAGTTACAAAATTCCGATATGGTGTGGGGCTGGTTTACCTATGTCCTAATTGCCAATATTCTATTAGTGGTACCGCTCCTGTGGTTGGCAGCATACTGGAGCTTACAGCCGATAAAAGCGGTGCTAATACAGGTACGGGAGCTTGAAAGCGGTCAACGAGAACAGCTGAGTGAAAATCCACCGCGCGAACTCCGTGGGCTGGTACGTAACCTGAATATTTTGCTCAACAATGAACGCCAGCGTTATACCCGTTATCGCACCACGTTAACCGATTTAACCCATAGCCTGAAAACGCCGTTAGCTGTGCTGCAAAGCACTCTGCGCTCATTGCGTAATGGCAAAGACTTAAAAATTGAACAAGCTGAACCCATTATGTTGGAGCAAATTAGTCGAATCTCACAGCAGATTGGTTACTATTTGCACCGCGCCAGCATGCAGTCTGAACACAATATGCTAAACCGTGAGTTGCATTCCGTTCCGCCTTTATTGGACAGCCTGTGTTCGGCGCTCAATAAGGTATACCAGCGTAAAGGCGTGGATATTACGCTTGATATTTCTCCTGAACTCACGTTTGTCGGTGAAAAGAACGACTTTATGGAGGTGATGGGAAATGTGCTGGATAACGCCTGCAAATATTGTCTAGAGTTCGTAGAAATTACTGCACGGCAAACAGACAAAGAACTGATTATCATGATTGACGACGATGGGCCAGGTATTCCAGAGAGCAAACGTGAGCTAATCTTCCGTCGTGGACAACGCATTGATACTCTGCGTCCAGGACAAGGTCTTGGCTTAGCGTTAGTCGATGAGTTATTACAACAGTATGACGGTGAAGCCATCATTACCGATAGCCATTTAGGTGGAGCACGAATGAGTATTCATTTCGGCCGCCAACAGGTTTCGCACGCCGTCGATTAAATAATCCCCTCTTTTCTCTCAATACGGCGTGTTACCTGCGCCGTATCAGCAAAACATTACGCTTAAAAGTATAAGTTGTGACAAACAGGCAGAGGAATCCCTGCGCGCTTCCGTTATAATCCCAACAGATACATACACAGGGAATTAACAATGGATTATCAACTTGATCTCGACTGGAATGATTTTTTGCAACGCTACTGGCAAAAACGCCCGGTCATCCTAAAGCGTGGGTTCAAGAATTTTGTTGATCCCATTTCGCCCGACGAATTAGCAGGTCTTGCGATGGAAAACGAGGTTGATAGTCGCCTTGTAAGCCATCAGGACGGTCGCTGGCAGGTTGCTCACGGCCCGTTTGAAAGCTATGACCATCTGAGTGAAAATAACTGGTCTATTCTGGTACAGGCGGTCGATCATTGGCACGTGCCCTCCAGCGCGTTAATGCGCCCATTCCGTAAGCTTCCTGACTGGCGAACTGACGATCTCATGATCTCGTTCTCGGTGCCTGGCGGCGGCGTGGGGCCTCATTTAGATCAGTACGACGTCTTTATCATCCAAGGTACCGGTCGTCGTCGGTGGCGTGTCGGTGAAAAACATCCGCTAAGGCAACATAGCCCGCATCCCGATTTACTTCAGGTTGAGCCTTTCGACGCCATCATTGATGAAGAGATGGAACCGGGCGACATTCTATATATTCCACCAGGATTTCCACATGAAGGCTATGCGCTAGAGAACTCGCTGAACTATTCAGTGGGCTTCCGTGCCCCTAATAGCCGTGAGCTCATCAGCGGCTTTGCCGATTTTGTTCTGGCTAACGAATTAGGCAGCGAGCGCTACAGCGATCCCGATCTCGCCCTTCGCGAAAATCCTTCGGAAGTGCAAAACGCTGAATTGGAAAAGCTGCGTGGCATGATGATGAGCCAATTGCAGAATCAGGATAATTTCAATCTTTGGTTTGGTGAATTTGTCAGCCAGTCTCGTCATGAATTGGATATTGCACCACCAGAGCCGCCTTATCAGGCTGGTGAGATTTACGAATTACTCCAATCCGGAGAATCTCTGGAACGACTGGGCGGGCTACGTGTTATCAACGTCGCAGGCAGCTGTTATGTTAACGGTGAGATTATCGTCACCGAACACAGTGCTGCGGCACAGGCCCTAGCGCGCGAATACGTGGTTAACGCCTCAATGCTGGGAGAAGCGCTCGACGATCCAAGCTTCCTCGTGACATTGGCAGCTTTAATTAATAGCGGTTATTGGTTCTTCCGCGATTAAGAATATCTACATTTATAAAACCCAACATCTGGCAAATTAAATAAATTTTCCAGATGTTTTTTTATTTAAAAATATAAAATAGTTATTTATTAAAACATTTTTAATTTAGAGTTAATCAATATATGTGCCCCACCTCTCTATCAAACTAATAACTTACGTATTATTCTCTTCCTTATCCTTTCAATAGAACCAATTTTTTAGAAAACCACTTTCTATGGATGCGCTGTCTAATAAGAAAATATCTCTACGCGTTAGCGTATTAAAAGCGGCAAGAACACGTATTGAATGGACATTCAATACCTTCAGCCGAATTTGCATTTCTTTTTCAGGAGGAAAAGATTCAACGACATTGCTTCATTTAGCGGCAGATCACGCCAGAAAAAATGGAAAAAAATTCGATATTGTCTTTATCGATTGGGAGGCGCAGTTTAGCCACACCATCAATCATATTGAAAAGATGCGAAGCTTATATCAGGACGTCATCGGTCATTTTTATTGGGTGGCATTACCTATCACCACGGAGAATTCTGTTTCACAATTTCAGCCTGAATGGCAATGTTGGACGCCCAATACAAATTGGATCCGTAAACCACCCGCCGATGCCATTACCGATCCTAATTTTTTTCCGTTTTATCATGATGGCATTACCTTCGAATCATTTATGCCTGCCTTTTCTGACTGGTATTCCAACCATCAGCCCTGCGCCATGATGATTGGAATTCGGACCGATGAGTCCTACACCCGTTTTTGGGCCATTGCGTCTAAGCGTAAACACCGCTTTGCCGATGACAAGCCATGGACGACAGGAACAATTTCAGGCCATACCTACAATATCTACCCTATCTATGATTGGAAAACGGACGATATTTGGACCTACTTCTCCTCCACTAAAAAAATCTACAATCCCTTGTATGACCTGATGTTTCAGGCTGGGGTGGGATTACATGCCATGCGGATTTGTGAGCCCTTTGGGCCAGAACAGCGGCAAGGTTTGTGGCTCTACCATGTTCTTGAGCCTGAATGCTGGGAGCATGTCTGCGAGCGAGTCTCGGGGGCTAATACCGGCAGCATTTATGCTAATAGCCGAGGTGATTTCTATGCTCGCCGTCAGGTACATAAACCCGACAATCACACTTGGCGCAGCTATGCCCTATTCTTACTCGATAGTATGCCGCGACAAACCGCCGAGCATTATCGAAATAAGATCGCAATTTATTTACGCTGATATCAAACTCATGGTTTCCCTCGCGATATACCCGATGAACAAGAAAAAGATATCGGTTCTAAAGATATTCCGTCGTGGCGGCGCATTTGCAAAGTACTTTTACGCAATGATTATTGGTGCCGATCATTATCATTTAGCCCAAATAAGCCAACCAGCTATGAGCGTTACAACAAAAGAATTCAAGCGAAAAGAAAATGCTGGAGCATCATATGAAGATTGATTTATTAATTAACGAGCTAAAAATAGAATTAGGGACGATGTCCGAAACCGTCCAAATTGAGACACTAAATAAGATCCGATTGGCACTGCATAAGGTCAGCCCCTTTTCCAATGAACCCATTGATTGCGTGCTTTGGAAACCCATTGAGCGCGTTGTCTCAAATGATTACAACCCCAATTCCGTAGCACCACCAGAGAAACGGTTACTCTATACGTCATTATTACGCGATGGCTATACGCAGCCCATAGTCACCAGCCAACAATCCCCCGATGATGAAACGCACGTTATTGTTGATGGTTTCCATCGTCGCGAGCTCGCATCCAAGCGCCCTCTTTTACGCACCCGGGTGCTTGGTTATCTCCCCGTGGTAATGCTTAAAGAAAGCGCGCAGGAGAAAACGCATCTGATTGCGGCAACTATTCGTCATAATCGTGCCCGAGGCAAACACCAGATCAGCGCCATGTCCGACATCGTTCGTGAGCTTTATCATTTAGGTTGGGATGACGAAAGGATCAGTGAAGAATTAGGCATGGACGCTGATGAGGTTTTACGCTTAAAACAGATTAGCGGCCTAATGGAACTGTTCCAAGACCGTGAATTTTCAGAAGCATGGACGGTGAAATAGCAAAAAAATCGCCATCCTTACTCGGTAAGAATGGCGAACAATACAGTTCAAACAGGTAAGCCTCGAACCACTATTTATAAATTTCTTCTAACAGCTCGCGAACATACTCAGGCACCACCTGACTCGCTGCGCCGTAATGCTTCTCGTCAAACTGGCTTTCGACTTGGCTAGGTTCAAGATTGAGCTCAACGGTATGAGCGCCATTTAAATGAGCCTCATGCACAAAACCTGCCGCAGGATAAACATGCCCCGATGTGCCAATCGCAATAAAGTAATCGGCTTTTGCCAGGGCATCATAAATTTCATCCATACCAATTGGCATTTCACCAAACCAAACAATATGCGGACGCAGCGGTGCTGGGAACTGACAGCAATGACAACGGTCATCCACGGTTAGATCGCCTTTCCATTCAATAACCTGCCCAGACTGAGTACAACGAACTTTTAACAATTCCCCGTGCATATGGATAATGCGGGAATTTCCTGCTCGCTCGTGTAAGTTATCGATGTTTTGCGTCACTAGCACAAAGTTGTCGCCCAATTGCCGCTCTAATTCTGCCAGCGCCAAATGGGCCGCATTTGGCTGAATTTCTGGCTGCTGTAGCTGCTGACGGCGTGCATTATAGAAACTCTGCACCAATTCTGGATCGCGATGGTAACCTTCTGGCGTAGCCACATCTTCAACCCGATGCTCTTCCCACAGCCCATCAGCGGCACGAAACGTTCTGATCCCCGATTCGGCAGAAATCCCCGCGCCGGTGAGTACCACGACATATGGCTTAGTCATACACCCTCCTGCCTGATTATTCGCATGACACAGCGTGTCACGGTGGAAAATTCGTGAACGAAAACGCTGGTGTCGTAGTCGTTTATTTTTCCTAAACCGGCATATACGATGACGGGTACGCATAACCACAGCTCCTCATTGGTTTCATTACCACAGCAAAAAAATAATCGTCGTTAGTCGGTCAAATTCAAAAACGCAGCACCGCGCACGCCACCCGCGTCGCCATAGCGAGCAGGTTCAATACGTGGCGCTTTAGCAACCCGCAGTAAAGCACGTGGGACACGTTCATTGAGCAGCGGATACAGCTCAGTGAAGTTCGACAATCCACCACCGAGCACCACCAGATGCGGGTCGACCACGGTAAATAGGTTGCCCAAACACATCGCCAGCACATCGGCAAAGCAATCCACATGCGCCAGCGCTTTATCATCACCTGCGCGGTAGCGCTCAATAATCTCTTTGGCACCGAGATTTTCACCGGTGCGGTGCTGATACAACCATTCAAAACCACGACCAGAAATATATTTTTCGATACAGCCCTGCTGCCCACAGCCACAGGCAACACGCGGTGTATCAGCACCCATCCGATCCAAGGCATCAACCGGCAAACGGAAATGGCCAAACTCACCGGCAATATAATTACGGCCAGTCAAGGTTTTACCATTAATCACTAATCCGCCACCCACGCCGGTACCCAAGATGATCCCCAGCACGATGGGATAAGCGCGGAACTCTTCGTCCCACGCTTCCGAAAGGGCAAAACAGTTGGCATCGTTATCCACTCGAACTGGACGCCCAATGAGCTGCGAGAGATCGCGCGGGAGCGGTTTCCCCATTGCAGCAGGCACGTTCGAGGTAAAGAGCTCGCCCGTATCGGCGTTGGGTAATCCTGGGATGCCGATACCTACCTTGCCCTGAGTACCGGTGAATTCATCGGCCTCAAAGGTTAACGACGCTAGCGTATTGAGTAATTCACGGTAATCGTCACGAGGCGTAGGCACACGCTTACGCCAAATCTGATTCAGCTCGGCGTCAAATACGCCCAGCTCTATTTTGGTGCCGCCCATGTCAAAACCGTAATACATTAACTCTCCTTGTTGCGCGTCGTTGATTGTAGTCATTATTTATTATTGCCTACCGCGTTACTGACCGCCGCTTAGCACTCGTGCAGGATCAATGCGGCTTGCGCGGCGAGCGGGATACCAGCTAGCCACTAAACTTAACACAATCGCCGTGGCCAGCACTTCCACCACGTCAATCCAATGCAGCTCGGTTGGCAAGAAATCAATCGGATAAATATCGCCCGACAGCAATCGGTGTCCGATCACCTTTTCGATAACTTTAGATATATTCGTCAGTTCGAGTGATGCCACTACGCCGATCACCACGCCACAAACGCTGCCGACCATCCCCGCGAGCAAACCATACCAGATGAAAATCGCGCGAATCAGCCGGTCTTTTGCACCTAGCGTTCTGAGCACCGCGATATCACTACTTTTATCTTTCACCGCCATAACCAGCGTAGATACGATGTTGAAACACGCCACGCCGATCACCAAAACCATCGCCAGATACATGATGGCGCGGATCATCTGGATATCACGGAACATATAGCCGTAGGTGCCTTTCCAACTGCGAATATAAACATACGCATTGGTGACCTCACCCGCATCGCGCACCAGTTTGTCAGCGTTGAAGACATCATCCACTTTAATGGAAATACCGGTAACGCTGTTGCCAAGGTCTTGATACTGCTGAGCATCGGCCAGCGGCACCATCGCTAAACTGTGATCGAGCATACCGCTCAATTGCAGAATGCCGCTTACGTGCAGACGAATGCGTTTTGGCTGCAAGAGTTTCATCTGTGGATCGTTGTTTGGCACCATCACGGTCACCCAATCACCAACCTTTACATGCAGTGCATCAGCCACGCCTTTACCGAGAATAACCTGCTGCTCCCCCGCTTTAAACGTTGACCACGCATCACCTTGCACATATTGCGACAGCGAGCTTACGCGGCTTTCTTGCTCTGGATTGACGCCGCGAAGTTGTACCGCCACCAGCTGAGTGCCGCTCTCAATGAGGCCTGTAAATTCCACATAAGGCGCTGCGGCAACGATACCTTTCACTTTTTCAACGCGTTCTAGCACCTGTGGCCAGCCGTTAAACGGCTGCTCTACCGGATAAATTTCGCCGTGAGGTACAACAGAAAGAATACGATGATCCAGCTCGCGTTCGAAACCATTCATGGCACTCAGGCCAACGATCAAAACGGCTACACCCAGCGCGATACCGACGGTAGAAATTACCGAAATCAGAGACACCATGCCGCCACGGCGTCGTCCACGGCTAAAACGCAGACCGATCAGCAGAGATAATGGTGAAGCCGACATTATTGCGCCCCCATCAGGGTCACATTTTGTTGAAGTTGACCATCGCGCATTTCAAGCTGACGATTCAAACGTTTCGCCAACGCCAAATCATGGGTCACCACCAAGAAAGCCGTTCCTTGACGCACGTTTAGCTCGCCTAACAGATCGAAAATACTGTCGGCGGTGCGCATATCAAGGTTACCGGTCGGTTCATCCGCCAAGACCAGCGAGGGGTTGTTTACCAACGCTCGCGCAATCGCCACGCGCTGACGTTCGCCGCCCGACAGTTCCGATGGACGGTGATGGCTACGCTTAGCCAATCCAACGGCGGTGAGCATGTCCATCGCTTTACCTTGGGCGTCGTCACCTTTTTTGCCGCCAATTAACAGCGGCATCATCACGTTTTCTAACGCGCTGAAATCCGGCAGTAAATGGTGAAATTGGTAAATAAAACCCAGTTCACGATTGCGTAGTTCAGCCTTGGCGGTTGAAGACATATCGTTGAGCGATTGACCTTTAAAAATCACCTCGCCGGAAGTTGGAGAATCCAGACCGCCGAGCAGATGCAGCAACGTACTTTTACCTGAACCTGAGCTGCCCACAATGGCCATCATTTCGCCGGGCTGCATGTCAAAGGTCACATTACGCAATACGTCCGTGTGCAATTTACCTTCGTGATAGGTTTTGCACAGGTCTTTGCACTGCAACAGTTCTTTATACAAAGACGGAGAATTACTCATAACGTAAAGCCTCAGCAGGATTCACCGCGGCGGCACGCCACGACGGATATAACGTAGAAAGCAGCGCGAGCAGCATTGCCACAACGGCAATCAGCACCACCTGCGGAATATTGATATCAACCGGTAGACTACCACCGGCCAACATTTCGCCTAACCCTGGAATAACATTGATTTGGCTGGCAAACACCACGCCCAAGACGGCGCCAAGCAAAGCGCCGATAATACCGGCACTGGCGCCCTGCACCATGAACACCGACATGATTTGTGCACGGGTTAATCCTTGGGTTTGCAGAATCGCGACCTCGCCCTGCTTCTCCATGACCAGCAGGCTCAACGAGGTAATAATATTAAACGCGGCGACGGCGATAATCAGGCTGAGCAGCAGCCCCATCATATTTTTTTCCATCTTAACGGCTTGGAATAACTCACCCTTCCGCTCGCGCCAATCTTTCCATACCAAGCCTTTCGCTAGCGGTTGGCTGACCAGCGCATCAATCGCCAGCGGCTTATCCATATAAATACGCCAGCCGGTGATATTCCCCAGCGGATAGCGCATCAGGCGGGAAGCATCCTGCTGATTCATTAACATTTGATACTGATCGACTTCGCTATTGGCAGAGAATGTGCCCACCACGTTAAACACGCGCTGGCTAGGAATGCGTCCCATTGGCGTAAACTGGCTGGCGCTAGGCACCATAATGCGCAGCTTTTCACCGCGCTTCACGCCCAGTTGCCCCGCCAGTTGGTCACCTAAAATCACATTGTATTGGCCCGGCTGCAAAGCCTGCTGAGTCGCGCCATTAAGATATGGCGACAACGGATCTTTTTCATCAGGGTTTACGCCAATAATCACGCCCACCGCCACGCTATGCGCGCTTTGCAGCACCGCATTACCGGTCGTCAGTGGTGTAACACTTTTAACACCGGCCAGATGTTCAAACTGGGCGGCAGGAACCTGTTGAGGATTAATCGACCCTTGCGTCGACGTCACTAATGCCTGCGGCATCAGCCCAAGAATATTATTTTCTAGATCTCGCTCAAAACCGTTCATCACCGAAAGAACGGTGACTAACGCCATAACGCCGAGCGTGATGCCTATAGTAGAAAGCCAAGAAACAAACCGGCCAAAGCGGTCTGAGGCTCGTCCGCGCATGTAACGCAGACCGATGAATAACGCGACAGGTTGATACATGAAATCCGTTCGGTTGCTGTTGGTAAGGCAAAATGAGTGTGGATGATAACATTTAGGAAACCCAAAAAAACTACGTAATGCATTTTCACTTCATTTTGTCGCTATTTCAGCGCCCTAGACACCATGGATTCCCTCCTAGGAGCTTGCGTTTCAACCACAAGGCATTCACTCAGCAGTTGCTAAAGTGAAGTGATAAAGGATAATAAAGCTCAGAACTGCGGTGCCTGATCGGGCTACGCGCCAAAAGAGCGACAGAGACTGACTAACGATTTATGCCTGAACAATACCAATACACGTTACCTGAGCGTTATACGCTCCCGGCCAAAGCTGGCGATGTACGGCTTTTAGGTCAGCTCACTGGATCTGCGTGTGCGCTAGAATGCGCGCAGATTGCCGAAAAACATGCGGGTCCGGTGGTGCTGATCACCTCGGATATTCAATCAGCGCTGCGACTACGCGACGAAATCCAACAGTTCACGACGCGTATGGTGACCACCCTGTCTGACTGGGAAACTCTGCCTTACGACAGCTTCTCACCGCATCAGGACATCATCTCCGCTCGCCTGTCTAGCCTATATCAACTCCCGACGATGAAACGCGGCGTCTTTATTCTGCCGGTCAACACGCTGATGCAGCGCGTATGCCCGCATGAATTCCTGCATGGTCATGCGTTGGTGATGCAGAAAGGCCAGTTGTTGTCTCGCGATAAACTTCGCAGCCAATTAGAACAGGCAGGCTATCGCAGCGTCGATCAGGTGATGGAACACGGTGAATTTGCCACCCGTGGTGCGTTGCTCGATCTCTATCCGATGGGTAGCGACGAGCCTTATCGTATTGATTTCTTCGACGATGAAATCGACAGCCTGCGCGTGTTTGACGTGGATTCCCAGCGCACGCTCAATGAAGTTGAATCCATCAACTTACTCCCGGCGCACGAGTTCCCAACCGATCAAACCGCCATCGAGCTGTTTCGTAGCCAATGGCGCGAACACTTTGAGGTGCGTCGCGATCCCGAACATATCTACCAGCAGGTCAGTAAAGGCATCTGGCCTGCGGGGATAGAATATTGGCAGCCGCTGTTCTTCAGCCAAGCGCTACCGCCGCTGTTTAGCTATTTCCCAAGCAACACGCTATTAGTCAACACCGGCGAATTAGAGGCCTCGGCAGATCGATTTTGGTTGGATGTGAATCAGCGCTACGAGAACCGCCGCGTTGACCCGATGCGCCCGCTGCTCACGCCAGACAAGCTCTGGCTGCGCGTTGATGAACTGTTTTCCTCGCTCAAACAGTGGCCACGTGTTCAACTCAAAACAGACAAGCTTGATAAAAAAGCGGCGAACACCAACCTCAGCTACCAACCGTTGCCAGAGCTCACGGTTCAGGCGCAGAACAAAAATCCGCTCGATCTTCTGCGGCGCTTCATTGAACAAACCAAAGATGCCATTGTTTTCTCGGTAGAAAGTGAAGGTCGCCGCGAAACCATGCTGGAACTGCTGGCGCGCATCAAAATAAATCCGAAGCTGATTACCCGTATAGAAGACGCGGAAGCAGGCAAAATTTATATTATGCAGGGCTCGTGCGAGCATGGATTTATCAATCCAGAGCTTAAGCTTGCACTGATCTGTGAAAGCGACCTGTTAGGTGAACGCGTAAGCCGTCGTCGCCAAGATAACCGCCGAACTATTAATACCGATACGCTGATCCGTAACCTAGCCGAGCTGAGCATCGGCCAGCCGGTCGTTCATCTCGAACATGGCGTTGGCCGCTATGGCGGTATGACAACGCTGGAAGCCGGCGGAATCAAGGGCGAATACCTGATCCTGACCTATGCCGGTGACGCCAAACTGTACGTTCCAGTGTCCTCGCTGTATCTGCTCAGCCGTTACTCCGGTGGTGCAGATGAAAGCGCTCCGCTGCACAAATTAGGCAGCGACGCGTGGACCCGAGCCCGCCAAAAAGCCGCAGAAAAAGTCCGCGACGTCGCGGCTGAGCTGCTGGATATCTATGCCATGCGGGCGGCAAAACCCGGTTTTGCGTTCAAACAGGATCGCGAAGCCTATCAAATGTTCTGCCAAACCTTCCCGTTTGAAACCACGCCCGATCAGAGCATGGCGATCAACGCCGTACTCAGCGATATGTGCCAACCGCTGGCGATGGACCGTTTAGTGTGCGGCGACGTGGGCTTCGGTAAAACAGAAGTGGCGATGCGTGCCGCGTTCCTCGCGGTGCACAACAATAAACAGGTGGCGGTATTAGTACCAACCACCCTGCTGGCTCAACAGCATTACGACAACTTCCGTGACCGTTTCGCCAACTGGCCGGTTCGCATTGAAATGATTTCCCGCTTCCGTAGCGCGAAAGAGCAAACGCAGGTGCTGCAAGATGCCGCGGATGGCAAAGTCGATATTTTAATTGGTACCCATAAGCTTTTGCAGGCTGATGTGCAGTGGCGTGATTTAGGTCTTCTGATCGTCGATGAAGAGCACCGCTTTGGCGTTCGACAGAAAGAACGTATCAAAGCCATGCGCGCCGACGTGGATATTCTCACGCTGACCGCGACGCCGATCCCACGAACGCTCAACATGGCGATGAGTGGAATGCGCGATCTGTCGATTATTGCCACGCCACCAGCGCGTCGTTTAGCCGTAAAAACTTTTGTGCGCGAATATGACAGCTTAGTTGTGCGTGAAGCCATCCTGCGTGAAGTCACGCGCGGTGGTCAGGTTTATTATCTGTACAACGACGTAGAAAATATTGAAAAAGCAGCTCAGAAGCTGAGCGAGCTGGTGCCTGAGGCGCGTATTGCCATCGGCCATGGGCAGATGCGCGAGCGCGAGCTTGAGCGCGTGATGAATGATTTCCATCACCAACGCTTCAACGTTCTGGTGTGCACCACCATTATTGAAACCGGTATCGATATTCCAAGCGCGAATACCATCATTATTGAACGTGCCGATCATTTTGGTTTGGCACAGCTGCATCAGCTGCGCGGGCGCGTGGGCCGTTCTTTCCATCAGGCCTATGCTTATCTACTTACGCCGCCGCCAAAAGCAATGTCGACCGATGCGCAAAAACGTTTAGAAGCCATCGCATCGCTGGAAGACTTGGGCGCGGGCTTTGCTCTAGCCACCCACGATCTAGAAATTCGCGGTGCGGGTGAGCTGTTGGGCGATGACCAAAGCGGCCAGATGACCACTATTGGTTTCTCTCTGTATATGGAACTGCTTGAAAGCGCGGTTGATGCGCTTAAAGAGGGACGCGAGCCTTCGCTAGAAGATCTCACCAGCAATCAGACCGACGTCGAGCTCCGCATGCCGGTATTGCTACCGGATGATTATATTCCGGACGTCAGTACCCGTTTGTCATTCTATAAACGTATTGCCAGCGCCAAGAATGACGATCAGCTTGAAGAGCTAAAAGTAGAATTGATCGATCGCTTCGGCCTGCTGCCTGATGCGGCGCGCAATTTACTGCAAAGTGCCAAGCTGCGTCTGGATGCGATGGAACTCGGTATTCGTCGTATTGAAGGCAATGATAAAGGCGGATTCATTGAGTTTGGCGATAAAAACCACGTTGACCCCATGTTCCTCATTGGCCTGTTGCAGAAACAACCGCACATCTTCCGTTTGGATGGGCCAACCAAGCTGAAGTTTATTATCGACCTCAGCGAACGTAAGGCACGCCTTGAGTTCATTTCCGATCTTCTCAGCCAGTTTGCTGAACATCGGGTTTAAATCATAAACGGGGTATATGAATATATGCCCCGTGTTTTATTGAAAATAAATACACTTTATCTATACGTCCATTATTTACCTACGCGCCTATTGCTATTTATAAATACCCCACGAATTATCACAGCGACATTTCAAAAAAATATTCTTTACTCAGTTTCAAAAACAAGTTATAGCTGCCATGCTTTAAAGCACAGTTCCTTCTACTGTAACTCGAACTATTTTTGACGCATTATTGAATACGGATATCATATTGAGGTAACAAAATGTCAAGTGACCTGATAGCGAAATGGAAAGCCTGTGGACAGAATAAATCAGATTTAAATTACGAAAATAAACTTGCTGATTTTTACAACGTATTTCGCAATAGCTTATTTTTCCTCGAGATCGTTCCTATCCCAGAAGAAGGTGCAGGAGAGTGCCTGCGGTTTATCCCTATACCAGAGGATGGTGATAACCCTGTTATATTACCGGCCTATAGCACAGCGAACGAGAATCAATTTCCTGCAAACATCCTTGGGATGATGCAAGGAACTGAAAGGGATTTCACTCCCGCTAACGGAGATTTCATTTTATCTATCGTTGATAAATATAGTTTTAGTCTTTCAATAATTAATGCAAATAATGAGTCTGTACTTATTTCTAAAGATTTCGTCGTTCGGCTTGCTGAAATAAGCAAAAAGATAAAAAATAGTGAGAAAGAGCTTAAGAAAAAAGCGGCTAAAAAATTCGCCTTTATCACTCTACCTTTAATTGTACTTATGATGATTATTGCAGGCATATTCTTCATTCACTGATCCTGAAATACTCCTGAGATGAGTCAATGATTCGGATATTCCATTCAGCTAACTATTTCATTTCTACCAACAAAGCGTAGCTCAATGCATGACTAATAGTCAGAGGTAAATAAGACTGCTATGTTGGCAGTATAGGGAGGCATAGCCTCCCTTACTGGTTTCGTGCTATCAAACTCTTACACGCTTTGGTTCAATACCAATTGGCCGTTACGGTCAACGGGGATCTGGGTGCCCGGATCTTTATCCATGCGCACGCGCCCTTGCTGATCGCCAATTTTGTAGGTTACGTCGTAGCCCAGCAGTTTCTGCGATTTGTCATAAACGGTAGAACAGCGTTGCTGGGTGCTGGTATAGGTGTCATTGTTTTGCATTGCGCCTTGAACCTGGTTACCGGCATAGCCGCCACCTAACGCTCCGACCACGGTCGCCACATCTTTGCCGCGCCCGTTACCGATCTGATGGCCTAATACCCCACCCGCTACCGCGCCTAATACAGAACCTGTGATTCGGTTCTCGTCTTGTACCGGACGGCGATGCGTTACCGTGACGTTGCGGCACTGCTGTCGTGGGGTCTTCACTGACTCATGAATCGGCGTTGCTGAGAGTACCTGCGCATAGCGCGGACCAGTACTAAACACGTCTAAACTTGCTACAGCGGCAACGCTTAACGCTGCGGCTACACCGATACCAACACCTGCCAACATTGATTTATTCACAGGGCACTCCTCCTGAATAGACTCACGCAATAGTAATGAACACGATGTTTATGAACGTCACGGGTTCATCGCGATGCGAAAGTCTTTTGCATCCTTTCGCTCGGTGTGCGTGCTTCACCTAAGTTATAGGAGATAGTGTGCATAGGAATATTCCCTGCAACAATCAGACAACATAACGAAATGATATTCATCATTATTTTTAAGACATTTCCTACCCAGCCTACGTCAGTATCGCTAGTGCCTTAACGTTATATGGCCACTTGTGCAGCACCTAACACAAATATTTATGAAAACTTAGACTGCCTTATTTAAATAAAAAATTTTTATTCCATAAACAGAAAGTACATTTTAAATTTAATTAAGCATTTTATTTTTAGATATGATAGACCAATACAGTAACTAAGCTATCTTAATTTTGACGGGAATTGTTTTCTTCCCGACTTTCGATATTAAATACTTGGAGAAACATAATGAGGCATTATTTCACTTCGTTATTATTGTTCCTATCAGTACTGCTATTAAATCCATTTTACGCTTATGCAGACAATTATCAGACCAGCGTCAACTGTGCGTACAGTCACACATTAGGAGACGATGCAATTCTGATGTTTGGTATGCCAGGTCGGGCCATGTGGCATGATTTTTTTGGCAATCAAAAAACTGACGCATATTCAACTTACGTCACACTTCGTGAAGCTGCTGGAACAACCTGCGACACTCTCGCAGACTCCTCTGCCTATTGGTCGCCAGCCATGAGATTACCGAACCAGCAAATCGCACCGCCTAAATATACCAAGGTCTATTATCAAACTGTCAACAGCACTCAATATCCATTAACCTCACTGCCTGAAGGATTGCAACTATTAGCCGGTAACCATACAGGAACAACCGAAAACCCTTATATTTCTTTCTTTTGCAACGATGGTTCCGGTTATAGCAATACTGATCAGCGTACCTGTCAGCGTGCATCTGATGGAACGTTGCAGGTTGATATTGGGATTCGATTTCCTAACTGCTGGGATGGGCATACATTAAAAGCGAAACCCTCTGGCTCACCAGCAAAACCTAATGCCGTTTATTCTAATGACGATGGTTCTTGTCCAGTAGATTATCCGAAACATATTCCGACAATAAATATGAACGTCGCCTATATTATTAACGGATATGACAAATTAGATTTATCGCAGGTTCAATTATCGTTAGATCCAATCATGAATGGCGATCAGCGCATTGATCAATGGGGGACGATGTATACCGCCCACGGGGACTTTGTTAATGGTTGGTCGCCAGATGCAGCGAAATTTATGACAGAGCGTTGCATGAATAATAATTATGATTGCACAGGCTATATGCCATACAGCTACAATGACCCAATTGCTGATACCTATGTCAGTAACTTAGCTGACAGTGACAAAAATTTTGGCTCACAACCCCAAATGCTAGCGCTAGGTGATGTATCCAATAACAACGCGCTAAGCAATCCGATGAAAATAGCGCTGGTAAAATATAAAATCCCCCCGATGCCAACCCAGTATCCCGCTGATCAACTGGCTCTATTCAGCTATAAATTAAGATTATCTGGCAGTATTCTCACAACACCAGCAAATGCCATCACTATGTATGCTTATCCCGCCACGACTGACTGGGATGAAAATAGCGTCACATGGAATAATCGGCCAACCTGCGACGTGACAAGCTGGAGCTCTTTGTATTTAGATAATGCAGTTTCCTACCGTGAGTTTGATGTTACAACTCTGGTTCAGAAGGCCCTACAAAAAGGGCAAACTGAAATTGCCTTCTGCATAGCTGGGGACAGTAAAACATCAGGATATACCTATAGTTTTAGCACCAAGGAGACGCCTTATCTGTCTCAGTTACGCGTTGTTGCTACCCAACCTGGCGGCGCATAATACCCTATGTCCTATCATAGGAGATAAGAAAACGGCTCTAATCAGAGCCGTTTCAATTTCTACAATATGCTTATCAACGCATTAGTGCAGTTTCAGGCGCGGGCGAATGACGCGGTTGATGCCCCCCACCAGCATCATCAGCCCGGTCTTGATATAGCCATGCAGCGCGATTTGGTGCATGCGGTACAGCGAGATATAAACCATACGCGCAATACGCCCCTCCACCATCATTGAACCGCGCATCAGGTTACCCATCAGGCTGCCAACGGTGCTGAATTTAGACAAAGAGACCAGTGAGCCGTGGTCTTTATACACGTAAGGCTTCATGTTGCCACCCTTGAGCTGCGCCAAAATGTTGGCATAGCAGCGGGAAGCCATCTGATGCGCAGCCTGAGCGCGCGGAGGAACAAATCCACCGGATGGCTGCGGGCATGACGCACAGTCGCCAATCGCGAAGATATTCGGGTCACGCGTGGTTTGCAACGTTGGCTCAACCACTAATTGGTTAATACGGTTCGTTTCTAAACCGCCAATATCTTTCATGAAATCAGGCGCTTTGATGCCCGCCGCCCACACCATCAGATCGGCAGGAATAAATTCACCATCTTTGGTGTTGAGGCCATTTTTATCTGCGCTGGTGACCATGGTTTTGGTCAGAACACGCACGCCTAATTTGGTCAGTTCGCTGTGCGCCGCGCCAGAGATTCGTGGCGGCAGCGCAGGCAGAATGCGTTCGCCGGCTTCCACCAACGTTACGTTTAACGCTTCGCTGCTCAGGCCTTCAAAGCCATAGCTGTGCAGTTGCTTAACCGCATTGTGTAGCTCCGCAGACAGCTCAACGCCGGTCGCTCCGCCCCCCACAATCGCGATATTCACCTTCGCGGCTTTATCTTTTTGCGCCGAGAACTTCAGGAACAGATTCAGCATTTCGTTGTGGAAACGGCGCGCCTGATGCGGGTTATCTAAGAAAATGCAGTTATCTTTCACGCCCGGCGTACCGAAATCATTCGAGGTACTGCCCAGCGCCATCACTAGAATGTCGTATGACAGTTCACGCTGTGGTACAAGGATTTCACCCTGTTCGTCGCGAATGTCTGCCAGCGTCAACTGCTGCGCAGCACGATCGATGTTGGTCAGCGACCCCAGTTGGAAAGTGAAGTGGTGATTACGCGCATGAGCCAAATAGCTCAGCGCATCCACGCCGTCATCCAACGATCCAGTAGCAACTTCATGCAGCAATGGTTTCCACAAGTGGCTATGGTTGCGGTCAATCAGAATGATTTCCGCTTTGTCTTTACGACCGAGTTTATGGCCCAGACTGGTTGCCAGCTCGAGACCGCCCGCACCACCGCCGACAATCACGATTTTTTTCTTAGATGCGCTCAAAGCTTTCTCCCTTGGTAAAAAATGTAAACCAATAGTTAATTAACGGTAAATATTTAATACCCTTATTTTACGTATGGTTCACTCAGGTTAATTCAATTTTCTAAGGAAAGAATAACACGACAGGTCATTTGGTCATACCAAAATTGATGCACATCAATTTTTATGTTTATTCCTTGGGCGATATGTATCACTCCCTCACAAATTTGAGTTATTTTTCAACGTAATCATTACAAATCAGACGCTCTTCACACTTCTATCGCCTACTCCAGTCATCAACATGACAAAGCCCAGTTTTTAACCTTTATTTAACCATGCGAGCCTAGTCTCCAAACCTCTCTTACAACAAGAAATCGATACCTCTCCCCCTATACGAAGGAGCCGTACAATGAAGAACGTCCGATCCGGCCTGATTTGGCTATTGGTGGCGTTAATCGGCGCTTATGCTTTTGGCATGCTAGCGCTGAGCCGTGGTGAACATATTAATGCGGTGTGGCTGGTGATAGCCGCTATTGCCTGTTACAGCATCGCCTACCGGTTTTACAGTCTGTTCATCGCTGAAAAAGTGTTTGAGCTCGACGACCGTCGCTTAACGCCCGCCGAGCGCCACAACGATGGTTTGGACTACGTGCCAACCAACAAGTGGGTGCTGTTTGGGCATCACTTTGCGGCGATAGCCGGAGCCGGTCCGCTAGTCGGGCCCATTTTGGCAGCACAAATGGGCTTTTTACCCGGCACCATTTGGATTTTGGTTGGCGTTATGCTGGCCGGTGCGGTACAGGACTTTTTAGTCCTCTTTATTTCAACTCGCCGTGATGGCCGCTCGCTGGGCGAAATGGCGAAACAAGAGTTGGGTTCTTTTGCGGGCGTCATCACCATGCTGGGCGCATTAGGCGTGATGATTATCATCCTGTCCGCTCTGGCTCTGGTGGTCGTTAAGGCCTTAGCGGACAGTCCATGGGGGCTGTTTACCATTGCCGCCACGATCCCTATCGCTCTGTTTATGGGCGTGTATATGCGTTATCTGCGTCCGGGGAAAATTGCGGAAGTTTCGATCATTGGCTTTGTTCTGATGATGGCGGCGATTATCTACGGCGGTGATATCGCTATGCATCCGTACTGGGGCCCGTTCTTCACGCTGCACGGCACCACGCTGACGTGGGTGTTGGTCATTTACGGTTTCATTGCCTCTGTGCTGCCGGTTTGGTTGCTGCTAGCGCCGCGCGATTATTTATCGACCTTCCTGAAAATTGGCGTGATCGCTGGTTTAGCCGTAGGCATTGTCTTTGCTGCGCCTGAAATGAAAATGCCAGCGGTAACGCGCTTCATTGACGGCACTGGCCCAGTATTCTCCGGTAGCCTATTCCCATTCTTGTTTATTACCATTGCCTGTGGTGCCATTTCTGGTTTCCATGCGCTGGTTTCCAGCGGTACAACGCCTAAGCTTATCGAGCGTGAAAGCCATATTCGCTTTATCGGCTATGGTGCCATGTTGATGGAATCATTCGTGGCCATCATGGCCTTGATCTGTGCGTCGGTCATCGACCCTGGCGTCTATTTTGCCATGAACTCCCCTGCGGCGCTGATTGGCACTACGGTTGAAAACGCCTCACAGGTGATTAATAGCTGGGGCTTTGTCGTTACCCCTGAAACGCTTGCCATGATCGCCAAAGACGTGGGTGAGAATTCCATTCTGTCACGCGCCGGTGGCGCACCGACCTTTGCCGTTGGCATGGCGCATATCATCACGGAAGTCTTCAACAGCCGCGCCATGATGGCGTTCTGGTATCACTTTGCCATTCTGTTTGAAGCATTGTTCATTCTTACCGCCGTGGATGCCGGTACGCGCGCCTGTCGTTTTATGGTGCAAGATCTGGTGGGTGTCGCTATTCCAAGCTTAGCCAATAACCGCTCTTGGTTTGGTAATTTAGCAGGCACCACGGTGGCCGTTGCTGGCTGGGGCTTTTTCGTTTATCAAGGCGTGGTTGATCCGCTCGGGGGAATTAATACGCTTTGGCCGCTGTTTGGTATCGGTAACCAAATGCTAGCCTCGATGGCGTTAATTCTCGGCACGGTCGTGCTGTTCAAGATGAAAAAACAACGCTACGCATGGGTGACTATTCTGCCAACGGCCTGGTTATTCGTCACCTCAATGACCGCGGGCTGGCAGAAGATTTTCCATGAAAAACCAAGCATTGGTTTCTTGGCGCAGGCTAAACGCTTCTCTACGGGCATCGACTCAGGCACCCTGATTGCACCAGCCAAAACTATCAAAGATATGGAAACCATTGTGATGAATAACTACATCAACGCCGCGCTGTGTGGCTTCTTTATGTTGGTTGCCGTCACCATGCTCATCTCTGCTTTCTTTGTTATTCGCCGTGCGCTCAATGCCAACCAGCCGACGGTGCATGAGACCACGCCGGCACTGCGTGAGGAAAAATCACATGGCTGATGATCTTGATATCAAAGCGAACATGATGATCAAAAGCGGTTTGCCGTGGAAAAGGCAGGCACAGCCAAACATGGTTATCCTTCGTTGCTTGCCGCTGTCGCTGGGTGAGTCACACCCAACGTCGGCATGGCAGTGGGCAAAACTGATGTATCGGCGAGCCGCGCAAAGCTTTCGGTTGATGGTTGGCGTGCAGGATTACCAGAACTATATACGCCACCAGCGGCTGCATCATCCCGAAAATACGCCCATGACCGAGCGTGAATTCCATCGCTATTGCTTAGAGGCACGTTTCCCAAGCAAGGGCGGGAAATTGGGCAAATGTCCATGCTGAGGTTCACACTCTAGTCAACGTCAAAACCGGCCAGTTGGCCGGTTTTTTATGGTGATCTATTCTATTTTACCGCTTGAGGTATGCTTTTCATTGCCAACATACTTTTTGCTCGTTTTGACCACATTGCCGTCAGGATCGGAACCAGTATTGAGGTGACGATAACCGAAGTTGCCACCAGCGCCGTCGCCGCTGGGGCAATAGGTTTGAACGCAGGCACCATCTCAGCAATAAGCACTGGGGTTGCTACCGCCGCGCCTGCCGAACTGGACGCCGCGACACCTGCCGTACCATCGCCGCCACCGATCAATTTATCGGCAAAAATAAGCGGAATACCGGTGATAATAATAACCGCCACGCCAAGCAGAATGCCCAGTAATCCGGTTTGCGCAATCACGCCCAAATCAATGGTGTTGCCCAATGCGAAAGCAAAGAACGGAATCAGCGTTTGAACCGCTTTACTGAAAAAGTCACGCAGTTCTGGGTCGAGATTCCCCAAACCAAAGCCGATTAAGAAGGGTAAGACCGCGCCTACGAAAACATGAGGTTCAAACGACGCAATACCTGCAGTACCTAAAATCACCATCGTCATCAACGGCCCTGACTCCAGAGACATTAAGACAAAAGCTCCTGATTCTTCTTTGGTTCCATATTGCTGCATGATCGATGCATATAGTCCGCCGTTCGTCATATCCATAGCGGCAACCAGCGCCAGCGTGGATAAACCGGCGAAGAAACCAATTTCAACGCCGTTTTCCGGGAGAACGCGTGAAGCTATCGCAGCAACCACCCAAGCCACCGCAATCTTAGTCACTACCAAGGTGCCAGACTTACGCAGAACGGTGCCCGTTGCACTGAGCTTAATTGAGGCTCCCATACAGAAAAACCATACAGCCAGAATAGGCACGGTTCCGGTTATCAGACCATTGGTGAACGAACCAAAATATTTGCCCGCATCGGGCGCAAAAGTATGGCAAATCGCCCCAATAAATAACGGAACCAGCATCATACCGCCAGGTATTTTTTCTATTGCGCGCTTGATATGCATGTGAACCCCACCCTGTCATTAAATAAGAAAAACTGACACCTCAGTAACACTGGATGACATCAGCCAATAACGTCGTGGGCAGGACAATACGCATTTATGAGAATTATAAATGTGATCGAAAACCTACAAATAAAACACTGTTTTATTTTTAACGGTCTTTAGTTTTAAATTAAGATCATAATCACATTATTCTCACTGAGCCAAATAGCAGGCATAAAAAAACGGCATCCGTAGACACCGTTCTTTGCGGACAACACACATTATCCCAATAAATTAGTACCAAACGCACCCTGCCAATCTTGTTCAAATTTCTCAACCGCAGACTGCACCGCTGGGCTTAGTAGCATTTGTTCTGCAATGTCGACCGGCAGCGTGATCGCTTCACACCCCGCTAACATGCAGTCCAATGCCTGACGCGGCGTTTTAAAGCTGGCCGCTAGCACGCGAGAGTTTGGCGCATGCATCTTCAGCAATTGGTGTAATTCTCGCACCATGCCAATACCATCACCGCCCTGCGCATCGACTCGATTAACGTAGGGAGCAACGTAGGCCGCACCGGCCATAGCCGCCAGCAAACCTTGGCCTGCACCATATACCGCGGTGCCAAGCGTGGCGATATTCATTGTATTCAGTTGTTTGATGGCTGCGAGCCCCTCTGCCGTGGTCGGGATTTTCACGATCACGCCAGAAATTCGCTCGGTCAGCATAACGGCTTCTGTCACCATGCGTTCCGAATCATTAGCCATCACCTGCGCAAAAAGTTTACCCGATCCGCCTAGCGCATCCCGCAAGGCTGGTAACACTTCCCAGACAGATTTGCCCTCTTTAGCAATAATGCTTGGGTTGGTTGTCACCCCTTGTAAGGGTAAAACGCGCGCTAATCTCTTCACCGCAATGACATCGGCCGTATCCAGATACAGTTCCATTCACTTCCCCCTATCGAAAATGTGCTCAACGTCTGATTGTGCCCACTATAAAGCATTAAACCTGTTTGCAGTTGATCAATATCAATTCAACTTTCATTCGAAAGTGTATTAATCTTCGTTAGAAAAAAGTGAGCATAAATTATACCCTTCGGAGTTCATATGCTATTTAACCTGCAGCGCTATTCGACCCATGATGGGCCAGGGATCCGTACCGTAGTATTTCTGAAAGGGTGCTCTTTAGGATGTCGTTGGTGTCAAAACCCAGAGAGCCGCGCACGTACCCGTGAAGTGCTGTATGACGCAAGATTATGCTTGGAAGGATGTGAGCTATGCGCACAGTGTACACCGCACGCCATTCTGCGCGTGAATAGCGGCATAACGATCGATCGTCATGCGATCGCTGATTCCGATTTAGATCGTCTGGAAACATGTTGCCCAACGGGCGCACTATCCGTGTGCGGTTCAGCGCTGGATCTAGATGAGGTGATGGATACGGTGTTGCGGGATTTGCCTTTTTATCAGCGTACTGGCGGCGGAATCACCCTTTCAGGCGGCGAGCCTTTCATGCAGCCCGAAGCCTGTGCAGCATTGTTGCAGCGTAGCCATCATCACCAAATTCATACCGCCGTTGAATCCTGCCTGCATGTGCCTTGGCATAACATCGAGCCCAGCCTTGAGTTTTTGAATCTCTTGCTAGCCGATTTGAAGCACGTTAACGCCAACACCTTTAAACAATGGACTGACGGTTCTGCCAAACGCGTGATGGACAATTTCTGTCGCCTCGCCGCACACGGCGTCAATATGACGATCCGTGTCCCTCTCATTCCCGATTTTAACGCCGATGAAATATCCATTCGCGCAATCACCGATTTCGCCGCCGACGATCTCGGCGCTAAAGAAATTCATTTTCTGCCCTACCACACGCTCGGCATCAATAAATACCGCCTACTGGATATGCCTTATTTAGCGGCGGATAAACCATTGGATAACCCAGAGTTACTGGACTTTGCGCAGCAATATGCCCGCGGCAAAGGTCTTACGGCTCTGCTACGAGGATAATGCCATGACCCAACTCGATCTGACTTCGCTGTCGCCACGTATTCGCGCGCATAAAGAGGCGCTGATCCACATCGTTAAGCCACCGGTATGCACTGAACGCGCACAGCACTATACCGAGATGTACCAGCAGCATCAGGATAAGCCTCTGCCCGTGCGTAGGGCGCTGGCATTAGCCCATCATCTTCAGCAACGCACCATCTGGATTAAGCATGATGAGCTGATCATCGGCAATCAGGCCAGTGAAGTGCGCGCTGCGCCGATATTTCCTGAATATACGGTCAGTTGGATTGAGCAGGAAATCGACGAACTGGCAGATCGCCCCGGCGCTGGATTCTCCGTCTCAGAAGAGAATAAGGCGGTATTACATAAAATCTGCCCGTGGTGGCGAGGACAAACCGTTCAAGATCGCTGCTACGGCATGTTTACCGACGAGCAAAAAGCCCTGCTCTCAACCGGTATCATTAAAGCAGAAGGCAATATGACCTCCGGTGATGCCCATCTGGCGGTCAATTTTCCCCTGCTGCTAGAAAAAGGACTCGACGGGCTGCGAAATAAAGTCGACGAACGCCGCAGCCGTTTACACCTCACCGACTGGGAAGATTTACACAAGGAGCAATTCCTAAAATCGATTGATATCGCCCTAAGCGCCCTTAGCGATCATATTTTACGTTACGCGGAGCTGGCCAAAAGTATGGCTGAGCAAGAGAATCGACCTGAACGTCAGGCTGAACTGCGCCATATTGCTGAAAACTGCGAGCTAATTGCACATCAGCCACCGCAAACCTTCTGGCAAGCGCTGCAGCTTTGCTACTTCATGCAACTAGTGCTACAGATTGAATCCAACGGACATTCGGTTTCATTTGGTCGTCTCGATCAATACCTTTATCCATGGTACCGCCGCGATGTGGAACTGCAGCAAAGCATCAGCCGTGAATTTGCCATTGAGTTATTGCACGGTTGCTGGCTGAAATTGTTGGAAGTGAATAAAATTCGCTCAGGTTCACACTCCAAAGCCTCTGCCGGTAGCCCACTCTACCAAAACGTCACCATCGGCGGCCAAACGCTGCTCAATGGCCAGCCACAAGATGCCGTCAATCCCTTGTCCTACACCGTTTTAGAATCCTGCGGGCGTTTACGCTCTACGCAGCCAAACCTCAGCGTTCGATACCATGCGGGAATAAGCAATGATTTCCTCGACGCCTGCGTACAGGTCATTCGGTGTGGCTTTGGCATGCCCGCGTTTAATAACGATGAAATTGTGATCCCAGAATTTATTAAACTGGGCGTTGAACCGCAGGATGCCTATGATTATGCCGCGATTGGCTGTATCGAAACTGCTGTCGGCGGAAAATGGGGATATCGCTGCACCGGCATGAGCTTCATCAACTTCGCCCGAGTGATGCTTGCCGCATTAGAACAAGGCCGCGATGCCACCAGCCAAAAGATATTTTTACCGCAAGAGTTAGCGCTGTCTAAAGGTAACTTTGAAACGTTCGATCAGGTTATGAACGCGTGGGATGAGCAAATCCGTTACTACACCCGCAAATCAATCGAGATTGAATGCGTGGTGGATACCGTACTTGAAGAAAACGCCCATGACATTATCTGCTCTGCGCTAGTTGATGATTGCATCGAAAGAGGCAAAAGCGTGAAGCAAGGCGGGGCTAAATATGACTGGGTTTCTGGCCTACAGGTCGGTATCGCCAACCTCGGTAACAGCTTAGCCGCTGTACGTAAATTAGTGTTCGAACAAGGCATTATCGGTCAGCAGCAGCTTGCCGCCGCGCTGGAAAATGATTTTGATGGTTTAGGCGGTGAACTGCTGCGCCAGCGATTGATGAACAATGCACCTAAATATGGCAACGACGAAGATGACGTCGATAACTTGCTGGTTCGTGCCTATCAGACCTATATTGATGAACTGAAACAGTACCATAATACGCGTTTTGGTCGTGGTCCGATCGGCGGCACCTATTATGCGGGAACCTCATCCATTTCGGCCAACGTGCCGTTTGGTGCGGCTACGCAGGCCACGCCGGATGGACGTAAAGCCAAAACGCCGCTGGCGGAAGGCGCAAGCCCAGCATCGGGAACCGATCATCTTGGGCCTACGGCAGTATTTAACTCTTTAGGCAAACTCCCCACCGCCGCAATTTTAGGGGGCGTATTGCTGAATCAGAAACTCAATCCGGCTACGCTGGAAAATATGCGCGATCGAGAAAAACTGATGCTGATGCTACGCACCTTCTTTGAAGTGCATAAAGGCTGGCACGTGCAGTACAACATCGTTTCACGCGAAACACTGCTGGAAGCCAAAGCCCACCCAGAGCGATATCGCGATCTTGTGGTGCGCGTGGCGGGCTACTCAGCGTTCTTTACAGCCTTATCTCCTGACGCTCAGGATGATATCATCGCGCGTACCGAACATACGCTCTGATGTAGGCGATTAAGCACAAAGCTATCGGTGGTTTCGGCCACCGATAAATTAGGTCGTTAAGCCAAGGAACTCATGAATTCAAGACAGCAAGCTATTCTCCAATATGTCAACGATATACGCCGCGTTAGCGTGGCCGATCTAGCGCGTAATACCGGAGTTTCAGAGGTGACGATCCGTCAGGATCTGAATCTATTGGAAAAGCGTAACTACCTAAAGCGCATCCACGGATACGCCGTGGCGCTAGAAAGCGACGATGTAGATGCTCGAATGATGATTAATTTCACGTTAAAACAAAAATTGGCGGCCTATGCCGCGTCTTTGGTTAACGATGGCGAAACGATTTTTATCGAAAACGGCAGTACTAATGCCCTTCTCGCCCGTTATCTGGCAGAACGTAAGCGCGTTACGTTGGTGACCGTGAGCACCTACATAGCGCACCTGCTGAAAGAAACGGATTGTGACGTCATTTTGATGGGTGGGCTGTACCAAAAACGCAGCGAAACGATGGTAGGTCCACTAACTCGCCAGTGCATCCAGCAGGTTTATTTCAACAAAGCCTTCCTCGGTATTGATGGTTTTCATCCTGAAACAGGCTTTACCGGTCGCGATATGATGCGCACCGATATTGCTAACACAGTATTAGCCAAAGGCGTTGAAAACATTGTGCTGACAGATTCATCAAAGTTCGGCCAAATTAACCCCAACCCCTTGCAGCCCACTCACGCTATTAATCGGGTAATCACCGACTATCGTTTAAGCGACGAATACAGAAACCATCTAAAAATGATGAATATTCAACTTGATATCGTGTATGAAGAGCAAGGTACGCTATGAGTGACATCACCTTCAGCCGTGAGCAGACCTCGCAGATGGTCCACAAATTACAAAAATATCTACAGGCTGAATTAGACGTCGAAATTGGTGATTTTGATGCAGAGTTCTTGCTGGATTTCTTTGCCAAAGAGCTCGGCGCGCACTTTTATAATCAAGGGATGGCTGACGCCCTGCGCGTAGTAGAAGAAAAAACGGAAGATCTTGTCGATACCCTAACTTGGCTGCAAAAGCCTGTCGATTAAACAGCTCGACGCGAGGCAATAGATACGGGGTATTACTAATGCACGATTTTAGGGGGAGCACACCGATGGGGTCGTAGCGGCGTAAGCCGCCGGAGCGCCCCACGGTGTGGTAGACCCGTGTATCTCGATTTCCTTATACCCCGTATCTATTTTGCTGTTCTCTAACGTATTAATACTCAGAGTTAACAATAACCTCTTCACCCAGCGCACCGGCTTTTGGCAACGGCTGATAGCTTGAGTTGGATGCGCGCAATACGCGAATACCCCGGATCCCGACATCGCGAGCCGCGGTAATATCGCCATCGGAATCACCGTAATAAACCTTAATCTGCTTTTCCTTGATCCAGTTTATCTTGGTGTTTTGCCCCGGTTGGTCACCTGCGAAAATCACGCTATTCATGCTGGCCGCCGGTATCGAGAAATCTTCTTGCAAGGTATTCGTAACGGTTTCTGTTTTGGTCGGGCTGCGACCGGTAATGAAATAGATGCTGTCGCCGCGCTTAAGATGCATGGCAATCAGATCTTTGCCCACCTGCTTGGGCATACTGAAGCTGTCCCAGCCGTTATTCATTTTCTCCCAAAATGCCGGATCTTTCAGATAGCTTTGATCTTGCGGAGAGAACTCTTTCTGCCCACGATAAAACCCTGGGCTCGAAAATAGCACCGTATCATCAATATCAAAACCGACTGCGATAGGAGGAATGCCCTGTAGGCTATACTCAATCTGTGTCACCGAAACCCAGTGAATGGGCGCTTGGTGTGCCAGCTGTGCCACAGTAACACCGGCATTAAGAGGCGTATCTGTAGAGACTTTTGCCTGTGTCGATGGGCTTAAACTGATAACAAAAGCTAACGCACTGAGTGCAACCGCAATCTTTCGCATGGATATTCCTTTTATTTGTTATTTCTCACATTCACATCTGTGGGATATCGGATTAGGGTTTTGTCACATTCGCGTTTCATAGTATGCAGCAAATACAGCAGAAAACGTGCTCTGGTTCAAAATTGGTGGGCGTAATAAACCGACAAATTGGGAGAACTTCGCATATTGCGAGAAAAGTGACTGGCAGAAGCACAAAGAAAATAAAAATAGTGCTTGTACAGTATTGCGTTAACAGAATCTCGACTGTATAAATATACAGTATATTGTGAATGCGGAGGCGACCATGCGCATTGAATTAACATTGGATAAACGTAACAAGCTGCCAGACGGTGCTCTGGAAGCATTAAACCACGAATTTTCGAAACGAGTAAATCATATCTATCCTGATACCGCGGTACAGGTGAGAATGACTAACTCAAATACGCTAACCGTTATGGGCGGGCTGAAATCCGACAAAGAACGCATCGAGGAAGTCCTGCAAGAAACGTGGGAAAGTGCCGATGACTGGTTCGATAACGGATTTAGCGAATAACACGAATTCGCGGTGTAAACACACATTTTTACGCCGCAATAATAAGCCTAATTCATTGAATGATAATAGGCGATGAGTTCCATCTCCGTTAGCCATCGGCAATTCCTACGGATAGTAAAATACGTAGGCCGGGAGTCGCTTCCCGGCTTTTTTTTACCTATCAATCCACACAACGTTTTTCCTGCACCCATTATTTCGTTCGCGATGTGCAGCAAGGTCTTTCCACCGTAGGGATCAGCCTTTTTTGCATCAGCAGAATCACCGTTTTAACCATCAGCAAAGCAATCACGACGTTAGTGAAAACGAACATGGGAACCGCTAACGCCGCAAACAATCCATCTTGCTCGCCCACGCTTAAATGCAGAGCGGTGGTTGCGAGTGCTGAAATTCCGAATGAAAAGCTCCAAAAAGAAGCATTGAAAGGCTGTCTCATATACCACGGCATCAGCCGCAACATAAAAATAAGCTGCAACAGTCCATAGCCAAACAGCATCTTGGCAACAAAGTCTGTATGTCCGCCATTAACGCTGAGATAAGCACTGCATGCCACCAACGCCGGCGCAAGTTGAATACCCAGCGAAGTTCGTACCGGCTTAGCCATTTCGCCATGGCTACGCAGTCGATGTAGGATCGCGGGCTCCAAGCTCAGCCATGAAAATACCCCCGCGCCGAAGAACATAATACCCAGATCGTGAAAGCCTAATGCGCCACATGCCATGGCACTGATAAAGTTATTGGCCACCGTGGGCAAGTATAAGCCCGGTGTCGTGGCCTCGGCCGGATGCTCTCCTTTCCACAGCCCTGCGCTTTGCCATGCGGCATAGCACAGTTGGACACAGGCACCGATCCCAAACATGATTTCAGCCAGAAGATGCGTTGGCGAATAATGTGCAAAGCCAATTGAAACCAACATTGTGGTGGCTGGGAATAAGCTAACGAAGCTTCCGGTCAGCGGATGACGCATTTCGGCTATCACTAACTGGGGATAACGCACAAGGCGATATATAAAAGCCAGCGCTAAACTGAGCCAAATCAACGTTGCTAGCCCAACTAAGCCTTCACCAATGAAAGGAGAAATGGGCCAAATGGTCGCCGCATAGCGCCAAGCAAAACCCATCCCGATGATGCCCAGCACCATTCCAAAATATCCTGCAGGGATATTGACCACCTGAGGCTCAGTGCGCTCAGCGGCGCTTTCTATAGAACTATTCATGAGAACTTTTACACAACTAAAACAAGACGCAGATTATAGCGGATGATCCCCTCGGTGTTTTCACTTTCATCCTACAAAACTGACAAAGTGTCATTTTTAATACGCTTTTCATCACCTCGCGCTGGATTTAGGTTATTTATCTGATTGTATTGGCATAAAAGGATGGACTAGGCTTAACTTAAACCCGTGGTTTAACTCGTCTTAATACTCTAGGACACATGCCGTAGGAGAACAGTAAATGAACAATGACAACCCAGAACATGCGATGACGTTTGGCGAGCTACTGGAACTGATTCACGATCAGCAACGTAGAATTAATGTGCTGGAAACCGCATTTTCCTATTTAGCATTTGGACTCGAGGGAAAAAGCTGTCAATTATTGATCCACAGCTTGAAATTGGAGGCCAACAACCAAACATATGATACTAAGACGCAAGAATACTTCGCCAAGCTTGCAGAGCAGTTTGAGGTACGTAATTCCGGCGTCAGCGAGACAGCAGCAATCCCAAACAATGACAATATCTAGTCAGTTCTACGTTTGATAAATCACCAGAAAACATTTTTTTAACAAAACACACAAAAAATGCGTCATTTAAACAGTTAGATGCGTATACTGAAAATGCTCATCTAATGAGACACATTGATCCTGGTTAGTAGCTCACGACAGTCACTACGTTTTAGGGGGTCTTTATGAACGGAAAAGATGAAGTAATTCAGACACACCCAGTGGTTGGTTGGGATATCAGTACTGTTGATAGCTATGATGCTCTAATGATCCGCCTGCATTATCTTTCTTCACGCGATCAAGATCCTGAGAAAGCGGAAGTCGATCGCACTCTGTGGTTAACCACCGATGTTGCACGGCAGCTCATTGACATCCTCGAAGCCGGAATTGAAAAGATAGAATCCTCGGAATACCAAGACATTGATTACCTTAAACATTAGTACATTAACGCACCGCTAAAGCACCGCCCCTCACAAGGCGGTGTTTTTTTATGTATCGATTTTCCTCTGCCCCCCTGCAAAGGTTATCATCAGGTTGTAAAATAGATCGTAAATGTTGTTTAACCAGGCTGATTGCGCTGGATTCGTTTATTGCAATAAAGCTGGTGTACTCATGGAAAAACCATGACACGGAGGATCCCCTTATGAAATACGATTTAGCGATTGTCGGCTGCGGCTCTGTTGGTGCGGCCGCGGGTTATTATGCTGCGCTTTCAGGCTTAAAGGTTCTGATGCTAGATAGCCATACACCGCCCCATCGGCATGGTAGTCATCATGGTGACACCAGAATTATTCGCCATGCCTATGGCGAAGGTGAAAAATATGTTCCCTTAGTGCTACGCGCGCAGGAACTGTGGACCAAGTTAGAAGAAGTTTCAGCCGTACAGCTCTTTCATCGCAGCGGCGTGCTCAACATTGGGCCATCCAGTTCTGAATTCATGCGTAATGCCGAAAACAGCGCTACTCAGTTTGGGCTGACCGTAGAGAAAATGGATGCCGAGCAACTGCAAAAACGCTGGCCTGAGTGGTCCGTGCCTGATGGTTATATCGGCCTTCTAGAACCTAACGCCGGTTATTTAAAAGCTGAGCTCGCGGTGGGTATTCTCAATGAAAAAGCCGCAGAGGCCGGTGCTGATCTACACTTTAACTGTCAGGTGAATGCCATTACGCCTGAGGATAAGGGGGTAAAAATCACCACAGCTGAGGGCGAGTTTAATGCACATCGAGTTGCCGTTACTGCCGGAACATGGGCAAAAGCGTTGCTGCCGGAATTGCCAATAACCCCAGTACGTAAAGTATTCTCTTGGTATCAAGCCGATGGGCGCTATAGCGAAAACAATAACTTCCCTGCTTTTACGGTTGAAACGCCTGAAGGCGATCAGTTTTATGGCTTCCCATATAACAATGATGGTCTAAAATTGGGTAAACATAATGGCGGACAGCCCATTACCGTGCCCGAACAGCGCCGCCCGTTTGGCACTAATCCACAAGATGGTAGTGAAGTATTTGGCTTTTTACGCCAATTTCTGCCTGGCGTCGGCGTCTGTCTGCATGGTGAGGTTTGCACCTATGATGTCTCTCCAGATGAAGATTTCATTCTAGACTCACTTCCAGACTCGCCACAGATCAGTGTCGTGACAGGCTTAAGCGGGCATGGTTTCAAATTTGCTACCGTATTAGGTGAGATTATTGCGCTTCAGGCTGCTGGCCAACCCGTTCCATTCGATTTATCTCCTTTCAAAATAAGTCGATTTTAATTGCTCGCCCGCAAAAATTGCGGGCCAATAATTTAATCGCACAAACCATCACCTGTAATGGTTATTTTAGAATTGACAACTACATATTAAAAACACTAACTTATAGAGGTTAAATTTATATAAACCATATCACAAAACATAAGACGTTATTTTCAAGGATGATGAATGAACGTATTAGTTGTAGACAAGTGTCTCTATACACGACTGGGTATATCCTGTTATTTTTCCGAAGAAACAGGTATAAATATTCACCATGTGAATTCTGTGAATCAAGCTTTAGAGAAAAAAGATATACCTAATCCTGATATTATTTTAGTCAATCTAACTGATTATTGCCGTATCAATGATCAAGATACCTCTCTGATAAGATTTTTCTCTCAGTATTCACACGTTAAAATATTTGTTTACCTCGATGCAGACTATCCGAATGGCACTAGACCTATCATATTAAATAGCCATGTATATATTATTAATAAACAAAAACTTACGTCACTTCTTGCTGTTTTTACTGATTTACATCAAAAACCAGACCTACATAAAAGCATACAGCAATACTTTGGCAACTACCCCGCATTGACAGACCGCGAAGCTTCCATCACCCAATATTGGATGGAAGAAATGCCGAACCACAAAATTGCACGTAAGTTAAATATCTGTGGACGAACTGTATATGTACATAAACAACACATCACCGAGAAAATGCATGTAAGGAATCGGCTCGAATTCTGCTATCTCTATAATGTCATTAAGTATGTCGTCTGCCCTGCCCCTTGCTTTATAAAATAAATACTGCGGTATGAAAAAGCCCGCGAATGCATCGCGGGCTTTTTTTTAAAAGAAAATGCTTTTCATAATATAATTCACAAAACAATAGTTTTATATTTACATCATAATTAATTAATAAGCATCTTTAATTTACAGTACTCTGGTTATTTTGTAAGACCAGCTCTTGTTCTTTTTTCTGGCGGCGTAAACGTAATTTGTTTATCAAGGCTTTCGCTTCAGCTTTGGTCGCTACCGCAGGCGCCGAACCACGCAGTGGCTTCCTCGCTGTTTCTCGCATAAACAGCACAGTGACAACGCCAATCACACCTGCCCCCATCAAATAATAAGCCGGAACCATTTGATTGCCCGTTGACGAAACCAGCCATGAAGTCATCAACGGAGTCGTTCCGCCAAATAATGAAACCGAAATATTAAAGCCTACCGCCAAAGCACTGTAGCGTGTTTGCGTAGTAAATAACGCAGGCAATGCTGATGGCATGGTGCCGCTAAAGCAGGTATGCAGCACCCCCAAAATCATCAAACCTGCAAATACTGCCCACATATTCCCTGTACCTATCAGCATCAGGGATGGGATAGCCAAGACGATTAAACCCAGCGCACCAAACATAATGACCGGCTTACGACCTAAACGGTCATTCCAATGGCCCCACAGCAGCGTCATTGGCATCATGATAAACATGACCACCATGATCAGCATTAAGCCACTGAGCTCGCTCAGACCCAGCACACCGGTCAAATAGCTCGGCATGTATGAGGTCAGCATATAATTAGATACGTTGAACAGCAGGACGAGGCCAATACACTTCAACATCTGCTGCCAATAGGTGCCCATCATTTCAAACAAGCCCATCTTCGGCTTACTTTCTTCAATGGCTTCCTGTTTTTCCATATGCTTTTGGAACGCAGGTGTTTCTTCAAGTTTCAAACGGATGTAAAGACCAAATAATCCTAACGGCGCAGCGATAAAGAACGGAATACGCCAACCCCATGCAAGCAATGTTTCTTCAGGCATGATCGCCGTCAGCCCCGTCACCAGCATCGCACCTAACAAATAGCCGCCGAATGTACCGAACTCTAACCAGCTCCCCATGAAACCACGGCGCTTATCCGTTGAATACTCAGCGATAAAGGTAGCAGCGCCACCGTACTCACCACCGGTGGAAAATCCCTGAACCAAACGAGCGACCAGAAGCAAAATGGGAGCCGCAATACCAATACTTTCATAGCTTGGGATCAGACCAATACAGAATGTTCCCACCGCCATCATGATCATGGTAAACGCCAATACCTTTTGGCGACCAATGCGATCGCCGAGCGGGCCAAACACCATGCCTCCGAGTGGACGGACCAAAAATGCTGCCGCAAAGGCGGCGAAGGTAGCGATCAACTGGGCTGCAGGGCTGCCGCTGGGGAAGAAGACTTTACCAATGGTCACAGCTAAAAAACTGTAAACACCAAAGTCAAACCACTCCATGGCGTTACCCAACGCCGCAGCGCCTACTGCACGCTTGAGCATGCTGCGGTCGACGATAGTAATATCGTCAACGGTCATTTCTGGTTTTTGATTTTTCTTTTGACTCTTGCGCCAAAACGCAAGATGGGATGAATGTGGCTGTGCATTAGCCACGCGCGTTTCTGACGCGAGAGTCTCTTTAGGATCGGTCATAGTTACCCTTGATGTGCATTGAATTAATTCTCAGCAGCACCATAGATTTCGCGTCCCCGTAATTACGGCTTAATCCCATTTTCGGATCGCAGCGTGAGGCGAGATCTATGCAGCAGCATTAACGAGAAATCGTTAAAAGTTACCTATTTTTTGTCGTGTTATTTTCTGCTCCCTTAGCAGTTTTTTTATTTTCCATGACACCTTTACATATCTTTAATTTACACATTTTAGTGACTTCGGTCAAGTTTTTGACTTTTTGTCTAACACATCATCTCGGTAATTTACCGACGTCATCACATGCGGTTATTATTTAAAAATAACTTACTATTCATATGATTAGATTAAATTGTGTTTTATTCATGTTCGCTGTAAACCGGGTAAAACCGATGCTAAAACTGATGCTGAATAAGGCTTTATCACACACCGTTTTTAGCTAGGAAATTGACAAAAAAAGACAGACAATTAAGCCAGGTTTTCAAGGGGAATATATGTGGTAAATCCGACAGAAATATCATCTGCTGATTGTAGTTTTAGATATAAAAAATTATACTTTTTTCAATCTGCACTTTTGAGCTGCACGCATGTTTGACAAAATAATTCAGATGATTATTAACAACGTTCGAAATCATCTGATCTTTTATCTGGCCATTTCGTTATTACTCCTTCTGTTAGATATTTATCTTCTTTACTTCTAAAATCGCCGTCCCCCTCTTCCCACGAAGAGAGGGCTTCGTCACAGGCTATTTCTCTTCCACGCCCTCACCTAAAAGAACCGCAAAACGCGATCCCACAGGGGTAAGCTCTAGCAAGATTTTCACGACGATAGTTAATGGAACCGACAACAACATACCGATAGGGCCAAGCAGCCATCCCCAAAATATCAGCGACAAGAACACCACCAGCGTTGAAAGCCCCAAACCACGCCCCATCACTCGGGGTTCGAGAATGTTGCCAAACACCATATTAATGACGATATAGCCCGACGCCACCATGACGGCATCGCCAAAACTATTGAACAACAGTGCCTGAATCACCGGTGGAACAGCGGCAATCACTGAACCAATATTCGGGATATAGTTCAACACAAAAGCCAATACGCCCCACATCATGGCAAAGCGAATCCCCATCAGGTGCAACATTAGCCAAACCACCACGCCAGTAATAACGCTGATACCGGTTTTCAACGCCAAATATTGGGTTACACCATCCAACGCCCGCTGAATACTTCCCATGCCCGCATCAGCATTGGAGAGTGACTTTCGTAGTTTGTAAGGAAGATGGGGAACTTCCATCAACATAAAAACGACCGTCATCAGCAGCAGGAATAAACTCGACATTGCCCCTGATAATTGAGTGACGATCCGCGTGGCCATATTCATCACCACTCCGGGGTCAAAATGATTAGCCAGCTCGATAGGTGAAAAATTCAGATTCAAGCGCTCGGCAATATGCTGTACCACCGCAAGCTTGTTGGCTAACATGCCGCGATACTGCGGCAACGTTCTGCTGAAATCGTTGAGCGAGGAGCCCAGCATACCAATCATCAGCGTCAGCAGCAGAATAATAATAACCAGTACCAGCCCAACTGCAGCTGCGCGTGGCAAGCGTAACCGCATAAGCCCCGTCACTAACGGGTTTAGAATAATGGCCAGAAACAGGGCCAGTAAAAACGGTACAATAATGTCAGACGCTGCTCTTACACCGGCTAACACGATAACCAGAGCCGCAGCCATAATCGCAATTCGAATACCCTGCGCGCTTAATACGGTTCGGGACATGGTGATTCCTTGTTGTCAGATATCCTGATCGGTGCTTTCCGATCCTGTTGTTCGCATAATTCCTATCCAAGCCCTTGCTCACCCATCATTCTTCAGATGCTGTCTCTAGCCAGATACGGTCATTCTCTATAGATTATCGCAAGATTTTTTTGATCACTACCCACCCACTAAATTCAGAATATCAATATGAATAAGGTCATTGGTAGTGGTAATTAAATAATTGATTGTAATATATTTTACGTCAACATATTGATGGATACTCCATCCCATTGGCTAGAATCACGTATACTGGCGTTTTATTCTCTTTGATCCGGATCCCGAATGCTGTCGTTTAACCTCGATCGCCACGACTCTCTGTCGCTGCAAAAACAGATTTATCAGCAAATCCATACGGCGCTGCACAACGGAGTGTTAACGAACGGCGAACGCCTGCCTTCCATTCGTGAGCTCGGAGAAAAGCTACAGGTTTCTCGCAATACGATTACCGCCGTTTATGAAAAACTGGTTCTGGAAGGCTTTATTGCCAGTCGTCCCGGCGTGGGATACAACGTCATCCTTTCATCCCGGGTAGAGCTCCCCGAGTCTAAAACACCGCAAAGCGATTTAGACCATCCGCCCAGCGTTTTGCAGACTCAGGCTCCAGACACCTACGTTGACGTAGATAGCCCTATGTTTTTCAGCCTGGGTAATCCAGATGAATCCTCGTTTCCTTGGCAGCGCTGGCGCAGTTGGAATAACAAAGCCTCACGCAGTAAACATCTGCTGATGACGCGTTATCACCCACCGGCAGGTCTGATGTCGCTGCGACAAGAGTTGGTCAAATACTTGGCGAATGCACGCGGCATTCATACCGATGCAGAGCACATCATCATCACCAACGGCGTCCAAGAAGGTTTAGCCCTGATTGCGCGCACGCTATTAACGCCGCAAGAGCATATAGCCGTGGAGTCCCCCTGCTATTCCGGCGCGTGGAATTTATTTAGTAGCTGCACCCCGCATATTCACGCTATTCCGGTAGATGATTTTGGGTTGCAAACTCAAGGTCTGCCAGACCAGCAGTGTGCACTAGCCTACGTGACACCGTCACATCAGTATCCTGTAGGTGGAACATTGCCGCTAGAACGACGCAAAATTCTGTTGGACTGGTCGCGGCGCTCAAACGCCTACGTGATTGAAGATGATTACGATACGACGTTTCTCTACGGCACACAGCCGCTTCCGGCGTTGAAATCATTGGAAAATGCGAACAACGTTATTTATCTCAGCAGTTTTTCGAAAACGCTGGGGCCCGGCATGCGCATTGGTTTTATGGTATGTCCAGAGCGGTTAGTTGCGCCAATTCTTAATCTAAAAGCGCTGTGGAATCACGGTGCCAGCTGGCTGTATCAGCAATTCCTCGCCGACTTTATGCACGATCAGGGTTATCACCGCCATTTGCGCAAACTGGAAATCGAATATGGCGCACGCCAAAAATTATTACGTGAAGGCCTAATGACACTATTCCCCAGTGCCACGCTGCTAGGCACCTCGTCGGGCCTGCACATCACGTTAAAAACGTCACTATCGGCCCACTCCGTTAGTCAACTGCGTGAACGCTGTCTGCGCGAAGGCGTACGTTTTGATACCTTAGGTAGCATGTGCAATGGATCAGAGAACGCCTATCTCGCAGAAAATCAGGATACGCTGATGCTGTTTGGCTTTAGCGCATTGTCGCAGGGACATATTCGGTTAGCATTAGAGATTATTGGCAAAGCCTGCCGGGAGCTGAGTATTTCATCCACCGGCAAAGCTTAACTGCGGCTATTTGTGCGGGTTATTCGTCGCGGCCAGGAATGCGTAAGCGAAGCGGCTTGCTGCGTGACTTGTTGAAAATCATATTGCCATTTTCACGTCCGGCACGGCGAGCCCGCTGCTCTTCAACCGGCAGCGCTCGTTCCTCTTGGCATTCAGAACTACAGCAACCGCTGTATTTCTCTGCGCAGGACAGACATTGAATAAATAGCAGATGACAACCGTCGTTCAAACAGTTGGTGTGCGTATCGCATGGTGTCCCGCACTGGTGACATTGAGAGATAATATCGTCGGTGATGCGTTCGCCCATGCGCTCGTCAAAGACAAAATTTTTGCCAATAAACTTCAGCGGTAATCCCTGCTCACGGGCACGGCGAGTGTATTCGATGATGCCACCTTCCACATGATAAACATTATTAAACCCGTTATGCAGCATATAGGCGCTGGCTTTTTCACAGCGTATCCCACCGGTGCAATACATCACGATTTTCTTATCTTTATCCTGCTGTAACATATCTACCGCCATCGGCAGCTGATCGCGGAAAGTATCCGAAGGCACTTCTAACGCATCGGTGAAATGCCCAACCTCATACTCATAGTGATTGCGCATATCCACAAACACCGCATCAGGATCATCCAACATCGCGTTCACTTCAGCCGCTTTTAGATATTGACCTACGTTGGCAGGATTAAAGCTAGGGTCATCAATACCATCGGCAACTATTCGCTCACGTACTTTCATACGCAAAACCCAGAACGATTTTCCATCATCGTCGAGCGCCACGTTCATTCGCAGCCCGTCGAAATCAGGGTGCGCCTGATACAATGCGCTTTTCATCGCTTCGTAGCGGCTGGCAGGAACGGAAATCTGTGCGTTAATCCCTTCATGCGCAATGTAGATACGTCCGAACACACCGAGATCGCGAAACGCAATATAGAGAGCGTCACGAAACAGCTGTGGCTCTTCGATTCGGCAGTATTTGTAGAATGAAACCGTGGTGCGCGGCTCAGTTTCGGCCAGCATCTTGGCTTTTAATTCTTGGTTGGATATTTGGTTATGTAACACTGGCATGGTGTTCATTTCCTTAATGTAAGTTTTTCAGATTCTCACAGGCTCATCGGGCATATAATCCGAGGCCGCCCCATAGGGCGGCGATTATGGATACTCATTGATGAATAATCCACCGACAGACCGTGTGGTTATTTAAAAAATAGCTAACAAAAAGATAAATAAATGTTGCTGGGTGCTTATTCAACCTCACGTGATTGGGGATAATGAACAATATTGTAGAATTTAGCGGCTTGATTGCTCGTATTGCGATAGCTGTGTATTTGGTCAGCCACAAAGCGCAATGGCTTGCTGGTGGTCACCGCCTGCCATACGCCTTTCACCTGCACTTCGATTTCGCCATCGATCATGAGAATGTCTTCAATAACCCCTTGCTCGTGCGCATAGGAGTTGTGAATGCATCCCGCGTGCAAGGTGATAAGAAGCACTTCATAGCCCAACTGGGCATCAAAACTGAGTTGAGTCTGAGCAGTAATTGCCTCATCTTCATGATGCAAACTTAGCATAGGCTCTTCATCCACCAGCTGCGGAGGTAAAAATTCACTGAAGGAAGCCTGTAGCCCGCTAGAGATCCGCCACAGGGTGACCACGGTTGGGCTCGATTCGCCACGCTCTATTTGCCCAAGCATGGCCTTGCTCACCCCCGTGGCCTGCGCCGTTTTATCTAGACTCCATCCGCGCCGTTGACGCAGTTCACGCAACGTTTTTCCAATATGAAGAGCAAGATCGGTCATGATTAATTCTCATTGGTGTTGTGCGTTATAACGCACAATGCTAATCTTGTTTCGTGCGCTATAACGCACAAGGCGGTGAAAAGTTTATCCTACTACAAGCCATTCACCAATCCTGATACATAAAAAACTCGGACTTACCCATGCAGGCTATTGTCTACGGCGTGATCTCATCCCTTTTCTTCGCCTTCACTTTTATTTTCAATCGTTCTATGGAAATTGGCGGCGGCGACTGGATGTGGAGTGCCAGTTTACGATTTTGGTTTATGGCACCAATGCTATTGGTGCTTGTCGCCCTGCGCGGCCAGCTACGCCAAAGCCTTGTTCATCTGCGACAGAATATCCGCCCCTATTTGCTGTGGAGCACGCTGGGCTTTGGGCTGTTTTATGCGCTTGTTACGTTGGCGAGCGCCTATGGTCCCGGCTGGTTAGTGGCGGGGACGTGGCAAATTACCATTATTGCAGGATCGTTGCTGGTGCCTTGGCTGGGCGCAAGCGGTGAGCCTAAGCATAAAATTCCGTGGTTTGGACTACGTTGGTCACTGCTGATCTTACTCGGTATTGCGCTGATGCTATGGCAACAAGCTGAACATATCAGCCTGTTTCAGGCGCTGGCGGGGCTCATCCCCGTGGTTATCGCCGCATTTTTGTATCCTCTTGGCAACCGCAAGATGATGAATATTTGCCACCATAATGTGGATACGCTGCAACGCGTATTGAACATGACCCTCGCCAGTCTGCCATTTTGGTTGGTGATTTCGTTAGTGGCTTGGTCACGTGTTGGCCTTCCTTCCGCGCCACAGGTCGAGCAATCCGTATTGGTGGCGCTGTTTTCTGGCGTTATTGGCACCCTGCTTTTCTTTGCTGCAACCAACCGCGTGCGTAATGATCCCTCGCAGCTTGCCGCCGTGGAGGCCACACAATCAGGCGAAGTATTGTTTACGCTGCTGGGCGAGATGTTTTTCCTCGGTGCTGCGCTGCCTTCCCCCGTTTCTCTGCTCGGTATTACCTTAGTTATTTTAGGTATGATTGCGCACAGCATGGCTTCTAAGCAAATAAGAGGCTCAGGCAAAACGCGGATCCGACGCAAAGCGAGCCACCAAGAAATCGAGAAACGCGCGTAGGGAGACGGGCAGAAACTGGCGCGACGTGTAAACACCATATATTCCCAGATCTTCTGGCTGATATTCAGGCAGGATCTCAACTAATTGCCCATCTGCGAGCAATTGATTCACCAAATAACGCGGCAACAAGCTGATGCCAAAACCACGCAGCGTTGCCGCCGTTAACACCGTTGCACAATTAGCACTTAAATTGCCGCTTATCGGCACCGTGATGGATTCCCCTTGATAGACAAAGCCCCAATGGTGATGAGCGTAGTATTCATGCGTCAGGCAGTTATATTCACTTAAATCCGTAATTGTTTGCGGTAACGCATGGTGTTCGAAATAGCGAGAAGCCGCACACAATACCGAATGACAGGTTCCCAAGCGGCGAGCAATCAGGTTGTGATCCAGCTGATTCGTAATGCGGATTGCCAGGTCGATACGTTCATCCACTAGGTTAAGCGTTTTTTCTTGGCGGCAAATATCAATCTGAGCAACCGGATTGAACGTTAAATAGTCACACACCGCATCGGTGAGAAAGGCCTGTATCAGCGACTGGCTGCTCGTGATACGTAACAAGCCTCTCGGTTGCTGCTGACTATTATCAACCACCTGCTCAATCTCTTCGCTTAACAACAGCAACGCTTTACAGCGCACAAGAACCTCTTCGCCGGCGCTGGTTAGGCTTTGGCTGCGCGTAGTTCGATGCAACAGCCGGCCACCAATCCACTGTTCTAAGTCTGCCAAATAGCGTGAAACCATGGCTCGCGAAAGATTCAGCTTCTCTGCGGCGCGACTCAAACTCCCCTGCTCAACGACGCAAACAAAAACCCGCATCGCACTGAGTCGATCCATATGTTCTCTCCTACGATTTGCTCGATTTGGTAAACAGTATGTCTACTATTCTGGCCTATTTCTTTCAACGATTGCTGAATATACTTCCAAACAGTAATAATTCACATTAATAATAAAGGCCTGTCTCATGCAACCATCCATCGCGGTTAAACCTCTGATTTTGTCGTTAGTTCTCTCCACCAGCGCCTTTGCAGCACAGGCTAAAGCGCTTGAGCTACAAACCTATAACCCGGGTGCGACCAGTCTGTTTCCGGTCTCTTCTGAATTAATTGTTGGCGATAAAGAAGCTGTGCTAATTGATGCACAATTTGAGAAAAAAGACGCTAATGCGCTGATCGACATGATCAAAAAGAGTGGCAAAACCCTGACCACAATTTATATCAGCCACGGCGATCCTGACTTCTATTTTGGCTTACAAACGCTAGCAGCGGCCTATCCGCTGGCTAAGATTGTGGCAACTCAACCTACCGTTGACCATATCAAAGCGACTCAAAACGCCAAGCTTCAGTATTGGGGCCCATTGATGAAAGATCAGGCGCCAACAAAAATCATTACGCCAGAAGTCCTTCAGGGCAATGAAATCACGCTTGAAGGCCAAAAACTGATTATTGAAGATCTCGATAGTGCCTCGCCAGACCGTACCTATGTCTGGATCCCCTCACTCAAAGCCGTAGTGGGTGGAGTATTAGTTTCAGCCAATCAACATATTTGGACTGCCGATACCCAAACGAAGGCCTCACGTGAAAACTGGATTAAAGCGTTAGATCGCATGCAGGCGTTACATCCTCAAACGGTGGTTCCTGGCCATTATTTAGGAACACCTCCGAAAGGTGACGCCGCAATTGTATTTAGCCGTGACTATCTGAAAAAGTTTGAACAGGTTTTAGATACTCATAAAACCTCTGCGGGTGTGATCGACGCTATGCAAAAGGCTTACCCTAGCCTGAAAGATGGTGAAAGCCTTAATTTAAGCGCGAAAGTGAATACCGGCGAAATGAAGTGGTAATATTTCAATTATTTTGATGTTGTTTATCAATGTTATCCGGTTACTTGCGGGGGCAAAGTGCCGGATAATAACCATACAGTTTAGCCAAGAAATTTTACTTTTCCGGTGCTCGTTGGCACCACCTCTACAAAGGATGTAAGTATGCTCACCTCGCTGAATCAGGCTTTCACACGTTTAACCGATCACCCAGACGGTGGAAAACTATTGCTGCGTCTCACCTTTGGCCTATTGATGCTGTTTCATGGCGTTGCCAAAATCGAACACGGCGTTGGCTGGATTTCTGAGATGCTACAGGCACAGGGTTTACCTGGGTTTGTCGCCTATGGTGTATTTATTGGCGAAATCGTTACGCCAGTGCTGATGGTTTTGGGCATTTTCACCCGCCCTGCGGCCCTGATTTACGCCGTTAACCTGCTGGTCGCCACCCTGATGGTCGGTACCGGCAAGTTCTTTACCCTGACCAACGTCGGTGCTTGGGGACTGGAAAATGAAATGCTGTATTTCATGGGTGGCATCATCATCATGTTGCTAGGCAGTGGACGTTACTCTATCGTCAGTAATCAGGCCCTGCGTTAATACTGCAATTACTCCCCTTACCGCTCGCTTAATCTGCCCTACCCAAAAGCGCTATTTGAGGATTTCAAATAGCGCTTTTGCAAAACATCCCTTCTTAAAGTCATACACCTCAAGAAAGCCATTTGTCGTCAAAAGCCCTGTGCATAGAGATTCACAGCGGAAAAACCGTACCATTAACGATGTTTACCCTGCTTTACACCTCATTTTCGTTACAAAAACCCAAATAACTGTTCACAAAACAACGATTTTGATGATAAAAAGATGACCACGCCTATAAATCTATGTTAGTTTCCAAATCCCGTATTATTAATGAATACTCGAATAACATGGCAAAAGCCAAACTGTTCATTAATAAATACTATAAATACAATGAGTTAAATATTAAGTTTTTAAGTTATCAATCATACGCTCTCGTTCTTTGCGTATAGTTAATGGGAATACAACATGCAATCCTCTGATAAAACACAGCAAGGCCGTACTTTCCTCGGTCATCCCTATCCACTCGGGTCATTGTTCTTTACCGAGATGTGGGAACGCTTCTCCTTTTACGGGATCCGCCCGCTGCTTATCCTGTTTATGGCCGCCAGTGTTTATGAAGGCGGAATGGGCATTCCACGTGAGCAAGCCTCGGCTATCGTCGGTATTTTCGCCGGTAGTATGTATCTGGCAGCGCTGCCGGGTGGCTGGTTAGCCGACAACTGGTTAGGTCAACGTCGCGCTGTTTGGTATGGTTCGATTCTGATTGCGCTGGGCCATCTAGCCATAGCGCTTTCTGCGCTGTGGGGCAATACCCTATTCTTCGTGGGTCTGCTGCTTATCGTTCTGGGAACCGGTCTATTTAAAACCTGTATTTCGGTCATGGTGGGCACCCTTTATAAAGACGGCGACACGCGCCGCGATGGCGGATTCTCACTGTTTTATATGGGGATTAACCTCGGTTCATTCATTGCGCCGCTGGTAACCGGTTTGCTCGTGGGTGAAAAAGGCTGGCATTGGGGCTTCGGCATTGGCGGCCTGGGCATGCTGGTTGCGTTGCTGATTTTCCGCTTCTTCGCTGTTCCTTCCATGCGCCGCTACGATCGTGAAGTCGGTTTGGGATCGAGTTGGAACCATGCCGTTGTTGAACGCAAAAACGTTGGTCGCTGGATTTCTGTCTTAGCCGTGATTGCCATCGTTTTGATTGGCCTGCTGGCAAACGATGTCATTCCCATTAACCCGGTCTTAATTGCCAGCGTGATGGTATACGTCATCGCCGCTTCCGTGACGCTGTACTTTGTGTATCTGTTCGCCTTTGCAGGATTAGCATCGGAAGAGCGAGTTCGTTTGCTGGTCTGCTTTATTTTGCTGGTTTCTGCGGCCTTCTTCTGGTCTGCATTTGAGCAGAAGCCGACCTCATTCAACCTGTTTGCCAATGATTATACTCAACGCCAGTTTGGTGATTTTGAAATCCCAACGGTATGGTTCCAGTCACTGAACGCCCTGTTTATCATCATCCTTGCGCCGCTGTTCAGCTGGTTATGGCCTGCGCTGGGCCGTCGCCAAATGCAACCAAGCAGTATGGTGAAATTTGTTATCGGTATTCTTTTTGCCGCCGCAGGTTTTGGCATCATGATTTTGGCCGCGCAGGATGTATTGGCCACCAGCCAATCTGTATCGCCGTTCTGGCTTGTGGGAAGTATTCTGCTACTCACGCTGGGTGAACTTTGCCTAAGCCCAATCGGGCTGGCGACCATGACATTACTGGCTCCCGATCGGATGCGCGGTCAGGTGATGGGGCTATGGTTCTGTGCGAGCTCCCTGGGTAACCTTGCTGCGGGCTTGATCGGCGGTCAGGTTAAAGCTGACCAGCTTGATATGCTGCCAGACCTATTTGCGCGTTGCTCTATCGCACTGGTTATTTGCGCCGCTGTGCTAACGCTGCTTATTTACCCAGTGCGCCGCATGATGAAAAACGTCGAAATCTAATATCGACCATTTCTCAATCAGTTCATATTCCAAGGCACCCTTTCAGGGTGCCTTGCTGTATCTGCGACCACGATCGCAGTCACATCCCGACACCCTATTTCCACAGATTTACATTTGTCATACTAAAAACATGGTAAAATGCGCCTGCATTAGGGGTTGAGCATTCCTAAGCGGTATTTAAAAAAGAATCTCTTTGTCAGTATGAACATCAATAAGCGATAAATTGATGTGCGGTATCTCCGAAACTTCATGCCATTTAGCTTACAATGAATAGACTTGGGCTGAGCGTTTTAGAGCGGATAGCATACGCAGTTATTAAGGTAGAGTAATGGAAGTAATCAAAGAGATCCTACACGCACTGTGGGAACAAGATTTCAGTGTGCTAAGCGATCCCAAAATGATTTGGGCAATTTACGGTATTTTGTTCACTACGCTGCTACTGGAAAATGGGCTTCTTCCTGCCGCATTTTTACCGGGTGATAGCCTGCTGTTACTGGCTGGTGCGTTAATTGCCAAAGGTGTACTACCCTTTTTCCCCACCCTAAGTGTGTTAGTCATCGCATCGAGTCTCGGATGTTGGATGAGTTATATCCAAGGCCGTTGGCTTGGCGATACTAAACTGGTTCAGGGATGGCTTGTACAACTTCCCGCGCATTATCACCAGCGTGCTTACCATATGTTCCATAAGCACGGATTAGTCGCTCTACTCGTGGGCCGATTTTTAGCATTTGTGCGTACCATTTTGCCTACCATTGCAGGTATTTCTGGCTTGAAAAATGCGCGATTCCAAGTGTTCAACTGGCTCAGTGCGCTGTTGTGGGTTTGTTCTGTCACCGGCGTGGGATTAGCCATCAGCTATATTCCGTTTGTTAAGCGCCATGAAGATCAGGTGATGACCTGCTTAATGATTTTACCGATTGTGCTGCTAGTGAGTGGATTGGTGGGTACGATCGTGGTAGTAGTGCGCAAAAAACGCCAAACGCCCGCTCAATAAATTCCGCCAATTGTCCTGTAAGGCATCGCTGCAACTGCCTTACAGGACAGCATATCTTTTAGAAACCTTCGTAACGCAGCAGCTCCGCTTTTAACTCCGCGTAGGGTGCGAAGAGTTTTGCTGCCGGTATTAGCCGCTGGCCCTGCTCTCCTACGACGATCAATGCAGGAACTCCGTTAATATTGTGTCTATCTAACAATGTTTGCGTGTCACGCAGGCTATGTTCGTAATGACGCAACAGCTCTTCGGTGGGGCGAGCCACCGCTAATGCTTCGCTCTCAAAACCTTCCCGCTCCAGAATCTCAACCACGCTTTTACTGCTAGTGTTATCAAGTCCGTCAACATACCGTGCTTTTTGCAACGTTTTAAGCACATCACCAGCGCGCTCTGGCTCAAGGGTGTTGGCAGCAATCACCGCTAACGTCGAGGCAAAGGAATCAAACACGCCGCCCTGATGTAATACGTTTTCTCGATACGCCTCGCTAAATACCTGCCCTGTCGATGATTCAATACGCATGTCATTTTGCCAAGCATATTGGGCAAACTCCGGCGTCATATCACGTGCGCCTTCACGGGCAAAAAGCCCAGTGGGACGAAACGTTACGTTAAAATCGCTATCCTTAACCAGTTGGCTAATTTTCGGTGAAGCACCGTAGCACCAGCCACAAAGCGGATCAAAAAGATAAACGAGTTCTCGGATCTTCATCAGCACTCCTTGGTGTTGTTCAGCTCGTAGCACCATTGATACTGCGATAAACATAATGTGTGATCGTGATTCTGCCAAGTCGCGGCAGGACGATATAATCTAAGTCTGGCTCAAAATCAGAGACTTGCCACCCTATTCCACTCAGTTAGCGTCGAGCTAACATCAAATAATGTTAAAGTTCGATACTGCGAATGCTTTTATTACGACGAGATTTTTTAGGTTTGATATCCGGATCTGAGTAGTATGACCACAAGAACAGCAATATCCCGCCAGCCGCTAAACCTGCGCCAACCCAACCGGTAGACGACCATCCAAACCCTGCGGCAATGCTTACACCACCGAGCCAAGCGCCCAAAGCATTTGCGATATTGAAAGCGGAATGATTTAAAGCCGCCGCCAAGGTTTGTGCATCTTCAGCAACGTCCATCAGGCGGGTTTGTAAGGCAGGAACCAGAGCAAAACTACCGCCGGTGAGCAACACGACCAATACGGTGGCCCATGCAATATCCGCCACCAAATAGAACGTCGTAAGAATAACCACGTTCCAAATTAATACACCAACAATCGTGCCCATCAAGGAACGGTCTGCCAAACGAGAGCCAAAGATATTCCCTAAAATCATACCCACGCCAAACACAATCAGCACCAGAGGCACACTCGCCGGTGACATCCCTGTTTGATGAATAAGCGTGGGTGCAATGTAGCTAAACACAGCAAATAGGCCACCAGAGCCCACCGCGGCGATACCGAGCGTGAGCCAAACCTGCTTGCGCTTGAGCGCACCCAACTCACGCAGCGGGCTAGCGCCTTCCTCAACCTTATCTTTTGGCAGCCATAACATGACGAGCAACGCCGTTAGCGCCCCAATCACACCCACCATCACAAACGCTGCACGCCAGCCCATCAGCTGACCAATCCACGTTGCCAGAGGTGAACCTAACAGCGTAGCCAACGTCAGGCCTAGCATCACGCGTCCCACCGCTTTCGCGCGTTGCCCAACACCCGCCATCGATGCGGCCACCAGCGATGCCACACCAAAATAAGCCCCGTGAGGCAATCCACTGATAAAGCGAAACACCATCAGATTTCCATAGCTAGAACTCAATGCGCTCGCAATATTGCCAACCGCAAACAGCACCATCAAAAGCAGCAATAAGGTGCGGCGAGAAAGTCGTGCGGCCAAAGTCGCAATCACCGGTGCTCCGATCACCACGCCCAGCGCATAAATACTGATCACGTGCCCTGCCTGCGGAATAGAGATCGCCAAATCCTTTGCGACATTCGGCAGCAAGCCCATAATGGCAAACTCGCCGGTACCAATACCAAAACCACCGACAGCGAGCGCGAGTTCTACCCCGCGTCGATGAGCAATGGGTGATGGTGCCGCTGACGGCGTTGATGTAGACATAGCTACCTCTAATATCTGAAAAATTTCTGACGCTGAATGCGCAAGAAAAGCGTGATTTGAATCACATAATTAAGTGAGGAGAGCAGGATACCGAAGCTCACATTCAGCAGCCACTACTTTGTTAATTTTTCGTTGAATTTAGAATGAGCACTGTCAGGATAGAATAAATGTCGGCGTAGCCGCGATGGTTCAAAATACAAAACACCATGACGTGCTCATCTGCACAGGTTAATATTCCCGCAACTTAACCCATGAATTTTGGACAGGACGTTCGTGCCGCGACTCTATCAGTTCGATCAACATCTCATGCGCGCTCATCATGCGCCAGAGCTTACGGGAATACGCCGCTTTATTATTGAATTCTTCTATTTTGGAATAAAAGAAGCGCGCGCTTGTCTCTTCGTTGGCCTGTTCTTTATCGCTGTCTTCTGCGTGCCTCGCGGTGGTTTTTTGCATATAGCCCGCTATGACCTTTTATTCATCATCGCGATCTTAATTCAGCTATGGATGGTGATGAATCATCTTGAAACATGGGATGAACTTAAAGCGATTACCCTTTTTCACGTAGTCGGCTTTGCTCTTGAAGTGTTTAAAACCTCAGGCAGCATTCAATCTTGGAGCTATCCTGATTTTGCCTATACAAAACTGTTTGGCGTACCACTTTTCGCCGGGTTTATGTACGCCGCGGTAGGCAGTTTTATTATTCAATCATGGCGACTGTTCGACCTTAAAATTCGCCATCACCCCCCTTATTTTCTCAGCACCACAGTCGCCCTGCTAATATATATCAACTTTTTTACCCATCACTATATTGGTGACTATCGTTGGTATATCACCGCCTTTGTTATCGGCATCTATGCGCGGAGCATAGTGGTTTTCACCCCTTACGATCGCGAACGAAAAATGCCATTACTGCTGGCCTTTGTCCTTATCGGCTTCTTTATCTGGCTCGCCGAGAATATCAGCACCTTTTTTGGTATTTGGAAATACCCTAATCAGCTTGGAGCGTGGTCTGCGGTACACGTTGGAAAGTGGAGTTCATGGGCTCTGCTGGTCATCATGACATTCACGATTACCACCTATCTTAAAGATATCAAACGACGGATCCATATTGCGCAGTAGCGCAAACGCACTTTGATTAAATGAAAAAAAGCCCACGGAATCAATCCCGTGGGCTTTTTCATCACATCACGCTTAGAACAACGTGAATGCAATCATTCCGACGACGCCACCCACGGTGCCCAGAATAGTTTCCATTACGGTCCACGTTTTCAACGTTTGCAGTTCGTTAGCGCCGGTAAATTTACCGAACAGCCAGAAGCCCGCATCGTTCACGTGGCTCAATACAATCGAACCACCTGCAATACAGATAGCCAGCGCCGCGAGTTGACCACCGTTCAGACCAAGCTGAGTGGTAACCGGTAAGACTAAGCCTACCGTCGTTAAGCATGCAACGGTTGCAGAACCTTGGATCACACGCACTGCGGCCGACAATACAAAACACGCAACCGCAATCGGTAAACCGGCACCAATCAATGCATCACCCAGCGCAGGGCCAACGCCTGAATCGACGAGAATTTGTTTAAATACGCCGCCCGCACCGGTCATCAGCAGGATAATCCCCGCTGGTTGAATCGCCGCAGAACAAATAGACATGATCTGCTCTTTGCTCATGCCGCGTGGTTTTGCCAAGCCGTAGATAACCACCAGGCAGGCGATCAGGATCGCGGTAAATGGATGACCGATAAACTCTAACCAATCATATAAATTTGTATTTGGTGTTACGAAGCGGGCACCAATGGTTTTCATCCCTACCAACACCAGCGGGCAAAGCACCAACGCCAAGCTCAGGCCAAATGACGGCATGTTTGATTTATCTAATACCGGTGCATTTTCTTCTTCTGGCATTGGCCAGCTAACACGTTTGCTGATGAAGTTACCAAACAGAGGACCCGCCAGCAGCATCCCCAGAATCGCCGCCACCAGACCAATCGCAATCATCCAGCCAAAATCTGCATTCATCTGTGCAGCTAACAACATCGGTACCGGCCCTGGCAACAAGAATGCAGCCGCGCTCGCAACACCGGCGAACAGCGGGATCGCCATTTTTACCACGTTGCCGTTAGTACGACGCGCTACGGCAAAAACCACACCAATCAACAGCACAATCGCCACGTCAAAGAATAGTGGCAGCGCACACACCAAACCGGCAATACCCAGCGCATAATGAGCGCGTTTCTCACCAAAGCTTTTCAGCAAATGGGCTGCAATCTGGTCTAACGCCCCTGTCTCATGCAGGATTTTGCCAAACATCGCACCAAGAGCCACCACGATAGTCAGGAAGCCCAGTGTGCCGCCCATACCATCCTGCATGGCCTGAGTAATTTTACTCAGCGGCATGCCAGAAAAAATACCTGCGCCAATCGACACCAGCATTAGCGCGACAAAAGCATGCAAACGCGCTTTCATCACTAAAAAAAGGAGAAGCAGTACAGAGCCGACAGCGGTGCCGACAAGAGTCATGGTATCCACAGAATTATCCCTGATTAGAACGTTGTTGGATGTGTTTCAACGTGTCAGCAATGACGGCGTCGAGCGGTTGATTAATATCAATGGCACAAACATCCTGTTCGTCTGAATCAGGCACTTCCAGCGCCTCAAATTGGGAAACCAACATCTGAGGTTTAAAGAAATGCCCTTTACGTGCTTTCATACGGGATTCGATAAGATCAAAATCGCCATCCATATACACAAAAGAGAGATTTCCATTACCTTCACGTAAACGGTCGCGGTAGCGTTTTTTCAGTGCGGAGCACACGATGATTGAAACATCGTTGGTGCGTTGCATGGCAAATGCGGCATCGTTCAACGCACTCAGCCAAGGAGCACGATCTTCGTCGTTCAACGCATGCCCTTCTGACATTTTGTTAATGTTGCTGCGTGGGTGCAAAAAATCGCCATCTAAAAAGCCACACGATAATTTTTGGGACACCGCACTCGCAACGGCCGATTTGCCGCTGCCCGATACGCCCATAACCACATACACGTAATGGGGCTTTTGTGTGTTTTTCATTGACTGGCTCCAGACATTTAGTGTTTTGTTGACGCTGGCATGCAAACCCCACGTCGATGTTACCGGTAATTGTTATCGGTAACATTGTCAGCCCCTTTACATAAACTTGCAATGTGAGCCAGCGCACAAAACTTTCTTGTGTGATCTATATCGCAATTTTAATTAGCGTCAGAACAATCACCATGAGAAGAAATAACAGGAATGCAACAGATGAAGGAGTAAAAACAATTTCATTAATGTTATTATTCAGTCATGAAATCAGTTAATTAGCGCGAAGAATCGGAGATTAAAAGAGCGCCAAAGCGCTCATTTTGAAGGGGGGTGTGGGATGAAAATCAGAAATAGCTACTGCCCGTAATAGGCATTTTCGCCATGCTTACGTAAATAGTGTTTATCCAGCAACGTTTGCTGCATATCCGGTAACTGAGGGCTTAGTTGCTGCGAGAAAATCCCCATATAGGCAACCTCCTCAAGCACAACGGCGTTATGCACCGCATCAATGGGATCTTTGCCCCAAGCAAATGGCCCATGAGAATGCACCAAAACCGCAGGCATCTGTTCAGCATCAATATGACGCTCTTGAAACGTCTTAACAATCACCTGCCCTGTTTCCCATTCATAGCTATGCTGAATCTCTTCAGGCGTCATTAGCCGGGTACAGGGAATGTTTCCGTAATAGTAATCAGCATGGGTTGTGCCCCAAGCAGGGATGTCCCGCCCCGCCTGAGACCAAATCGTTGCATGGCGTGAGTGCGTATGCACAATTCCGCCAATATTCTGAAAAGCTAAATACAGACCACGGTGGGTTTCAGTATCCGAAGATGGCTTCCACTTTCCCTCCACCACCGCGCCTGATACCACATCGACTACCACCATATCTTCAGCGTTCATACCTACGTATTCGACACCAGAAGGCTTAATCACCATCAGCCCCGTAGCACGATCGATGCCGCTGACGTTTCCCCAAGTAAATGTGACCAACCCATGTTTGGGCAGCGCCAAATTTGCGGCCAGTACCTGCTGTTTCAGTTCTTCGAGCATAGCGTCTCTCCCCACGTTGATAGCCTATTGTCCAGAACATGGCTCATCGCGGGTATGGGAAAACTGGCTACAAATCACTGGGGAATTGGCTAAATAAGAGGAATTGAGAGCATGCGCAACCGCATCGATAGCACTATTCGTTCATAGGAATAATTCAAAATAAGAATATTTACCTATTTTGAATTTAGCAAATAAATATACTAAGCCACATAGATATCACGGCAGTCAGCAGAATTATATTTCACTGATACAGCCAATACTAAGCATTACATTCTGGATTAACAATAACCAACAGCTAATTTTCTGCACGAAGCATGTCCTATACTTATATGGAAATATAATCGTCAGAAGCTTAAAAGGAGTAAGTGATGAATACAACAATGAAACGTTTTGCAGCGGCAGCACTGGCAGTGACGCTGGTTGCCTCTCTAAGTGCTTGTTCAAACTGGTCTAAACGCGACCGTAACACCGCGATTGGTGCTGGTGCTGGGGCCTTAGGTGGCGCCGTTCTTACCGATGGCAGTGCGTTAGGTACCGTGGGTGGTGCCGCTGTTGGTGGGATCATCGGCCATCAGGTTGGCAAATAATACGACTTCTATGATTTAACTGTGGGCTGATTTTTATATCAGCCCATTTTTTATTCAAAGAACAAAACGGCTAATCAGCCACCGGCTAACTTTACCTTGTGACCTTTGGCCTCAAGTAGTTGCTTCAGCAAATCCCTCTTGTCACCTTGAATTTCAATCACGCCATCTTTCACTGCACCACCGCAACCGCACTTCTTTTTCAGCTCAGCAGCTAGGGTCTGCAAAGCTGTATCGTCAAGATCCAAACCGCTAATCAGGCAAACACCTTTGCCTTTACGACCGCTGGTCTGGCGCTGGATACGCACGATGCCGTCGCCTTTGGGGCGCGCGACAACGGCCTTCTCTTCATCAATTCGCCCGGTTTCCGTTGAATAAACCAGTCTGCTGTTCTTGTCTTGCATGGTTGGAATCTGTCCTGCTTAAGCTAGAGATTTTAATATTTCGCGCAACGTTTCTGCGGGCTCTGAAGATTGGGTGATCGGGCGACCAATAACCATATAATCCACGCCTGCTTGAGCGGCTTCAACCGGAGTCATGATCCTACGCTGATCGCCATCTGAACTTCCTGCTGGTCTAATGCCCGGCGTGACCAGTTTAAACGCCTGCCCGCAGCTCGCTTTCAAACGAGTTGCTTCATGCGCAGAGCAAACCACGCCGTCTAGGCCACACTCTTTCGTCAACAGTGCCAAGCGCTCTGCGTAATCAGCTGGTGATAATTCAATGCCAATACCGCGCAGATCTTCCGCTTCCATGCTGGTTAGCACCGTCACTGCAATCAGCAGCGGTGCATCTTTTCCAAACGGTAGCAGCGCCTCACGGGCCGCAGTCATCATGCGCGCTCCACCGCTGGCATGCACGTTGACCATCCAAACCCCGAGTTCTGCCGCTGCCGCAACGGCATGAGCGGCCGTATTTGGAATATCGTGGAATTTCAAATCGAGGAAAATTTCAAACTGACGCTGCTGTAATTCACGCACAAACTGCGGGCCAAACAGGGTAAACATTTCCTTGCCGACTTTAAGGCGACAGTCACGCGGATCGATATTATCGACAAACGCTAAAGCAGCATTTTTATCGGCATAATCGAGAGCGACTAGGATCGGTGACGTAATAGCGTTTGCCTGAGATGGCGTAGAAATGGACATTGCGACTCCCTGAAGCTGGCGGTAAGAGAAATAAGGCCTTTATCAGGGAGGGCATTGTACACAGCGTTAGACAATGTGCCTAGCGCAGAGAGATATGAACGAAAAAGAATTACTGACCATCGAGCCCACGAATCGGCTTAATAGTTGACCACGCACGACACGATGGGCAATGCCAATACATGGTGTGTGCGGTAAAACCGCATTTCATGCAACGGTAGCGAGGCTTAGTGCGAATTTGCTCACCCACCATATCACGCAGTAGCTGCAAGCTTTCTTTCGCCCTACCGTCTTCGGCTTCTGCCAGATGGTAATCCATCAACCGATGGAAGGTTCGCATCGTTGGATGACGTTGTATTTGGCGCCCCACATATACCTGAGCGACCTCGATACCTTCGTTTTGTTCCAAGACTTCGGCCAGCATCAGCTCTGCGGTTGCGCCGGTATTCTCTTCTACACAACGGCGTAAAAATGAAACCCATTGATCCGGCTGGTTAAGCTGCTGGTAACACTCTTGCATCATTGGTAAGACTTCGCTGACCAGCTCTTTGTCCTGCTCTAATACCTGAGACAACGCCTCAACTGCCTTTGCTGGCTCATTTTTGGCGATATAAATACGGCCAAACATCACCGACACGCGAGCACAATTTTTATCCGCAGAGGCCGCTTTTTTTAACAGCGCCATAGCTCGGTCTAAATCATCGCTGCCCATTGCCTGCAATGACAGTTCACAGTAGAAATGCGCAATTTCAGTGCGTTGCTGATCTTTACCTAGTTTCACTAATTTCTCAGCAACATCGATGGCTTTTTGCCAATCGCTGGTCGCTTGATGGATAATCAACAGCTGTTGCAGCGCAGAGACTTTAAAATCCTGTTCATCAATAAGCTGATTAAACATTTCCTCAGCGCGATCGTACAAACCGGCAGCCATATAGTCACGACCAAGCTGCTGCACGGCCAGCAGCCGCTGATCAAAAGTCAGAGAAGCACTCTCCATCAAAGACTGATGGATACGGATAGCGCGGTCGACTTCGCCACGCGAGCGGAATAAGTTGCCTAACGTAAGATGAGCTTCGACCGTATTACTGTCCTCTTTAAGCATATCAAGGAACAGGTCGACCGCTTTGTCCTGCTGGTTAGAAAGCAGGAAGTTCACCCCGGCCACATATTCACGTGAAAGACGGCTCGCTTCCTGTTGCTTATCCTGCTGAGCACTTCTGCGTCCCATATACCAACCATAGGCGGCAGCAACGGGAAGAAGCAGAAACAGCAGCTCTAACATAGTCTCTATTCCTTCGGTGTCGCAGAAGGTGCGAGGTTTTCTGGCTCAGTCGGCACAGCCTGCTGTTCCAGTCGACGGATTTTCCGTTCAGCGCGCACTAAACCCAAGCGCACTCGGACATAAAACAGACCGCAGATAACCCAACCCAAAATGAATCCGGCTGCAAACAATGTGGCAAGCAACGTCGACAGGCGATATTCGCCCTGAGCAATTAAATAGTTGAACGCAACAACCTGATCGTTATGCGCACCCAATGTGACAGAAAGCACAAAGATGGCTAAAACGACCAAAAAAATCAGCAGATATTTCACATTTCTTCCTGTAAATCAGGTTAACCGGATGAATTATGCCAAAGAAAACAGCACCCGAATGGTTAAATTATCATTTAGTTATATTGTAGGGAAACCCCACGTAGCACTAAAACCCTGTTTTAACAGCGTGCTCACCCTAACAACATCATGCCATTCTCCAATGAGATCCCCAAGTACCACACGGAAGAATAGATAAATATTAGGATCATATGGGGCCAAATGCCTAAAACTTCAAGCGTTCTTCTGCCTTACTCTTCTGTGCGCGCACGGATTTCCTGAGATTCAGGCACGCTGATGCCAAGAGAACCGCACCATCGCTGCACCAGCACGCAAGAAAGCGTGACAAGCGCCCAGCTTATCCCGCTGGCGACAATTAAATCCACGGGCCAGTGCATTCCTAATACCAGACGGCTTCCCATCACGCCTATTGCCCAGAGGGTGATTAGCGCCGTTGAAACATAATGGCGGCGCGGCAACAGCAGGCCAAACGCGAGCAATGCCCACGTTGCAGCAAACATTGTGTGCCCAGAAGGAAAAGCAAAACCCGTTTCAAACGCCCAATGACTTTTCAGCCACTGTGGAATTCGTGTTTCATGCAGCAATTGTTCTGTGACAAGAGTGCTGCGCTCTGCACGTTTGAGCGCATAAAACGCCTGAGCATCAACGCTATGTTCGCTTTCGAGCCATAAAACAAAAGGCCGCGGTTCTTGCACCCAGCCTTTTATCGTCGATTTAATCGTCTGCCCCACCAACACCGTTGCCATCAGTATAATAAATAAGATTATCGTTGCTTTGATCCGAAAGCGTAAACACCATAAAAACCAACAGCCAAGGATCAAACACGTAAGGATGCCCCACGGCGCTGTCACTGTTTCAGTCATTGCAAAGAGGGCTTTGAGCACATTGTCTGAGCCATCAGGCTGCCATTTCCAGCCGCAAAGCCAAACACTCACCGGCATCGCCAGCAGCACAATCAGGCCCAAAGTAGTACGTTTTGCAATCTGTAACATCAATTAATCCTTTCTTTCTATTGATTATTCAGTGTAGCAACACCATATCAATGAAGCCTATCAGGAATTGCCGAGCGGTGTTTTATTGACCGGTTGAAACAAATAATACGTGTCCTACAGCGAAAACTGCTGTATCGCCGCGACTTGTGGCAAAATAGGAACCCTATTAACGATTCGGTTTTACCGGATTTACTTCGGTTGTGCCTGCACTCACCTGCATCGGCGGCGCACAATAACCGATGTCCGTTATGGACAGTATCTAAAAGATGTAGTTGTGGAGATCAACATGCAGCTTAAACGAGTGGCTGAAGCAAAACTGCCGACACCTTGGGGTGATTTTTTGATGGTCGGCTTTGAAGAGATTGCCACCGGTCATGACCATCTGGCATTAGTTTATGGTGATGTGTCTGGCTCAACGCCCGTGCTTTCACGCGTGCACTCCGAGTGTTTAACCGGCGATGCCCTATTCAGCCTACGCTGCGACTGTGGTTTTCAGCTAGAAGCGGCGCTTGAACACATCGCTGAAGAAGGTCGAGGGATCTTGCTTTATCACCGTCAAGAAGGTCGCAATATTGGCCTGCTCAACAAAATTCGCGCTTACGCCTTACAAGATAAAGGCGCGGATACGGTTGAAGCTAACCATCAGTTAGGGTTTGCCGCTGACGAACGAGATTTCACCCTTTGCGCCGATATGTTCAAACTGTTGGGCGTTGACCAAGTGCGCTTGCTGACGAACAATCCAAAGAAAGTAGAAATTTTGACAGAGGCAGGTATCAACATTACCGAACGTGTGCCTTTAATTGTGGGCCGCAATCCTAAGAATGAACGCTATCTGTCGACGAAAGCCGCAAAGATGGGTCACTTACTCGATTAAAATACCGTATTGCTGATATAACGCAGATACAACAAAGGAGGCCAATGGCCTCCTTTTTAATACGCGCTTAGCGATATCACAGAATTAGTGACTACGGATGTACTCATCCATATCGGTTTTCAGGTTATCGGATTTTGTCCCGAAGATAGCCTGAACGCCAGAACCCGCAACCACCACACCCGCAGCACCCAGTTTCTTCAGGCCAGCCTGATCCACTTTGGCTACATCGGCCACGCTCACGCGCAGACGAGTGATACACGCATCGAGGTTTGTGATGTTGTCTTTACCACCGAAGGCAGCCACCAGCGCAGCAGACATACCGTCATTGCTCTGCGCGCTTTGTTCGGAAGATGAATCCTCACGACCAGGCGTTTTCAGGTTCAGTTTGGTAATCAGCACGCGGAAAATCGTGTAATACACCAGACCGTAGATGATCCCCACAATTGGGAACAGCCAGATTTTGCTGCTGTTTCCACTCAGAACGATAAAGTCGATCAGACCATGTGAGAAACTTGTCCCATCACGCATGCCCAACAGAATACAAATTGGGAAAGCCAGACCCGCCAGAATCGCGTGAATCGCATACAAAATTGGCGCTACAAACATGAAGGAGAATTCAATCGGCTCGGTGATACCCGTTAAGAACGAGGTCAACGCAGCAGAGATCATAATCCCACCGACTTTGGCACGATTTTCAGGTTTAGCAGAATGCCAAATAGCAATCGCTGCCGCTGGCAGACCGTACATTTTAAACAAGAAGCCACCCGACAGTTTACCTGCGGTTGGATCGCCTGCCATATAGCGAGGGATGTCACCGTGGAATACCTGCCCTGCCGCATTGGTGAACTCACCGATCTGCATTTGGAAAGGTACGTTCCAAATATGGTGCAAACCAAATGGTACCAGAGAACGCTCAACCAGCCCGTAGATGCCAAAGGCAACAACAGGGTTTTGATAAGCCGCCCACTGCGAGAAGGTTTGAATTGCGGTGCCGACCGGAGGCCAAATAAAGGACAGCACAATGCCCAAGAAAATGGCAGCCAGACCAGAAATGATCGGAACAAAACGTTTACCGGCAAAGAACCCCAGATATTCAGGGAGTTTAATGCGGTAGAAACGGTTGAACATATAGGCCGCAATAGAACCCGCGATGATCCCACCCAGCACACCAGTATCGGCCAAGTGCTTCGCGACGATCTCTTCGGCAGGCATGTGCAGTACCAACGGCGCGACAACAGCCATGGTTTTCACCATAATGCCGTAAGCGACCACCGCTGCCAGCGCAGATACGCCGTCATTGTTAGTAAAGCCGAGTGCAACACCAATAGCAAAAATCAGCGGCATGTTTGCGAAAACTGAGCCACCGGCTTCAGCCATCACATGAGAAACTACCGCAGGTAACCAGCTAAAGTTGGCAGAACCGACACCCAGCAGAATACCTGCGATGGGCAATACGGAAACTGGCAGCATTAGCGACTTACCCACTTTCTGCAGGTTTGCGAATGCGTTTTTGAACATAGTTGAGAGTGCTCCTGAATAAATAGTGCTCTTTTATTAGCCTGCCCCCGTATGCCCGAGAGTCACGCCGCGAACAGGAAGAGAACCTGGACGCCTAGAAGTGTCTTAGCACTCCTTTAATTTTTACGCAGGGTAAAATAAATAGCCTGCGATATGTTTGATGGCTGTCACGTTTCCATAATTACAGAGATCCAAATAACATTTTTGACAAAAAAATGTTAAAAAAATCACCAAAATGGTTTCATAAAACAGCCATGTAAACATTTTCGAACAGCAAGATACCTGCTTGAACGATTAATTACGAGCAATAAAATAAATAGCCATTACCCATGTATCGGCAATGTCACACCAAATAAACGGCTGAAATTGTCTGTCGTTTGCTGAGCTAAGTCATCAGGGGTCATCCCCTTCAATACAGCAAGATACTCAGCAACATCGCGTACATAGGCAGGTTGGTTCTCTTTACCACGGTGAGGCACGGGAGCAAGATAAGGCGAGTCGGTTTCCACCAGCATACGATCGACAGGAACATAGCGAGCAACTTCACGCAGCGCATCCGCATTGCGGAAAGTCACGATGCCAGAAAATGAAATATAGAAGCCCATATCGAGCAGTTGACGCGCTGTTTCCTGATCTTCAGTAAAGCAGTGCAGCACGCCGCCGCATTCGCTCACCTGCTCTTCACGCAAGATATCTAACGTATCCTGACGCGCATCACGGGTATGCACGATCACGGGCTTATGCAGCTCTCGACCGATGCGAATATGCTGACGAAAAGACTCCTGCTGCAAGGGAATATTGTCTTTCTGATAGAAATAATCGAGACCAGTTTCCCCCATCGCAACCACTTCTGGAACGTTCGCTAACTGGCGTAGTTCGTCATAGTCATAGCCCCCCTCCAGATTCAGCGGATGGACGCCACAGGAAAAGGCTACATTGTCGCGCTGTCCGATTTGTTCACGCATCGCGCGATAGCCCGGCAACGTCGTCGCCACCGCTAGAACAAAACCGACATCGCGCGCCTTGGCATCAGCTAAAACGCTATCGACACTTTTGTGCAGATTTTCATAATCCAGACCATCTAAATGGCAATGGGAGTCAACTAAGTACATAAATTTTGACCTGATATTAATAACGGAACGCGTATATCACCCAAAGGTATGGTTACGCGTTAGGAGGAAAGGAGTCACTCCACAGGCAAAGCTGACGAGTGAGCATTAGCTCGCGATTGAGCCCGGTGGTTGTGAGAAGCTGATGACGGCAGAAAATCCATTGTTCTAGCTGTTGCTGCAAAATCGTCGTTGCCTGAGTCGACGCCAATTGAAAAACCAACGGCTGTTGATCCAAGTTGGCAATAGCCGTCGTGGCACCTTGTTGCAGCTTCATCGCATCAAGCAGCAACGCACATAACCATGTTAGTCGATCATGCACATTATCGTGGTTTAACAGCGGTAATAACTGCATCCACTGGCGTTGAGGGATCGCTTGCTGCAACCCCTGACACAGCTGAAGACGCTGTTTCCAGCTATTTGGCTCAAGCAAACTCATGGCGGCCACCGGCGCACCGCCGTTTAAGCGTAATGCGGTACGCATAGCCAGCTCATCACCCGGCTGTTGGCTTTGAAGCCAACGTAAGCTTAATGATTCGTCAGGCACAGCAAGATGCATATAAAAACAGCGGCTACGCAATGTGGCTAGCAAATTGGCCGGCTCACGCGTCCCCAATAGGAAATAGGTCTTCTCTGGTGGCTCTTCAAGCGTTTTCAACAACGCATTAGCTGCCGCTTCCGTCAGCGTTTCAGCGCGCGGCAACAGAACAACCTTAGCGCCCCCTTGTTGAGCATGACCATAAAGATGCTCGATAATCTGGCGAACAGGCTCAATGCCGAGGCTCGTTTTCCCTTTTTCCGGCTGTAAGTCGTACAAGTCAGGATGGTTACCCGCCAACATCAAGCGACAGCTATGGCACTCACCACAGCTTTTGTCACCGTTTGGCCGCTGACACATTAGCCAACGCCCTAATGCATACATCAACGAATCATCACCGCAACCCGCAATCGCGTGCACCAACAAAGCATGGTGCCCTCGCCCACTCTGGTGCTGAGCAACCAGTTGACGGTAAGGTGCGGTCAGCCAAGGATACCAATTCACGCGTGTTGCTCCTGATCCTTAAACCACGCCTGAAGCGCAGTGCGAATAGAGGCCGTCACTTCAGGTAAAGTTTGCGCAGCATCAACGGTGATAATGCTGTCATCCTGTTCGGCTAATGCCAGATAACGCGCTCTGGTGCGTTCGAAAAAAGCCAACGATTCTTGTTCGATACGATCTAATGCCCCACGGCTACGCGCTCGCTCTAAGCCTATCGCTGGAGGTAAATCTAGATATAGCGTTAAGTCAGGTTTGAAGTCACCAAGTACCGTATCGCGTAGCGATTGCATCAGGCGAGAGTCAATCCCTCTTCCGCCACCTTGGTATGCCTGAGAAGAGAGATCATGGCGATCGCCAACCACCCACGCTCCGCGAGCCAACGCCGGTTTGATCACATTATCCACCAACTGAACGCGGGCAGCGTAAAGCATCAACACTTCGGCTTTGTCAGTCAGCTTTTCGTTTTCAACACCTTGCTTAACCAAATCACGCAACTTTTCAGCCAACGGAGTTCCACCTGGTTCACGGGTGAAAACGATATCCTCAATACCCTGCTGACGAAGCTCATCTACTACGGTATCGCGGGCAGTCGTCTTACCGGCCCCTTCCAGACCCTCAATCACGATGAACTTACTTTTCATTCTTTTCCCTTAGCACCTGCAAATAGTTGCGTACGGCTTGATTATGGCTCTGTAAATTAGTGGTAAATACGTGTCCACCTTTCCCATCTGCAACAAAGTACAAATAAGAGGTTTTATCCGGATGCGCTGCGGCCTCTAACGAGGCGCGGCTCGGCATGGCAATCGGCGTTGGCGGCAAACCGGAGATTACGTAAGTATTGTATGCGGTTGGCTGCTGTAAGTCGCGCCGCGTCAAATTACCGTTATAACTTTTGCCGAGACCATATATCACCGTAGGATCAGTCTGTAAACGCATGCCAATACGAAGGCGATTGATAAAAACCGATGCCACTTTGCCGCGCTCTTCACCAACGCCAGTTTCTTTTTCAATGATTGACGCCATGGTCACCAGATCTTCAGGTGTCTTATAAGGCAGATTTTTCTCGCGATCTTGCCATATCTCATCAACTTCTTTGCTCATGCGATTATACGCCCGCTTAAGTATCATCTCATCGCTATTGCCCGCGGTGTAATGGTACGTATCGGGATAAAGCCAGCCTTCGATTGGGCGACCTTCAGGTATGCCCAAGACTTTGGCGATCTGGCTTTCATCTTTATTCGCCAACGCATGTTTCAGGTTTGGCGAAGCCGCTAAGACCTGCATCCAATCTTGAAAACGCGTTCCTTCAATGAAGCGCACGGTAAACTGTGCTTCTTTGCCGCTTTTAAGCAGTTCAAGAAATTCACGCACGGTCATTCCGGGTGTAATGCGATATGTACCCGCTTTAAAATTAGCCAATTCAGGCTCAAGTTGCAGTAGCCACGGAAAATAACGGGGATGCGCAATAAGCTTGTCCCTTACTAGCAGGCCTTCTAACGCCACGCGTCCAGTGCCCGCAGGCAGTTTAAACAGCGTTTCTTGAGTAATCGCCAAAGGCGTTCGGGCAAACTTCTGCACTTGTTGATAGCTCCAAAATAGCGCCACTAACAAAACAACAATGCAGACAACAAGAAGTCCAAACAGTTTTTTCTTCATTCAACCGCCAAATCATGACTCATACACAGGAAGTAAACACTGTGGTAATAAATATTCCGCCAATTGCCGTGAACTGAAGCGATACTCCCCCGCTTCATTCACCGGCAACAGCGGCATTAAAGAGTTGCATATAAAAACTTCTTCCGCGTCTCGCAGCACGTCTAAAGGTGCGGAAACAATGCTTAATTCATACTCGCTTTCAGCCAATAAACGAATAATGCGCTGACGCATTAGCCCAGCGACGCCTGCGTTGGCAAGCGTTGGCGTAAATACTCGCGTTCCAATACGCCAGAATAAATTAGCCGCACAGCATTCCACTAGCCTTGCATTGCTGTCAAGCACCAGCGCCTCATGGGCGTTCGTCTGCTCAAGCTTTGCCTTAATCAGCACCTGCTCTAAGCGGTTAAGATGTTTAATGCCAGCAAGAGAAGGGTTGATGCCTAAGCGAATAGGGCTTACGGCCAGCGTGATGCCATCCTCCTGCCACTGAGCATACTGAGCTGAGATTGCGCTATTTGAAAATATACGACACGGGTTTTCAGCACCGGAAATGGAATAGCCACGCCCACCACTGCCACGCGTTATCATCGCTTTAACCACGCCATTCCCTGTCTCAGTCGCCGCTTGACGGAATTCTGTAAGCCACGCCGTCCAATCAACCGGTTCAATCAGTAATCGCGAACAGGCAAACTGCATCCGGCTAAAGTGAGCATGAATATCATCGATTCGCCCATGAACAGCACGAGCCGTGGTGAAACAACCATCGCCATAGTGCAAGCCACGGTCGCTGAGCGAAATAACCCCTGCGGGTGTTCCATTAAGCCAAAACATCACCAACTCCCGACGATGGCCAAGGCGTTCTGCCTCGATCCGGTATTCATATTTTAGCGTTTTGAGAGACGCAGGTAAAAAAAATGGCCCCATAAGGGCCATTTGATTTTTGCAGATAACATCTCAAAACTTAAGCGACTTAGATCTTGCGAAAAATCACAGAACCGTTAGTGCCACCAAAGCCGAAGGAGTTACACAGTGCATATTCCAAACCTTTCACCTGACGAGCTTCGCCTGGTACAAAGTCAAGATCACAACCTTCATCTGGGTTATCCAAGTTGATGGTTGGCGCAACAATTTGGTCGCGCAGCGTCAGAATAGTAAAGATAGATTCAACTGCACCTGCGGCACCCAGAAGGTGGCCCGTCATAGACTTGGTAGAGCTGACCATTACTTTAGCGGCATCTGCGCCGTATACACTTTTCACTGCCTGAGTTTCTGCTTTGTCGCCCGCCGGAGTAGACGTTCCGTGAGCGTTGATGTAGCCAACCTGAGATGGATTCAAGCCTGCATCACGCAGTGCATTCACCATCGCCAGCGCTGCACCTTCACCGTTTTCCGGTGGAGAAGTCATGTGGTAAGCATCGCTACTCATACCGAAACCAACGATTTCAGCATAAATTTTTGCACCACGCGCTTTCGCATGCTCGTATTCTTCAAGAACCAGAATACCAGCACCGTCACCGAGAACGAAACCGTCACGATCTTTATCCCACGGGCGGCTTGCCGCTTGCGGGTTATCGTTACGCGTTGACAGTGCGCGTGCGGCACCAAAGCCACCGACACCCAGAGGTGTACTCGCTTTTTCTGCACCACCTGCCAGCATGACGTCTGCGTCGTTATACGCGATCATACGAGCTGCATGTCCGATGTTATGCACACCAGAAGTACATGCCGTAGCAATAGAAATGCTTGGGCCACGCAGACCTAACATGATAGTCAGATGACCCGCTACCATGTTCACAATGGTTGAAGGCACGAAGAATGGGCTGATTTTACGCGGTCCGCCTTTAACAAGCGCACTGTGATTTTCTTCAATCAGGCCAAGCCCACCGATACCAGAACCAATCGCGGCACCGATACGTGGAGCATTTTCTTCCGTTACTTCAATCCCAGAATCTTTAAATGCCTGAATACCGGCAGCGATTCCATACTGAATGAAGGCATCCATCTTGCGTGCATCTTTACGCGAGATGTAGTCTTCACTATTAAAATCCTTTACTAAGCCAGCAAAACGCGTTGCATAGGCGCTAGTATCGAAATGGTCGATTAAGCTGATGCCACTCTGCCCGGCTACGATAGCATCCCATGTGGAATCTACGGTATTACCGACAGGAGACAACATGCCCAGTCCGGTCACAACAACTCGACGCTTAGACACGCTTGTCCTCCAGGGAGGGAATTTAATTTGAAACTCTATGAGAGCAGGAAAAAACGTAGGCGGTCGAGTGACCGCCTAGATGTGTTCGATTACTTGTTCGCAGATTCGATGTAGTCGATTGCTGCTTGAACAGTAGTGATCTTTTCTGCTTCTTCGTCCGGAATCTCAGTATCAAACTCTTCTTCCAGAGCCATAACCAGTTCAACGGTGTCAAGAGAATCAGCACCCAGATCGTCAACGAAGGAAGCAGCATTCACGACTTCGTCTTCTTTAACACCCAGCTGTTCGATAATGATTTTCTTAACGCGTTCTTCGATAGTGCTCATACTCTTAAATTTCCTATCAAAACTCGCTTTCGCGATGGTTTTCGTAGTGTATTGAAAGTTGAAAAAGATGCAACTAAATCCCGGCTGGTCAAACCACGATTTTGCGTTATTTTGCGGCCATTCCCTCAAAAAACGCAAATTATTTTCGTGATTTTTAGATCATATACATGCCGCCATTGACATGTAAGGTCTCACCGGTGATATAGCTAGCCTCATCTGAGGCTAAAAATGCAACAGCGTTAGCGATTTCTTTTGCTTCACCCAAGCGGTTCGCTGGGACCTGCGCCAGAATGTCTTTACGCTGCTCTTCCGTTAGCGAACGTGTCATATCGGTCTCAATGAAACCAGGAGCCACGACGTTAACGGTAATGCCACGAGAAGCAACTTCTCGTGCTAGAGACTTACTAAAGCCAATCAAACCTGCTTTAGCGGCCGCGTAGTTTGCTTGTCCAGCATTGCCCATTGTACCCACAACAGAGCCAATGGTGATAATGCGGCCACAGCGTTTTTTCATCATAGCTCGTAAAACCGCTTTTGACAGGCGGAATACCGAAGTCAGATTCGTGTCGAGGATATCCTGCCACTCATCGTCCTTCATACGCATCAATAGGTTATCACGAGTAATGCCGGCATTATTGACCAAAATGTCAATTTCGCCAAATTCAGCACGGATAGTGCTCAATACTGCATCAATAGAAGCCGGATCAACAACGTTCAGGTTTAAACCTTTGCCGTTTTCGCCCAGATAAGCGCTAATATCTTCTGCGCCTTTATCACTAGTTGCGGTGCCAATAACGCGGGCACCACGGGCAACTAAAGTCTCAGCAATAGCGCGGCCAATACCACGGCTTGCGCCGGTGACCAGTGCAATTTTTCCTTCGAAGCTCATCATTTTCCTCTTCTTATTGTGCAAGCGCTGCAGATACAGACGCAGCGTCGTTAATCGCAGCTGCCGTCATAGTATCGACAATACGCTTGGTCAGACCGGTCAGAACTTTACCCGGGCCAACCTCCAGCAGGTGCTCAATGCCCTCACCTGCCATAAATTCAACTGATTCACTCCAGCGTACTGGGCTATACAGCTGACGCACTAAGGCGTCGCGGATAGCGTCTGGCGAGGTTTCAGCTTTAACATCCACATTGTTCACTACGGGGAACTGAGGCGCATTGAAAGCAATACCCTGCAGTGCAATTGCAAGCTTATCCGCCGCGGGCTTCATCAGTGCACAGTGCGATGGCACGCTAACAGGCAACGGCAGCGCACGTTTGGCACCAGCAGCTTTACACGCAGCACCAGCACGCTCAACGGCGTCTTTATTGCCCGCAATAACAACTTGTCCAGGAGAGTTAAAGTTCACAGGAGAGACAACCTCCCCCTGAGCAGACTCTTCGCACGCTTTTGCAATGGCATCGTTATCCAAACCGATAATGGCAGACATCGCGCCAGTACCCGCAGGTACTGCTTCCTGCATCAGCTTACCGCGCAGTTCAACTAAGCGAATAGCCTGTTTGAAATCCAGAACACCGGCACAGACCAACGCAGAATACTCACCGAGGCTATGGCCTGCCATCATTGCAGGCTGAGCACCATTTTCCTGCTGCCATACGCGATAAATCGCGACGGAAGCCGCCAGCAACGCAGGCTGTGTTTGCCACGTTTTGTTCAACTCTTCAGCCGGGCCTTCCTGAACTAGCTTCCACAAGTCGTAACCCAATGCGTCAGATGCCTCAGCAAAAGTCTGCTCTACAATCGGAAATTGTGCCGCAAGATCGGCCAGCATACCTACGGTTTGCGAGCCCTGACCTGGAAACACCATTGCGAATTTAGACATGTTTGTTTTCCTGATATTCTTTTTATAACCAACGAGTTAAATATTGTTACCCTGTAACTTATGCAACAATACTCATGCCAACGTCAGAAAATCTTAACGATTAAAAACGAACCAAAGCAGAGCCCCAGGTGAAACCACCACCAAAAGCTTCCAGCAGAATCAGTTGTCCACGCTGAATGCGACCATCACGTACGGCCTCATCTAACGCGCAAGGCACGGATGCCGCAGATGTGTTTCCGTGACGATCTAAAGTCACGATCACGTTTTCTAACGTCATGCCCAATTTTTTCGCGGTTGCGCTGATGATGCGCAGGTTAGCCTGATGCGGAACCAGCCAATCCAAATCGCTACGCTCAAGGTTATTCGCAGCAAGAGATTCGTCGACGATATGCGCGAGTTCAGTGACGGCCACCTTAAACACTTCGTTACCCGCCATAGTCAGATAAGCCTGATCTTCGGTGTAACGTTGGCGATTTGGCAGAGTCAGCAACTCGCCATAGTGACCATCAGCATGGATATGAGTCGAAAGAATACCCGCTTCTTCAGATGCACCGAGTACAACAGCACCCGCGCCGTCACCAAAGAGGATCACGGTGCCACGATCGGTCGGATCTAGGGTACGGCTCAAGGTATCAGAACCGATCACCAGCGCATGTTTAACCGCGCCGTTTTTAACGTACTGGTCGGCAATGCTCAGCGCGTAGGTAAACCCTGCGCAGGCAGCGGCAACGTCAAAGGCCGCACAGCCTTTGATATCCAGCATCTGTTGCACCTGACACGCCGCGCTTGGGAACGCGTGCGTTGCCGATGTTGTAGCAACAACGATCAGGCCAATATCATTTTTGTCGAGGCCAGACATCTCAAGCGCATGTTTCGCCGCTTCAAATGCCATGGTTGATACGTTTTCATCCGGCGCAGCGATGCGACGTTCGCGAATGCCTGTACGGGAAACAATCCACTCATCAGACGTTTCAACCATACTTTCTAAATCGGCGTTGGTACGCACTTGTACGGGCAGGTAGCTCCCCGTACCGAGAATTCTTGTATACATGTACGATCAATCACTCTTGGGTAATATCGCCTCAAGGCGCAGGGCAATTCGCTGTGGAATTTGCCTTTGCACCGCCTGCACAGCCTGTTCGATAGCGACAGCGAACGCTTTTTGGTTCGCCGCGCCGTGGCTTTTAATCACGGTGCCACGTAATCCTACCAGACAAGCTCCATTATACTGGTCGGGGTTCAAATCACCGAAACGCTTAGCAATTCTTTTTTGTATCAAGCGCCCCAATAATTTTAACCACCAAGAGCGCTTGCGCTTCTCTCCTGGTGATTTGAGAAGGGATAGAAACATACGTACCACCCCCTCCATCGTCTTTAACGTAACATTACCCACGAAGCCGTCACAAACCAACACATCTGTTTTGCCTGTCAGCAAATCATTACCTTCCAGATAGCCGATATAGTTAATCGCTGGCGTGCTTTTGAGCACAGCGGCGGCTTCGCGGATATTGTCTAAACCTTTAAACTCTTCTTCACCAATGTTCAGCAGGGCGATACGTGGCGAGGTTATGCCAACGATCTCTTCCGCCATTACCGCACCCATCACGGCAAACTGCACTAACATGGCACTACTGCTTTCAACGTTAGCGCCCAAATCTAGCACTACCGTCTTACTCTTTTGCTGATTCGGTAATACCGTCATCAGCGCTGGACGCTCAATACCATCTAGCGGTTTAAGCATCAATTTCGCCAGTCCCATCAGCGCGCCGGTATTCCCCGCACTGACAACGGCCTGAGCCTCGCCATTCTTCACTAAATCAAGCGCGATACGCATCGATGTTCCTTTGCTGGTGCGGATAGCATGCGAAAGTTTAGCATCGTTGGATATAACTGATTCAGCAGGGATCACACGCAAACGTTGTTGAAGCGCAGGTGCTGCTTTAGCAAGATAAGGTGCGATGGCGTCGGGTTGTCCGACAATTAGAAGGTATAGCGACGAAGTAGACGCCAGTGCCTGCAAAGCTGCAGGCACTGTGATGCAAGGACCGAAATCCCCGCTCATAGCATCTAACGCGAGGGTTAGACGAGTCAAAGTATCGCCTTGTAAATACTAAAAGTATTACTTAACGATAACCTTGCGACCGCGGTAGAAACCGTCCGCAGTGACATGGTGACGCAGGTGAGTTTCACCGGAAACCTTGTCAACAGAGACGGTAGTCGTGGTCAGCGCATCGTGTGAACGACGCATACCACGGCAAGAGCGGGTTTTTTTGTTCTGTTGTACGGCCATTGACCTTACTCCTTGATTACTTACGCTTTAAACTGGCTAATGCGGCAAATGGATTTGGTTTGTCTACCTCAGGAGGCAGTTTACCAAATACCATGTCCGCGTCGGACACTTCACAGTGTTCAGATTCATGCACCGGAACTACCGGCAGGGCGAGGATGATTTCATCTTCAACCATTGCCAGCAAATCGACTTCACCAAAATCGTTGACTTCGATCGGCTCGTAAGCTTCCGGCAATGCCTCAGCCTGCTCGTCATTGGCGACCGGGCTGAAACAATACGTTGTATGGACCTGCTGTTGGAACGTCTGATTACAGCGCTGACAACATAACGTTACCGCTACATCGGCATGGCCGGTAATCACCGCTAACCGCTGGTTATCAATATTAAATGACAACGACACGGCAACATCGCTATCCACACTGACCACAGATTCAGCAACTCGCGTTACCTGCTCAGACGAATAGAAACCAACGTAATCTAATCGTTTCTGTGCAGTACGAACTGCATCAAGGGTCAAGGGTAATTTTACCTTTTGCATAGGGCGCGCATATTAACTTTGTAAAGACCGAGAGTCAAAGGAAAAGGCCTTGCAGGCACACTTTCCCTCCAATATTCGCTTCCTGAGCGGCGGACAGTTTAAAATGTCAGATTCAATTACGCCATGCTTTATGGAAAAAATATGTCACCTTTAATTTTAGCCTCTACTTCGCCCTACCGCCGAGCTTTACTTGAAAAGCTCGGTGTTGAATTCATTTGCGCCGCGCCCGACACGGATGAAACCCCACAAGATGAAGAGTCAGCAACCGATCTCGTCCAGCGCTTAGCACAAGAAAAAGCACACTCTCTGAGCGAAAAATTCCCTAATCATTTTATTATTGGCTCCGATCAGGTCTGCGTTATTGATGGGAAAATTGTCGGAAAACCGGGTTCAGTTGAGAATGCGCATCAACAATTACGAGCCGCTAGTGGAAAAGTCATTACCTTTTATACCGGTCTCTGCGTGCTAAATAGCCATACAATGCAAAAGGAAATTATTTGTGAGCCTTTCCACGTTCACTTTCGCCGCTTAACCGATGACGAAATCCACGCCTACATTAAACTCGAGATGCCGCTGTACTGTGCAGGTAGTTTTATGTGCGAGGGTGCCGGTATATTGCTGTTTAGCCAGCTTGAAGGCCGCGATCCTAACGCATTAGTGGGATTGCCTTTAATTGCACTCAACGAAATTCTGCTTAAGTTTGGCTATAACGCATTGCTTGAAGGTAAAAATAAAGCATAAAAAAAGCCGGAATAATCCGGCTTCGTTAATTTATCAGCGACTAGCTGGCTTTGGTTTTACGCAACACATCGAGGCAATGGCGCAATTTCTTGTCCATAGGGGCTTCCACCCGCATGGTTTCGCCGGTGTTCGGATGTTCAAAGCGTAATGCGGCAGCATGCAAGAATAAGCGGTCTAGGCCAGTTCCCTTCAACTCAGCATCAAAATCACGATCGCCATAGCGATCGTCGAAGGCAATCGGATGGCCAGCATGCAGTGCATGCACGCGGATTTGGTGAGTTCGGCCCGTTACTGGGCTGGCCTTCACCAAGGTCGCATGCTCAAAACGTTCTTCAACCTTAAAGCGCGTTTCAGACGGTTTACCTTCCGCATTAACGCGAACAATACGCTCGCCGCTTTGCAGAATATTTTTAAGTAGCGGCGCCTGCACAACTTTACAATGCGACTGCCACTGACCGCGAACCAGCGCCAAATAGTCTTTCTGCATCCCTTTCATGCGCAGTTGCTCATGCAACGCGCGCAGTGCAGAACGCTTCTTAGCGACCAATAATACACCGGAGGTTTCACGATCTAGGCGGTGCACCAGTTCAAGAAAACGCGCTTCAGGACGTAATGCGCGCAGTCCTTCGATAACACCAAAGCTTAAGCCACTGCCGCCATGCACGGCGGTACCCGACGGTTTGTTCAGCACCAGTAGATGATCGTCTTCAAAGATGATGCAATCATTCAGCGCAGCTACTTTGTCCAGCTTCGCCGACACGGGAGCCTCGTCTCGTTCGGCAATTCGCACCGGTGGAATTCGAACTTCGTCGCCCGGCTGTAATTTATATTCTGGCTTGATGCGTTTTTTATTAACTCGCACCTCGCCCTTACGCACGATGCGATAAATCATACTTTTTGGCACGCCTTTCAGCTGATTGCGCAAAAAATTATCAATACGCTGCCCTGCCTCATCGGCGGCAATCGTGACTAACTTTACTGAGGTGTTATTCATATTCATGGACGCGATTTTAAAGAGGCATTCAACGGCATGCCACTTCTTTTTTGAGCTAACGGCAGATTATCGCGAAAGGTGAGAATGATGAGAGCTGGGAGAACGTTTGCGCCCGCATTCTGCCTAATATACGAGCAACCAGACAGACTTGTTGTGAAGTACCGCAAGAATCTTCTTGATAAGGGTAAAAGTCGTCTTGCTATACAGGCCGTTGCAGTGGAATAATGACAAAGATTTCCGCGTTAATTCTCATTAAGACAGGGAAAACGACGGGATTTGACGTTTACTTGATGCCACAGAAATGCAGCAATGGCGTAAGACGTAGTGTGAAATCAAGTAATTAGCGGGCTGTGGGTAGCAGTCTGACCTAAAACATGGAATCAGCAATGCTGCATATTTTTGCAATTATTGACTGATAAACAGTGCTGTGTTTCACAAAGCTGTATTTTCGCTAAGAAACATAGGCTTACCGAAATATGCGCCCCTATGCAGGCGACAACCGTGAGGTTGACGACTTTGCGATAAGACTCGGGGTCATCGGTCTTCCTCTCGGTCAGGACGTTATTTTGCCCGCAGCTTAGTTGCCAATGCAAAAAAAATGAGTAAGTTGAAGATGAAAAGAATGTTGATTAACGCAACTCAGCAGGAAGAGTTGCGTGTTGCCCTTGTAGATGGACAGCGTCTGTATGATCTGGATATTGAAAGCCCAGGTCACGAACAGAAAAAAGCGAACATTTACAAAGGGAAAATAACCCGTATTGAGCCAAGTCTGGAAGCTGCTTTTGTAGATTACGGTGCTGAACGACATGGTTTTCTCCCCCTCAAAGAAATTGCCCGCGAATATTTCCCAAACAATTACTCCTCACATGGCCGTCCAAACATCAAAGATGTTTTACGCGAAGGTCAGGAAGTTATTGTTCAGGTTGACAAAGAAGAGCGTGGCAACAAAGGCGCAGCACTGACCACGTTTATCAGCCTTGCTGGTAGCTACTTAGTACTGATGCCTAATAACCCACGCGCTGGCGGCATTTCTCGTCGCATCGAAGGTGATGACCGCACAGAATTGAAAGAAGCCCTTTCTTCTCTGCAGTTACCCGACGGCATGGGCCTTATCGTTCGTACCGCAGGCGTTGGCAAATCAGCCGAAGCGCTGCAATGGGATCTGTCATTCCGTTTGAAACATTGGGATGCCATTAAAAAAGCCGCTGAAGGCCGCCCTGCTCCGTTCCTTATCCATCAGGAAAGCAACGTTATTGTTCGCGCATTCCGCGACTACCTGCGCCCAGACATTGGCGAAATCCTGATTGATAATCCAAAAATTCTCGATCTGGCCAAACAGCATATCGCCGCGCTGGGACGTCCTGATTTCAGCAGCAAGATTAAACTCTATACCGGTGAAATCCCGCTGTTTAGCCACTACCAAATCGAATCTCAGATTGAGTCAGCGTTCCAACGTGAAGTTCGCCTGCCTTCCGGCGGCTCCATTGTTATTGACTCCACTGAAGCCCTGACAGCTATCGACATCAACTCCGCACGCGCTACACGCGGTGGTGACATCGAAGAAACCGCATTCAACACCAATCTTGAAGCCGCTGATGAAATTGCTCGCCAGTTGCGTCTGCGTGACCTTGGTGGCCTGATTGTTATCGACTTCATCGATATGACGCCAGTTCGTCATCAGCGCGAAGTTGAAAACCGTCTGCGTGACGCTGTTCGCCAAGACCGCGCGCGTATTCAGATTGGTCGCATCTCTCGCTTTGGCCTGCTTGAAATGTCTCGTCAACGCCTCAGCCCATCATTGGGTGAGTCAAGCCATCACGTTTGTCCGCGCTGTAACGGCACCGGCACCGTGCGTGATAACGAGTCACTTTCACTCTCCATCCTGCGTTTGATTGAAGAAGAAGCGCTGAAAGAGAACACCAACGAAGTTCACGCGATCGTCCCTGTGCCGGTCGCCTCTTACCTGCTGAACGAAAAACGTGAGTCTGTTAGCGCCATCGAAAAACGTCAGGACGGCGTTAAAGTTATCGTTGTGCCTAACGACCAGATGCAAACTCCGCACTACAACGTAGTTCGTGTGCGCAAAGGTGAAGAGACCAGCACCCTAAGCTATTTGCTGCCTCAGCTGCATGAAGCGGAAACTCTGACCGCCGAGGAAGAGCCGGTTCTGGAACGTAAACGTCCAGAACAGCCAGCGTTAGCAGCTTTCTCACTGGATGTTGAAGCGCCTCCTGCTGAAACAGCGGCTCCAGTCGTTGCAGCGCCTGCGGCGAAAACCGCAGCACAGCCAGCAGCGCCCGCGCAGCCAGGCTTGATTAGCCGTTTCTTCTCTGCACTGAAAAATATGTTTGCAGGTTCTGAACCTGAGCAAAAACCCGCTGTAGAAGTTACAGCGCCAGTTGAAGAGCCTCGTCGCCAAAATCAAGATCGTCGTAACAATAATCGTCGCCAGAATGGTCGTCGTGATCGTAACGATCGCCCTGACCGTAGTAATGACCGTAACGAACGTAACAACGATCGTAACGACCGTGGTGAACGTACAGAACGCAGCAACGAGCGTAATAACGACCGCAACAGCAACCGTGAAGACCAGCGTCGTAACCGTCGTCAGTCAACACAACCAGCTAATGCTGAAGTGAACGCTGAAACTGCCAACGTTGAACAACGTGATGAGCAGCAACCTCGCCGTGAGCCACGCAATAACGATCGTCAACGTCGTCGCACTGAAGATAAGCGTCAGGCCCAGCAGGAAGTTAAAGCGCTGGAAAACATCGATGCCGCAGTAGCGAATGAAGCTGAAGAGAACAGCCGCGAAGAGAATCAGCACATGCCGCGCCGTCAGCGTCGCCAACTGACTCAGAAAGTTCGCTTTACGACTCAGGCTGAAGACGATGCCGCCGCTGCTCTGGCCAAAGCATCTGTCCCTGCCGTTGTTACTGCGCCAGTGGTTGCTGAAACCGCACCACAAGCTGAACCAGCACTGCAGCAAAACAGTGATGATGAAGGGTTCCGTGATAACCGCCAAGGTGAAAACGGTATGCCACGTCGTTCACGTCGCTCTCCTCGCCATCTGCGTGTGAGTGGCCAACGTCGTCGCCGTTATCGTGATGAGCGTTATCCAACTCAGTCGCCAATGCCGCTGGCATTGGCAGCAGCATCACCTGAGATGGCTTCTGGCAAGGTGTGGATTAGCTATCCAATCGCACAACCGGCAATCGCGGAGACAGAGGTTGAAACACAGGCTGTCGCTATTGAACAACCGATTGAACAGGCACCTGTTTCGCCGGTTAACGAATCTGTAGCTGAGCATGTTGCTGAGCAACCTGTCATCGTTGAAGAATCTGTTGCTGAACCTGTAGTCGATGTTGAGCCGGTTGTTGAATCAGACGTTGTTGAATCAGACGTTGTTGAGCCAGCCGCTTCTGCGCCAGTTGTCGAGAAACCGGTCGCATCCACTCCGGTCGTTGCGACCTCAGCGGCAGCAGTTCCAGCGGCGTTTGACGCCATCGTACCAGCACAAGTCATCCATGACGAACCCGCTACTGTTGAAGAAACAACATCAGTAGTTGAAGAATCAGTTGCCGATGACAAACCAGTTGTCGTTGAAGCCGCAGTGGTTGAAGAAACTATTTCTGAAGCGCCTGTCGTAACAGAAACCACAGTGGCAGAAACTGTCGTTGAAGAAAACGCGGCTGAAGAGACTCACGCTAAACCAACGACCATTGACGCAACTGCGGCTGAAACGCCAGTGGTTGAGGAAACGACAGTTGAAGAAACCGTTGCTCAGGTAGTTGTTGAAGAGCCTGTTGTTCAGCCAGTCGTAGCGGCGAAACCTGTCATTGTCGTCGCAGCTAAGGCTCAGCGCGTAGCATCAGCGCCGATGACCAAGGCTCCAGCGCCAGAGTATGTACCTTCTGCGCCAGTCGTCAGCAACTGGCAGCGCCCTACTCTGGATTTGCAGAGCAAAGGCGGTGCCGGTGGACATGCGGCGGTAAGCCAAGCAACGGCGCCAGCGACTAAGCCACCAGCGGTTACTGACTAATCAGCTAGTGCATTAAATAAAAAACCCGCCGATGGCGGGTTTTTTATTATCGATACATTGAGTAGGAATATATTTACCAAATAACAAAAATCATTCTCAATTATTTAATAATACATATTATAATTAATTAGCGTAATAATTAATCATCGTTTGAGCTATGATAAGTTTCTTACAGATGAAATTTAATTTGGCTAGAATTTCTAGTACCGCACTGTATTATGCCCGCACAGTCTCCGGCTGCATGATGCAATGGGCATTAAGGAAAACCTTAGCCCCCGGAGACTGGCTATGCCCATGAAGTCTGTATCAAGAATGGGCACCTAATACACTATATTTTCACATCTAATATAAATACGCCCAAATATATAGTTATTAACACACCAGCTTTATATATCAGGCTATCTGATGTAGTACTTTAATATCGAGTGTTTCCAGTTTTCCCTCAACTTCTTTTACGAAGTTCTGGAAATGAACGGTGTTATTATGACGATCAACCGCTTCCTGAGACGCCCATACTTCGAAGAAAACATAGGTTCCTTTATGTCCAATCTCCTCATGGAGGTCATATTGGATATTGCCCATTTCTTGTCTGCTTGGCTCAACGACACGCTCAACCGCGCTGTGAATAGCCGCTTTGTGTTCAGGTTTAGCTATTAAAGTTGCAACTATACGAACTTCACTCATCGTGGTGCTCCTTTTTTCATGTCCACTGAATTCATTCATGTAAAACCTATTGCCAGACTACGCTTTTTATCACACAAAATCCTGCTGGAATTATATGAATTATCAATAGATCACAACAAACGAGTGCATCTTAGTCCATTTGCCCTTATCCTTATCTCCCGCCACAAAAACACATTTCCATCCCCCTGTTGGAGTGTGTCTCGCAAGATCTGTATCGTCAACATCACTCATGACAGCATTGTCAGACGGAGCCTTGTAATGACCGTAATGCAGCACACCCTTAAGATCCGCCGCCCAGATGACTGGCATCTCCATCTTCGCGATGACGAAATGCTGAAAACCGTTTTACCACATACTAGCCAGCACTTTGCCCGTGCTATTGTGATGCCTAATCTGGTTCCGCCGATCACCAGCATTGCTCAGGCACAGGCCTATCGCCAACGTATTCTTGATGCTGTTCCTGCAGAGCATAACTTTACGCCACTGATGACCTGTTATTTAACCGATGGCTTAGATGCCAATGAGTTAATCTCTGGCCATGCCGATGGCGTATTTACCGCTGCCAAGCTTTATCCCGCAAATGCAACCACCAATTCCAAGCATGGCGTAACCTCCGTGCCAGGGCTTTACCCTCTATTTGAGCAAATGCAGAAAAGCGGCATGCCGCTGCTTATTCATGGCGAAGTCACACTGCACGATGTTGATATTTTCGACCGCGAGGCGCGTTTCATTGACGAGGTGATGCTGCCATTACGTCAGAATTTCCCTGAGCTAAAAATTGTCTTCGAACATATTACCACCCGAGAAGCCGCCGAGTTTGTGACTGAAGGTGATGAGTATCTCGCGGCCACCATTACGCCACAGCACCTGATGTTTAACCGTAACCATATGCTGGTTGGCGGTATCCGCCCGCATTTATTCTGCCTACCAATATTGAAGCGCAGCACCCATCAAGAAGCCCTGCGTAAGGCCGCGACCAGCGGTAACACACGCTTCTTCCTTGGCACAGACTCTGCGCCTCATTCACGGCAGCGTAAAGAGTCTAGCTGTGGCTGTGCGGGGGTATTTAACGCACCCACAGCGCTCCAAGCCTACGCAGCGGTATTTGAACAAGAGAATGCGCTACAGCACCTCGAAGCATTCTGCTCTCTCAATGGCCCCGAGTTCTATAACTTGCCAGTTAACGACAGCTATATTGAGTTGGTACGTGAACCCGTTACTATCGAAGAATCTATTCCCTGCGGCGATGATACGTTAATCCCATTCTTGGCTGGTGAAACCGTTCAATGGACGGTAAAGGCCTAGACTCGCGCACAGAGTGATACCTAAAAGTTAAATTAACCCACTCCTCAGAGTGGGTTAATCAATTAAAATGGAAGATAAAATGAATAATACGGAGAACCTACTTGAGCTCCGAAACATTTGCTTTAGCGCAGACCAGCAGATCATTATCGATAATCTCTCACTTACGCTTCAGCCCAAAGAGCTTAAAGTTATCACTGGCCCTTCTGGCTGTGGTAAAAGCACCCTGCTAAAAATTATCGCCTCGCTGTTTCCTCCAACCTCGGGTGATATTTTTCTCAAAGGTAAAAATATCCTCACTCTGAAACCAGAGACGTATCGCCAGCAAGTTTCATACTGCTTCCAAACCCCAATTTTGTTCGGCGATACGGTCAAAGATAATCTTCAGTTTCCCTATAAAATCCGCGGCGATAAAGTTGATTTAGAAAAAATAAAGCGTGGGTTGTTACAATTCGATCTTCCTCTGCACTCGCTAAATAAGAAAATCGACGATCTCTCTGGCGGAGAAAAACAGCGCGTTGCTTTGCTGCGCAACATTCAATACCTGCCAGAGATCTTACTGCTGGACGAAATAACCAGCGCGCTAGACGATAAAAATAAGCAAATCGTGCATCAGGTGATTGATGATTTAATTACCCACGCCGGCATTGCTGTTTTGTGGGTCACCCACAACAGCGACGAAATCAGCCAGTCTCATAACCTTCTGCGCATGACAAAATACGAAGCACCAGAGGCCAAACAATGAGCGAACATAACATCACCGACCAATCGTTACTCATGGCATTAGCCCTTGTAGCTATTGCCCTGCTTATCAGCGGTAAAGAAAAACTTGGGTTAGAGAAGGATATTATCTGGAGCGTTACCCGTGCGATTATTCAGCTCATTATCGTTGGCTACGTACTTAAATATATTTTCAATATCGACCACGCGCTGCTCACACTGTTGATGGTGCTTTTTATCTGCGTCAACGCGGCCTATAACGCTAAAAAACGTAGCAAAGGTTTAAGCCATGCTTTCGTTATTTCTCTTATTGCTATTGTGACCGGCACCGCGCTCACGTTAGCCGTTCTGATCGGCAGCGGCTCCATTACGTTCACCCCCATGCAGGTCATTCCTATCTCCGGCATGATTGCCGGTAATGCGATGGTTGCCGTTGGATTATGCTACAACAACCTGCGCCAGCGATTTGCCGATGAGAAACAGAAAGTCCAAGAAATGTTGAGCCTTGGCGCGACGCCTAAGCAATCATCTGCTGCAATTATTCGGGCCAGTATTAAAGCCGCATTGATTCCCACCGTTGATTCCGCCAAAACGGTTGGCTTAGTCAGTCTACCAGGGATGATGTCTGGTTTGATTTTTGCAGGAGTCGACCCGGTAAAAGCGATCCGCTATCAAATTATGGTGACATTCATGCTGCTTTCAACGGCCAGTCTTTCAACCATTATTGCAGGCTATCTTGCCTATAAGAAATTTTACTCCGATCGTTCACAGTTATTGTAAATCCGCATTTCAATAGCAAAAAGCCCTGCATCATCAGCAGGGCTTTTTATTAGACGCTATACCGGCAATCAGTTATTTCACGCAGCGCGTACACTGCTCTGATTGGATCACTTGGAAGAAGTCGTTACCTTTGTCATCAACTAAAATAAACGCAGGGAAATCTTCAACTTCAATTTTCCAAATAGCTTCCATACCCAGCTCTGGGTATTCCAGACACTCAAGGCTCTTAATACTCTGCTGAGCCAGCACCGCCGCTGGGCCACCAATACTGCCGAGGTAGAAACCACCGTGTTTTTTACACGCATCCGTGACTTGCTGGCTGCGATTACCTTTTGCCAACATCACCATGCTGCCGCCGTTGGCCTGAAGCAGATCAACGTACGAGTCCATACGGCCAGCCGTTGTTGGGCCTAAAGAACCAGACGCATAACCTTCTGGAGTTTTAGCCGGGCCCGCGTAATAAATAGGATGATCTTTAACGTATTGAGGCAGGTCTTCACCGTTATCTAAGCGCTCTTTCAGCTTCGCATGGGCAATATCACGACCAACAACAATAGTTCCGCTCAGCGACAGACGGGTGGAAACCGGATACTGAGAAAGCTGCTGCAATATTTCAGACATCGGACGGTTCAAATCAACCTTAACTGCTTCGCCCTCACCGGCTTTACGCAGGTGTTCAGGAATGTATTTACCCGGATTGCTTTCCAGTTTTTCAATCCAAATACCATCGCGGTTAATTTTCGCCTTAATATTTCGATCCGCAGAACAGGAAACGCCCATACCCACAGGACACGATGCGCCGTGGCGAGGCAAACGAATAACGCGCACGTCATGAGCGAAATATTTCCCGCCAAACTGTGCTCCCAGCCCCAGATTCTGCGCTTCTTTCAGCAGTTCTTGTTCCAGCTCGATATCACGGAAGGCCTGACCATGCTCATTACCTTCGGTTGGCAAGCCATCATAATATTTCGTCGAGGCCAGCTTCACGGTTTTTAGCGTAGATTCAGCCGAGGTGCCGCCAATAACAAACGCAACGTGATAAGGAGGACAGGCTGCTGTACCTAAGGTACGCATTTTATCCACCAGATAGTTTTTGAGCTTGCCTGGCGTTAATAGCGCTTTGGTTTCCTGGTAGAGATAGGTTTTGTTCGCAGAACCGCCACCTTTAGCAATGCACAGGAATTTATACTCATCGCCATCGACGCTGTATAAATCAATTTGTGCAGGCAGGTTGCTGCCGGTATTCACTTCTTTATACATATCCAGCGCCGCATTTTGCGAATAGCGCAGGTTATCTTCAATATAAGTGTTGTAGACACCACGAGACAGTGCCGCTTCGTCACCGCCGCCGGTCCATACTCGCTGGCCTTTTTTGCCTACGATAATAGCCGTGCCCGTATCCTGACAGGTAGGCAGAATGCCTTTTGCCGCGATCTCTGAGTTGCGCAGAAATTGCAGGGCAACATACTTATCGTTCTCGCTGGCTTCTGGATCGTCCAGAATTTGGGCGACTTGCTGCTGATGTGCAGGACGCAGCATGAAAGAAGCATCGTGGAAAGCATGCTGTGCAAGGAGAGTCAGCGCCTGCGGCTCAACCTTCAGGATTTCTTGCCCTTCAAACTCGGCAACGGACACATGATCTCGACTTAACAGATAGTATTCAGTCTCGTCTTTTTTCAGCGGGAACGGATCTTGGTAATGAAATGGCTTATTTGACATTTTTTTCTCACTTGCAACATCAGCTTCAGTAGATTCACACTCACGCGGCCTGTTCTTCGCCGGCTCACTGTGTAAAGAAAACACCACCACCTTACGTGTTTTTAGCCTGTTGATTCTTGAGCTAAATCCAAAATATACCCTCTAATTATAAAGGGGTACTTTTTGCATAGGTGCTTTCCGGCTTCACAGGGTGAGAACTGCGGGTACAGACTATTTGTATCTATATTTATTATCCCGCAGTTAACACAATGATTACAATCACCACAACCCGATCGGCATCTCAATGTGGCACATTACTGATGTAATGCGCACAAAAAAGCGGCCCTGAGGCCGCTTCACACAAATAATCTTGGTTATGCGTTTTTGTAACGCTCAGCCAGCGCGTTCGCGGCAACCATCGCTTCATAAACGTCATCCACCGTCAATTCCAACGGCATATTGCCCATGGTATCACCGTCTGCGCAGGCAATTTCTGCTACCTTGCGCCATTCGGCCTCAACAAATGTTTTTAGGCCCATGTCCTGCAGCGTCAGTGGCAAACCAGCAACTTTGATAATGCGCACGACTTCGTCGATTTCTGCACGCGGTGCATTCTCCAGCACCAACTGAGTGAGCAGGCCAAACACCACTTTTTCACCGTGCTGCGCGCGATGTAAATCCGGTACCGCTGACATACCATTGTTTACCGCGTGAGCCGCGGCTAAGCCACCGGCTTCTGCGCCGACGCCGCTGAGATAAATCGTCGCTTCAATGGTTTGTTCCAAAGCGGGCGTGGAAACTTTATTTTTCACCGCATCCATGGCTGCATCGACGTTTTCACTCAGCAATTGATAGCAAAGCTGCGCTAAACCCAGACCCGTGCGGGAAGGCTTTTTCAAGACTAAATTGACACCGTCAGCTGCATAGCAGGCGCGAGCTTCAAAGTAAGTGGCTAATGCATCGCCCACGCCGGCGGCAAAGAAACGCACCGGAGCGGCGGCAATAATGGATGTATCCGCAATAACGGCATCTGGATTTTGTGGCAGGAATAGATAGCGCTCAAACTCGCCTTGCTCGGTATAAATAACGGCCAATGCAGTGCACGGTGCGTCGGTAGAGGCAATCGTTGGGAACAAAATGACGGGAAGTTTATGGTAATAAGCAACGGCTTTTGCAGAGTCCAACGTTTTACCACCGCCAATACCGACGATAACATTGGCCTGCTGAGCCTCGGCTAAAGCACCTAAACGTTTGATCTCAACTTCGGTACACTCATAATTGAATTTCTCACTTACGCCCTTCAATCCGGCTTGTTTAAGCCCAGCGATAGCTTCGTCATTCACGCGCTGCAAAATAAATTCATCGCTGATAATAAACGCATTATCGCCAAAATCTTTCACGTAATCATGCATCTGCTGAAGAAGACCACGTCCAATGACAAATTTTTTCGGTGAAGTAACCGTGCGAGGTGTTTTATTCATGGTGACACTCCTAAAAATGGCAGCGTGATTTGCTGAAGGTGATTTTTGTTAGGAAAATATTTACCTTTTTTAAAGGATACGCTTTCCAAGGCCCCTAAACTACCTTCAGGAGAAATAAGCTAACCATTTAGGGTTATCATTTTATCAAGAGTATATTTTCAGATAAAAAGGGAGGTTTCGACGAAAAAACAAACGCTGAAATAGTTAAATAGCCTCATAAAATACTGCTGTTTGTTTATGAGATTTTTCTATTTCTGGTTTTATTCTAAACAAAAATTAAAGAATTTATTCATATTACAAATAGAGCTAAGCAACAACTTTATTTGCATAACTCCAAGAGTTACCATCTCAAACATGGCTTACTTTTGATGGAGTATCTGTATGAATATTGCCTATGATAGAAACAGAAATCCTTTACGTGTTGGTGCTCATGTTATTGAAAATGGCACACGTAGAGTCATGGTGATCACAGCAATTAACGATGAAAAATTGGCAAGAGAAAAAGTTCGCGCGGCAAAATGTGTGCTTTGTCATGGTGACTCTAACGCTTATGCCCCTCAAGATCTCATCTTACTTGGACATTAATAAACATTGAGACCAGCCTTCACTCTTTTATATATGCAAAAAAGCCTGAACATTAATGCTCAGGCTTTTCTTTTGAGAAATAACTAAGATTAATCTCTTTTCTCAAGTAGGTGACGATAAATCAAGCCACCAATAATCCCGCCAATAATTGGCATTACCCAGAATACCCACAGCTGTTGCAGCGCCCAAGTGCCTTGGAAGATAGCAACGGCAGTACTACGTGCGGGGTTTACCGAGGTATTCGTCACCGGAATGCTGATCAGGTGAATCAAGGTTAACGCTAACCCAATCGCTAAAGGTGCAAAGCCAGCTGGAGCACGTTTATCAGTCACACCATGAATAACGATTAAGAAGAAAGCTGTCAGAACAATTTCAGCCACAATAGCTGCCTGCAGGGAGAACCCGCCAGGTGAGTGTTCGCCAAAACCATTAGATGCAAAGCCGCTCGCCGTTGCATCAAAGCCCGCCTTGCCACTTGCAATGACATACAGAATAGCGGCACCAACGATACCACCAATAACCTGAGCGACAATATACGGCACAACTTCTTTCGCACTAAAACGACCGCCGGCCCACAAACCTAAAGTCACCGCTGGATTGAAATGCCCACCAGAAATATGGCCTACAGCATGCGCCATAGTCAAAACGGTCAGGCCAAATGCCAATGCAACACCGGCAAAACCAATACCTAACTCAGGAAAGCCTGCGGCTAATACGGCGCTACCACAGCCACCAAATACTAGCCAGAGCGTACCAAAAAACTCTGCCGATAATTTTTTAAACATTACTACCTCAGCAATCAAAATAAGGGTTTATTAGCAGCGATATGTTTATTCCGCTGCCAATACCGTATCTTTTATAGGCACTTTGATCAGGCTATGTTCTATATGAAAATAAAAAGCAAAAGATCGCTTGCTTAACTCTCTCCGCGTACAAACGATTCTTACATCCATGTCAAAATAAACCTAATCCCCACACATCCCGTGTTAAGAAATAAGCTTAATTAAATAGGTATCCAATTTTTTTATGTATTCTCCACAAGTTTCATTTTTTCTCAAGAAAAACTTATTGAGATTATTCTGGGATAATCTTGAAAATCAGTCTATTAGTCTAATGTCCATTACATAAGCACCATTTATGCAACAACTCTCATAAACCGCTTAGTTAAATTCTATACGATCTTTGACTAATTGCCTTTTTTAGCAGAAAAATTTCACATTATTTTTTATGGATTGATATGCGGCTTAGAAATATCTGCTTTTTGGCAGACTTCAGTAAAAATCTGCATTCTTTCGCACGTTTTATCCACGGCAAAAACCATCATATAGCAGAAGATAAGGAATCCAACGAGGCAGGATAGGATAAGCAGTAGTTTTGTTTTCATCGGCAGTTAGATAGAGGAATGTATCGCTGTTAACGTGGGCTAGGCCAACAATATCAGAAGAAACTTAAACTAAGGCTCTACAGACTTATGTCAGATCTATCAAACAGCACATAATGCTAACAGATGAAACGCACTCGGCACGAAAAGACACGCGCTACATGGAGGTGCCGAACACGTTTCTCTGTTACCACTTGCTCGTAGCCTCCAAGGATAGGATCGCTTGACGAAAGTTTCAAGCCTCTACCGCCTCAACATATTGTAATCTAAGGATTAGGCAATAAAACCCTGCCGTTTAATCAGAGCTGTACGAAGCGTATCTCCCCTAACGTACTGACATATCTATAAAATAAAAAAGCCAGCCGTTTAGCTGGCTCAAAAAAGCATGCTATGACGCGATAGGAACAATCGTACTCTTATAGCGTTCAAGCACGGATGATTTAGCATCCTGCGGGTTTTTCAGCGTCCAAAGATTACGATTGATACCATCATTCACTAAGTAGATAACACCTGTTTCTATCGCTGACATCACACAAAGCATAACGGGTTCATTAGTGGTGTAACCAATTTCGCCTTCAAGCAGACGCTGGTAATCTATATATCGAAACACGCCAGCCTGCACTTCATAAGACAAAATAGTTTTGCTGGTATTTACCGACGATAAAACCTGTCCTGTATTCACATCAACTACGCGCAGGTTAACCGCAATCTGATCAAGCTGATATTGCGTGCTGGCGCCAATACCAAAGAATCTTGCCCCAGCCCCACCAGATTTCACATTGCTTTCATAGCCAATAATCGATCCTTCAACCAACACATTCGCCGCAACTAAGGAAGAAAGCTGATGCTGGTTATTTATAGCGGCGGTGCCATTCTCTTGTGCTACACGAATAATTTTTCGCTCATTTAACAGGTTCTGCAATCCTTGGCGTTCTAAAGGAATAAACCACCCGGAATCCTTTAATGCGGAAACTAGCATAGCGGTTGCACTTTGTGGCACCGCGGTAGAAAAGTTACTGGCTGGATAAGGTTTAAACTGCCCCGTCTCATCTTGAATATTATAAACAGAAACAAATAACTTACCTGCTGGCTCCGGCAAATGCGTTAAATCTTGATAGCTCTGAGCTCGAGGCATTAACGTTGGTTTCGCGGCTTGTTTAGGTGGCGCCGTCAAACATCCGCTTAAAAAAAGCACCGAAATGATCAATAAATAGCTGCGCATGGCTCATCATCCCGTTCTAATTGGTTTTAATGCTGGAGAGCCCATCAACTTCGATGGTTGAGGATTTTCCCGTTGTGCGATCAAGAATATTCATCGTTAATCGCCCATCGGTGTTTTTCACATCGACAATAAAATCCTTAGTCACTAACCGTCCCGGTTTCCCTTGGCTGATATTTCCCATCAGATTTCCTAGCAATTGAGATTGAATCACGGAAGTAAAATTATCCAACGGTGAAGGCGTTGAAGTATCAAAGTCATAGCCATTGGGATCTTTATATGAATTTTGCGCATTGGCTTCGTTTAATAGGAACGAGCCATTGTTTGGGTTTCCACCAAAGTTAGGGTTAACAAATTGAAAAACCATATTGCCCCCCCAGGACTGCGGAGATATAAGCAAAGCAATCAGAGCTATATAGAAAATTCGCATGGGCACTCCTTAAAACTCATCAGCGGTTAAGTCACCCGTATTGAGCAGCGCTTTATCAATAGTTCGGCGCGATAAAGATTCACTTACGCTCTCAATGGCCACGGCGACGTCTTTGTCAAAGCTACGTTTGTTTGGGAATAAAAAGGTTTGATAGACTGTATCCTGTTCAATTTTAATCGTGATCCAACTCCCCCAGCGCGCACTGGGTCTTTCACTGATAGTGAGTGTTCCGGGATATTCCTTTTCCCAGTTGTCACTAAAATCTCGATAAAATGCATGGCCAACAGACGTTACCGTGTGATCAGTAATTAAACCTGGAACTTCAATTTCAGCCGCAGTTCCCTGCTTTGCCCCACAGCTCAAAGAGGCAAAGAGAATAAAAATAAGTATTTTTTTCATCGTTTAACGCCTGAGATTATCGTTAGCCCATGAAACGGCCTGTGTTCGATTTTTCACAGAGATTTTTTTAAACAGATTGTAGAGATGTGTTTTGACCGTATTTTCACTAATAAACAATAGCCGCGCTATTTCCGTATTTGAGGCACCTACGCGCAATTTGTTGAGAATTTCTTTCTCTCTATTAGTTAATCCTGTTGATTCTGGGCTGTGATAGCGATAATGCGAAGACTGACTAATAAGATAGCTCGCAACGCTCTGACTAAAATAACATTCTCCATTTATGACGCTTTTGATCCCCTCAACCAAAGATCGCTCATCCATAGACAAATAAAATACAGCGCTAATATTTGGCCATGAGCCGATATCTTGGTATTGATAGTCATCCGGTGTATTTAACAGAAGCAATCTATTTTTTTCTCGGTAGCGGCTAAGTTCTGATTGCCATAGGACAGTCGTTCGTCTGTCTGCTTCCATCAAATCAAACAGAAATAATGTATTTTCAGTTGAATCATTTAAATATTTGTTGATGTTATGTATTTTTGCATTTACATCTAATATTGACTTAATTTGGTGCAGTAGCGCAGTCGCCTGTAAAGACGGCCTAGTAATTAAAACTAATGAGTAGTTTTGATTTGCTGCTTCATTAAGCATAATAACAACCTACCTAGATGCGACGCGCAGCGCTCTCTGCTTTATAAAAACAGATTGATGACGCGCTACATTTCCGCTGCTGTGTAAAAGTCAGTGCACAAAATAATGAAAAATGCACAGAGTTAAATTGTATATACCATCGTTTTTTTCGGGCATATTACATGATTCAATCTAGACATTGGCGCATCCAGCGCAAGTGCTATTTGTGTTTCAAAATATTTCATGATATTTATAAATAATTCTTATAATTAATTTAAATACCAGAAATTCTTAATAATCCTTTCACATTTTCGCACTAACAATAAAATCATCATTAGTCGACAAGCTACAACAAAAAACAAAAACCCTTATTAAATAGATAATTAAGAAAGAAACACAACATACATACTCCCTTTTAGTTAGCGGACTTGGTATATATTCATTTGTTTTTCTTAGGTAAGTGGTATCAAGATTGTATCTTTACAATGTCATTATTCATCAAGCTGGTCATCATGCTTCCGCATGAATTTGATATGGGTGCTTGCTGTGTTGACAACCCTTGCGATATCTCATGGACTATATGTGTGGGATCGACCATCCAATACAAGCAACGCTTGTTTCTTTACGTAAATCTATAGGTAGAAAAAGTAAAACTTTTATTTTCTTTTGCTAACAAGAAGTAAACGACAAAAATAATACTTTTTCATGACGCCTTCTTTTCAAAATACAACTTATAGGTGAGATATTTAATTTTTCTTCCGTACATACTCAAATCGTAAATCGGAATATTCCTGAAAAATACATCAGGAAATCAGGTGAGCGCTTTACAGGCTTGTTTTCTTACTGACCGAATTACGTTAGGACGGCAACATGAAAAAGTTAGTTTTAGCAACCGCTCTGCTACTTACGCCTTATTTGGCTATAGCGAATAGTGATTTGGCACGTTCTGAAATAATCACAGGCTTTAGTGATATTAACAGTAATTACAGCCAAAGCACGGCAATTAATCAAATAGGAAGTGGTAATAGAGCATATTCAAATCAACAAGGGATCAATAACCACGCGGTTATTGTTCAGCAAGGAAACGGAAACCAAGGCAGAATCAATCAGTCAAGCAGCAATAACAATGCGTTAATTGCCCAGCGTGGCACGGGGAATTCTGCGGATATAACACAGCTTAGCAGTAATAACACCGCCGTTATTGCTCAGCTAGGCAGTGGGAATAATGACACCATCATTCAAGACAGCTTTGGTAACTCTGCTTATATTTTTTCTATCGGGAAAAATAATATAACGCAAATTAACCAAACGGGTACGAACCGGTCCGCCGGTGTAGTACAAAATGCATCAGGCATGGCCATTAGAGTTACACAACATTAGTTATCGTTTATCTGATACACACATCTGATTCTATAACCAACGGGGTAACATCATGAATAAGTGGAAAATCATCGCCGCATCAAGCTTTGTCTTCGCTATGAGTAATGCTATGGCATTAACCAACCCGGCTTACGTATTTCAATTCACACCTCAAACAGGCGCATTAGGCGGAGAAGTTCAAGTTTACCAGCAAGGTAGTAATAACTACTCTAACGTCAACCAAGACTCCGCTATTTTATCCAAAACCTCAGTATCACAATCAGGTGGATTCCTTGGCGGCAGTAATAATAGCGCCACGGTCAATCAAAACGGGAATATCAGCTTGGTTGACATTAACCAGAGCGGCAATGGCCACTCTGCGACCTCGAGTCAAAATGGTGATTGGTCAGTCACCGAAATTTCACAAAGCGGCCTCGTCGGTAATTCAGCAACAACCAGTCAAAACGGTGACTTCTCTAAAACAGCCGTATCGCAGTCTGGCCTTGGTTTAAACAACGCCGTCACTACGCAAAATGGTGATGCAGCCGTGATTGTCGTTCGCCAAAATGGTGCATCTAACTACGCCAACAGCAGCCAGAATGCTAACTTCTCCTACTCTAACGTCAACCAGATTGGTCTTGGCAACGTTTCCTTTGTAAGCCAGAACTAGTTACGTCTCCATCCTATAAAACAGGGCTAAGCCCTGTTTTATTTTTTTATTCGGAGCCTGAAATGCATACACTGCTTATCGCTTCCCTGCTATCTAACCAGCTTTGGTTTGATACGACACAAGACGGTCAATATTATGTTCTTACGCCCATGGCTTCTGTCACTACATCGTGCCTGTGTAATATTGACGTTGATGTGATTCGCCGTGGTATCCATGGTGAAAGCACTTCTCGGCAAAAAGGGGCTATTCAGCTCATGGCAAATCAAAAGCAAGCTTTGGGTCAGATGAGTTTCCCCGTTCAACAAGGAGACTGGCTACAGGTCACTATCGTATTAAGCGACGGGGACAAAATGCGGATTGAAAAACAGGTTATTCTGCCGGATAAAGTTTAAGACAATATGCTTTGCTCAAAATAAAAAAGGAAATGCCTTTTCAAGCATTCCCTTTCGCTACCGCAGTTCTCAATAATTAAACGGTCTTAAATTCTGCTTCCGCATCAGCAAAGCGCGTTTGAATCGTTTGAGAAGGTGTTTTACCCATCAGGCTCACTACCACAATTGCAACGCTGGCAAAAATAAAGCCAGGAATAATTTCGTACAAATTAAACCAGCCATACTGTTTCCATATAATGACCGTCGCCGCACCGATAATCATTCCCACCAGCGCACCGTTGCGCGTCATTCTTGACCACATGACCGAAATCAGAACGACCGGACCAAACGCTGCACCAAAGCCTGCCCACGCATAGCTCACCAAGCCTAATACACGGTTTTCAGGATTTGCAGCCAGCGCAATAGCAATCAACGCCACCAACAGCACCATTAAACGTCCCACCCAAACCAGCTCGCGCTGAGAGGCTTTTTTGCGGAAGAAAGCCTTATATAAGTCTTCGGTTATCGCACTAGAACACACTAGCAGCTGACAGCTTAGCGTACTCATTACCGCAGCAAGAATTGCCGACAGCAATATTCCCGCAATCCACGGGTTAAATAAGATCTTTGCTAGCTCGATAAAGACACGCTCGCCGTTTTCAGAAACGGTTCCCGCTTGGCTTGGGTTATTCTCAAAGTAGGCAATACCGAAGAAGCCCACCGCCACCGCGCCACCTAGGCACAAAATCATCCATGTCATGCTGATCCGGCGTGCTTTACGAATAGTATGGTGTGAATCAGCCGCCATGAAGCGCGCCAAGATATGTGGCTGACCAAAGTAGCCTAGACCCCATCCCATCAATGAGATAATCGCGATCAGATTCAGCCCCTTGAACATATCGAGGTTTGCTGGGTTTTTAGCTTCAATCACCAGCATCGATGTATCAATGCCGCCCACGGCTAAAATGACAATAACCGGCGTTAAGATAAGCGCAAAAATCATCAGACTGGCTTGAACGGTGTCCGTCCAGCTTACCGCCAAGAAACCACCAATAAAGGTATAGATAATCGTTGCCGCCGCACCTGCCCACAACGCGGTCTCGTAACTCATTCCGAAAGTGCTTTCAAACAGGCGAGCACCTGCCACAATGCCAGAAGCACAATAGATGGTGAAGAACACCAAAATGACTATCGCCGAGATCACTCGCAGCAGTTTGCTGCTGTCTTCAAAACGACTCGTGAAATAATCCGGCAGCGTCAGCGCGTTATTATTGGCCTCGGTGTGAACACGCAAACGCCCCGCCACCAGCTTCCAGTTCAGATACGCCCCCACGGTTAAGCCAATCGCGATCCAGCTTTCAGAGATCCCTGAAAGATAAATAGCGCCGGGCAGTCCCATCAACAGCCAGCCGCTCATATCGGAAGCCCCAGCCGACAGCGCAGTGACGACGCTACCTAAACTACGTCCGCCCAAAATATAGTCATCAAAATTATTCGTGGCGCGATAAGCCACTAAACCAATGACGATCATTCCCAAGATGTAGACCAAAAAGGTCACCAACATCGGTGTACTTATCATGCAGGTGTCTCCGTATTTTATTTATGCCCAAGATTCAGGCTTTTTTATGCAAATTGTTTCGTTTTAAAAATCGGCCACATCGGAACGATGACATGGCCGAACCCCATCTCAAATAAAACCAATAAAGAAAATCTAAACGCGGCATCTTATGAACAGGCGAGTTTCATTAACAAGTTTTTTAACTTAAAAGTTACACAAAGTTTACCACCCATCACATTTTATGCGGCGACCGGTTGCAACTCAAATCCATTTGCATGCGCCAGCGCAGATCGAACAGAAAAATATCCCTTTAAATTATAATGAATTATTTAACTCTACGTGCAACCTTCAAACTGATGCTCACATTGTTTGCATTCTATTCGCTAGCACAAAACCTGCGCTATTTCACACATTGAACACTTAAGTCATTTAACAAGGTTGCACAAAGTTGCAACATTCATAATGAACGGGATATGCTCAGGCTCTACCTTAAAAAAATAAAACGGAGTAGGACGGCATGGGCACCACCACTATGGGTGTAAAACTTGATGAAGCGACTCGAGATCGTATTAAAGCCGCCGCACAGCAAATCGATCGCACGCCGCATTGGGTCATCAAACAAGCCATTTTCAATTATCTTGAGCGAGTAGAGAGCGGTAGCGCCCTACCTGAGCTCCCCCTCCCTACTGCAGACACTATTTCTAACGACACCGAAGAAACCATCACGTCTCAGGAACAGCCTCTTCAGCCGTTCCTCGATTTTGCCGAGCAAATTCTGCCGCAGTCGGTTTCACGTTCAGCGATCACGGCGGCCTATCGTCGACCTGAAAATGAAGCCGTTTCCATGCTGCTAGAACAGGCTCGCATGGCACCGGAACTCGCGCAGTCAACGCACCAGATGGCGTATAAAATCGCGGAAAAACTGCGTAACCAGAAAAGCGCTAACGGTCGCGCCGGAATAGTACAAAACCTTTTGCAGGAATTTTCGCTCTCGTCACAAGAAGGTGTGGCGCTGATGTGTTTAGCCGAGGCTTTGCTGCGCATTCCCGATAAAGCCACGCGCGACGCGCTTATTCGCGACAAAATCAGCAACGGTAACTGGCATTCTCATCTTGGCCGCAGCCCATCACTCTTTGTTAATGCCGCGACGTGGGGATTACTGCTAACCGGACGCTTGGTGGCAACCCACAACGAATCTAACCTATCGAACTCGCTCAACCGCATTATTGGCAAGAGCGGCGAACCGCTGATCCGCAAAGGCGTAGATATGGCGATGCGCTTGATGGGCGAACAATTTGTGACGGGCGAGACCATTGCTGAAGCGCTGGCAAACGCGCGCAAGCACGAAGATAAAGGCTTCCGTTACTCTTACGACATGCTGGGTGAGGCCGCGCTGACCGAAGCCGATGCCCAACGCTATATGATTTCATACCAACAAGCGATCCACGCCATCGGCAAAGCATCGAACGGGCGCGGAATCTATGAAGGCCCGGGGATTTCAATCAAGCTTTCCGCCTTACATCCTCGCTACAGCCGTGCACAATACGAACGCATGATGGACGAGCTTTACCCTCGCCTTCTCTCTCTGACTTTGCTGGCACGCAGCTACGATATTGGTATTAATATCGATGCTGAAGAAGCGGACCGCCTTGAAATCTCGCTCGATTTGCTTGAGCGCTTATGCTTTGAACCCGATCTCGCCGGTTGGAACGGCATTGGCTTCGTTATTCAGGCCTACCAAAAGCGCTGCCCTGCGGTGATTGACTATGTGATCGATTTAGCACAGCGCAGCCATCGCCGTTTGATGATCCGTCTGGTGAAGGGTGCATACTGGGATAGCGAAATTAAACGCGCTCAGGTTGATGGGCTGGAAGGCTATCCGGTTTATAGCCGCAAGGTGTATACCGACGTCTCTTATTTGGCCTGCGCCCGTAAACTGCTCGGCGTACCTAACGCCATATATCCCCAGTTTGCTACGCATAATGCCCATACGTTGTCGGCTATTTATCATCTGGCAGGACAAAACTACTATCCGGGCCAGTATGAATTCCAATGCCTGCATGGCATGGGTGAGCCGCTGTACGAACAGGTCGTAGGCAAAATTGCCGACGGTAAATTCAACCGCCCTTGCCGTATTTATGCGCCGGTCGGCACGCATGAAACTCTGCTGGCCTATTTGGTTCGTCGTCTATTAGAAAACGGGGCGAATACCTCATTTGTTAATCGTATTGCCGATACCACGCTGCCGTTAGACGAGCTGGTTGCCGACCCGGTCTCTGCCGTTGAAGCCATGGCAACCAAAGAAGGTGCGGTGGGTCTGCCACACCCACGTATTCCATCGCCTCGAGGACTTTACGGTGAAGATCGTCGCAATTCACGCGGTTTAGACCTCTCCAACGAACAGCGCTTAGCGTCGCTTTCCAGCGCACTGCTCAGCAGCGCCAGCACACCATGGAGCTGCACGCCAATCATTGAAGGAGATGTCTCGAGCCAAGAACAGCCTCAGGCCGTGGTTAACCCAGCAGAACCCCGTGACATCGTGGGATATGTGACGCCGTCCAGCGAAGCTGATGTAGAAGCCGCGTTGACTAGCGCCGTCAGCGCCGGTCCAATCTGGTTTTCAACGCCCCCAGCACAGCGTGCCGCTGTTTTAGAGCGCGCCGCAGACTTAATGGAAGATCAGCTACAAAGCCTGTTAGGGCTATTGGCTCGTGAGGCCGGAAAGACATTCAACAACGCCATTGCTGAAGTGCGTGAGGCCGTTGATTTCCTGCGCTATTACGCTCAGCAGGTACGCAACGATTTCGCCAACGACACGCACCGCCCGCTGGGCCCTGTGGTCTGTATAAGCCCATGGAACTTCCCTCTGGCCATTTTCACCGGACAAGTGGCCGCCGCATTAGCTGCGGGTAACAGCGTATTGGCCAAACCCGCCGAGCAAACGCCGCTGGTTGCCGCACAGGCCGTTCGTATCCTGTTAGAAGCTGGTGTTCCCGCTGGCGTGCTACAGCTGCTGCCGGGTGAAGGTGAAACCGTGGGTGCCAAGCTGGTTGGTGATAGTCGCGTACGTGGCGTGATGTTTACCGGTTCTACCGCGGTTGCAGGCCTATTGCAGCGTAATATTTCAGGCCGTTTGGATCCTCAAGGACGCACCACGCCGCTGATTGCCGAAACCGGTGGTTTGAATGCGATGATCGTCGACTCATCGGCGCTTACCGAGCAAGTTGTTACCGACGTGGTGGCCTCGGCCTTTGATAGCGCCGGTCAGCGTTGTTCTGCGCTGCGCATTCTGTGCGTCCAAGAAGACATTGCCGATCACACCCTGCAAATGCTGCGCGGTGCGATGGCGGAATGCCGAATGGGCAATCCTGAACGCCTCTCAACCGATATCGGCCCAGTGATTGATGCTGAAGCTAAAGAGAATATTGACCGCCATATTCAGGCGATGCGTGCCAAAGGACGCGAGGTTTATCAGGCCGCCTTTGACCATTCACAGGATAGCCAAGAGTGGCAACGTGGCACCTTCGTTAAACCTACGCTGATTGAGCTTGAAAGCTTTGATGAACTCGAGCAGGAAGTGTTTGGGCCGGTACTCCACGTGGTTCGCTACAACCGCCAGAATCTCGACGCGCTGATTGAGCAAATCAATGCGGCAGGTTATGGCTTAACGTTGGGCATTCATACTCGTATTGATGAAACCATTATTAAAGTCACCGAGCAGGCTAAAGTCGGTAACCAGTACGTCAACCGTAATATGGTCGGCGCCGTAGTCGGTGTGCAACCTTTCGGCGGAGAAGGTCTCTCGGGCACAGGTCCAAAAGCCGGTGGACCGCTGTATGTCTACCGCCTGCTGTCTAGCCGCCCTAACGACGCCGTATGCCGCACTCTAGCGCGTCACGACGGTGACCAAAACATCGACACCACGCAACGCCAACCGCTATTGGCCGCTCATCAGGCGCTCTTAACCTGGGCACAGCAAGAGAAAATGACCGACCTTGCCCAGCATTGCCAAGAGTTTGGTGATTGGTCGCAGGGTGGCACCGTTCGTCTGCTACAAGGTCCGACCGGCGAACGCAACACCTACGCCCTGCTCCCACGCGAACGCGTGCTGTGCCTATTCAGTAATGAACAAGATGCCTTGATTCAGTTAGCCGCCGTGCTCGCGGTAGGCAGCCGAGTTCAGTGGATAGACAGCGAGGTTCAACGCACCCTCTATCGTCGCTTGCCAGCAGCCATACAGCAGCAGATCAACGTGGCTAAATCATGGGATGCCGACGGTGTCGAGTTTGACGCGGTGATCTATCACGGTGACTCCGATCAGCTACGCAGCCTGTGTGAACAAATCGCTGAACGCCCGGGTGCGATTGTGTCCGTACAAGGCTTCTCACACGGTGAAACAGGCATTCTGCTTGAGCGTTTACTGTTAGAACGTTCGCTGAGCGTGAATACCGCCGCTGCGGGGGGAAATGCGAGTTTAATGACTATAGGGTGAGATACTTAGGATTAGTTCGGTGTAAGGTTTTATCCGGTGTAAAGTTACGTCCGCCTAATGCACTATTTCTCACATAGGCATTGTGCGGGCGTCCGTGTTAGGGGGCCAATCGCCGCCCCCTAACAACCCGGCTTTGCTCCTCCTCCCAGCCCGCTACGCGGGTGCCCTCATTTCATCATTTCGGTCTTAACGGAACGAACGGCAATCGCCATCCTGGCTCCTCCGTTCTTTCGCCTACGTCCCTGTAGGCGAATCCTAACCTGCATGATTCATTCGGCTGTCCGGCAACGAGCCAGAAAAAATCAAAATCAAAAGATAAATAACTTTGTCAGCATTTAATTTAAGTCTTGGGAGAAAGAGCAACGCTAACAGGATGTTAGCGTTAGAGGAGGAGGCGCCATGGATGGCGCATGCCGACTCGGCGCGGAGATGGCGTCTCGGATAAAAGCGCGAGAGTGCAGAGACCACGCGCTGGTGGTCTCTGCCCGTACGCCTTCACCAATGCAGCAATGAAACTCGATTTAGACAGGCGGGCGGAATCTTTAACCGTTGTGACATAAGCGTCTGGCGGCCGAAACCTTCACCGAATCTAGCCCCCCACTCAAATATAACTCAACGGCTCATCCACTAATTTTTCCCCTAAAAACTTCTCCAAAAACAGCTTAGTTCTTGGGTGTTGGGGATTGGCAAACAGCTCTTTTGCCACGCCTTGCTCTACGATCCGGCCTTCATCCATAAAGATAGCTCGGTTAGCCACATCTCGGGCAAAACTCATTTCGTGGGTCACGATCACCATAGTGCGATTTTCTTCGGCCAGCGCGCGGATAGTGCTTAACACTTCGCCCACCAGCTCAGGATCCAGCGCCGACGTTGGCTCGTCAAACAGGATAACTTCCGGCTGCATCGCTAACGCACGAGCTATCGCAACACGCTGCTGCTGCCCGCCCGACAAGCGTTTAGGAAACGCATCTTCTTTGCCCTTCAAACCAACTTTCGCCAGCAATTCACGCGCTCGCGCAATCACTACGTCGCGCTTTTCCCCCTTCACCACCACCGGGCCTTCAATGATATTTTCCAATACCGTGCGGTGCGGGAACAGGTTGAAGTTTTGGAATACAAAGCCCACTTCTTGACGCAGTTTGCGAATCGCCGCTTTCTGCCGCCCCAGCGGCTGATCGCCATGAATAGTGACATCGCCCACTTGAATGGTGCCACCGTCAGGCTCTTCTAATAAATTAATGCTACGCAGCAGGGTCGTTTTGCCTGAGCCGCTTGGCCCAATAATCGCAACCACCTCACCCTTTTCAACCGTCAGATCAACGCCGTGCAGCACGGTGTTTCCGTTAAAGGATTTTGTCAGATTTTTTACTTCAATAGTGCTCACTGTAGCTCCTAAACGGATAGGCCTAAAATTAATACTTTACGGGAGGGATAAGACCAGACTTGCCGCATTCACCCGATATAACCGCAACTGTAGCAACTCATCGCGATGAATAAAAAATTTTGCCGGAATAAGGTTAGATTGATATGGAATAAAAAACAAAAAAGCCACCGCATAACGATGGCTTTTTTATTCTGACAGCGAGGCTAGCAGACCGCTTCTTTTTGCCAGTTTAGATACTGATCGTACTTACGTAGCGCAATGCGATAGTTATTTTGATTCGCATCGGCAATATGTTCAATCATATCCCATTGTTTTTCACTGCCGCAGAATTTCTCTGCGGGAAAATCACTGGCACGAAGCATATCGTCCAAGCGCCGCAAACGCACAATATACTCGCGAATTGAGCTGTGGCTCATTTCCGTTTGCTCAAACAAATATTGTTTAAAATCGAGAATATCAAAATAGTCTGCGTGACAATGGCAATAGACATCGCTGCAGAAACGGCACAATGCGGTAAGTTCCTGCTCGAGTTCTTGCCAAACTCGGTCATCAATCAGTTGATCCATACCCGCAAGCACTTCACGATCTAGAATTTTTCCGCGAAATACTAAAGACATACGATCGAGCGATTTACCACAATGAGAGCAATCGCACTGACTATGTTTAAAATCTTTCAAATAGCGACTCAAAGGTCGTCTTTTTTGTAGGGATGCCGTCATGACAACATTTTCCATTTCTTTGAATAACTGTTGGCGTTGGCGTATTAGCTTTGGCTAGCCAGCTTAGTGCGCAAGCGTTTGATCGCCTGGCTGTGTAGCTGACTGACGCGAGACTCTCCGACCTCAAGCACCGCACCGATTTCCTTTAGGTTCAGCTCTTCTTGGTAGTAAAGCGTAAGAACCAGTTTTTCACGTTCCGGCAAGGCTTCAATCGCAGTAATCACGCGCTGGCGCAGATCTCCTTCTAACAGCTGTTTGAGAGGATTGGCATCCTCATGCTGTTGGAAAACAGGCTCGGCGCTATCGCCATGCTCTTCTCGCCACTCATCATAAGAAAAAAGATGGCTGGTGTTGGTATCCAACAAAATCTGCTGGTACTCCACCAAAGGCATATCCAATTCTTGCGCTATTTCGGTTTCTGTTGGTGCGCGATGCAGACGCTGCTCGGCACGCTGCATAGCCGCTGAAACTTCACGGGCATTTCGACGCACGCTGCGCGGAACCCAATCACGACTGCGAAGCTCATCGAGCATCGCACCGCGAATGCGCTGAACCGCATAGGTGGTAAAGGCCGTCCCCTGCATGGCATCGTAGCGTTCGACCGCGTGCAACAGCCCAATACCTCCGGCTTGAAGCAGGTCGTCCAGTTCAACGCTGGCGGGCAGGCGAACCTGCAAACGCAGCGCTTCATGGCGCACTAGCGGAGCGTAGCGCTGCCACAGGGAATTTTTGTCGATCACGCCGTCGGCGGTATACAATTCACTCACGTTGACAGAACCCGGGTTGATGGATGCCCGGCTATTATCTAACCCTCACGCGCAAGCCAATGGCGCGATTAGTCAGCAAAAATGCCCCCTTTTCTCACGTTGCCTTTCCGAGAAGACGAAATTGCTCAGTTATTCATCACGTCGTTGATGTGAAAAACCCCGCATACCGCGGGGTTGGATTTATTCAATGCTGGCGAATTATTAACGCAGCAGAGTCAGAACGTTCTGAGTAGACTGGTTAGCCTGAGCCAACACAGAAGTACCTGCCTGCTGCAGAATGTTTGCACGGCTCATGTTGGACACTTCAGTCGCGTAGTCAGCATCCTGAATACGAGACTGGGAAGCAGTCAGGTTGTTAACGGTGCTGTTCAGGTTGTTGATAACAGAATCGAAACGGTTCTGTACCGCACCCAGAGATGAACGCAGGCCATCAACCTGAGATAAAGCTTTGTCTAAAGTTTCTAATGGTGAGTAGGCTTTGTCGTTGGCTGTGGTTTTAGTTATTGCACCAGTTGCATCTACAGTTGCATTTGTGTAGACGCTTTGCCCATCAGCACCCTTGCTCTTGATGATGAAACCAGCTTTTCCAGCGTCATCTGTGAAAGAATGTAATTCTTCGCCTTTAGCCAAGGTAGAAGTATCAATTTTAGCTTTCACTACAACGTCATCACCAGATGCATAAGTCTTTTGATTTGCGCTGGCAGTTACTGCAGCCGTCACATCAGCCCCAGCAGCATCACTTTTCCAAGTTAATTTACCATCAGCAGCTAAGTCAGCTTTGAAATAGTTATCTACAGCTGGTGAACCTGCTGTTGTTACTTTAACCGCGTATTTAGTATCGCCTGCAGCATCCGTATAACTAACAAAACCAGCCGCAGTTTTTGCGGTGGTTGCGGTATCGGTTTGAACTGCAGAAGTGACTGTTACATCGGTACTTGTTAAGTTTGCAATAACACCGCCAACACTATTCTTTTTGTCTGATACGGTAAATTTATCGAGACCTAGTGTGGTTGAGTTAATATCTTTCAAATCGATGTCAATAGTTTCACCATCATTTGCGCCAACCTGAATAGTCAGCTTCTGGTCGCCACTCAGTACTTTCACGCCGTTAAAGTCAGTCTGCTGAGAGATACGGTCAATTTCAGACAGGCGCTGAGTGATTTCGTCCTGGATAGATTTCAGGTCGCTATCAGAGTTAGAGCCGTTCTGAGACTGTACGGTCAGACGACGAATGTTTTGCAAGTTATCGTTCACTTCGTTCAGAGCACCTTCGGTGGTCTGCGCCAAAGAGATACCGTCGTTGGCGTTACGAGAAGCCTGAGTCAGACCCTTGATGTTTGCAGTGAAGCGGTTAGAAATCGCCTGACCCGCGGCATCGTCTTTCGCGCTGTTGATACGCAGACCAGAAGACAGACGCTCAATAGCGGTACCCAGTGAAGACTGAGATTTGTTCAGGTTGTTCTGAGCCATCAAAGACAGGCTGTTGGTGTTAATTACTTGTGCCATAGTGAGCTTTCCTTACGAATCATCTGCGATAATCGCATCTTAGTTAATGGGTCGGGCCTGATTGCCCTACGGCGTCAGCCACCGTCCACTCAGGTATCGGCGCTCCCCCATTAACCTTTAGGAAATTTTTAAATTATTTTTCTGCGTAATTCCGCTGCTTCGACAATCGCTTAAATAAGGCCCACTTTTCGTCATCTATCGTCCCATCACTTTTTCATATTATTTTGTAAACTTTTTTCCTACTGAGCCGATAACGCGTATAGCGCATGAAAATATATAAGGAAAATACTGATGGCTTCTATTTCTTCTTTAGGGATCGGCTCAGGTCTCGACTTAAACGGGCTGCTCGACAAACTGTCTACGGCAGAACAGCAACGCTTAACGCCTTATACTACGCAGCAAACCAGCTATAAAGCACAGTTGACAGCGTATGGCACGTTAAAAAGCTCGTTGGAAAAATTCGATAACCTAAGTAAGGATTTGGCTAAGGCCGATTTTTTCAATACCACCAAGGCCTCAACGCACGACGCATTCACCGTTACCACGAATACTAAGGCAGTTGCAGGAAACTACACTGTCGAAGTTACACAACTCGCGCAGGCACAAAGTTTAACCACTCAAAAACCCATCGCCGATCAAACTTCGCAGCTCGGCGGTAATGGTGCTGGTCGCTCTATTACTATTACTCAAGGGACACCACCTAAAGCAACGGATATCCCACTCGGTGATGGCAAATCCTCACTCGTTGAAATGCGTGATGCAATTAACGGTGCAAAAGCTGGCGTAACAGCTAGCATCGTACGCGTGGGCGATAATAGCTATCAGCTCGCATTGACATCGTCATCGACAGGCTCTGCCAATCAGATGTCTGTGAAAGTGAATGGCGACGATGCGTTAGGCGAATATATCAACTATGACCCTAGCAACCCTTCATCGTCACCTACCGCGATGAAACAAACAGTAGAAGCTAAAGATGCCATCATTACGATGAATGGCACTAAAATTGTGCGTAGCAGCAATACCATTACCGATGCGCCACAAGGCACAACTATTGAGCTAAAAGCAAAAACTAAAGAACCGCAAAACCTCATTATAAGTGCCGACAATACGGGCTCGATGGACAAAATTAAAAGCTGGGTAGATAGTTATAACTCCCTGCTGGATACCTTTACTTCACTAACTAAATACACGCCGGTAAAAACGGGTGAAGCGCAGTCAAAAACCAACGGTGCGTTATTGGGTGACAACACCCTACGCGGGGTTCAGGCAGCGATTAAAGGCGCATTGAGTTCGGCTCAAGATAACCCTGAGCTCAAAGGTCTCGGCAATTTGGGGATTACCACCGACGGTAAAACCGGCAAATTAACCGTAGACAGCGACAAACTCACCAAAGCCTTTACCGATCATCCAGACCAAGTAGCCAACTTCTTTGCTGGCAACGGAACAGATAGCGGTATGGCAACCAATATTCATAATGAAATTCAAAGTTATATCAAGGCCGGCGGCGTGATCGAATCAACGACAAAAAGTATTAATACCAACTTAGATCGCCTGAGCGTTCGTATCGACAGCGTTAGCGACAGCATTCAGGAAACCATCGACCGCTATAAAGCCCAATTTGTACAGCTGGATACCATGATGTCGAAACTCAACAGCACCAGCTCATATTTAACACAACAGTTCACCGCCATGAACTCATAGCACAGGTAATAAAACATGTATAAAGCGACGGGCTCACAAGCCTACGCTGAGATTGGTTTGGAGAGTGGCGTGATGAGCGCCAGTCCTCACCAGCTCATCGTAATGTTATTTGACGGGGCGCATAGCGCCCTAGTTCGCGCCCGCCTGCATATGCAGGCAGGACAAACGCAGCTCAAAGGTCAGTCAATCACCAAAGCCATTAACATCATTGATAATGGATTAAAAGCGGGACTTAATCTGGAAAAAGGTGGGGAGCTTGCAGAAAATTTATCAGCGCTGTATGACTATATGGTTAAACGCCTGTTACATGCTAATCTTCATAATGATGAAGTTACAATCCAACATGTCACGGACCTGTTAGATAACATTGCCGATGCGTGGCGTCAGATCGGCCCACAATCTCAACCTACTCAGCAGGGCCACTTATAATGTACGGAATACAGCCTTTGTCACACGCGTACCGTCACATCCTTTCGCTCAGCGAAAGCATGCTGGAACTTGCTAAGCGTTCTGAGTGGGACTCGCTCGTTAAACTGGAGATGGAGTATCTGCAAGCGGTGGCAAAAACCACCGAGCTGATGCCAATTTCCGAAGTAGACTCCGCGATGCAGGCGGAGCTGCGCCGCATTTTAGCTAAAATTCTCGATAACGAAGCAGAAATTAAGCGCCTACTTCAGGCGCGCATGGATGAGTTGAGCCAGATAATAGGAAAAACTTCACGCCAACAAGCCGTCACCCATACCTATGGGCAATTTTCCGACAACGAAGGGTATCCTGGCGATTTGCTTTAATTTTTTTATTCAACACCAGTAATTTCCATACTCAGGCATAAATTTTAGTAAAACGCTTTAAACAATAATATTTCAATAAGAAAGACAGCGAATGATTATATCAGCCATATTGCTATGGCATTAATAATCAACATTAATTTTTAGTAAAAAGCGAATACGCTTAACTACATTACTTTTAATAAAAATTATATTCCAGGTGAATTAATTAGGAATGGTCACGTCGGTATAGTGCCCATTCATCTATTCTCTCTCCCGTTGGTAATAAACAGTCCGTACTCACGCCAAGCTCTGTTGTTTTATTAATTTCTTTGCCTCCCAGTTTTAAACAATACACTGAGGCTGGATTTGGCATCCCTATCGCTCCCTTTGCAGGCGTTGCATCTGCAGGAGGAACCGTGTTACTTGACACACAACCCGCTAGCATAAGGCTGCTCATCCCAACAATTGCCAACATACGTACTTTCATCATTTTGTTAATCATCCTAAGAAAACAAAAAAAACATTCTCGTTTTTCTCACCCGCACAAACAGGTAATTACTCCTGTTCATTATAGGGTTTATCAGCAAAAACGTTAACTTTTTATATAAAAAATAAATGAATTATATAATTACATTATTTGAAATAATTTATTGGTTAAAAATAGTGAAACTGACACCACAAAACTAATCAATTTATAGGTAAACCTATGAGATTCTGCTATATCTTAGCTTGCCGCTTCTCTCATTTGGAAAAGGATCTATGGCTACGCTTCGTAATCTTAAAACTGCGCTATTAATCGGCGCATTGGCTCTAACCGGCTGTGCAACCAAAACTGCAACCCCTGAGCAGTATTCAGGTTTTTTAAAAGACTATTCAAACCTAACAGAAACTAAGTCATCTTCAGGTTTGCCCGTTATGCGCTGGGTTGATCCAAGCTTTAAATCCAGCCACTACAACAAACTGATTTACAACCCAGTGACCTATTATCCTGAGCCTAAACCTACCACGCAGATTGGTAAAAACGTGTTAGATGGCGTGCTTAACTATACTAATACCAAGCTAAAAGCGGCGGCAGCCCAGCGTTCTACGCTGGTGACACAACCCGGTCCAAACACGTTGATTTTCCGCGGCGCTATCACCGCGGTTGATACCAGCAAAGAAGGATTGCAGTTCTATGAAGTGATCCCAATTGCAATGGTTGTAGCGGGTACACAAGCCGCAACCGGCCACCGCACCATGGATACGAACTTGTTCTTCGAAGGTGAGTTAATTGACTCTCAAACCAACAAAACAGTAATGAAAGTGGTACGTAAAGGTTCAGGCAAACAATTGTCTAATTCAAATCAGTTGCTGACCGTAGATGATCTGAAAACTGTCATTGATAACATGGCAACCGACGCCACCATGTTCGATGTGAAATAATTCATCACAGCGAGTAAGACAGAACTTTTATAGCCAGCCGCTAAACTCGGCTGGCTTTTTTTATGCCCTTTGCCGTTGGTAGAACATCGAGGCAAAAAAAATCCCGCACCAAACGGCACGGGAAACCATACTAGAAATTTGAAAACAAACGTTCTGAAGCAATGAGCGATGGGTTTGAGCAATCTGAACGATTCCCCATCGCTGTATACAAGATTATATAGCGAGTGAGTTTAAAGTGCAAACACCCAATGCAAGCTCAATACGTTAGCGTTTTTTTACTGCGTAGGAGCAGGTGTAGGCCATGCGTTTCAGCGTTGGGACAGTGCTTGCTAGCGGAGGAATTTGTGTCGCATTATCAAAGCCATTTTCTTTGCAGTAGCTTAACGCATCGGCGTCCATCGCTGCTTTATTCACTTTTTCAGGATCGTAACGATAGATAACGGCCTGATTGGCTTCATGCTCATCTAATCTCACAAAACCATTTGGTGTACTTACACACCCAACCAAAACGGCAGGTAACAACATGGAGAACAATGCAGGTAAAGACACGGGTAACAACGGAGAAAGGGTATATTTCTTCATAAGAATCTCACACAAGGTTTGTTCTTATGATAGCCGTAAGCGATTCAGCCATAAACCAGATAAATACGAATAACGCTCTTTCTGTAGGAAAAAAGACCACTTTCGCAGTCTTTTCATCTAACGTGGTTACAGTTTAAACAAGCCTTTAATGACAATTTTGGCAATAGCCGGATTGTTTTCTTTGGCTCCTTTAATCAGGTATTGATTAATCGCCGCCAAAATTTCATGCGGTGATGGCTCTTCTTTTTCCGCGCTGACAAGATGCGAGCCATTTCCTTGAAAAATGACTTTGCCATCGACATCTAAACCTTCATAGTAACTAATGTAGCTAACCTTCATATCAAATCCCGTATATTTTATCTGATTTATAAACCGCTGTTATATCTAACAGCACGTTAGGTCATTATTTTATCATCTAAAATCGGGTTAGATATGTAGACTCTCTTACAACTGAATTCAATTTTACAGCACAACAAATACCATATTTTGGTCAGCATAGGTACCGATACGCCAACCACAATATGATATTCTTCCAAACAGATATTGTTACCAACCACACACGTTAGTTTCTTCGTCGGAGTCATAGCCGCGAACGATATTGATGAGATCTTTAAGCGCATCAGATGACGTAGCAGGATCTTTTAAATCTTCAAGCGTTGAAAAATGTTTATCCACTGATACGCCATTATTTTTATTAGTGACTGTCAGTGTAAAACCTGCACCATTATTATTTTTATCATCGAGATTATTAATAAGTTCAATAACCAATCCGGTCGCAACATCTGGAATGTATAATGCCATCGGTTTTAGATACGTTTTCTCTGCGCTATGCTGGCTACTCTCATTAGAGAGAGCAATGGCATAACCTTTATTCTCAACTGTATTTTCAACTGTCATTATACTGCCCTCTTACTCTTCTAATAAAATATTGGGATCAACGTAAAAATCTACGTTAAACACCGTATCTTCAGATAAGGCTTCAATCCGGTGCCATTTTTCAGGAGGAAACACGCCAAACTGCCCAGCCTCAATGGTAAGCGTTTCGATAACTTCAGGGCTGGTTTCGTCTGCGTAGCCGTAATAACGAATAGTCCCCTGCATCACACACAGGCGAGGATAGACACCTTGACGTGTGCCCGCGTCTAGATGGCGTTTCCAAATTGAAGCGGGAGCCGTCTCTTTCGTCCACAAGGGCGTCGTGCGTGTATGAACATAGTTGGTTGGTATAATGATGCGTTGCATATTTAAACCTCGTATTAACTACCGCTCAGCAAGAATATGGGCAGTACATGTGAATATGATGCATATCATATACCTTTTATTGGGCGACGTTAAACGATTAACTTGAAGACATATATTTTTTCAAAAAAATAAAGGTCATCCTAATACCTCTTTCTATTTACACCAAGAGATAGACATCACCCTCTTAAGGGTTATACGCAAGCGCATCACTATTTTTTAAATCAATGAATAAAATTAAAGTGAGGATGAGAATTATATATTTACAATACTCTGCGTGGACTTACATGAATTAAGAATATTCTGATGGGAGTGAGATTAAAACAGAATAGATCTATCGTTCTTTTTTCATACAAACAATCTGAGGCAAATTTCCCCACAGCATTAGCATGGTTTTAGAGCAGTCCGTTGCGGATGAAGAATATCGACAGAAAGTGACACCTACGAACCGCAGTGTACTAGGTGCGTATTGTCGTCTAAACAATTATAAGGAAGATAAACAGACACTAATCAATGCGATAGCGGATACACCGAAAAGTGAGCCTAGCGCTAATAGCAAATACATCTGTTTGATTTTATAACCCATATTGCCGCCTATGCTTATCTGAAATGAGGCCTACCTAATAGGTTCCGACCATTATCTTCAAATACTAGCCACGCAACGTACACCTTACAATCATACTAATCCGATAATGGCTCCGCTCCCTATGTTCGGTATAACATTGCAACGTCGTTCATCATTCACATAATACTGACTCAAAGATAAACGCTGTTAACATCAAGTGTAGCTATCAACGGCACAACGCCACCTAAACAACTCGGTGAGTCGATATAAATAATAATCCCTAAGATTCAAATTGCCGTATTAAATAATCTATACACCCAAAATAATTTAAGTTGCTTAAAGTATAAGGCGTATAAATCACCCAACTTCGCCGCCAGCGTCGCGCCACAACAAAGTTGAGTGGTTAATATTAAGCATTACAAGCAGATAACTAAGAGGATTACACCTGCATATTCATAATGTGATGTATGGGTATTCAGTACTGTGGTTATGTACATTGTATTTGAGTTTAGGCACTGCATTACCGCAAAGTACCGAAAAGCATTACTGTGCTCTAAGGTGGTTTGCGGT
>Ga0308172_1000107_pt1 | contig 163727 bp, 154 predicted proteins | sample PhyGR2_FD_202134 | JGI IMG/M metagenome (GOLD analysis project Ga0308172, IMG submission 202134) | Phyllosphere microbial communities from UC Gill Tract Community Farm, Albany, California, United States - DLSLSG.R2 | ecosystem: Host-associated > Plants > Phyllosphere > Unclassified | place... | reverse complement strand
CGGTAGCTAAGTGCGGAAAAGATAAGTGCTGAAAGCATCTAAGCACGAAACTTGCCCCGAGATGAGTTCTCCCTGACTCCTTGAGAGTCCTGAAGGGACGTTGAAGACTACGACGTTGATAGGCCGGGTGTGTAAGCGCAGCGATGCGTTGAGCTAACCGGTACTAATGACCCGTGAGGCTTAACCTTACAACGCCAGAGGCGTTTTGGTCTGAGAGACCGGATATTTTCAGCTTGTTTACGGATTAAAGAATCAGCGGAAGCGAATGTCATTCGTTTTTGCACAAAGAATTTGCCTGGCGGCTTTAGCGCGGTGGTCCCACCTGACCCCATGCCGAACTCAGAAGTGAAACGCCGTAGCGCCGATGGTAGTGTGGGGCCTCCCCATGCGAGAGTAGGGAACTGCCAGGCATCAAATAGTGAAGAAGCCCCGGACGAAAGTCCGGGGCTTTTTTACGTCTGAATCTTAGCCAAAAACTGGCTATTTCAATGCTTTTTAAGCCACTGAACAATAAAATCGGCAACCTGCATTGGCTGATTAATATCCAATATGGGCAAATTCAGTTCCATATACTCATCAGTAGCGACGGCAATCACATACTGATCCAGCAAATCCTTAATCTCACCTTTAACGCCACGCCGCCAAAGTGCAATTTTGGGGACCGGCTCATCTTTGAAGCCCTCGACCAGCACCAGATCCAACGTTGAGCTATCCATCTGTGATGCTAATTGCATTAGGCTTAAAGGCTTATTAGGTGATTCAACCATCAATGCCCAGCGCTGATTACTGGCGACGATCACCTGATCTGCCCCAGCTTTACGCAGCAAATAACTGTCTTTCCCCGGCGTATCGATATCCATCTGATGATGTGTGTGCTTAATTAAGCCTGATCGAATCCCCTGAGTTTTGAGAAGTTGAATGACTTGCTCAAGCAAAGTGGTTTTTCCTATCCCGCTCCATGCGGAAATCGCCAGTAAGCGCACACTCATAAATACTTTTCCTCATTAATGAGATCGTCTGGCGTATTGATATTGCGGAACGCAGATTCTGGGTCTGAAAACGCAATAGCATGCCCGCCATGCTCACGTAAGAACTGCATTAAACGTCGCTCGCCGCGCAGTAGCCAGGTTTCAAGATCATCAGCCAATGTACGATTGACCAGCGCTAAGGCTGGATGATCACGCTGAGAGGATTTCACCCACACAGCGGGCGCATCATTACGCTGCTGCCACAGACGCGCGACAAAGTCATTGGGGATCCATGGCGTATCACAAGCGCAGAAAGCGACCCATTCGTTTTTACTGCTGCGTAAACCACTGAGCATGCCGGCCAGCGGTCCGGGATAATCGGGCAATGTATCGATAACCACCTGACAACCGCTTGCCTGATAGCGATCAATGTTACGGTTAGCGCTTATCAACACAATATTGACCTGCGGCCGAAATCGCCGCAAAACGTGCTGATAAAGGGGTTCGCCTTGTAACATCAATAACCCTTTATCCTGGCCTCCCATACGACTGCCTTGGCCACCCGCGAGGATCACGCCGGTAAATGCTGTCATCTCCGTCTCCTTGCTTCATTCTGGACGATACTTACTTAGCGGCAGCGTACCATCTGCATAAAGGAATCAATGATGAAATATCACCGACTCAATGAACTGCTCGAGCTTCTGCAACCCGCATGGCAAAAGGATGCCGATCTCAACTTGCTGGCATTTTTGCAAAAACTGGCGCAGGAATCTGGTTTCAGTGGCCCATTAAGTGAATTAACCGATGATGTATTGATTTACCATCTTAAAATGCGTGACACAGATAGCCAGAGTGCCATTCCCGGCCTGAAAAAGGATTATGAAGTGGACTTCAAAACCGCGCTATTACGTGCACGCGGTGTGATTAAGGATGATGAGTAATGTTATCCTTGCGCATTAATCGCAAAGGTAACACACAGGCAAAAAGATGAGCGAAGCCGCCTTTAATTTCCAGACGTTGAATCCCGATGTCATCCTTGATGCACTTTGGGATGCGGGTCTGCGTGTCGAATCAGGCTTAACCGCCCTCAATAGCTATGAAAACCGCGTCTATCAGTTCAGCGACGATGATAAACGCCGCTATGTGGCTAAGTTTTATCGTCCGCAGCGCTGGAGCGCACAACAGATCCTTGAAGAGCATCAGTTCACTCAGGATTTATTAGAGGATGAAGTGCCGGTTGCCGCGCCGCTCGTTCTGCAGGGCAGCACGTTGAATCATCATGCCGGCTTCATGTACGCGGTCTTCCCCAGTTTAGGCGGACGGCAGTATGAAACCGATAACGAGGATCAGATGGAATGGGTTGGCCGCTTTCTGGGGCGCATCCATCAAACCGCAAAGCAAAGCCTGTTTCAGCAGCGACCCACTTTCGGCCTTGAAGAGTATATTTTTCAACCGCGTCGGGAGCTGGAACAAAGCGCGTTAGTACCGGCTTCACTTAAAGACTTACTGCTTGCTGCCGTTGATAAGCTCAGCGCGACGCTGCAGCAGCGCTGGCATAGCCATTGGCAGCCGTTAAGGTTGCACGGCGATTGCCATCCCGGCAATATTCTGTGGCGTGAAGGCCCGATGTTTGTCGATCTTGATGATGCCCGTAACGGGCCAGCAGTGCAGGATTTATGGATGCTGGTTAATGGCGATCGACAGGAACAATTGATTCAATGGGACATTTTGCTGGAAGCCTATAATGATTTCGGTGATTTTGATTTACATGAATTGTCACTGATTGAACCTTTACGCGCTATGCGCATGGTTTATTATTTGGCCTGGGTAGTACGCCGCTGGCAGGATCCCGCTTTTCCGCGCGCCTTCCCCTGGATGACAGATGAGGATTTTTGGCGCCGGCAGATTGCATTATTTATCGAGCAGGAAAGGCTGTTACACGAACCGCCGTTGCAGCTTAGCCCGCAATATTAATGAAGTACTCAGGAGATTGTTTCACGATGAAAAAGATCATGTTTGCGCTGGTAGGTTTAATGCTGGCATTTGGCGCCTCGGCGGCACAGTTCAACGATGGTAAGCAGTTCGTTACTTTGCCAAAGCCAGTGGCGGGTGAGCCGCAGGTTCTGGAGTTCTTCTCCTTCTTCTGCCCACATTGCTACCAGTTCGAACGCGTTTATCACGTGAGCGAGGCAGTGAAAAAGAACCTGCCGGCGGACACGAAAGTGACCAAATACCACGTTGATTTCCTTGGTGGTCAATTCGGTCCGGTTGTCACTCAGGCATGGGCTGTTGCCATGGCGCTAGGCGTAGAAAGCAAAGTTACTGCACCGATTTTCGACGGTATTCAGAAAACCCAAACCGTTACCGATGCAGCAAGCCTGAAAGAGACTTTTATTAAAGCGGCGGGTATCTCTTCAGAAGATTACGATGCAGCGTGGAATAGCTTCGCAGTAAAAGCGCTGGTTGCGCAGCAGCAGAAAGCAGCAGCAGACGTCAATCTGCAAGGTGTGCCAGCGATCTTCGTTAACGGCAAATATATGGTTAACAACGGCGGCCTGGATACCAGCTCAATGGACAACTTCGTTGCTGATTACGCCAATGTAGTGAAGTTCCTGGTAGAAAAGAAGTAATTTAGTTTTTAGAACGCCGGCTCTGCCGGCGTTTTTTATTGCCTTCATTCTCTTATTTATGCGATGTATTTATTAACCCTTCGCTTAATATCCACATGGACGATCGTCTTTTCATTAGGGCGAGCAAGATCACGATAAGTATTTAACTTGCTGATATAAATGAATTTTTAATATTAAAGTAATTGCAATTAACGTAAATAACAATACGTTATGATTTTTACGCACAAACTTATCCACAGTTTGATCCTTGCGATCTGTGCCGCGTAACGACGAAAAAGATCCTGACTTCCCCGAGTGCATTCAACATTCTCCTCTGGTTGTGGCATCCTTATAGCCCTCATTATCGCAACGAAGAAAATACGAACCTATGGCGCAAATTGCAGAAAATCCCCTGATTCTGGTCGACGGCTCATCTTATCTGTACCGTGCATATCATGCCTTTCCGCCGCTAACGAACAGTGCAGGCGAGCCAACTGGCGCCATGTATGGTGTGCTCAACATGTTGAAAAGCCTGTTGATGCAGTATCAGCCAAGCCATGTGGCTGTGGTCTTCGATGCGAAAGGCAAAACCTTCCGCGATGAGCTTTTTGAACACTACAAATCGCACCGTCCGCCGATGCCAGACGATCTGCGTGCGCAGATTGAGCCGCTGCATGAAATGGTGAAGGCGATGGGCCTGCCGCTGTTGGCGGTATCTGGCGTTGAGGCGGATGACGTTATCGGTACGCTGGCGCTAGAGGCGGAAAAACTCGGCCGTCCGGTGTTGATCAGCACCGGCGATAAAGATATGGCGCAGTTAGTGACGCCTGCGATTACCTTGATCAACACCATGACGAATACCGTGCTCGGTCCGGAAGAGGTCGAGCAGAAATATGGCGTGCCGCCAGCACTGATTATCGATTTCCTCGCCATGATGGGCGACAGCTCGGACAACATTCCAGGCGTGCCGGGAGTCGGTGAGAAAACTGCGCAGGCGTTGCTGCAAGGCTTGGGCGGTATGCAGTCAATCTATGACAATCTCGATAAAGTGGCCGATCTCTCGTTCCGCGGTGCGAAAACCATGGCGGCGAAGCTGGAGCAAAATCGCGACGTCGCGTTCCTGTCTTATCAGCTGGCAACCATCAAAACCGACGTTGAGTTGAATCTGACCTGCGATCAGCTTGTCGTCAATGAACCCAATGTCGAAGCGCTGCAAACCTTGTTTAGCCGTTATGAATTTAAGCGCTGGATCACCGATTTGCAGGATGGTTCATGGCTGCAACAAGGTAAGAAGAGCAACGCGCAGGCTAAGAAACCGCAGCTCAGCGAACCTGCTGCGCCCGCTGCCCAAGCGACCAGCGTGCTCTCTGCGGATGGCTACGTCACTATCCTCGATGAAGCGACATTTGCCGCATGGCTCAAAAAGCTGAAAAGCGCCGAGCTCTTCGCTTTCGATCTTGAGACCGACTCGCTGGATACCTTAAGCGCCAATATTGTCGGCATTGGTTTTGCCGTCGCGCCGGGCGAAGCAGCTTATCTGCCGGTTGCCCATGATTATCTGGATGCGCCAGATCAGCTGGATCGCAGCGAAGTGCTGAAGCAGCTAAAACCGCTGCTGGAGGATGGTAACGCGGCGAAGGTTGGTCAGAATCTCAAATACGATCGCGGCGTGCTGAAGAATTACGACATTGAACTGAACGGCATCAAATTTGACACCATGCTGGAATCTTATTGCCTGAATAGCGTGGGCGGAAAACACGATATGGACAGTCTGGCCGCGCGCTGGCTAAACCATAAAACGGTGACTTTCGAAGAGATCGCGGGTAAAGGCAAAAATCAGCTCACATTTAATCAGATTGCTATCGAACAAGCCGGCCACTACGCGGCGGAAGATGCCGATGTCACGCTGCAATTGCATCTGAAAATGTGGGAGAAACTGGAGCCGGAAGCGGGGCCGAAACAGGTATTTGAAGAGATCGAAATGCCGTTGTTGAAGGTGATATCGCGGATTGAGCGCAACGGCGTGCTGATTGACCAGAATATCCTGGCGAAACACTCGCAGGAGCTGACCACGCGTGTGGCCGAGCTGGAGCTGAAGGCGCACGAGCTGGCAGGCGAACCGTTTAATCTCTCTTCACCCAAACAGCTGCAAACCATTTTGTTTGAAAAGCAGGGTATTAAACCGACCAAGAAAACGCCGGGCGGCGCGCCGTCGACCAGCGAAGAAGTGCTGGCTGAACTGGCTCTCGATTATCCACTGCCTAAAGTAATTCTGGAACATCGTGGTTTATCGAAGTTGAAATCGACTTACACCGATAAGCTGCCACTAATGATCAATCCGCTTACCGGCCGCGTACATACATCCTATCATCAGGCGGTAACGGCGACGGGACGACTCTCGTCTACCGATCCTAACCTGCAGAATATCCCGGTGCGCAACGAAGAAGGGCGCCGAATCCGCCAGGCGTTTGTCGCCGGATCGGGCAATCGTATTGTCGCCGCGGACTACTCACAGATTGAACTGCGTATCATGGCGCATCTGTCGCAAGACAAAGGCCTGCTGGATGCGTTTGCCCAGGGCGAAGATATCCACCGTGCCACCGCATCAGAAGTGTTTGGTGTGGCGTTAAGCAAAGTTTCAGGTGAGCAGCGTCGCAGTGCCAAGGCAATCAACTTTGGTCTGATCTACGGAATGAGCGCGTTTGGTCTTTCCCGCCAGCTCAATATCGGTGCGGGTGAAGCGAAGAAATACATGGATCTCTACTTTGAACGCTATCCGGGCGTGCTGCGTTATATGGAAGAGACGCGCGCGAAGGCAGCAGAGAAAGGCTATGTAGAAACGCTCGATGGTCGTCGTTTGTGGCTGCCTGATATCACCTCCAGCAATGCCATTCGTCGTAAAGCGGCGGAGCGAGCAGCGATTAATGCCCCAATGCAAGGCACGGCAGCAGACATCATCAAACGCGCGATGATTGCGGTGGATGGCTGGCTGTTGGAGCAAAAAGACGATGCCGTGCGCATGATTATGCAGGTACACGATGAACTGGTGTTTGAGATCCGCAGCGATGCAGTGGATAGCGCCATTAAGACCATCCGTGATCTGATGGAGAACAGCATGAAGCTGGATGTGCCGCTGCAGGTGGAAGTAGGCACCGGCGATAACTGGGATGAGGCACACTGATCATGCTGATTCAGTGGTATTTGCGTGCCGCTGGCATCATCATAAGAAAAAAGTTTACTTAATCGGTTCAGCAACCTCACAAAGCGGTCTATTAAATGCGCGTTTTGTAACTGCCTATCGTCTAAGCATTTTTTTAGTAATTAAACTACATCGAACGCGTGAAAGTGTGATGAGCTTAGTAAAAAAGATGTCGAATCCTGAAACTTAACAACAAAAAACCCTTTGTAGGGCGCTGAAAATCAGGTAGAGTTTGTCGCGTAGGGTACAGAGGTAAGATGTTCTATCTTTCAGACCTTTTACTTCACGTAATCGGATTTGGCTGAATATTTAGCCGCCCCAGTCATTTATGACTGGGGCGTTTTTTATTGGGCTTTTTCTCAAAAGCCGCAACAAAATCACTCTGCTGTTTCTTCGCCGTCGCCTTCTTGCGCTGGCTCTAGTTCGCTAAACCAGCTGTCCAGCTTCTTACGCACAATATCAACGCCCATCTTCTTCAGCGACGAGAACATTTCCACCTGCACATCACCGTTAAAGGCCAGCGACGCTTCGCGCACCATCGTCAGCTGTGCTTTACGTGCGCCGGATGCCAGTTTGTCGGCTTTGGTCAGTAAGACCAGCACGGGAATCTGGCTCTGCACGGCCCATTCAATCATGTTCTGATCGAGGTCTTTCAGCGGATGGCGAATATCCATCAATACCACCAGACCCTTCAGCGCCTGACGTTTTTGCAAATATTCCGCCAGCGAGCGCTGCCATTTGCGCTTCATCTCTTCCGGAACCTGGGCATAGCCATAACCGGGTAAATCGACCAGACATTTACCTTCAACCACTTCAAACAGGTTAATCAGCTGGGTACGACCTGGCGTTTTACTGGTACGGGCCAGACCTTTTTGGTTAGTGATGGTGTTCAGCGCGCTGGATTTGCCTGCATTCGAGCGCCCGGCAAAAGCAACTTCAATACCCACATCCGCCGGTAAGTGGCGAATATCGGGGGCGCTGAGCATGAAATGGGTCATGTGATAGTTCAAAGCAGACAAAGTGAAACTCCAGCAAAATGAATCGGGCAATTGGGCTGATTATACCTGTAATGGCGCAAAAGTGCCCGATAGCGCCCAAATGCGCCATTTTGTAAGAGATCTATGATTTTTACTGCCAGCGATTACCGCTTCATGGAATATTAACAATCCATTTAGATGTTATATTTCAATGATTTGAAATGAATTTAGGAAATACCACTCTAAAATAGAGACAAGTCTCACTTGTTCATTTTACCTATTAGTCTACATTTGTTGTCAGTGCACGGCAGCACCCATCAGGATGATGAGCTCAGGAGTGTCGGGGATGACCAAGAGCATGGCGGGAAGCGATTCAGGCAGGAATCGAACAAGGACAGGGATTAATCGCAGGAGCGATGTGGCGATGGAGCAACCGGGACGTTGTGAGCCGTAAAGGATTTATTCAGTGTTTCCTTCATATGAAGGTGCGATAAAAGGCGATAGCATAGGCTATCGCCTTTTTTCTTTGCTTACTTTCTGCTAGATTTCGCCGCAATTCTATACTGAACTCACAAAGCACCGCCGAGACCGGACACCATGAAGCAACCTGCATCAGCCCCGCGTGGCAAACCTGCTGCGAAAGCCAAACGCAAATCGCGTGAAGACCTTAATCAGGAAGCGCGCGATCGCAAACGCGATAAAAAACATAGCGGCCATAAATCTGGCAGCCGCGCCAATCCTGAAACGCAAGCCGCTGGCAAAGGTCAGGGTAAAAAAGCTCAGGATCCACGCCTGGGCAGCAAAAAGCCGATCGCATTAGTTGCTGATGGTAAAACCCAGCCGGCAAAAAAGCCTGAAGCGAAACCAAAGCCAAAAGCAGAAAAAGTTCGCCTGACGCCGCAAGAAGAGCTGGCGAAGCTGGAAAATGACGAACGTCTGGATACGCTGCTGGATCGCCTGGAAAACGGTGAAACCTTGAGTGGCGAAGATCAGGCCTGGCTGGATCAAACCTTAGACCGCATCGATGAACTGATGGAAACGCTGGGCATCGCGCTGGATGACGAAGCGGAAGATGAGCAGGCTGAAGAAGATATGATGCGCCTGCTAAAAGGTAATTAAGGCAAATTTTGATCGGCATGCGTTTTCGCGCATGCCGCGCTAAACAGGTATTCACCTATGTTTTGGCCTGGATCAATTTTCGCGCTGCTGCTGACATGTTATCTGCTCTGGTTATTGTTTAAACTACGCCGCCTGTCACGTCTTAAGTCGCGTTTACGTCGGCGTTCAGCCCATCGCTTCGTCCACTCTTCAGCTACGCGACCCTCTCTCAGACGACGTCACCGTAAGGAGTGAGCATGTCATCGCAGCAGATTGATTGGGATCAGCGCCTCATCGAAAAATACAACTACGCTGGCCCACGTTATACCTCTTATCCCACCGCGCTCGAATTCAGTGAGAAATTTGGTGAGGCAGATTTTCAGCAAGCCGTGCAACGCTATCCCGATCGTCCGTTATCGCTGTATGTGCACATCCCGTTTTGCCATCGGCTTTGTTATTTTTGTGGCTGCAATAAAATCGTGACGCGCCAGCTGCATAAAGCCGATCGCTACCTTGATGTGCTGGAGCAGGAAATTCGTCAGCGTGCGCCCTTATTTGCGGGCCGCTGCGTCACTCAATTGCACTGGGGTGGTGGCACGCCGACATTCCTCAACCAGCAGCAGGTGAGCCGGCTGGTGGCGCTGCTACGCGAGCATTTTACGATTGCCGATGACGTCGAAATGTCGATCGAGGTTGATCCACGTGAAATCGAACTGGAGATGATCGATCATCTGCGCGCGGAAGGTTTTAATCGCCTGAGCATGGGCGTGCAGGACTTTAATAAAGCGGTGCAGGAGCGCGTGAATCGCGTGCAGGATGAAGAAACCATCTTCGCTCTGGTGCAGCGTGCGCGTGAGCAAGGCTTCCGTTCGGTCAGCCTTGATCTGATTTATGGCTTACCGCTGCAAACGCCGGAAAGCTTCGCCTTTACTTTACAGCGCGTTATTGCACTCAATCCCGATCGCCTCAGCGTCTTCAATTATGCGCACATGCCTTCACTGTTCGCTGCGCAGCGTAAAATTAAAGATGAGGAGCTGCCAGGTGCAGCACAGAAACTGCAGATCCTGCAGGAAACCATCGCCACCTTAACCGGCGAAGGCTATCAGTTTATCGGTATGGATCACTTCGCGCGTCCGGATGATGAGCTGGCGGTGGCACAACGCGCTGGCGAACTGCATCGTAATTTTCAGGGTTACACCACACAGGGCGAAACCGATTTGCTCGGTTTGGGCGTGTCGGCCATCAGCATGCTGGGCGACAGCTATGCGCAAAATCACAAAGAGTTGAAAGCCTATTACGCAGATGTCGAGCAGCGCGGCAATGCGCTGTGGCGCGGGCTTACCTTGAGTAACGATGATTGTTTGCGCCGCGATGTGATTAAAGCCTTAATCTGTAATTTCGCACTGGATTTTGCCGCGGTCGAGGCGCAATACCCGGTTGAGTTTGAACACTATTTTGCCGAGGATTTAGCGCTGTTAGCGCCGCTGGTGGCGGATGGATTGGTGGATCAGCACGGTCGCAGCCTGCACGTTACCGGCGTCGGTCGGTTGCTGATACGTAACATCTGTATGTGCTTCGATGTGTATATGCGCCAAAAGGTGCGCATGCAGCAATTCTCGCGAGTGATATAAAAAACGGGGAGCCTATTCGCTCCCCGGTTTCAAAACGCATAACGTGCGCGTTATTCCATTCCCAGCTCTTTCAACTTACGCGTCAGGGTATTTCGTCCCCAGCCGAGCAAGCGCGCCGCTTCCTGTTTGTGCCCTTGTGTATGACGCAGCGCGGTGGTGAGCAGCGTGCGCTCCATCTCCGGCTGTGCTTCCGACAACAGGTTTTGATGACCGGAACGCAAGGCGCGATCTGCCCACTGCGCCAGCAGCGTAGCCCAGCTGTCCGGCAACGATTGCACCGGATTGTCTGGCGTGCTGGATTCAAACAGTTCAGGCGGCAGATCCTGAATCAACACTTCCTGGCCAGCTGCCATCACCGTCAACCAGCGACAGGTGTTTTCCAGCTGGCGCACGTTACCGGACCAATGCAGACGCGTCAGCGCGGTTTCGGTTTCGGGATGCAGAATCTTCGCTTCCACCCCTAACTCACGTGCAGCAACCTGCAGGAAGTAACGCGCCAGGCGCGGAATATCTTCACGTCGTTCACGCAGCGGCGGCAGATGAACGCGGATCACGTTAAGACGATGGAACAAGTCTTCACGAAATTTGCCTTCCTGCACGCGCAGCTCAAGATTCTGGTGGGTTGCCGCGATGATACGCACATCCACTTTCACCGGCGCATAGCCGCCAACGCGATAAAACTGGCCATCGGCCAATACGCGCAATAAGCGGGTTTGCACATCAAGCGGCATATCACCAATTTCATCAAGGAACAGCGTGCCGCCATCGGCCTGCTCAAAACGTCCCTGACGAATCTGGTTGGCACCGGTGAACGCGCCTTTCTCGTGACCAAATAGCTCTGATTCAATCAAATCTTTGGGAATCGCCGCCATGTTCAGCGCGATAAAAGGAGATTTCGCGCGTGGACTGTGGCGATGCAGCGCATGTGCCACCAACTCTTTACCGGTACCGGATTCACCATTGATCAGCACGCTAATTGAGGAGCGTGAAAGACGACCAATGATGCGGAACACATCCTGCATTGCCGGCGCTTCGCCGATAATGTCGGTGGTTGGGCCGCTGACGGGCTGATTACGCGGCTGCTGCTGCTCCTGATAATGGCTTATCGCACGTTCAACCAGCGCGACCGCTTCATCAATATCAAATGGCTTTGGCAGGTAATCAAACGCACCTTGCTGATAAGCGCTGACGGCTGCATCCAGATCGGAGTGCGCGGTCATAATGATCACCGGAAGCATCGGATGGCGCTGCTTAATCTGTTTCAGCAGCGCAAGTCCATCCATGCCAGGCATACGAATGTCTGACAATAATACGTCTGGGGTTTTGCTTGCGAGCGCGTCCAATACCTCGTTAGCGCTGTCAAAGGTTGCACAGCTCAAACCGGCTCCAGTGAGTGCCCTTTCAAGCACCCAGCGGATGGAGCTATCGTCATCGACGATCCAGACTATCCCTCGTTGCATAGAAACCTCACTGGCGAATAGGCAGGTAAACCGAGAATTCGGTGTGACCTGGCCAACTGTTAAATTCTATTTTTCCTGAATGCTGATCGATCAGGCTACGGGCGATGGACAGACCTAAACCGGTGCCGCCTTCGCGTCCGCTAACCATCGGATAGAACAGGGTATCTTGTAGCTGGGCCGGAATGCCTGGGCCGTCATCTTCAATATCAATACGCGCGACTAAGCGGTAACGCGTGCCGTGTAGCGTGAGCTGGAAGGCGGTACGCGTACGAATCACAATGGTGCCGCCTTCATCGCCCAAGGCTTGCAGCGCGTTACGCACCACATTCAACAGCACTTGTTCAATCTGGTCGGGATCGTGCGGCAGTTCCGGCAGGCTTGGGTCGTAATCACGCACCAGCGAGACGTTATCCGGCAGCTCCATCGACACCAGATTCACCACGCGCTCGGCGACCTGATGAATGCTTTGCGTTACGTGCAAGCCCGGCTGTTGCGGGCCAAGCAGACGATCAACCAGATTACGCAGGCGGTCGGCTTGCTCAATGATGATGCGCGTATATTCATGCAGGGAAGGATCGGGTAACGCGCGAGTCAGCAGCTGCGCGGCGCCACGTAATCCTCCCAGCGGGTTTTTAATCTCATGCGCCAGACCGCGTACTAAATCGCGGGCAGCGACTTGCTGAGCATGCTGAATTTGTTCCTGGCTAAGACGACGTTGATTATCCATCGGCGCCATTTCCAGTAGAATAAAGCCATCCGGTAAGCGCTGTGCCGTGAGCGACATAATGTGCGCGCGGCCATCGACCACTAGCGTGACTTCGCTATCGGTAAAGCCCTGGCCAGCTCCGAGACTCTCGCTCATCACCTCAATATTCAGCGAAAAATAGCCGGTTAATTCCGGTAATGGCGTGCCGAACAATTTACGTGAGCTTTGCGCCAGTAATTGCTGAGCCGCCGGATTGGCGTAATGGATAACTAAATCGTTATCGACCAGCAAAATACTGTTGATCAGGGAGTTGAGAATCTGCCCCGCGTCGGGCAGCGTGCCAGTTGCCATACAGCGTTCCTCTGCACTAATTTAGTGCATTATAGCCTTTCAGGACGGAAATCTGTGCTTCGAACCATGAATGCGCGGAGAAAAAAGCCCATCCGGAGATGGGCTAAAGTTTCCACGGCAATTAAAAATCTTTCAGGCTGTTCACGCAGCAAAAAGAGCGCGTGAACAGGGAGCTGAAATTTTTAAATTAAACGCTGTAGTACAGTTCGAACTCAACTGGGTGCGGAGTCATACGCACGCGGTCAACTTCTGGCTTACGCAGTTCGATGTACGCATCGATAGCGTCATCAGTGAACACGCCGCCACGGGTCAGGAACTCGCGGTCTTCGTTCAGTGCGTTCAGCGCTTCTTCCAGAGAACCTGCAACTTTTGGAATCTCAGCTTCTTCTTCCGGTGGCAGGTCATACAGGTTTTTGTCCATCGCATCGCCAGGGTGGATCTTGTTGATAACACCATCAAGACCGGCCATCAGCAGCGCGGTGAATGCCAGGTATGGGTTAGCCGCTGGATCCGGGAAGCGTGCTTCGATACGACGTGCTTTCGGGCTGGCAACCACTGGGATACGGATAGAAGCAGAACGGTTACGGGCAGAGTAAGCCAGCATAACTGGCGCTTCGTAGCCTGGGACCAGACGCTTGTAGGAGTTGGTGGTTGGGTTCGCCAGGGCGTTGATCGCTTTAGCGTGCTTGATGATACCGCCAATATAGAACAGAGCAGTTTCAGACAGGCCGCCGTACTTGTCGCCAGAGAACAGGTTCACGCCGCCTTTTGACAGAGACATGTGGCAGTGCATACCAGAACCGTTATCGCCGAACATTGGCTTAGGCATAAAGGTTGCCGTTTTGCCGTACGCGTGAGCAACGTTGTGCACCACGTATTTGTAGATCTGAATTTCGTCAGCTTTTTTGGTCATGGTGTTGAAGCGGGTTGCCACTTCGTTCTGACCAGCTGTGGCTACTTCGTGGTGATGTGCTTCAACCACCAGACCCATCTGCTCCATGGTCAGACACATAGCAGAACGGATGTCCTGTGCTGAGTCAACCGGTGGCACTGGGAAGTAACCGCCTTTCAGACCTGGACGGTGACCTTTGTTACCGCCTTCGTACTCTTTACCGGTGTTCCAGGCTGCTTCGATATCGTCGATAGCCACGTGTGAACCTGAAGTAGAAGAACCGAAACGGATGTCATCGAACAGGAAGAACTCTGGCTCTGGTCCAAACAGCACGGTATCCGCGATGCCTGAAGAACGCAGGAACTCTTCTGCACGCTTAGCAATGGAGCGTGGGTCACGGTCGTAGCCCTGCAGTGTGCCTGGCTCAAGGATGTCGCAACGGATGATCAGGGTCGAGTCTTCGAAGAACGGATCCATGACTGCAGTGGTTGCATCCGGCATCAGCACCATGTCTGATTCGTTAATGCCTTTCCAGCCACCGATGGAGGAGCCATCGAACATTTTGCCTTCTTCGAAGAAGTCAGCGTTAACCTGGTGAGCAGGGATAGTAACGTGCTGTTCTTTACCTTTGGTATCGGTAAAACGCAGGTCAACAAACTTAACTTCATGCTCGTTCATCATCGAGAGAACGTGTTCAGCGGACATACTCAACTCTCCTGGAAATGGTCATTATCGTCATGGTGAGAGAACTTCGTTGCCGGGAATGTGTCACGACTGCTGACCACTCCTAACCAAAGATCTCGGCAAGCTCTTTCAACCGTTTTATAACTGTCGTTTTCGCTTAAAATATATAAAGCGAATTCTGTGCCAACTTTATGACAATGGCGAAAATGGCGCTACAATGCGCCCTTTCGTGAGTCGAAGGCTGCACCAGGATGGATTGCATGCATCGTTATGGTGCGCCACAGGTGAAGTTAAGCACCAATTTGGTGCAAATTACTATCGCAGTGCAGATTAATGCACCGAAAACGGTGCTAAAAACCAGCGCTATAAGAAACTTTCGGCGAAATCTGTGATCATGTTCAGTCTTCCGCTTAATCCGTGTACAATACCGCGTTATTTCTATAATGCCTGAGGCAAAGCTGTGATCGAAAATTTGCGTAACATCGCCATCATCGCGCACGTTGACCATGGTAAGACCACCCTGGTTGACAAGCTGCTCCAACAGTCCGGTACTTTTGATGCTCGTACCGAAGCGACTGAGCGCGTAATGGACTCCAACGATTTGGAGAAAGAGCGTGGGATTACCATCCTCGCAAAAAACACCGCCATCAAATGGAATGACTACCGTATCAACATCGTTGATACCCCAGGACACGCCGACTTCGGTGGTGAAGTGGAGCGCGTCATGTCCATGGTGGATTCGGTGCTGCTGGTTGTAGATGCGATGGATGGCCCTATGCCGCAAACCCGCTTCGTAACCAAGAAAGCATTTGCTCATGGTTTGAAGCCGATTGTGGTTATCAACAAAGTTGACCGTCCGGGCGCGCGTCCTGATTGGGTTGTTGATCAGGTATTTGACCTGTTCGTTAACCTGGATGCGACTGACGAGCAGCTGGACTTCCCGATTATCTTCGCTTCGGCGCTGAACGGTATCGCGGGTCTGGAACATACCGACATGGCTGACGACATGACCCCGCTGTATCAGGCGATCGTTGACCACGTTTCTCCACCTCAGGTTGAAGTTGAAGCGCCACTGCAGATGCAGATCTCGCAGCTGGACTACAACAACTATCTGGGCGTGATCGGCATCGGCCGCATCAAGCGCGGTACTGTGAAGCCGAACCAGCAGGTCACTATCATTGATAGCGAAGGCAAAACCCGTAACGGTAAAGTCGGTAAAGTGCTGGGCCACCTTGGTCTGGAGCGCATTGAAAGCACTCTGGCGGAAGCGGGCGACATCATCGCGATCACCGGTCTGGGCGAGCTGAACATTTCTGACACCATCTGCGACACGCAGAATGTGGAAGCGCTGCCAGCCCTGAGCGTTGATGAGCCAACCGTTACCATGTTCTTCAACGTGAACACCTCACCGTTCTGCGGTAAAGAAGGTAAGTTCGTGACCTCGCGCCAGATCCTGGAGCGTTTGAACAAAGAGCTGGTACACAACGTGGCACTGCGCGTTGAAGAAACCGAAGATTCGGATGCGTTCCGCGTTTCCGGTCGTGGTGAGCTGCACTTGTCGGTTCTGATCGAAAACATGCGTCGTGAAGGTTTCGAGCTGGCGGTATCCCGTCCGAAAGTTATCTTCCGCGAGCACGAAGGCCGTAAGCAGGAGCCATTCGAAAACGTGACCCTCGACATCGAAGAAACCCATCAGGGTTCTGTGATGCAAGCGATGGGTGAGCGTAAAGGCGACCTGAAAAACATGGATCCAGATGGTAAAGGCCGTGTACGTCTCGACTACATGATCCCAAGCCGTGGTCTGATCGGCTTCCGTAACGAATTCATGACCATGACTTCAGGTACCGGTCTGCTGTACTCCACCTTCAGCCACTATGACGATGTTCGTCCGGGCGAAGTGGGCCAGCGTCAGAACGGCGTGCTGATCTCTAACGGTCAGGGTAAAGCGGTAGCGTTCGCCCTGTTCGGTCTGCAGGATCGCGGCAAGCTGTTCCTCGGTCACGGTGCGGAAGTGTATGAAGGCCAGATCATTGGTATTCACAGCCGTTCTAACGACCTGACAGTAAACTGCCTGACCGGTAAGAAACTGACCAACATGCGTGCGTCAGGTACTGACGAAGCCACCACTCTGGTTCCACCGCAGAAAATGACCCTGGAACAGGCTATCGAGTTCATCGATGATGACGAACTGGTAGAAGTGACTCCGCTGTCAGTCCGTATTCGTAAACGTCATCTGACCGAGAACGATCGTAAACGTTCTTCTCGCGGCAGCAAAGAGTAAGCGAAACAGTCTGATATTGAGCCCCGCACCCGCGGGGCTTTTTTATGCCTGCAACCCGCTGCAACGCTCGCTTAATGAAGTTTGCCTCCGCTTCCAGATTACTGATTTCCCGCCCCTCGTCCCTGTTCAGCTCCCACTTTTGCCGCTAAAGTGAATGATCCAGGGAACGAAAAGGAGAGGCGTCATGCTGTACATCTTTGATTTAGGCAATGTGATTGTTGATATCGATTTCAATCGTGTGCTCGGCGTCTGGAGCGACTTAGGGCGCGTGCCGTTATCCACGCTACAAAGTCGTTTCCGCATGGATGAGGCTTTTGAGAAACACGAACGTGGCGAAATCAGCGATCCAGAATTCGCTGCGCGCATTTGCGACCAGCTGGATATCGCGTTGAGCTATCCGCAATTCACTGCTGGCTGGCAGGCGGTCTTTGTCGGCGTGCGTCCGGAAACGCTGGCGATCATGAACAAGCTGCGTGCCAATGGCGAGCGCGTGGTGATCCTGTCCAATACCAATCAGCTGCACTTCGAGTTCTGGCCAACCCAATATCCCGATGTTCAACAGGCGGCCGATCATCTTTATATGTCGCAGGATATCGGCATGCGTAAGCCGGAAGCGCGCATCTACAACTATGTGCTGCAGCACGAAGGTTATCAGGCCGATCAGGCGGTATTTTTCGATGATAATCAGGCCAATATCGACGCTGCGCGCGCACTCGGCATTGAGAGCGTGCTGGTGGTTGATGAGAAAACTGTGCCGGACTGGTTTGCAGGTCGTCTCTGAGTGCTGAACCATCGACATCTGCGCCACTCGGCGCATGCCTTTTATTTGTGGGTAAAACTGCTGTGGCGACGCGTTGACGATGACAACATGACGACGCAGGCGGGTAATCTCGCCTACGTCTCATTGCTGGCATTGGTGCCGCTGATTGCCGTGGTGTTCGCTCTGTTTGCTGCTTTTCCGATGTTCTCGGACATCAGCGTGCAGTTGAAGAACTTCATCTTTACCAACTTCATTCCGGCAACGGGCGACGTGATTCAGCGTTATCTCGATCAGTTTGTCGCCAACGTCAATAAGATGACGGCGGTCGGCATTGTGGGGTTGATCGTCACCGCGCTGCTGCTGATGCATTCGGTGGACAGCGCATTGAACGCCATCTGGCGCAGCGATAAACCGCGTCCAATGGTCTACTCCTTTGCTGTTTACTGGATGATCTTAACGCTGGGCCCGCTGCTGGCCGGCGCAAGTTTAGCGCTCAGCTCCTATCTGCTGTCGCTGCGCTGGGTGAACGTCACGGGCGTCACCAGCTTGATCGATCATCTGCTGCGCATATTCCCGCTGTGCCTCTCGATCCTCGCTTTCTGGCTGCTGTATAGCATTGTGCCGACGCGGCGCGTGCCGACGCGTGATGCACTGATCGGCGCCATCGTTGCCGGGTTGCTGTTCGAGCTGGGTAAAAAAGGCTTTGCGCTCTATGTTACGATGTTCCCTTCGTATCAGTTAATTTACGGCGTTCTGGCGGTCATCCCCATTCTGTTCCTATGGGTCTATTGGTCGTGGTGTATTGTGTTGTTAGGCGCGGAAATCACCGTCACGCTGGATGACTATCGCCAGCTAAAACAGCAGGAACGCGAAAAAGAACGTGAGGAAACATGATTGCTTTGATTCAGCGCGTCAGCCGCGCCAGTGTCAGCGTTGACGACGCGACAGTGGGCGAAATTGGCGCCGGCTTGCTGGTGTTATTGGGTGTGGAAAAGGGCGATGACGAACAAAAAGCGCAGCGATTAACCGAGCGCGTGCTGGGCTACCGTATCTTTGCGGATGAGAATGACAAAATGAATCTTAATGTGCAGCAGGCAGGTGGCAGCGTGCTGGTGGTGTCGCAATTCACTCTCGCCGCAGATACCAATAAAGGTATGCGTCCCTCTTTTTCTGGCGGCGCAGAACCGGCGGAAGCCGAGCGCCTCTATGAATACTTTAGCGATTGCTGCCGTGCACAGGGTGTGGCCACCGCAAACGGGCGCTTCGCCGCCAATATGCAGGTTTCGTTGGTAAACGATGGTCCGGTGACCTTCTGGTTACAGGTGTGAGGGTTTCAGCCGAGCGGCAAGGACTTAGCCACGCAAGCTTCGAACGAGAGAATCACTTTATGTATCATCTTCGCGTACCGCAAACGGCGGAAGAGCTGGATATGTATTACCAGTTCCGCTGGGAAATGTTACGAAAGCCGCTGCGTCAGCCGCAGGGTTCTGAGCGTGATGCCTGGGATGCGCTGGCGCATCATCAAATGGTGGTGGATGAGCAAGGCAAACCGGTGGCAATCGGCCGTCTGTACATCAATGCCGAGAACGAAGCCGCGATTCGCTTCCTCGCCGTGCATCCTTCGGTGCAGGGCAAAGGTCTTGGCACGCTGGTGGCGATGACGCTGGAATCAGTCGCGCGTCAGGAAGGGGCAAAACGCGTCACCTGTAGCGCGCGTGAAGACGCCGTCGAATTCTTTGCCAAGCTCGGCTACGTCAATCAGGGCGAAATCACCGCGCCGCAAACCACGCCGGTGCGTCACTTCCTGATGATTAAACCGGTTGTGACGCTCGACGATATTCTGCATCGCGCCGACTGGTGCGGACAGCTGCAACAAGCCTGGTACGAGCACATTCCGCTGAGTGAAAAAATGGGCGTGCGCATTCTGCAATATACCGGGCAGAAATTCGTTACCACCATGCCCGAAGCGGGCAACCAGAATCCCCATCACACCCTATTTGCGGGCAGCTTGTTCTCGCTCGCCACGCTCACCGGTTGGGGGTTAATTTGGCTGCTGCTGCGCGAGCGCCATCTCGGTGGCACCATTATTCTGGCGGATGCGCATATTCGCTACAGCAAACCGATCAGCGGCCGTCCGGGCGCGATTGCCGATCTCGGCTCGCTCAGCGGCGATCTTGATCGTCTGGCGCGTGGCCGCAAAGCGCGCGTGCAGATGGAAGTGGAGCTGTTTGGGGATGATGAGCTGGGCGCGGTATTCGAAGGTGTGTATATCGTGCTGCCCGCCGATTCTGACGGAGCACTGGAAGAGGGCGGCTCCGGCGCCCGTATCGATTAGTCCTGCAATTTTTTTACCTACTGTAGCGGCGCAATTTATTGCGCATCGCTTTTTAAAGTCAAAAGAGCGCAATGAATCGCGCCGCTACAGAATTATTGCACTTGCCCGCCACGCATCGTTTGCTGTACAGCTTGGGCATCGGTGGTTACCGACAACGTGCCATCCACGCTGGGGCGCAGCGGCGCGCTGGCGTTCAGCGAACCTTTCAGCTGCAGCTGTAAATTACTGTTACCACTCAACTGCAGCGTTGGCCAACCCCAATTGCCCAGCACGTTTGCCGGCACAGCCTGGCCTTTCAGATTCAGCGTCAACGGACGTTGCGCGTCCTGCCCAACCGTTGCTGATCCTTCCAGTAAACCGCTGCCGTTAAAGGCGCTCAATTCTGTTACCTGAATCTGTTGATCGTTGGCATTCAGCGCAATGGACGGATGACGCAGATCGGTACGATTGAAGGTGGCTTCGGCCGCGTTGAAGCTGGCTTTACCGGACCAGATTCCCCACTGATGTTGACGCGCCAGTAACAGATTATTCGCGCTGCCATCCAGTGACGTCATCTGGAACGGGAACGCCGGATTGATATCAATAATCAGGTTACGGTTGGCAGTAGCGCGGGTTATTAGCACGCTATCCAGCCAGTCCGGTAAGGTTTGCTGCCAGCGTTCACGCCAGTTTTGCGGCAAAGTATATTCCAGCCCGGCGATCGCCAGTTCATCCAGCGTCAGACGTTTGTCGCTGCGCGTCCAGTTGCCACTGGCGCGCACCACGCCATTCACCCAGCGCGAACTGAACTGCGTCAGCGCGATGCCCTGCGCCGAGAATTCGGCATTGACGATAGGATCGTTGAGCTCAAAGCCACCGTTAATAAAATTCCCGGCATTCATGGAGAGAGAACCGCCATCGCTTTCCCAATCATCGCCGCGCAGGGTGACATTTTTCAGGGTTAAATCGAGATCGGTCACCGCCCAGTCAGGTCCTTGCAGGCGTGCATCGGTCATATCCAGACGGTTGATGCTCACAGAAGGCACAGCGCGCAGCGGATTGAGGAAGTCGCTCAGGCTTTGATGGGTTTGCAAGCGGATATCGTTGAGGCGCAGTTGGTCGATCTTCCAGTTGCCCTGCGCATCGCGCTCGGCATTGCCGGTCATCGAACCGCGCGCCAGATCGGCGCCGATATTGCTCAGCACCAGACGACGTTGCTTGATACTGCCCTGCAGCAGCACGTTGTTACCCGGTACGCCATCCAGCGTCAGGGTGCCAGCGCTGATCTGGAACTGCGCATCGCTGCCCAGCACGTCGTTAGGCAGCGGTTTCCACGGCAGAAGACCGCCATTCACGCGCTGAGCGGTCATCGGCAATGTGCTGTGCGGATTCTCAATACGCACATTATTCAGCTGCAGGCGATTGGCCTGAATCGGCAGCGTGGTATCGGGCGCTTGATTGGCGAGATTGATTTCACCGTCGCGCACTTCGATGCTGTTGAAGTGCAGTGGATCGCTGAACTGAACCAGCGCAAGGCCAAGATCAACGCGTTTCGCCACTAACACGGCGGGTTGACCATCATGACCAAAGCTGAAGTCATCGAGAATGATATGCGAAGGGGAGGAGAAGTCGTGCTCAATCTTGCTGAGAGAGAGATGCCAGGCGGTTTTATCGCTTACCCAGCGGCTAAACCAACCTGCGCCCCATTGTGTTTGTAGCAACACATACAGCACTACCAGCGCCAGCAGAATTAGCAGCAGTAAGGTAAGGAAAAACTTGCCTAAAAATTTCATCGCACTCATCCATCCCGATATTTATCCGGTGAGTGGTTGTTATGCCTGAATTACCGTTACAGCTCAACAGCCTGGATGTAAATGCGGATAAATATCAGGCAGGCCGAAGCCTGCCTGCAGGATTACTTTTCTTGCGGGAAGATCAGGTTCAGCACGATGGCGGTAATACCACCGGCCGCAATGCCAGATGAAAGCAGGGTTTTCAGCCAGTCCGGGGCAAATTGCAGAATCAGCGGCTGCTGAGAAACGCCCAAACCTACCGCCAGCGACAGCGCGATAATCATGATGGCACGACGATTCAGCGGTTCACGCGAAACGATGCGCACGCCAGATGCGGCGATGGTACCAAACATCACAATGGTGGCACCGCCCAGCACCGGTTCTGGAATATGCTGCACAAAACCACTCACGGCTGGGAACAGGCCAAGCACGATCAGCATCAGCGCCACGACAAAGCCCACATAGCGGCTGGCAACGCCGGTAAGCTGAATCACGCCGTTGTTCTGGCCAAAACAGGAATTCGGGAAGGTGTTGAACAGCGCTGAGACAAAGGAGTTAAGACCGTTGGCCAACACGCCGCCTTTCAGACGCTTCATATACAGCGGGCCACTAACCGGCTGCTCGGAAACATCAGAAGTCGCGGTGATGTCGCCGATGGTTTCCAGCGAGGTCACCATAAACACCAACATCAGCGGGATCAGCAGATTCCAGTCAAAGCCCAGGCCGTAGTAGAGCGGCGATGGCACGGCAATCAGCGGCTGATCGGCTGGCGTGCTGGTGGTGGGCAGCATATCCAGCGCCCAGGCCAGCGCATAACCTACCGCCATCGCGATCACCAGCGAAGCCACGCGCAGATAAGCATTACGCTGACGATTAAGCAGGATAATCACCACCAATACCGAAGCTGCCAGCAACAAGTTTTTCGGAGCGCCAAACGTGTGATCGCTCATCGCCGCAAAGCCGCCGCCGATGGAGGTCAAACCGACCTGAATCAGCGACAGGCCAATAATCACCACCACAATGCCGGAAACCAGCGGCGTAATGATGCGGCGCGCCAGGTGCAACACGCGTGACAGCACCATTTCGGTACAAGACGCCACCATCAGCGTGCCAAACAGCGCCGCCATCATGGTCGGCACATCAACGCCACCATTTTTCAGCGCCATGCCGCCCATGATCAGCGGCGTCACGAAGTTAAAGCTGGTGCCCTGAATCGACAACAGGCCAGAGCCCACCGGTCCCCAGGTTTTGATTTGCAGAATGGATGCCACGCCCGAGGCAAACAGCGACATGCTGATGATGTGTTGCGTGTCCTGTGCCGGTAAACCCAGCGCCTGGCAAATCAGCAGCGCTGGCGTAATCACCGCGACAAACATCGCCAGCAAATGCTGACAGGCAGCAAACAAGGTTTGCGGTAACGGTGGACGGTCTTCGAGGCGGTAAATCAGTTCACTTTTCGGGCTTGCAGCGCTGGCAGGCTGGCGAGTTTCAGCGGTGTTGACGGACATGGTGGACGTTCTCAATTACAACAAAGGGGCGATTTTAAACGGTTGCGTTGTGAAAGCAATCGTTTGCAATGCCCCTTTTTACTTCCGTTGATCTAAAGCGTAAACACCGTACGGCAACGGCTGTCATCTTCCTGCCACGCCAGCGCGACGTCACTCAGCGAGCGCATCTGGAAGGCGATCGAAAAATCGCTCTCGGCGGCGGCCGTCAGCATTTCGCCGATGCAGGCGATCAACTCTTTATCCGACACGCTGCCGAGGCCGCTGCCCATTAATGTCAGCCCGGACGAGCGCAGCAGTTTACTGTGCAGGGTAATTTCCTGTCCGCTTAAGGAACCGATTTGCACAAAGCGTACCGTTTTCTCTCCGCCCGCTACGGCGGCGTGCATGATATCGAGTGCGCTCTGGCCCCACAGATAATCGAGTACCACATCAACACCTTCTTTCATCAACGCCGGTAACGCGTCCGGCAATTCATCCAGCGTGAAAGTGAGGTCGGCGCCCTGCGCGCGCAGTTGATCCAGCGCGGCGCGATTACGACCGGTGGCGATAATTTTGCCTGCACCCAGATGCTGTGCGATACGCACCGCTAAACCGCCCGACGTGCCGGTTGCGCCATTGATCAATACGGTTTCACCAGTGCGCAGCTGGGCGCGTCGGGTTAATGCCGCCCAGGATGACATGCCCGGATTCGCCAGCGCAGCGGCCAGCACCGGATCCAATTTCGGCGGCAACGAAACGATGCTGTCGGCGGGCACTAAGGTTCTCTCCGCCATGCTGCCCCAAGGTGCATTAAAGGCAAGGAAGTAAACCGGATCGCCATTACTCAGCGTGCCGGTACCATCGATGCCGGTAATAAAGGGATAGTGCGCGGCCGCGCTGTAATGCGTTCCGGCGGCGCGTGCTTTTGCCAGCTGGCTAACGGCGGCGGCTTTCACTGTTACCACCACATGGCTTTCATCAGCCTGCGGTTCAGGAAAATCACCGTAAACGGGCAGTTCACCTGCCGCGGAAACTATCGCTGCTTTCATGCTTTCACCTTCAGTTAAGCGGAAACTATGTGTAATATGCACACATTAGGCTTACCTCAGGATAACGTCAATGAAAAGTGTGCAAAATACACATAATGGTGCTGCATTTGATGATCTGCACAACGCGCTGCTGATGATTGTAGGAACTTTCAATCGTCCACAACGTGATGAATTATTGATAAAAGAGTCAAATATTCAGCTCGATCGTGCGCTGTTTCCGCTACTGATTCAAATCGGTCGCTTCGGGCCAATTGGCGTGGTGGAGCTGGCGGAGCGGGCCGGACGCGATTACACCACCGTCAGTCGTCAGGTGGCGAAGCTGGAGGAGTTAGGGCTGGCGCAGCGCCAGAAAAATGCCAAAGACAAACGGGTGAATGAAGCGGTGATCACTGCGGCAGGTAAAGCGATGACTGACAAAATCGATGCGGCGCGCGCGCAAATTTATCAGAACCTGTTTGCCAGCTGGCCGGATGAAGAGCGCGCCGAGCTGGCGCGTCTGCTGCAGAAATTTGTCGGGGATTTTATTGCCATCGATAAAAGCAAGACGGCGGATTAAGCGTTACTGTAGCGCTCGGTTTCCGGCAGCCAGCGCTCAATCAGTGCCTGCGCCTGCTCTGGATAGTGCTGGTGGATATGACGCGCCACGCGCTGAACTTCGGGAATCATGCCCTGATCGCGCAGTAAATCCGCTACTTTAAACTCGGCGTTGCCGGTTTGACGTGTGCCGAGCATTTCACCCGGACCGCGAATCTCCAGATCGTGCTGGGCAATCACGAAGCCGTCGTTGCTATCGCGCAGCACCTGCAACCGCTTCTGCGCGGTTTTGCTGAGCGGCGCTTTGTACAACAACACGCAGTGTGAAGCGACAGCACCACGGCCTACGCGGCCGCGCAGCTGATGTAACTGAGCCAAACCGAGACGTTCCGGGTTTTCGATAATCATCAGGCTGGCATTCGGCACATCCACGCCCACTTCGATCACCGTGGTGGCGATCAGCAGCTGGATTTCATTGGCCTTAAACGCCGCCATCACCGCCTGCTTTTCGGCAGGCTTCATGCGGCCGTGTACCAGGCCAACCTGCAAATCGGGCAGCGCCACTTTCAGCTCTTCCCACGTTGCTTCTGCCGCCTGCGCTTCCAGCACTTCCGACTCTTCAATCAGCGTACACACCCAATAAGCCTGACGCCCTTCGTGGCAGGCGCTTTGCACGCGCGTGATGATCTCACTGCGGCGGCTATCGGGAATCGCCACCGTGGTCACCGGCGTACGACCTGGCGGTAGTTCGTCGATGGTGGAGGTATCGAGATCGGCGTAAGCCGTCATCGCCAGCGTGCGCGGAATCGGCGTAGCGGTCATGATCAGCTGATGCGGATGGAAACCTTGCTCCTCGCCTTTTTCCCACAGCGCTAAGCGCTGGTGCACGCCAAAGCGATGCTGCTCATCAATGATCACCAGCGCCATGCCGTTGAATTTCACCTGTTCCTGGAACAGCGCGTGGGTGCCGACCACCATCGCGACCTGACCGCTGGCAATGGCTTCCTGCTGCGCTTCACGCGCTTTGCCTTTCTGCTTGCCCGCCAGCCAGCCCACTTCAATTCCCAGCGGAGCAAACCACTGGCGGAAGTTGTTGGCATGCTGCTCGGCCAGCAGCTCGGTCGGTGCCATCAGCGCTACCTGTTTGCCGTGTGCGATGACGTTCAGTGCCGCCAGTGCGGCCACCAGCGTTTTACCGGAGCCGACATCGCCCTGCACCAAACGCATCATCGGAAAATCGTTGGCCAAATCCTTTTCAATTTCTGCCACCACACGCTGTTGCGCACCGGTTGGCGAGAAGGGCAGCGCCGCCAGTAGCTGATCAACCAGCTCGTGGCGCGCCGTCATCGGCAATGCATGATGGCGCTGCGCACCGGCGCGTACGGCTAGCATGCTGAGGTTATGCGCCAGTAGCTCTTCCAGAATTAAGCGTTTCTGTGCTGGATGGCGGCCAGTATCCAGCTCACTTAAACGCAGATCCGGCGGTGGACGATGCAGCGTGCGTAGTGCATCCGGCAGGCTAATCAGCCCGCCGCTCAGCTCCGATGGTAGCAGCTCGGCAATTGGGCAGCTCTCCAGCAACGTCAACGCCTGATCGGTGAGATTGCGCAGTGTCGCCTGGCGAATGCCTTCGGTAGTGGGATAAACCGGCGTCAGGGTTTCCTGCAGCTCAACGCCGCCTTGTTCGCCCTGTACGCGATACTCGGGATGAATGATTTCAGCACCGCGCTGACCGCGCTTAATCTCGCCGTAGGCGGTAACGCGACGGCCCGGCGCCAGGCTGTTTTTCATCCCGGCATTGAAATTAAAGAAGCGCATGGTCAGCATGCCGCTGCCATCGCTGATGTTGCACACCAACATGCGGCGGCGACCAAATGTGATTTCGCTGCTCAGCACTTCACCTTCCACCGTGGCATAAACGCCGGGCAGCAGGTCATTGATTTTATACAGTTGGGTGCGATCTTCGTAACGCAGTGGCAGATGCAGCAGTAGATCCTGAATGGTGAACAGGCCAAGTTTGGCCAGCTTGCCCGCCTGACTGGCGCCGACGCCGGTCAGGGTACTGAGCGGGATGGCATCCAGCAGACGGCCTTTCATTTTCTACCTGTTGATTGCATGGTGGCCCACCACTCGGCGTCGGCTTCTACTTCGCCCTGACCATTGATGTGCGGATACGGCAGGCCTTTCTGCTTAGCGACGCGAGCCAGCACCGGATAACCGCCTTCGAATAGCAAACGCTGCTGCTCATCTTCATCCAGCAGGCTGTAGGTGCGCTGATACATACCGGCATTCTGTCGCTGACGTTGCGCTTCATACAAAATCAGCGCGGAAGCTACCGAGACATTGAGCGACTGCACCATGCCCACCATCGGCACAACGATGTCCTGATCGGCCAGCGCCAGCGCTTCAGCGGTAATACCGGTTTTTTCCTGACCCATGAGAATGCAGGTCGGTTTGGTGTAATCGATGTCGCGAAAATCTACCGCTTTGGCGGACAGATTGGTCGCCAGCACCTGCATGCCTTCATCCTTCAGATGACGCACTGCATCTGCAATATGCTGATGCGTTTTAACCTTCACCCAACTGTTGCTGCCGGCCGAAGCGGAAACCATGGTGCGCATACGCACGCTTGGCCAGACGGCGTGCACTTCATGAATGCCCACCGCATCGGCGGTACGGATCACCGCCGAGACGTTATGCGGTTTATGCACCTGTTCCATGCAGACGGTGAGATCGTGCTGGCGCAGGGCCAGCATCTCCTGAATTCGGGCAAAACGTTGAGCGTTCATGGGCTAGTTACGGTTGCGGTGAACTTTGATCACGTCCGGCATTACGCGAATTTTGCGCATAATATTCGCCAGATGGACGCGATCGTTCGCGGTGAGGCGGATAAAGGCGCTATACACGCGACCATCACGCTCTTCGGTATTCAGGCTCTGAATATTGGAACTGGCAGTGTTGATTGCAGCGGTCAGATTCGCCAGTGCGCCCTGATGATTGAACATGTCGACTTTAATCTCTGCGACAAATTCCTGGTCGGTCACTTTATCCCACTCAACCGGCATGAACTTTTCAGGCTCTTTTTGGTAGCCACGGATGTTACGGCAGGATTCGTGATGCACCACCAAACCTTTGCCGGGACTAACGTGCGCCACAATCGGGTCACCAGGAATTGGACGGCAGCATTTGGCAAAGGTAATCAGCACGCCATCCGCGCCTTTGATCGGCAGCTTTTTGCGTTTGCTGTTGCTCTGCGGCTCTTCACTGCCTGACTGCAGCAAGTTCTTTGCCACCACCACGCTCATGGCGTTGCCCAGGCCGATTTCTGCCAGCAAATCATCGATGGCGGTCAGCTTCATGCGCTCAAGTTCGTGCTGAATGTTCTCAACCGGAATCTCTGCCAGCTTCTTGCTGCCGCCGAGCGCGTGGCTCAACAGACGACGACCCAGGTTGACGGAGTCTTCACGTTTGAGGTTTTTCAGCAGCTGACGGATTTTGGCGCGCGCTTTCGAGCTGACGACGAAATTGAGCCAGGCAGCGTTCGGACGAGCGCCCGGCGCGGTGATGATTTCAATGGTTTGACCGCTGGTCAGCGATTGTGACAGCGGGTAAGGCTGGCGATCGACGCGTGCGCCGACGCAGGCATGACCGATATCGGTATGCACCGCATAGGCGAAATCGACCGGCGTGGCGCCAGCCGGCAATTCGACGATGCGGCCTTCCGGCGTGAACACGTAGATCTCATCCGGGAAGAGATCGGATTTCACGCTTTCGATAAATTCAAATGAGCTACCGGCGCTTTGTTGCAGCTCCAGCAGGCTTTGTAACCAGCGCTGAGCACGAATCTGCGCGGTAGTACCGCTGACTTCGCCGCTCTCTTTATACGCCCAGTGTGCTGCCACACCCATTTCTGCCATCTGATCCATATCTTCAGTACGGATCTGCACTTCAACCGGTACGCCGTGTGGGCCGATCATTGAAGTATGCAGCGATTGATAGCCGTTGGCCTTGGGAATGGCGATGTAATCTTTTACGCGTCCGGGACGCGGTTTGTACAAGCTATGCATCTGTCCGAGCACGCGATAACAGGTATCCAGATCTTTCACGATGACGCGGAAGGCATAGATATCCATGATCGAGTGAAAACGCTGCTCTTTCAGGTGCATTTTGCGGTAGATCGAGTAAAGATGTTTTTCGCGTCCACTTACGCGGCAGGGAATACCTGCTTCCTGTAAGCGACCGTCGATTTCAGCAAGGATCTTCTGAATCATCTCTTTACGGTTACCGCGCGCCGCTTTCACCACCTCTTTAATCACGCGGAAACGGTTCGGGTAGAGCGCTTCAAAGCCGAGCTCTTCCAGTTCTGTTTTCAGGTGATGAATACCAAGGCGGTGCGCCAGAGGACTGTAAATCTCCAGCGTTTCCAGCGCGATACGGCGTTTTTTATCCGGACGTAACGCGCCGAGCGTGCGCATGTTGTGCGTGCGGTCAGCCAGTTTGATCAAGATGACGCGGATATCCTGCACCATCGCCATGATCATTTTGCGGAAGTTTTCAGCCTGCGCTTCTTTCTTGTCGCGGAACTTCAGCTTATCGAGCTTGGATACACCTTCTACCAGTTCGGCAACGCTTTTACCAAACAGCTGTTCCATATCCTGGTAAGTGGCGGGCGTATCTTCGATCACATCATGCAGCAGCGCCGCCATTAGCGTTTCGTGGTCGAGTTTCATCTCGGCCAGAATGCAGGCTACAGCAACAGGATGGGTGATATAAGGCTCGCCGCTGGAGCGTGTTTGACCCTCGTGGGCATCACGCGCGACTAGATAAGCTTGCTTGAGGCGCTTAATTTGCTCCTCAGGCAAGTATTTTTCAATCAGTTGATTGAGGCTTTCAAACAGATACAAGGGCGACCTGCGAAGTGCTGTTAACGACGACCTTCAGCGATAGCGGTAACGGCTTGTAACTCAGCGGCTTCCTGCTCATGCTGTTCCTGACGATCACGGACATCCAGAATCTGGGTAGTGATCAAACCTTCTTCGATTTCGCGCAGGGCGATAACGGTTGGCTTATCGTTCTCTTCCGGAACCAGCGCATCTTTACCGCCTACCTGCATCTGACGTGCACGACGTGCAGCGACCAACACCAGGTCAAAACGGTTACCAACTTTCTCTACTGCGTCCTGAACGGTTACGCGTGCCATAGGTGTGCTACTCCACAGATGATGAAGAAATGACTGGGCATAATACTGAAAGTGAATTCAGACTGCCAATAGTTTGCTGATTAAAGCATCATGTCGCGATTTTTGGCGACCCATACGCAGACGTTCTGCGCGAATAATGGTTTTCAGATCTGACAGCGCCAGATCGAAATCATCATTAACAATTAAATAGTCATACTCGGCGTAGTGGCTCATTTCCGCCACGGCCTGTTGCATACGACGGGCAATCACCTCTTCGCTGTCCTGACCGCGGCCACGCAGGCGACGATCCAACTCTTCGGTAGAAGGCGGCAGCACAAAGATGCTGCGAGCGGCAGGCATTTTCTGGCGAATTTGCTGCGCACCTTGCCAGTCGATATCCAGGAAGACGTCCACGCCGGTCGCCAGCACCTGCTCAATCGCAGCGCGTGACGTACCATAATAATTGCCAAACACTTCCGCATGTTCGAGGAAGTCGTCTGTTGCAATCATGGTCTCGAATTCGGACTTAGAGACGAAAAAGTAGTGCTCACCATGAGCTTCACCGGGACGCACGCCACGGGTGGTATGAGAAATAGACACCTGCGTATCGTACAGCGGTTGTGTCTTTAACAGCGCCTGAATCAGGCTGGATTTACCCGCGCCGCTGGGGGCGGAAACTATATAAAGCGTGCCTTGAGCCATGGTTATCTTGAATTGAGTAAAGAGCGGAGTCGATTTCCTGCACAGTATACACGGCTTGGGGTGGTCACGCAGCGTTTGCCGCTTGGCTGAGGCAATTCTTTTTTCTGTGAAGCCGCGCCAGAGGCTGATGTAGCAGGCTGCAACAGCAATTTAATCTCTGGAATCTGCATCCAGCGCACAATCTTCATGGCTGGTAAAGGCCTGCGCTGCGCGCTCCAATAGCAAAAAAGGAGAGCGAAGATGAAAGGATGCCTGAGTCTATTGTGTTGCTTATTCAGTATGGGTTGCTGGGCCGAAGCGCTCTGCCCGAATTGGTCGCCGGTGCGCGCGGGGCAGGAAATCACACAGCTGCAAACCCAGCTACGACAGTGGGATGACGCGTATTACCGGCAGGGCACTAATCTGGTGACCGATGCCGATTACGACAGCCTGCAACTGCGATTACAGCAGTGGCAGCGCTGTTTCACTCCGGCGCACGCCACCTACGATGCACAACTCACCACCGATGGCAGTACGCATCATCCGGTGGCGCATACCGGCGTGCGCAAACTGCGCGATAAGCTGGCAGTGGCGTACTGGATGCAGGACAAATCTGCGCTATGGCTGCAGCCGAAAGTCGATGGCGTCGCCGTTACTTTAGTATATCGACAGGGTAAGTTGGCCTCATTGATCAGCCGCGGCGATGGTTTGCGTGGCGAAGAGTGGCTGGCCAAATCCGCACATATTCCCTCCATCCCGCAGCGGCTGGATACCTTGCGTGAGGAAGTGGTGCTGCAAGGTGAGCTGTTTCTGCAAATGACCGATCATCAACAGGCGCGTGACGGCGGCAAGAACGCGCGCGCTCAGGTGGCGGGAGCGATGATGCGCCACGACACCAGCCCGCTGCTTGAGCGCCTTGGCGTATTTATCTGGGCGTGGCCGGATGGACCCAATTCAATGCCCGATCGTCTGGCGCAGCTCACACAATGGGGATTTGGGCTGGCGCAGAGCTGGAGCCGTCAGGTGAGTAATGAAGAGGAAGTCGCGGTATGGCGCGATCGCTGGTTCCGCGAATCGCTGCCGTTTGTCACCGACGGCGTGGTAATCCATCAATCACCTGTCAGCGCAGGGCGCGACTGGCAGCCCGGCCAGGGCAGTTGGTCAGCGGCATGGAAGTATCAACCAGCAGAAGTCAGCAGCGAAGTGCTGTCAGTGGATTTCAATGTGGGCCGCACGGGCAAGATCGCTGTGGTGCTAAATCTGATACCGGTACAACTGGAGGACAAAACGGTACGCCGGGTAAACATTGGTTCCCTGCGACGCTGGCGGGAACTGGATGTGATCGCGGGTGATGAGGTGACGCTCACGCTGGCGGGATTAGGCATTCCGCGACTGGAGCGCGTGATTTGGCGTGTGGCGCAGCGCGATTATCCAGCGTCGCCACAGGAGGGTGAATTCCACGGCTTAACCTGTCTGCACTTTAGCGCCGACTGCCGGGCGCAGTTTTTATCTCGCCTTAGCTGGCTCAGCCAGAAGTCGGTACTCGATATTGCGGGTGTTCAGCGCAGCAGCTGGCAGCGCCTACTGGATAGCGGCGCTATCAGCCATCTCTTTTCCTGGCTGACACTGACGCCGGATCAGATTGCGCAGGCTAATGGCATCACGCCGGCTCGCGCGCAACTTATCTGGCACCGCTTTAACCTGACGCGTGAGCAGCCGCTGCGACGCTGGGTGAGTGCGCTTGGCTTGCCGTTGCCGCGTGCAGCGTTACAGGCTTTACCGGATGCGCAGTGGTCGCAGTTGCTGGCGCGAACGGCGGAAAGCTGGCAGCAACTGCCCGGTATCGGTAGCGTGTTAGCACAACGGATTGTGATGATGCTGCAGGATGCGCACCTGCAGCAGTTGATTCACTTTCTGCAGCAGCAGGAGATTCCTGCAACTGATTCAATGTTCAGGATGGGGATAGTTGAAGATCGGCAAACCGAGGCGGAAACGCAGCGCCAGCAAGCGGGCGAAGAAGCCGAACAGTAGCGTGATGATCACCACCGCTTCATGCGCCAGCGGCGTTTTCAACAACAGGATATACATCCAGCCCGAGGCAAAAGCGATACCGGCATACAGCTCTTTCTGGAACACCAGCGGAATGCGGTTGCAGAACATATCGCGCAGCACTCCGCCGAATACGCCAGTGATCACGGCGGCGATGGCAGCAATGATGGAGGCGTGCCCGCTATCCAGTGCAACCTGGGCGCCAATAATCGAGAACACCACTAAACCCAGCGCATCCAGCACCAGAAACACTTTGCGCAGGTGCGTCATTAGCGGTGCAACAAAGGTGGTCACAACCGCAGCCGCAGCCACGATCATGATGTACTCCGGGTTTTTAACCCAACTGAGCGGATAGTGGCCCAGCAAAATGTCACGCACCGAACCGCCGCCAATGGCGGTGACCGAGGCGATGATGATCACGCCAAACAGGTCCATTTTACGACGTCCTGCCGCCAGCGCGCCGGTCATGGCTTCGGCTGTAATACCAATAATATAGAGAACGGTTAACAACATAGAGCACTCCAGTAAATTGGCGGCAAGGCTAAAGATTTCTCAGAGTGTAGACCACTGAGATTTTCTAAATAAAGCGTTATCGGATTAGGCTTTTTGATGGCGTGCATGCTAACAGGCTTAGCAGGCGGGATAAATCTGCAGTTATTGACCTTTTCGCATAAGTATAAATGATGCGAAGAGGGGCAGATCTTCTCTTCTTAAGTTCTAGCCAGTTTGTGTCGTACGTGATTACTGGCAATTGAAGCAGGATTTCCGCTCTCAGGCATCACGCGTAGCAACTATTGGACAGGCATGAAAACTCGTAACGAAGACATTCTCTTTTTCTCCTCTGACAAACTGGCGGCGCTGGGGCTTGAGAGTCTTTTGTCCTCGTTACCTGTTGCGTTTCAGCTGCATGAGCTATGGTCTCTCAGCACGGTCATGGCGAAGTGCGAAAAGATGAAACCGCGTTTGCTGGTGTGTATCTTTCATGAAAATATGCCGCTAACCGGCACCTTAAAAGTGCTTTACGCCTTACAGCAGCAGTTTCCCACGATGCAAATCGTGGTGCTGACGCGGCGTTTGTTACCGCTGATGCATGCGCTCAGTCGTTACCTGCCTTCGCTGACGGTGTTGGACTTAAAATCCTCTCGTCAGATACTTTCCAGCCGTCTTCTCACCAGCATCAACACTAATGCCCAAATTCAGTTAGTTGAAGGTGCGGATATTCTTTTGCCAGACAGGCAATTAAGGGTATTACTGATGATGGCGTGGGGTTACAGCATAGAGCACATCGGCATTCGCTTAGGCATCAGTCACAAAACAGTGAATGCACACAAACTCAATGCACTGGCGCGACTGCAGGTCAAAAGCAAGAATGATATGGCCGATCTCTACATGGTGATTGATGAGTTACGCATGATAGTGAGTTGGCTGCGCTTGCAGCGTAACGGCAAGTTAAGTGAACTCAGTTTTCAGTCACTGGAAGAGTTACTGGAAGCCTAAAAAGAAAAAAGCGTGCTGGCGACCAGCACGCGAACGCATCTTTTCAGATGCCCAGAGCCCACCATACAGACTTGTTTTTATTATCCGTTTCTTGCTCGCACGTTAGCGAAACTTTTCAGGCTAAAGCGGTATTCTGGCTGGAACCAGGAGCGACCGTAGTAGCAGTAGATCAGCATTCTGATGGATACCATGGCGAGGTAGCCCCAGATGGCGCACAGCACTGAAGGTGTCAGCCACACGGTAAACAGTGTGACGCTTAATCCCACCAGTACAGAAGATGTTTCCGCGAAAGCGATGCGTGAAAATTGGTTTTCCCGCTGTAATATGGCGCGATAATGTTGTCCCTGCGGAATAATAATGAAGATGACCGAAATCATTTCCAGCATTATTGCCATTTCGGGTTGACTCATCATTCGACTAGAAATATCGCTACCAATAAACAGCGCGGCAAAAATAGCGAGTCCGCTTAATACATTCCCCCAATATAATATTGAGAGATCGCTATTGTTCAGGTTTTTAGTTCTGATAATGGCATTGCCAAATCCGCGATCGGCCAGTGTGTCAATAATCAATAACATTACAATAGCAATGGCGAGTAAATTTAACTCGTTTGCCTGGAGTATTTGTGCCAGAAGTGAAAGTTGTAAAACACCAATGCCGACGATTTTAATCGATGACAAAATTGACCATTTAGCGTTGGTCAGATTTTTTTCTCTTATCGCCATATTCTGCTCATTATGGTACATGTACCAGTGCAATTAAGGGTTTACTCTGGCCACAGGCCAAAGCACAGCTTACATCAATGCAGCGCATCCTGACGCAGCCCTGATATACCTTTCAGGTTTTGCCACGTAAAAATGCGTTCAATTAAATGATGTTCTGAATTTATTAAGATGACCCTGGCGCTTAATGATGTTGTTGTCTTAATGGTATCTCCTCCTGTGCGGAGGAAATCCGTAAGATCATTATAAAATCCCTTTGAGTTTATATATTCCCCGGCCAGCATCCGGCTGGCAATCTCAACAAATTCTTTTTCTGATAACAAAGGATAGGTTGAGCGATCCATGTTATTTCCCTGCTGTTGTTATTATGGTTACTGCTGTGTGTGAAATGAGTTATACCGTGTTTTAATTAATTTAACACCATCAGAAAACTCCTATAAATAGACCGCAGGAATAAATGGTTTCAGAATTTGCATCAGAATATATAAGGCGAGTGATTTACTATTTATTAGTGCTTTTCTTCATTCCATACGGTTGAATGAAGCGGCGATAAAGAAATATAGAAAAAACTTTGATAAATCAGAGGCACTCAGCATTTTTCTGCACATCCTCACCAGGAATTTTCCTGTTGAGGATGCTTAAGCCAGACTGGTGATTAGCAGATAAATACGTGAAGGCTTGAGCAAAACAGTTAAACGCTACTGAGCAAAAAAGTCAGCGATTTTTATTGATTGATTCCAGCATGCGTTAAAGAGGCTATCTCTGCATAATCCATTGATTCTAATGAGTTAACAGATGAAGAAGCTGTTCCAGATCGCGTTTTACCCATGCAACATCCTCGGCAAACTTCTCGTCAGACATGAATGCTCGACGATAAACCACCATCACCACTTCCGCACCTTGCTCATTGGCAATCACCCGCATCGGCATATAAATCTCTTTACCCGTTCCGGTATCAATCCAGTGATCCATCACGCCAAAGGGATTGTGTGGGGTAAAGCGAATCTTTACCGTTCCCTCGGGACCTTTGGCTTTCCAGCTGTTCCCTTCCTGCGTCAGCGTACTGGCGCTGAGTCCGCTAGCCCATTTGGCAAAGCATTCCGGTTTCCAGATGGTTTCATACAAATCTAACCAGTTGCGTGGAACCGTTAGTGTGACGGTCTGAGATGGCAGCATGGGACCTCCTGATGTGATACAGCCATTAAAGCACGCTGATACCGGGCTGCAAACGGCCCGGTCATGGAAGTGTGGGTCAGCAGCGGTTTCCGTGAAAACGCTGTAATCAGATAAACTTGCCGCGTCCCTGAATAGCCTGTTCTTCACCCGTACCATCAGCATGGCGCAGCACGAAGCGATCGGACTGCGCAACTACCGCGCAGCTGTGATTAGGGAAGATGCGCAGCAGCGCGCCAACGGCGGGTGCCTGTTCAGCATATTGCAGGAAACCATGCTCCTCCGACAGCTTCAACACTTCATAATGATTGCCTTGCTCATCGACGGCGATACCAAATCCGCTGGCATTGGTGCCGTGCGGCCCTTTGTCAGAGCTAAGCATTTTGGAACCGGCATCAATAATGGCGAAGTGCGGATTGACCGCTACCACGCGCGTTACCACGCTCAGCGCCAACGCCTCTGGCGTGCAAAGACCTAAACGCCATGCGGTAAGATCGAGCAGCGCATAATTGCCGGGGCGGATTTCATCGCTGCCCTGCGCGACGGGTGCCGCCAATGCCGTTGGCGTTGAACCGACTGAAATCGGGCAGTGCGCAAAACCAGCGGCAATCAGGCGCTGCTGCAGAGCACGCATCCATGTGATTTCCTGCAGGGCAACGTCGGCAATCGCTGCGGCGTTGCCTGCGCCATAAGCGTGACCGGCATGAGAAACCAGCCCGGCAAACGTGAGGCCCGCACCCTGTATCTGCTGCGCCAGCGTAACGGCGGCATCGCCGTGCGGATCAACACCGATGCGATGTAATCCCACATCCACTTTGATGGCTAACGCCAGCTGGCAATCGGGCTGGCGCTGATGTGCAGCCGCTATTGCCGCCACGCCATGCGTGCAATCCGCAATGCAGGTAATGCGCGCCTGATGTTGTACGGCCACCGCCAAAAGTTCTTTCAGCGTATCGGCATGCACAATTGGGTAAGCCAGCAGCAGATCGCGTTCCCCACCGATAATAAAAGCGATGCCTTCACTCGGTTTAGATACGGTAATGCCGCGCGCGCCGAGCATGCGCTGTTGCTCAGCAATCCAGACGCTTTTATGGGTTTTGATATGAGGACGTAGCGTGACGCCAGCGGCATCGGCTTTTTGCTGCATCTGTTGCAGGTTGCGTTGCAGGCGCGCTGCATCAATTTCGAGGTAGGGTGTTAGTCGGTCGGCAATCAGAGGCCGCAACCAGCCAGCCTCAATATTCTGTTCCATCATAATAGTCCGCAGGTAATTACACAGTGCGGACTATGATTCATCAATGCACGGTAGAATGCCAGCCGACAAAATCGGCACATTCCTGCGTAGTGCCGCCATTGATGGTGACTCTTTAAACTTTAGAGTTGGAGCTCTGGAATCCGCCGCCCAAATCTTCTATCAAAACCACTGCAAGGTTAATCTGCTGCGCCTTCAGCGCCACCCGTTTTTGGTCGGATTCGATCAGCTGATTTTGGATTGTCAGCACATCAAGATAAGGACGCAAGCCCGCTGCGTATTCACGATGCAAATCATCCCACGCGCTGTGAATCAGCTGGTTGGCGCTTTCCTGTTGCGCCAGCTGATCCTGAATCGACTGCAACTGAGTAATGGTGTCGCTGATATTGCCCAGTGAACTAATCAGCAATTTGTTGTACTGCGCTACCGCCAGATCGTAATCGGCGTCGCTCTCTGCTAAATCGGCGCGACGTTTGCCCGCGTCAAAGATCGGCAATGACAAACTCGGTCCCACATTAAAGAAGCGGCTTGGCGCACCAAAGAAGGCATCGCTGAGCAGTGATTTGGTGCCGGCCTCGGCCACCAAATTGATGTTGGGATAGAACTCGGTTTTGCTGGCGGCGATCTGTTTCGATGCCGCTTCAACGCGCCAGCGCGCGGCCACCACATCCGGACGACGACCCAGCAGTTCGGCCGGAATGGCGTTTGGCAGCATGGCGGCGACCGGAACATTCATCTGCGCCGGTTTTAGCTGATGCCAGTAATCCGGGCCTTTACCTATCAGCGTCGAAAGCTGAATACCGGCATCGGTGACTTGCTGTTGAGCTTGCGTCAATTCGGCTTGCGCGGTTTTCTGCTGCGACAGCGCCTGCTTATATTGGTAATCGGAAGTGAGGCCAGCGCTGACATATTGCTGCTGAATTTTGGCGATACCCGCCGCACGCTCGGCATTCTGCTGCGCCAGTTCGGCATTATTCCAGGCGAGATTAAGGTTGTTCCACGCTCGCGTCACGTTCGCGGCCAGCGTTAACTGACTGGCCTGACGATCCAACTCGCTGGCACGTGCTTGCCCCAATGCGGCTTCAGCGGCATCTTTTTTGCCGCCCCATAAATCGAAGGTGTAGCTCAATCCAACGTTAGCGGTGCGCAGCGTGCTGTAGCTTTTCCCCTCCAGCAGCGGATCATCCACTTTTGCCACACGCGAGCGCGTAATGCCCGCGTTGAGATCGACATCCGGATAGCGTTCGGCATCGGCGGCAATCACTTGTGCATTGGCTTTATCCGCTTGCGCGTTGACTACCTGCAAATCCGGGCTGGATGCCATCGCATCATCAATCAGTCGATTGAGTTGAGCATCGTTAAAACCTTGCCACCATGCGCTTTTTGGCCAATTCGCGGCGCTGAAATGCGCGTTTTTCAGGGATTGACTGGCTTGCAGAGCGTTAGCATCAATCAGCGTGTTTTTGGGGGTTAAGCCGTGTGGATTGGCACAACTGGCCAGCAGCGCAGTGGCAACGGCCAGCGCGAGAAATTTGCAGTGAAAGTGCTGTGTCATGGTTCTGGTCAAAGAGAGGAGAAGGCAACCATTACAAGAGGCGGGGCAGATTTTGACAAACCTGTTTTTCGTTAAGAATGGTTGTTAAATGTGAGCAGAGAAAATGAGCAGCAGGTGAAAACCTGCTGCATCAAGAGATTAGATATAGAGAGACGCTTCACCCGGCGGACGGGTTTTAAAGCGACGATGCAGCCACAGATATTGGTCGGGCGCGCGCAGAATTTCATTCTCAATCACGCGATTCATGTAAGCAGCGGCAGCGGCTTCATCTTCATACGGATAATTTTCCAGTTCAGGCTGAATAATCAGCTGATAACCGCTCTTATCCTGGTTTCGAATCAACACGATGGTCAGCATTGCCGGTTTTGCCAGACGAGACAAAACATAGGTGCCGTTGGTGGTCGCCGCTTGTTTCACCGCAAACAGCGGAGCAAACACGCTGCCTTTTGGGCCGTAATCCTGATCCGGTGCGAACCAGACCGCTTCGCCTTTTTTTAGCGCCTGCACCATGCCGCGCAAATCGCGACGATCGATCATCGCTTTATTCGAACGCATGCGACCCTTGGTTTGTGCCCACTCCATCGCCTGATTATTGTGCGGACGATACATCGCCATCATTGGCTGGCATAAACCGGTAATGCGGCCGCCCAGCTCCAGCGACATAAAGTGCACACCGATGACCATCACACCACGCTGGTGGCTTTGTGCGTGCTGCAGGTTTTCCAGACCATGCACTTCGAAGTAACGACGCACGCGTGCATCAGACCAGAACCAGGCAATGCCGGTTTCTGCCAGCGCCATTCCTAGCGATTCGAAGTTGCCGGCGATCATCGCCTCGATTTTCTCTTCCTTAATATTGGGGAAGCACAGCTCAATATTGCGACGGGTGATGCGTTCGCGGCGCTTCAGGAAGTGACGCGACAATTTGCCAGCGCCAGCACCAAGCCGGATCAGAATGGGGTAAGGAAGTTGCACCAGCAGCCACAGCACACCTAGCCCAAACCAGGTAAACCAATAACGGGGATGCAGAAGTTTGGAACGGAACTGCCTGGATTTCGTCATAACGCCTTCATGTCGGGGAAAAAATGTATCGCACGAAGAAAAAGGGTCCCTGAGTTCCTGGAGCGGTACAACTGTATTGATTACGACCAGCACTTTAGCAAAAAGTGCCGTCAATGTTACCCAATCTCTGCAATCCTCAGGATTGAGCACATTCATGGTTAGAACGGCCTTATTCTATCACCTTTTATTCATTCCCTTTAAAAACAGCAGGGTAAACTCATCCTATAGAAGTCAAAATACCCATCACATAGTGGATTAAGAACTGTCTGTTAATAAGGACACACTAATCTTTACGCTTTATTTACTTTGCTCAGGAAGATTAAAGCGTTTGTCTTCAGGAAAAAGCTGATGACCGCGCTGATGCAGTCTCTGTTGCCATTCCATGTCTCCCTGCAACATGGCAATTTTAAGCAGTGAGTAGGTTACGTTGGCATCATGGTGCTTTGTCAGGTATTCCCTGGCCCACACTTTGAATTGGATTAATTGCCCGACATCGTTTGTGCTGTTAAACGTCATTAGACGATGAAGGTTTGCATCAAACTGATAGCGCTCCCATTGGGCGTAAGGATTAATAAGTTGCTCAGCATGGGAAAAATCAGCAAACCGCTTAATACCAGAGCATGTGGCGCTAACTGTTAGAGCGGATGCTCAAAAGTAGATGTGCCACATCAGGCAAGATCATCATCCATAACGCATAGGCGCGTCGCCTTGCATGAGGGCTACCGGTTACGACGGGCTTGAAGCATGCCCATATTAATAGAGCCGCTCCCTCCAGCGCAATAACGCCATTTTCTACCCACTGAAAAAGAATTTCATTATGCGGATGCAGTGCCGGTCATACTAATCAGAGTTGGTATGGCTACAGTGACTGGGTCAGTAAACTTCACTTTCACATCTGCTTGTGCACTAAGTGAAGGGCGACAGATTTCTCGATAAATTAATAGGAAAAGTAAAATATTAATATCGTCAGTAATATACAGAAAAACAACGTTTTTTATTATAAAAGCGTTAATAAGATAGGTGCTTGTGATACTTAGATAGATTTTTTCTGAAATTAAAGACATGTCTTATACACAGCGAGAGAAATGCAATCATTTTAAAATGATTAAGACCTTCTGTTACGTTACCTGATAATAATCATAATCTTTTCATGAATTGCTTTCGCTACCTATTACGGCGGGAGATTTATAAAGAGTTGATCAGGGCACATATCTTTTGAATGCCTGAATGTTATTTTGTGCAAAGATTTCCCGGTCTTAATCTGATGATTACCAAAGAGAATAAATTCTATGACACATAAACGTTTGCTGGATTGCTCAGCTTCCGAGCTGCTGCCGATGGATAAAGATGCGTTGATATATGCTGTGCGTGCCAGCGAAGGACGGGTGGTAGTCAGCGAAACTATCGGCATGACTTCACCCTTGCTGCATAATATTACTAACGCCGAATTGGCGGCCTCTCAGGGGGCTGATATTGTATTGATCAACATGTTCGACAGTGAAAACCCTGTTATTCATGGCATGCCCGCAAACATTGCGCCGGAACAAACTTTACATGAAATATGCCGGCTGACCGGGCGTATTATTGGGGTCAATCTTGAAGCGGTAGATCCTGATTTTGATGCCACGCATCTTGATGAATTACAAATGGTGCCAGGGCGCGCGGCAACAGCGGAAAACGCCTGCCGTTTGGTGCAAATGGGAGCCAAAATTTTGGTTCTCACGGGCAATCCTAATAACGGTGTGAGCAATCGTGCGCTGGCTAAAGCGGCGAAAATGATCCGCGAGGCGGTTGGTAACAGCGCACTCATTATCACCGGTAAGATGCATGGTGCTGGCATTGTTCAGGAGAGTGGCAGCGACATCCTCACCGAGCAAGATATTGCTGAGTTCGTGCAGCAAGGGGTTGATGTGGTGTTGGTGCCTGCACCCGGCACACTACCGGGTATGAGTCAGCAGAAAGTTGCCTCACTCATTGAATGTATTCATTCGCATGGCGCTTTGGCTATGACCGCGATCGGGACATCGCAAGAGGGGGCAGATGTGAATACCATTCGTCAAATCGCGTTAATGAGTAAGATGGCGGGCGCAGATCTTCATCATATTGGTGACACCGGTTACATCGGGATGGCATTGCCTGAAAATATCATGGCTTACAGCATTGCCATTCGCGGTATCCGACATACTTACACGCGCATGGCACGCTCAATAAATCGTTAACCCACATTAATCGTCAAGCCCGTAGGATGACGGACTTGACGTTATTAATGGTGTGCGTGATTACTCTATGTTCTGAATCTGTGCATGGCTTTCCATTTATCTTTATGATTTTTATATAATTTATTTGAGGTTGTTATTTATGGTACAGTATTTGGTACGCAAGGTTTCGATAATGCCTGAGTATGGCGTTTTTGAAAATCATGGCAACAAAGGCAAATTTTTTCAATTTGCAAGAATTGTTCAGAAAACTTCTAGCTTTTGAAGATCACAGGAGTCGTATCAAGTTTTAATTTTATGAAAAATATAATGTTTTTATGATAATTCACAATGATACCCCCATTAGCACCCCCCCCAGTTGTGAAGCGGGTCGAGGCTACTCACATTGAACAGATAAAGTTCACTGTGTTAATGGTAAATTTTGAGCACAAAAAACCACGATGAATGGTGTAGTGTGTGCGAACTTCCGCCATGACGGAGCAAAAGTAAACTCAAGCTCTGTCATGAAGCAGTATTTACAATCCCTGCCGCCGGTCTAAACCGTAAAGCCATTCATCGTGGCATTGAAAACATATCTATTTAATAAACACTTAGCAACTCTTTTTTCTCTAAAAATAAACGTAGATCAAAATTATCCCATTGCACAAACCAGTAATCCTGTGTGAGCTCAGACCATCCGGCCTCAAGTTCTTCACTATTAGGATTTTTCATTAAATGCAACTTTATTAATTCTTTAGCTAAGTCTCTCCGTTTCTTTAATTCAATAAACGGGCAGTTAATAATATCAATAAGCAAATAAAACTTAAGAGCGTCTATTTTAATGTCGGAAACACTACTTAACGTTAATTTTATGTTTCTGAAAATACGGTCTTTCAAACTTTTATAATGAGGGTCTGAGTCTGAGTAGTAAATTAAAGTTATTATTTCAAAGTAACTGAACTCACTTCTTATATCAATGTTAAATATGTTACCTAGGAAACTTCTGGTTAGCCTATAATCATCACCTAATTGTTTTAAAGCTATTAACAAATTTAAGTTCTCTAAGGTTACTTTTTTTATTTTATTTGCTTTTTCGATCTCAATGCATCTTTCAAAATAACTATGAATTAAATTAAATATTAAAACCTTCAGTTGGTTGGCATCGCCTGACATCATTTTATCAACGTTTTTACATACTATATCAATGAATATGCAAATCTTCACTGAAGACCCGTGGCTTGGCGAAATGAAAAATAAGTGAAAGATTATTTCTGTAGCAACATGAAAGAAATCACTTATGGACTGTTCATTGTTTTTGATAAATTCATCATTTGATTTACATTTTCTATCAATATTAATTGCGACATTTGCTAAGCTTGAAATAGTATATCCAGCAGCCAAGCTATAGTTTTCTCGCTCAAGTACAAACATGGACTTTATTTTATTTAAGTATGATATTATCGTTTTTTTTCTACTATAAATTCTTTTTATTTTATCAGGTTGTTCAGGATCTATAAATTTTTCGGTTAATGAGTTTAATATTTCGTTTAATTGATTTATTGTTCCTGATTTCGCTGTGGAAAAAGGACGTAGTGTAGTCGATATTTTTTGTTTGTTAATGGTGAGCTTGTATTTTTTTAGAGTATCCTCAATTACAACTTTAATGTCATTTAGAATGGTCTCGTTGAGGGTGAATATAAATATATCATCAACATACCTTCTAATCGTATAATGGCGTCCGTTCAGATAATCTAAGTTTTTGAGTGAAGTCTCAATTTCCCGATCTATATCTTGAAATATAATCTCTGAAAACACTCGACTAACTTCTGGACCAATTATTATTCCTGCTGTTTCATTGTAATTTATTGATTGCATCAATCTGTCAAAAAGTGATCCAAAAGAATTTTTTACACTTCGGTTTTGTTTTGAAAATTCTTTGTTTTTTATTGCCCAAGTAATGCTATGCGTGTAAATACTATCAAAACACTTTGCAACGTCTAAGGTTGAGAAGACATCGTATTTCTTTTCCAGATTCAAGAATTCTGTTGAGTTAAAGAACTTATATAATCGGGTATACCTATTATATGAAAAGTATGATGCAAGGTGTTTATATTTTTTATCATCATCATCTGATTGTATTTCACCGCGAGAGTATTCTAAGTCGTTAACTTTATTGCTGTTTATAAAGTATTTGGAAGCTATTCTTGATGGGGAACGGAGGCTGAACTCACTTTTCCTACAAGAAGATAAAATTAGATTTGAAAATTTATCGTAGAACTCAGCTATGCTAAGCTGACTTCTGGGATGAATTAGTGACAATGTACGAGAAGAATCTATATCCTTCTTTATCTTATAAGTTAATGGAATTGTGTGATCTTCATTTATATTCTTTTCGAACAAAAAACTAATTATGCTATTTTCTGATTTGTTTTTATTATGGTTGGTTATGTTATTATAAAACCCTAAGTTAGAAAATATTGCTGGAACTTCATAAGGAGATGTCTCAGTAAGAAGGACTCTGAGGTGATCTTTTCGTTTTACAAGTTTAGCTGTCCGATTCATTTCCAACACTCCTTAATTTCTTTTAGTCGCGCATAACTGAATGTATGAAATCTTACTGTGTAAAATCCACTCTTGAAATTCAATTTGGAAATTGTTCTTTTTTGTTTTAATGAGAGATGAGTGGATATTTTATTACAGAGTGGGTTTTTTCTAGAAAATAGTATCCCCCTTAAAAAATCATCAAGATTTTTAAGTGAGCAATTTATATTCGTGTTTTTATGTTGATAGTTATAGAATATTCCTGAGTTGATCTTTATGCCTGAAACTGGATCTTTAATAGGATAGTTTCCAGTGATGAACTTAACTCTGTCATTTAGTAAATTGAAATCATCTAATGTATGGCCACTATTAAGATAGCTTAAAAAAGATTTGATAATTCTCATCTTGATTTTTTCTGCTTTCTTTCTTGATAAGTCTACTTCTATTTCTCTGTTACTGTTAAGGAAAACAGTGTCATTATTATTGTAAATGTTTTTTACTTTAAATTCATATCCTAAAAACTCCATTATAAGTGGTGGTTCAGGTTGAATGTTGACATCATTAGAAATATCCTTGGCTTTTTTTACGCTTAAAAAAGAAAGTTTTTCTTTATCGTGTAATTTGAGATTGCTAGGGAGATTCTTATTGAGGAATTCAGTTATTGATTGATTTGTTATATTATCTCCATGATGAATTATTAGCATGTCATCTACAAATCTAGAGTAGAAAAAAACATCTTTTCTCTTTAGGAAATGAGAATCAATATCCTGTAAGCAAAGTTCAGCCAGCGTTGCACTTAAGCTCACTCCTCTAGGAAGGCCATTGAGATTTTTACTATCCAATGACTCTTTGAATTTATAAAGCAAATTGATGTCATACCGAGATATTTTTCCTTCAGAAGATATTTTTTGAAGCAGATTTTCAAAGTCTATGCTGTCATAAAAACTTTTGATATCGAGCCTGGCAATATTGTAAGGGCTGCCATCTTTAAGATGATTAATAAGGTTATTGATTATTTCATGTCTATTGACCTTTAAGATTTTATAGCCTTTTCTTATGTTTTTAACTAATATTCTTGAGATCAATTTGTCCTCTATATTTCTATATTTGATACCTCGTTTTCCTGAAATACTAATCTCTTGTACTCCATGTTCAAGAAAAGATTTATCAGATGCCTTTTGTTGCGCGCTTTTTGATGCATCAATTCTGATCGAGTAGTCTATTAGGTTTTTATCTTCCATTAGATCACGATAAGTAATGCATTCAAAAAGGTTGCTATGTGTATAGGAGAGTTGATCCATTAGTGTTCTCTTCCAAATCAAGTCAGGATTTAATGCAGGTAAGCGATACGATAGAGCGACATCAAATTAGGTTTTGATAGTTCCTCAGGCTTGGCGCGCAATACTATCCTCGCAATGCCTGCCAGCTTTATGCATCTTTATTCAGACAGGTGCAAGAGGGTACTCAAGCTATGCCAGTGTGGCTGCTATAAGTGTCTCTGGTTGCTAAAATGTGCATGCAAATCCATGCGGCCCAAGCATGCTCACCTATCTATATTCGCCACCGTTCAGAATATCTTTAGTGTTGTATCAAAATTATGACGCATGTGCCTACATAGAACGATATTTTTTTAATCCTGACCTTTCTTTTGAACATCCGTTCAAGCCGTGTCTGAAGTATCGCGCTGTAATTGCCGGGCTTTAAATTTCAACTCGTAGCGCGCGCTCGTACCCCCGCCACGCCTGCCCGCTTAATCGAGTGGTTTTCATGCGGCTGCATGACTGACTTCAGGCCGCGCCGCTGCTGGGCTGACCGGGTAAATTCAGGGTGCAATTATTCATGCGTTTTCATGCAGCATAGACATGCACTTATGCGGAGGCACGCCAGCCAGGTGCGTAATCGCAGGTTACTTTATTACCGGTTTGCATTTTACTTTACCTTCGCCTACTAAAAATCGTCACTGATGCTGAGGGGGGTAGACATGGCATCGCGTGACCGGCAGCTGTGTGCCAGAAGCGGACATTCAACGCCGCAAATCACAAGCAGACAGAAGTTGTACAGTGAGGCACGAGCGGTGCAGCTTTTGGCTGTCCGTATGTATTTTATGCTCGACCTAGCAGCTCATGTTCCTCGTCGCCCGATACTTTCATACGCCACGCCTTCTAAAGTATTCATTTAGCCGATGGTAACGACCATCTTGCCCAAGCTGTGTAGCAGCTTGCACGATTTGACCCAAGCACTGCCCCAATTCCTGGGGCACCCACTGTTGGTCCGAAATTATGGCATTGAGCAGGCCAAGTGCGTCCGCTGGATACCGGTTGCATAAACCTGATTCGTGTAACAGGCGAACGACGTAATTCGGGTGTGCGAGCGGTTGTAGCCAGTCCTGCACCGCAATTAAAGCCGCCGGAAACTCACCTCGGGCTGCAATAACCATACGAGTTAAAGACTCGGAGATGCGCGGGGTGGCCAGGTCGCGAGATTTTGGCCAGATCTGTTGCCAGAATGGCTGGGCACGGTTTTTCCAATAGTCCTCACTCTGATCGGCCGCACCTTCAAGCGCCTGGGAAAGCGCTTGCGCGCATACCTCCAGACCTTCTCGTGGAAGCGCGCCAATTGCCGATCGTAGTTCCTCCACGGTGTAGCCATCAATCATGCTCAATGCTGCGTAAGTTAGGAAGGTCGCGAATTGCTGGCGGTGTTCGCTAAGATCAGCATAGTGGTTTGCGCTCTCCAGAAATTGCGACTTAAAGGCTGTAAGCAACGGCTGGTATAGGCGCGGAGACCAGAGAAAACCTTCCCACACGGCTTTTGCTTCGACAGGATTGTTCCAGCTAAACAAGGGCAACAGATGCTGTTCGGTCCAAGGAGGGTCCACGCGGAAAAATGTGATAAGCCGCGAACCTAAAAGTACCCGGCCATGACGAAATCGATCTATCTGCGCATCACACAGTGTGGTGAATATGGGCTTCAATTCAGCAGGAAGCAGATCATTATCATTGAGGTTCTGCTTGAACCATAGGGTAATCAAGGCTTGCGTGACATGCCCGATTGGATGGTTAATCGCCGAAGTGACAGAGTTATCGGTCTCGATTACGTTAGACCCTGAAACGGCTTCAAGCGCCAGGATGCGGCGGCAAAGGTTCATCAGGATGTCCGAATGGCAGCTGATGGACTTGGAGGCCACCTTCATCCACCAAGTTACAGCGTGGTCAATCTCCTGAAGGACTGTATCTGGCATCATCTGCACTAGCGGTGCGGCGTACCGCCAAGAACGCAACACCATATCTTCTTCGGCCCAAGTCTGCAGAGCTTCACGCCACCGGCCCGCGGGCCATGTACCATCTTGTGATAGCTCACGTAACGCGGACAGACTGTGAAAAAAGCGCGTGCGACAAACGTCACACCACGTGTCTTCATAGAAAGGCTGCTGTTTTGGCATCGGCTTTGCGAGCCATTGCACCAATTCCTGCCGTGTGCGGGGCGCAATGTCGACATCTCGGCTGTTTTCGAAGTCTGGATCACCGGTACCGCTCATCCAGTGAGAGAACTCGTCACGTTCGTTGGTTGCCAATAGCCATTGTGGATAGGCAGTGGATATTTCCGCCAAGCGTGCCGCCGCAGACGCGCCCAAAACGAGGCCCGATTCGCTGAGCTTTGCTAGATGCAGCCATACGGAACGTGCCACTAACTCTTGCCAATGTTCCGCTTCCAAGTTATCCCTGTACATCTCGCGCGGAGGTCCCACCAAGATGGATGCTTCCAGATAGTCTTGTGCAGTTCCTGTCAAATGCTGGCCCTGCAAAACAAACAGCCTGAATACCTCACGTCTAGTATGTGTAGACCACAGCCACCACGCGCCTTCTGCCAGTAACCATTTTACCCACTGTTCGGGCCGTATGCAGTCGTCTTGGCTCGCAGCAAACAGGGCCAGACGTTTAAACGTAGGATATGGGAGCTCAAACCAATTCAGAGCAATGCGCATAGCAAGAGCGCTGTCATTAGAGAGAACTCTCAGCCATGCATCGCGCAGCAATTCAATCAAGGTCACCCAATCATGAAAACCCCGGTTCTGCCAGTGCTGAGTGATTGACGGCAAATCCCAATGAGAATGATCGCTATGGTCGTCGGCCTCTCCCAATTCCCGCAACAGGTCAAGTGCATCACGCAATAGCAGCTGGAAATCTTCCAACAGGTACGGCAAAGCTGATATCCAGTGCTCGTCGGCAAGATCGCTTAGGGTTGAATGCACGTGGTCGGCGGCCAGCACCAACTCCCAGTCCACCAATTGATTGATTCGCGAGAGCTCTTTGGTGGTGCTAGAATCGTCGTCGCTCCAGCGAAACGGCTTCTTCAGCATCACCTTTGGAGCAAGTAACTCGCGTAACTCTAGACGTAATGTGGTGGTCAAGCCCTCGCGCTGCAGGCGGTTTTGCCAGCGATATAGATCGGGACCATGCGATGGCGATTTCACTCGGCCACTAAGCATAAGCCGCCACAACGTGGACATCAGGGGGCCGGGAATAGCCTTAGGGGCATGCAGGAGAATTTCATCACGCTCTGAGGTCTTGTGATCCCGCTCTAGCGCTGCGAAGCGATCCATTTTATGCTCGATCAACCACGACCAACGATCGTGTAGCCGTCCGCCGCGTTCTGCAATCCAAATGATTAGTCTCGGATCGTCCAAATAACGAGCCAGCCAGCAGGCTATATGGAACATCACATCATCCCATTGGCTATCGCTAACACCTCCAGATGCCAGCAGGATCTGCGGCGCGCGGTCATAGGGCGCAGGCCGACGAATCAGGCTGAATCGAAGTTTGGTGTCTTTCTCTACATGCGGAGGCACATGGAAGCGAGGCAGGTCACTATACTGGAAGCGTTCGTCTGAGAATGCTTCCAGTAGCCAGTCCAGCGGCGGAGCAGGATTGAGATCCGCAAAACGTTTTGCCGGTAAACCCGATTTATCTGACAAGGCCCATAGCATCCGGCCTACGAAATCGTCCTGCCGTGTGCTGTCCTGCGGACGGGCCAGAGCATGTTTGACGACAATAGCTTCTTTGCCCTGCACACCGTCGCGATAAGTATCTGCCCAAGCGTGCAATGTTTGATGCAGTGCTGAATGGTCGTAGGTGCCCGCCGGCACGGTGTAAAGGATGGGTGTGACGCCCTTGGCCTCCCACTCAATGGTTTTCCGGTGCTCATGTCCCGGCTCGCAATCACCCAGTGACCATGCTTGCGGCGTTACTTCACCAAGCATTCGATCGGCGGCCAAGGCATCCATCATGTAACGCAGTACCGGGTCGTTGATGCTGTAACCCACGAAGCAGACCATGTAGTTGCGGAACAACTCGCTCACGAAGCGGGCTGCCCAGCGCTCCGTGAGGTAGGCCAAGCCAAAGTCACCGCTAGTAACCACCATACGATTCAGAGCGGTATCGTCCGCCTTTTCCGGCAGCAGGCCATGCAGGTGGACCAGTCCGTCCCAGCGGCTGTTTTTCGGAATCGGCAGCATCGGTGCTGAATAGGTTTGAAATGCTTGGCTCGTGCGTTTAGCTGCCACATGAAAGAGGCGATCAAAGTTGGTAGTGACTAGCCGAACAGCTCCCTCGCGGCTTCGCGCTAGGCGTAACAGTGCCGCCTGAGTATCTGTAGCACCTTTGCGACGAAGCTTTGGCTTCAGGGCTTTTGCCAGTGCGCGGCGAACGGCCATACGCTGACCCGGTAGGCGCCTTTCAAGCAGGTCCAACGTGGCATCGAACTGCCCACGAGCAAAGGCCTCACGCTCAATGTCGGAAAGTGTTGTACCGGTCAGCCGGTAGATCTGTTCCACCAAACCCTTAAAACCTGGCAAATCGGCAGGATAGGAAATTCCTGCTCCGCAGAAAAAGACCACGCGGCCTTCCTCGTGCGCCTGTAAAAGTGCATCTGGAATGTCAGGGCCATGAGTAATGAATTGCATTCCTTTTCTTCCTATCCAATGTGCATGTTCATTCGAGAAAATGAGGGTGCAATGTGTCAAGCCGCTTACTAAACCGACCGTACAAGGACGGTTTCCCTGTAAGCAAATCTACCTTGTAAGGTCACGAAGTCCAACGTCAGTAATTAGCTTATAACGGACCTTAGCCTCACGTTAGTCCGCTTTGTGCTGTGAGTTCAATGGGTCGATGCAACGCTATCCTTAATCAAGGGGGACGTTGCCATGAAACGAAGAACGCGTATTAACTACACGCCGGAACAGAAAGCGATTATCTGGGACAGATATAAGCAAGGTGATTCCTTGCATGATATCGCCAGAATGTTCGACAGATATCATTCATCTATTATGCCCACTATCCACCAGACTGGTGGATACCGCCCCCCTGTCCGAAAGCGTCATCCGTTAGCGCTTTCACTTTATGAAAGAGAGGAAATATCCAGAGCGCTGGTAGCAAAAATCAGCATCAGGGCGATCGCAAACAAACTCTCGAGAGCCCCCTCAACGATTAGCCGGGAGATCAAGAGGCACGGTGGTGCAAAACAATACCGTGCATCAAAAGCGGATACTGCTGCGTGGGAAAATGCTCTGAGACCAAAACCTTGCAAGCTAATTGAAAGACCAACACTGTGTAAAATCATCGCAGAGAAGATGCATCAGGACTGGTCGCCGGAACAAATCACCGGTTGGCTGAAACGCTGTTATCCGGATAATCAGGAAATGCATGTGTCACACGAAACGATATATAAAACGCTTTTTATACAAACCCGAGGTGCATTAAAAAAAGAACTGCAGCAATGCCTCAGAAGCGGAAGAGTCGTGCGTAGATCCAGAACATCATCGCTTAAAGGGAAAGGATTAGGGTCAATCCCGAATACGATCTCTATCAGCGAAAGGCCACCTGAAGCCGCCGACAGAGCCATACCAGGTCACTGGGAAGGTGACCTGATCCAGGGCTCTAAAAACTCCTATATCGTCACCCTCGTAGAACGTCATTCCCGTTTTGTTATGCTGGCCAGGATCAGGGACAACAAGACCATAACGGTTATATCTGCACTCATCAAACAAGCCCGGGAATTACCTGCTGAGCTTTATAAAACATTAACATGGGACCGGGGTGCTGAAATGACTAACCACACCCGGTTTACTGTAGCCACAGATATCCAGGTTTACTTCTGCGATCCCCAATCCCCCTGGCAACGCGGCTCCAATGAAAATACAAACAGATTGCTTAGGCAGTATTTTCCAAAAGGAACTGACCTATCGGTTCACAGCCAAGAAAGACTAAACAGCGTTGCCAGACAGCTCAACGAAAGACCGAGAAAAACGTTAGACTATGAATCACCCGCAGAGCGTTTTAACCAATGTGTTGCATCCATCAGTTGAACTCACAGCTCATAGCGGACCTGCGGCGCGCGTCCGCTTCGTGCCATGAACAGCCAGCCCTCCGTTATCGTCCGGCTCTGAGTATGGTGTTGGGCACCAAGCCGCGAAACTCAATTGAGTGCTGAATTTTACTGCTACTCACCGACAAAATTTGACAGTGCAAGAGAAAGATAACCCGGTTGTTCCCATGACATGCAATGCCCACAATCATCAAGGATTACCGTTGAAATCCCTGACTTGACTAAATAATCGACATCGTCGTCTGGTAACGACCATTCACCGAAGATCAGCTGTTTACGCACTGGCAATTTAATAAATCGCTCAAGCCAGTCACCGCCTGCTATCAGACTTGAAGCACCTCGCCAGACCGCCCAAGGGGCATCAACTGCGAGGCTTCCCGCCCAGGGGCCTGATTCGTTTTCAATCATTTGTTTCCAGTGTTTGTTTATGAACTCTTCTTCACTGTGACTGCATATCTGCCGACTGAAAAAACCGCCCCCGGGCCTAAAATTAGGTTCAGATACCACAAGTCCCTCCATGCGATTTGTGATTAAGCCTGCCGCTTCAATACTGATACTCCCCCCCATACTGTGCCCGTAAATAAAACATTTATTCAACCCTAAATACCGTACTAACTCTGCCACCACACTGGCCTGGTCAGTGATTGAATAGCTGTAATCACGAGGTTTTTCACTATAGCCACACCCTGGCAAATCTATAAGAATCGCACGTCTTTTATTTAAACGAGGGTCTGTGGCGATAAGTGGATATTCGTACGAAGAAGCACACCCTAGTCCGTGCACAAATATCAGGGGTGTTCCGCTGCCGGGCAGATCCTGCCAGCGGACGAGACAATTTGCAGTGGATGAAAAGAAAGATTCCATAGAATTATCAATACTGGCTGAGTTTAAAGACGTCAGTATCTTTGCATTGAAGCCCGCAGACAAGGCTCAGATGTATAGGTTTCTGTTATTTACTGACCATCGATGGTCGTGTTTAGACCTGATCCTTTTTAATGAATACACGACTAAGCAAGCAAATTCTCTACGAGTAATGACAGCTACGGATGTCCGCTTTTCGCTCATATGGGACAACCATAATCACATCTCCTAACCCTATGGAGATTGAGCATGACAACATCCCCTTGGAACAAGGGCCGTATTATTGGCCAGAAACGGCCTCTTCAGATCTCTCATATCTGGGGAATCCGTATCAGACTTGAGCTGGAAGGAAAAGTACGCGATTTAGCTCTGTTTAACATGGCTCTGGACAGTAAACTTCGGGGCTGTGATCTGGTTAAGCTAAAAGTTTCTGATGTGGCCTATGGGCACTCTGTTTCGGGCAGAGCGACAGTGCTGCAGCAAAAAACGTGAAGCCCCGTTCAGTTTGAACTGACTAAGGGAACCAGAGAGGCTGTGGCAGCGTGGATCAAAATGGCTCATCTACGTAGTAGCGACTATCTGTTCCAGTCCCGCGTCGGTTCTTCAAGACATATCTCAACCAGGCAATATAACCGTATTTTTCATGGATGGATTGATAAGCTGGGTCTCGACGAGACTCTGTACAGTACGCATTCTATGCGAAGAACTAAACCTTATCTAATCTACAAGAAAACAAAAAATCTGAGGGTAATCCAGCTACTGTTGGGCCATAAAAAACTCGAAAGCACAGTTCGTTACCTTGGCATTGAAGTCGATGATGCCCTGGAGATATCTGAATCGATTGAAGTCTAACATGTCAGGGCTGCAACAGCGGCCCTGTGCCAAAAGCGAACGTTAGTATTTGCACTGATCAATGCGGGTAATAGCCTTAATTTGTGTTAAAAAGTTGTTTCAAATTTCAAGGGCGCTGTTTCTAAACTTGATGGAGCAAAAATGAGAACGCAAAAACGATGCATGGGATATGTGGCCATCGTGGTCGATGACTATGACCGAGCAATTGAGTACTACACCGACAAGCTGGGATTTACGCTGGTAGAAGACACGCCGCAACCGGGTAAGCGCTGGGTCGTTGTGACGCCAAATCCCGAAAGCGACTGTAATCTTCTCCTGGCCCGTGCTTCAAATGAACAGCAGGAAAGCTTTATCGGTAACCAGTGCGGCGGGCGTGTATTCATGTTCTTACAGACAGACAACTTCTGGCGCGACTATAACGCTATGAAGGCTAAGGGCGTTCACTTCTGTCAGGAGCCACGTGAGGAAGAGTACGGGATGGTCGTTGTGTTTGAGGACGTCTACGGCAATCGCTGGGATCTCTACCAGAATAAGCAAAATTAAAGCTTTAGGGATCAGGTTACCACGCATAACTGGTTTCAATGCCCGGTCCGCTGTTCGTTTAAAATTGCCTCTAATTTCCAACCGCGCTGAGGGGCGCGGCGGTTCTGTGAAGAACTCAGGCGTTAAGTTTTCAGCGCCACTCCAAGTCATAAAGAGAGAAATAACACCATGACCGAGACGATTCGAATCGCAGCGATTAGTGATGCAGAGGCTGTTACGGCACTTACCAGAATGGCTTACGCCAAGTGGGTGCCTGTGATTGGTCGAGAACCTCTTCCGATGACGTCAGATCATGCTGCATTCATCAAAGAACACAGAGTTGACCTTTTGTTCTGTGGCAAAGATCTGGCCGCGCTCGTTGAAACAATTCAGCGCAAGGAAGATATCCTCATTGAAAACGTAGCAGTTAGCCCGCGTTTTCAGAAACGTGGTTATGGAAGAAAAATGGTGGCTCATGCAGAGCATTTGGCAATTCAGGCCGGTTTAGATGTCGTCCGGCTTTATACGAACTCGCTATTTGAAGTGAATCTTCACCTTTACGCATCATTAGGCTATGAATTTGAGCGCAGTGAAGAACGCAACGGCGGAGTCGCTATCCACATGCTCAAGCGCTTGGCCTAGACGATATCGGATGTGGTCAGGCAGGATGTCTGCTGGGAAAACGGCATCACCAGACCATGATGCGCAACAGGGATTGGCGCGCTCCCTGTTCGATAACACATCGCAACGTTAGTAATACATCCTTCGCGGTAACAACTATTGCGAACATCCGCACCTCGCTCAAAGCTGCCAGTTAGTTAGTTTGAATTCTGAAGATGTTTAAAACGCCGTTCTGCATGTTTGGACAGAATTACCTGTGTGTCCAGGGCAGCAAAAGTGCGGGAGTCACCAGGGCTGAATGCAGGGAGCACGCAACTGGACAGAATATGCAGTCTGTCCAGCGTGTCTGGAAGGGAACAAGGTGCCGGTTTAAAGGATAATACCGGGATTACTGATTGCCTGGCGTTAAGTCTCCTGATCGCGGTTAATGACTTTCCCTCTGGAAATGCCAACTAACAGCGATGACCAATCACCATTAAAATGCTTTAATCCATGAATCACCCAGATCTGCTCAAGTACATAGATGGCCTGACTAAAATCTTTCAGTTTTTCCAGTGTGGAAGATGCCATAAAATCTTTCTCGTCGTCATATACGCGTACATACCTGTCGTGAAATATTTCAAGACCAGTCAGATTGCGTTCTTCTTTAACATCGATATTTTTTGAATGAGTGACAGCATTCCTGAAAGCGACCATTTCAAGTATTGTTTCCTTGCACTTTTGTATCGGCTCAATATTCGGTACTTCTAATCTGTTAGACAGCCATTCAAATTTACCGGACAACGTGGCATTGGTGTAACTCTTGTACTCACTTCTTTTTGTAAATACGGCTTTACCGTAAGTCAGCAATTTTGATTCAAGCGTAAAGCAATAAAAAGCCATCGCAGGGACGATTTTTTTAAAGCAATGGCCTGCCTTTGCTTGTTTAGCTTCTTCATGCAGATTGATTGCTATGGATTCCAGAAAACGGTCGTTAACAATAACGCCTTCAATAATATTCATATTCGGCATTTCCATTTGTATGGGAGTAGAGGGGGAGCAGCCGATATCGAATCTCAAAATTAGGCACTGGCTCACCTTTATAAAATCAATGAATCAGACCATTCTACTAGGCCTGTTGTTTCAGCGCGACCAATTGAAATGGACAGAATTACCTGAACGTCCATGTGCGGCAGCAATGGCGAAAAAAGGGAATTCTGCCACCAGTTCAGTGACCGCACCGGCGCATCGATGCCGGATTTTCCAGCGGCTGTTCAGCTGGACGCGCAGCTGTAATGAAACAGCGGCCTGCATGGCGAAATGTACTGAATGGTAGCGGCCAAATGGTGAAATAAAAATGACCAGGCGACACGGTATTACGGCACTTTTACAGTACTGATTGCGGAAAGATGCCAGCCGATCTTCGGGTTTTCAGGCGCATTGATGCCGGGTTGTGCCAGCAGTTATTCTGACGGTCGCGCAGCTGCAGATGTCAGAACTGGACAGAATAAGCGGTGTATACAAGTTGAGGAGTATTTATACTGGTGCCTGTAAAGTACAGCAAAACAGGAATAACAGATGGCTTCTGAATGGGTAGAGGTGGCAGATAATGCCGTTAAGATTGGCCTTGGTTCGGCTTTGACAATATTGGGTGGCTATCTGACACTGAAGTTAACTCAGCGTCACGAGCTAAAAAAGGAATCTGTCGCGCTGGAACTGAAAGAAACAGCCAAGAAAACGGAGCGGTATGTTGAATTTCTTTCTTTGTCACAGTCACTTATGCAGACATATCTCTATACGCAATGCAGCGCTGACGGTGACGACTATGTGCGTTATTTGCGCATTCACAATGAGATCTCGGTTACCTCAAACAATGAAATCAGACTCGCTGCCTTTGAAACTCAGCTGGCTGTGTCTCAATTCATAACGTTTAATAAAGGCGGGGATATTGAGCTTATTGATGCCTTTCGTGATGAAGGCAGAAATCAGGTTTCCGCTTTTCAGGCACTCGCCAATGCCGAATTGTCGCAAGATCGACAGGAAAGGTTACGTTAAGGGTGGTGTTTGTGGCTTCGTAGTCTGGCTGAACAGCCTGCAGTAAACAGTGGACCGTTCATCATTCAGCTATATCGGCCGAACCCTTTAATATCGCAGTCATGTACTCTGCAAACTCCAACTTACCCATCTCCGTCCTTCTCAAATTCTTGCCGGGCTGCTTTCAGGGCTTCCGTTGCCTTCCCACGCAACTCATCGGCAGTAACTTTCTTGGTTTTTACTGACTAAATCATACGCTTACAGAACGTTTCTGCGTTGGCCATGATTTCGTTAGAGTTTTGAAGGTTTTCGCGAGTGGCATGAGTGGGTGACAGACTGCTGCTGAAGTATGCATTTGTAGCCAGCGTGTAGCAGGGTGATTTGGCGTGAGCTACGGATGTGCTGCATGACATTAGTAACAGGAGAGCTAACCTTGCTGATGTTTTCATGGTAACCACCGGTGGATTATTTCCCGTATTATCGGCTACGTGGAAGCGACCATTAGCGTCTTATTTCCGAATTTTGACATAATCAGGGCTATACCAATCAAGATCAGCAGGGCAGATTGTTTAGCATTACAGCACACGGGCAACCGGAATATCTTCCCAACGTGTTGTCCATGCTGGGGAAAGCAGCTCCCGTTTCATTTTCCACTCGTTGTTCACTCCCTGACGCGCAAACCACAGGTTTCCCAGCCCGGACTGGTTAATACCGTCCAGCACCTTCATCAGCTGCGCACTGTTTTTTCTCGGCTGATCTTCATCGAACAGGTTCAGCTGGCTGACGCCATGCGGCGTGAAGTCATCAAGCATGATGCCTGCAGTCATATAACGGCGACCTTCCAGCCAGATGCGGTCCAGCGATCGCATGGCCACCTCTATGACGTCACGCGTATCCTGCGTCGGGCGCGGGAGCTTCTCGCCGGCGCTGTTGCCGTAGAACACCTCATCCTTCGCGTGCGGCGAGGTGCGGATAAACACGCCAACGTGCCGGCAGAACTGACGCTCTTTCCTGAGCTTCTCCGCTGCGCGCGCGGCGTACTGGCAGAGCGCCTCCTGCATGGCCACCTTGGTGGTGATGCGCTCGCCAAAAGAGCGACTGGAGACGATCTGCTGTTTCGCCGGCGGCATTTCCTCGAGGGGAATGCAGGATTCGCCGTTAAGTTCGCGCACGGTTCGCTCAAGCACAACGCCGAAATTCTTGCGGATCAGGGCAGGGTGCGCTCGCGCCAGCTGCAGGGCGTTTTCAATACCCATCAGGTTAAGGCGCTTACCGATGCGGCGCCCCACGCCCCAGATTTCCTCTACAGGCTGATTCAGGAGAAGGGTTTCGGTTCGTTTAGGATTGCCGGGCGTTAGTGCCAGCACGCCGCGGAACTGCTTCCATTCCTTGCTTGCCCATTGGGCTGATTTTGCCAGGGTTTTTGACGGGCCCATGCCTACGCCGACGATCAGGCCAGTCGTGGACAGCACGTGTGCGCGCAGCCGTCGGCCAAAATGCTCAAAGTCTTCGCAGCCATCGATGCCGGTTAAATCGAGGAACATTTCATCAATGGAGTACTGTTCTACCCGGGGCGTCATTTCTTCCAGTGCCGTCATAAGGCGCTGCGACATCGAGTGGTACAACGCATAATTGCTTGAAAATACGTGAACTTTTTCAGGGTATTCCTGTGCTTTAAGCTGAAACCAGGGCATACCCATTTTTATATTCAGAGCGATGGCTTCAACGGATCTCGCGATAACACAGCCATCGTTATTGCTTAACACCACCACGGGTTTGCCGCGCAGGTCAGGGCGGAACAAGGTCTCGCATCGGGCATAAAACTTGTTCGCGTCGGCTAATCCAAACATCGGCATGGTTACCTCCGGCGCGCGCGCGTACTGTTAAAAAACCATGTGACCACGCCAAGCAGCTGCAGCTCTTCGGGATAGATAACGGGGTAGGCCGGGTTCATGGGCAGCAGCGCAAGGCACGGCTGCAGCTGCAGGCGCTTAACCGTGAATTCGCCATCTACTTCCGCGATGACGATGTCGTGATGCGCGGCTTCTTCTGCCCGATCAACCACCATGACGTCGCCATCAAACAGGCCGAGATCCTGCATGCTGTTGCCGCTGGCGCGCACGAAAAAAGTCGACGCGCGCCGGCGAATGCAGAGCTCGTTGAGGTCGAGCTCTTTTTCGACGTAATCCTGTGCAGGGGAGGGGAAGCCGGCCGCGCAGGGCTCCGCGTAGAGTGGCACGCGGACTCTGGGCGTAAAGATGGGTGGCCAGAGCAGAGTGAGTTCCGCAGAACAGACTGCCTGTTTCATAGAGCTGCCCTCTGCAGATGATCCGGCGATAAGGCAATTGCTGTCTGTACGTCACGCATAAAAATCCTCCTTAAATTGATACTGTTTTTATATACAGTATTATTGAGGCGAATTTGTCTGGCAAGTCCCCTTAGCTGAATGAGTGACGTTAAGCCGCTCATCTGCCTGAATGGCGACCAGTTTTATTTTCCTGAGACTTAGGACGTTAGTTTCTGAAGCATCAAGTCTTTACTGAGCTGAACGAAGTTAAGTGAATTCAACTATTACGGCGCCAGCTGGGTAACAGTGGTTTTGAGCGAAATCTGGCGGCTTCATAACGCATAGAGGCATCAGAAAGCAGTCTGTGGACTGCATAGATTACAGGTAAAAAAACGTCTGCTCTTTGCCAGAAGCGGACGCTAACGACATTACTTGTGGTTAAGGCACTTTTACGTATGAAGGACAAGACTGTTACATTTCATATGTTGAAAACCGACTCTCAGGTAAACCGGAAAATACTGCTTAGTTAGCCTTTAACAACGCGCCATCATGTTTTGATTGTTCAGGAAGGCCCACGCTTGCGCTGGTGCAGTAAAGCGTTGTGAAGGTATCACCCGCAATGACCGGACATGTGCTCTGCACGGAGGGAGAAGGCAGGATACAGTCCGTTGTTCCGTCCGGGCGATAACGCACCAGACGATTTCCACCCCATTCTGCATTCCACAGATACCCTTCTGCATCCACACAGGAGCCGTCAGGAGCGCCTTCACCTTCGACTTCTATGAATATGCGCTGGTTTTGCAGCGAGGGATAATCGCAGCACATAATCTGCCCCTGCATTGAGTCGCAGTAGTACATTGTCCCGCCATCCGGGCTGAAGCAGATGCTGTTCGGGATGGCGACCTCAGGCAGAGAAAGCGTCTCAACAGCGAGTGTCGCTGCATTGAGCCTGTGAAACTTACCAATAACTTTCGCCGGAAATCCGTCATCCATCGTTCCAAAGACGAAGTTGCCGTCTCTGTCACAACGTCCATCCCCTGTACGGGTCCCCGGCTCACCTGGTGAATCTGCTACCGGGGTAAACTTGCCGGTATCAAGGTCACAGAAGGCCAGTCGGGAAGCAAGCGCCATTAGCAGGACGTTGGCTTTTTCAGTCAGTGCAAACGAGCCGAGACGTTCAGGCAGTGACCATCGCATCACGATGCCGGTATCTTCTTCCAGAGCGAGCAGCTCACTGTTTTCAATGTCAGTCCAGTAAAGCCTGCGTGTTCTGTCACACCAGAGCGGGCACTCTCCCAGCACATTATTGACATCAGCAGCTATTGCAAACATGTTTTTTCTCCCGGTATTAACGCATTGCGCCTGTATAAAAGCTGCGTGCGTCTGCACATATGCATACGCACGCAATGAGCTATTCGCTCGGTTAATGCAGAAAACGCTCAGAGAGCCGGTCGCCGAAAAGCATGACGGCGAGCCCAGCCAGCATGACAAGCATTCCAGCGAGCTTAAGTAAAGAAACCGGGCGCTTAATCGCGCCCAGCAGACCAAAATGGTCGATCATCTGAGATGAGAGCAACTGCCCGACAATCGCCAGTCCGAGCAGAGCTGAAAAACCAATTTTCGGTGCAAGTACCACGTAGCTAAACAGCGCGCAGGCACCTATCAGTCCGCCAGCCAGACTCCAGACAGGCTGAGAAGGAATGGCAGCAAGGGAGGTGAATAACCCTCCGCGCAGCAGCGAGTAAATCCCAAGGCTGAACGCCCCGGCCGTAAAGGAAAACAACGCGGCGGTGACAGAGTCGCCTCCGAGTCCTTTTGCAAGCTGACTGTTCAGGGTCGTCTGCAGGGTAATCCCCAGACCTGCTGCAAAAGCTATCACGTAATAAATCGCGCTCATGCTGTTCGTCTCTGTCAGTTAGCCTGAACCAGCGGCAGGAATTTTTCCGCAAAGATGTCTGGCTCATACCCTGCCGCCGCAAAGAGGTGCTCGCGTGATTCATCAATGGCGGCGCGGAGGCGCTCACTGTCCACTCCCAGCACTTTGCCGTTCTGCTTGACGATGCGCCCGCCGATCATCACGGTGTCGATATTACTGCGCTCGGTTGCATGCACCACCGTGCCAAACGCATTTCCGTTGGGATAGAGGTTGAGATCAGCCGCGTTAATCAGCACCAGATCAGCCTGTTTACCTGGCGTCAGGCTGCCCACTTTGTTCTGCATTCCTGCACAGAAAGCACCATCGACGGTGGCCGATTTAAGCAGCTGCGCAGCCGGAAGCGTCGTCAGCGAATGCGCTGAATCACAGCAGTGCTGCTTATGCATACCCATTACACGCTGCAGGTAAAACGCCACGCGCATTTCCATAAACATGTCGGTGCTGTAAGAGGTTTCATTGTCCACGCTCAGGCCAGGGTTGATGCCATGACGCTGCGCGGCTTCAATGGCGAACATTCCGCTTTCGATGCCATAATGCGAATCCGATCGCGGACAGACGTTCACCCGGACACCGGCTTCGCGCAGGATTTCCCAGCCTTCATCAGGCAGTGCCGTGCAGTGGTTGAAGATATTGTCCGGGCCAAGCAGCCCCTGCTGATGCAGTGATTTAAGCTCAGAGGCCATTTCTGCGCCAAAGAACTCGGTGACAATCGGCAGTCCCAGTCTGCGGGCCTCAGCCCACAATTCGGGTTCCAGCTGGGCCATGACGCCCAGCGTCACAAGACTATCAGGGTTGTCCCTGAAATATTTTTCCTGCAGGCGCTGCCAGTTGCCAGGCCAGTGCGCCTTATCCCATTCGCCGGCCACCGGTGCGCCCGAAGCATGGATAGCGCGAATACCGGCATCAAGCAGGGCCTCAACGGCGGCATCGGCGTGCGCTGCGGTCCGGCTGTTATGCGAGTTATCAATCATTGTGGTGATGCCCGCGTCAATCGCGCCCAGCGCCGTCAGCAGGTTACCCACATAGATATCTTCCGGACGGTAATACTTAGCGAACGAAAAGTGCGTGGCGTTGCTGTAGTCGTCCAGACAGGTGGCGTTGGGGTTGATACGGCGCAGCTGACCTTCCCAGGCGTGACGGTGAGAGTCGACCATTCCCGGCATGGCGATCATATTGGTGGCATCAATGACGTGAGCACCTGGTGCGTCAAGGTTCTCTCCCACGGCGGTAATCGTTGACCCTGTGACAAGAATATCGCCACGCTCAAGGTTTCCCACATTCTCGTCCATGCTCAGTATGGTGGCCCCGCGAATCAGCGTTACCGGCGGGTTTTCGTACTGATTATTAACAATATCTCTGTAGTAATCGGTCATTGTCATCGTCTCTTTATGTGTAAACAGGAAAACGATACGCCTTCCTATTAATGTGAAAAAGATGACTAACGCGTTTTCATAATTCAGAATTAACGAATAATGATGTTTATCACTTTCACAGGATATCCAGGAGAGCAGCCAGATGGATCGCATTCAGGCTATGCAGATTTTTTTAAGGGTGGCTGAGGCCGGAAGCTTTGTGCGGGCAGCGGAAACACTCTCCCTGCCTGCCTCGACAGTTACCAGCACCATCAAAAATCTGGAGAAATATCTGCAGGTGCGTCTGCTGAACCGGACCACGAGACGGGTCAGTCTGACTCCCGAAGGCCTGCAGTATCTGGCGCAGTGCAGAGAAATACTGGCCCTGATCGAACATACGGAAGCCAGTCTGGCCGATGCGAACAGACGGCCCCGGGGCCGTCTGCGCGTTGATATGCCCGGAGGAATAGCTCAGTTCGTCGTTATGCCTAATCTGAAAGCGTTCTGCAGCCGGTATCCTGATATCTACCTGATGATCGGCGTCAGCGATCGGCAGGTCGATCTGGTTCAGGAGGGGGTGGATTGCGTAATCAGAACCGGAGAGTTACTTAACTCAACGCTGGTTGCCCGTCCGCTCGGGCAGTTTCGCTGGATCACCTGTGCCTCTCCCGACTATCTAAGGGCATATGGTATTCCGCAGTCACCTGACGAGTTATCTCATCACCGGGCCATTCACTATTTTTCCGGCCAGAGCCGGCGCACGGATGAACTGCGTTTCGTTCAGGGAACGGAAACGCTGTCTGTCTCCGTCAGCGGGCAGGCCGCCGTCAACGAGACGGGACTCTATATAAAAATGTGCCTTGAGGGGTTCGGACTGGCGCAGCTTGCTGAGAACGTGGTCGCAGAACATCTGCAGAAAGGAACGCTGGTTGAAGTCCTGGCCGACTGGCAGCCGTCGTCTGTTCCTGTCACATTGCTTTATCCCCATCAGCGTTTTCTGTCACCCGCCGTTCGCGCATTTGCAGACTGGATAGATGAAATCGTTAACTGATACCTCCCGGCCGGTGCAGACGAAAGTCTGTGTCTGGCGGATGCGTGCATCCCGGAGCAGCGACTTACCGGGGAAAGGGCTGTACCCGATACTGAAGTGCGTTATCTGTATGACCTCTATCCGGACGGCAAAATTGACGTAGCCGCTGAACAGGCTGCTCTGGAAAACAGCGACCGTATTGTGCTGCAGTTCCCGATGCAGTGGTACAGCACGCCGCCATTGCTCAAGCAGTGGCTTGATGATGTGCTGACCTACGGCTGGTCACATGGTGGCGAAACACAGGCACTGCGTGGCAAGCAACTCATGCTGGCCGTTTCGCTCGGTGGTGCTGAGTCTGCGTATCAGCCTGATGGCGCAGCCGGTCATACGGTAAACGAATATCTGCTGTCCTTTGAAACAATCTCCGGGTATCTGGGTATGCATTATCTCAAGCCTTTTATTACCGGCGGAAGTGCGACGATCACCGACGGAGAAATTGCGGCACAGGCTGAACGCTATAAAGCGGTATTAGTCTGATAAGCACCATGCATTCTTTCGATTATTAAAACGCTCAGATGTGCTGGTTGTCGTGAGGATTTTAATTGCGGCAACCTGCACAACTATGGCTGCTGATAGCTGTTGTGAGGGCCCTCAGCAAACAAAAAACACCCGCCCCTACGCTTTGCCTTTCCAGAATAACGGGTGAAGTTATCTGCCCCCCATTGAAGACACAGAACGCTATTAGCAATGTCCGCTCCTCGCTCTAAGCTGCCTGTCAACCTAGTTGCATTTTGTTGGTGAAGGTCAAGTAAAATGCAAACGGGTAGTCAAGTGAATCTAAATACTCAGCAGGGAAAAGAGATCCAAAAAATCCGGCGCGATGGCCGGGGGAGATGTCGCTTGTGAACCTCAGACGGGGGCTTTCTGCCGGTTCGAAAGCCTGCTGGCCGAGCCATAGCGATTCAGGGTCTGCGGCAGACGCTGCTGAACCGCCTGCACTGGTTCAGGTTCTTCTGCAACCTTTTGCGGCTTCATAATTATTGTGTCCAGGCTCTCCATCGTTGTGAACGTACAGGAGCAGTCAATATTTCGGCACTGATACCAGGTCTTTTTAAGCGTGCCTGTCTGATACTCGCTGGTTCGGGTGTGTGCAGTCATGCCACACTCAGGACATTTCATTGCCATCAGTTCCTTCCCTTCTGCTGTGCTGCTTTTTGGGCTTCTTCCTGCTTGCGCACGTAGTGGTTGTGAGCATCCATTGGACTCGGTCGCAGGCGGGCATCTGCCTGAGCTTCAGGCTCAGGATAAACACCTGTTTCCTTCAGCACCTCATCATCACCCACTTCAGGACGTGCAGATTTTGCAGGCGCGATAATCGATGCATCAAGAAAGCGGCGAAACTCGCTTTCAGCATCGTTGACACCGCTGTACACGCCGGTGCTGTTATCTGGCATACCTGCCTCATCATTTCTGCAGGCGAGACGGACCAGGGCCAGCGCCTGAAACAGCTCCGGGCCATGATTATCCAGAAAGCGGCGGAACGTCTGGTGCGCGTGTTTTTTCAGTACAGCCTTGTGAGTCTGAATGTAGTCGTGTGCGGCGCGACCGGTTGCCCATGGCACAGTGGTAAACTCATCCTCACTCCGTGTCAGCAGTGCGTCGTACTCAATGACAGTGTCTTTAGCAAGCATGCCTTCGCTGCGCACCTTTTTCAGCGCTGCCATTAATTCCCCATTGGTTTCTTCAAACAGAGCGTGAAATTTTTCCGTCATCTCTTTGGCCTGCGCCTGCGTTTCTTCACGCCGCAGATGGATGGTGCGGATAATCTTTTTGGCTTTGTCCTGCGCCTCGCGGGCCGGCTGCCATTTCTTACGGTTGCTGCGCAGGTCGTTCAATTCAGACTCAACGTCTTGCCGTTGTTCCTTTGGACTGCCGTTCAGGCTTACGTCTGCCCCGGCGGTAACGGTTTTGATGATGTTTTCTTCTTCGGTTTTTCGTGAAGGAGTATTCAGTACATTCATAGTGGCTCCGTACGGGTTCATTTAGTTGAGTCAATTGTGCCGTCGGTGGCACAGTGCATCCATCTGCGGGCAGTGTGTGGTGGCTGGTACAACGCAGGGCGGCATTACCGCTGCGCCTGATAACCGGCCTGCCAGAAAAAGAGGCTTTATGTCGCTAAACGCCGCTGTACTTCTTTTTCCGGTGTAACACGGGTAACAGGTGTTACATAACTGAATTAAATAGGTTTTTCACGAGTTATGCGGTGTAACACGATGGGTAACGGGGTGTAACAGCAGGAGGCGGGCACTGTTACACCCGTTACATCTCACCTTTTTGTCAGGTGTAACAGCCTCAGCCCTTACCGGATGCCGCTGTTACACCAGTTACACCTGTTACCCTTTAAAAATAAGACTCACGCAAAGCCCTTAACGTCAGCCCGGCACCTCGCTGTTAAAAACGTAGAGCCTGCGCACGTTCATCTCTGGCGGGCGGATGCTGGTCTGTAGCTTGCCGTCGGCAGAGGCCAGCAGATAACCCCGGTCCGCGCAGAGGCGCGCCACCTTACGCGGGTCAAACCCCCTGCATATTTCCTTCCACCCGGACGGCATGACGTAGAACGTCGTCACCGCCTCGGTGCTCTGCGCGGTGTTGCCCTTATCCACCCTGCGCCAGCCCACCATGTTGCCGGGACGGTTGCGCTCGTCGTGCCAGTCGGCAAAGCGACTGTATTGATTTGCGGTAAAGAAGCTGCGGACCTGCTCCAGCGCGGCAATGTCTTCCTGGTTGGCGGTATGCCCGCGGTCTTTCAGCCAGGCATTCAGGCACACGCGGGTTGCGCGCAGCGCTTCACCTTCCTGCCAGCCGGTAATGCCGAGGCGGGTCGCCAGCTCTCCGGCCATTGCAACCAGGGCAAAACGGTTTACCGCGCGGCCCACCTGATTGCCCGCGTCCTGCGGGGTCAGGGCGGCGGTGTACTCCTTGAGCAGCGTTTTAGCCTGCGCCGTCAGCCCGTTCAGGTCTGCGGTCAGCGCCTTCAGCCACTCGCGGAACGGCGCGCCGTAGTAGCTGGCCGTGGCCCATTCCAGATGCTCGGCCAGCGCCTTGCCGCTCTCAAAGCCGTGCAGCTCCTCAAATACGCCAAACTTCCCGGAATCGCTGGGTATCTGGATCATCCTCACCTCCATCCCGGCAAAGGTCCGCTCACCGGCCTTGGCGGCGTGCTCGGTCAGCGACAGCTCCCCGGTGGAGAAGAACAGCAAGCGCCACTGCTTGCGGGTGCGCAGCTCGCCATCCGTACCGGCGCGGCCCTTACCCTGACCGTTTGCCAGCATGTAGGCGATGTTGCCCGCCTCGCGCCCGTCCACCTCGCGGATTTCGTCGAGCATCATGGCCGCGTCGTTGCGGCGGCTGGCGCAGCCCTCAAGCGCGTTGCCGGTGGCGCGCCACGTCTGCCAGTAGTCCGGCCCGCCGCACACGGAGGTGGCCGCCTTCATGGTGGTGGTCTTGCCGTCCGTCGATTCTCCCTTGAGGTGATAGCCGCCGCCGTCCATGCCGACCAGCCGCAGCAGCGGGGCGGCAAAGGCGAGGCTGACCGCGAACGCCACGCGTGAGTTACCGGTGCAGAAGCGGGAAACGTGCTCGCGCCACTCATCAACGGAGCCTGACACGCGGAAGTCCCGCCCCTGCACGGAGGTGGTCTGGAGAATGACGCCGTCTGCACCTTCTCCGCTCACCTCGTCCTGAAGGACGTAAACCTGACCGTGCCAGCCGGTGCGGCTTACGCAGGTCACGCGGCGCTCCGGCTTGCACAGCGAGATGTATTCCATCAGGCGGGCGCGGGCCTCGCCGGTGGTGCTGATGTAAGACAGGCCGTTGACCAGAAGCACGCGGCGCAGCTCCTCGCCACTGCCGCTCAGCATCTCCATCGGCATGGCCCACCGGCGGCGCTCTCCCCAGGTGTCCTCCCATTCCAGCAGGCGGCCAAAGTTGCCGCCGTCGGCGTCGCAGGTGATGGCCGTGACGCGCAGCGGGTTGCAGATTTTGACGTTCTGGATTTCCGTTTCGCCGTTGCGCTGCACCTGCTTTTCGTACCAGAGATACTCCTGCGTCAGCCGGAACCCGTGCGGCAGCTGCGTGCGTCCCTCACCGCACAGCACCTGACCGTTACGGAACGCTTCACGGGCGCGGGTCACGCCGTGCTCCCGGTGAAAGTCGTTCCAGTCGGCTTTAATTTCGCCCGGCGGCAGGCTCACCCAGCCACTGACGGCTTTTGCTGCCTTCTCCGCAAACGCTTTGCCGGGGTTCTCACCCGCATCCTGAAAGTCGTTGTCACCGGCGATGACAATTTTCACCTTCGGCCAGCGCGCCCGCAGCGCCTGCGCCACGTTCGGCAGGTTCCCCGCCGAGATGGCGGCCACGACGCACCCGGTGGTCAGCTGGCTCACCGTCAGTGCGGTGGCATAGCCTTCGGTGATGACCAGCTGCACCGGCGGCTCAGGCGGCAACGGGCTGAGCGCCACAAACGCACCCTTCATGGTGCTGCCGGGCAGCAGGCTCTTTTCACCCGTGGGGGCAATCAGCTGTGCGCCGGTCACCGCACCGTCTGATGTGGTCAGCGGCAGCAGCAGCGAACCCGGTGGAAAGGCCGTGCCGCCGATGCGCTGCGTGCCCCCGGTGAGGCAGCCCGGATAACCGGCAAAACCTTTGGCCGCGAGGTAGGCGCTTTCACCGCTGTGGCTGGCTTTCACCAGCGCGCCGACGGCGGCGGCCATATCGCGTTTAGGGGCTTTTTCTCTGGCTGGCCTAACCGGCATGTCCTGCACGTCACGCACGTCCAGCACCTGCGCCACCTCCTGCGCGGCCTGCCTTACGCCTTTGCCCGTCACCAGCTTCACCAGGTCAAGGCCGTCACCGTGGCCGCAGTGGCTGCAAATCCACGTGCCCCGACCCTCAAGGTCATCCAGGCGGAAACGGTCTTTACCTTCACACTTAGGGCAGGGGCCGTGTCTGCCGCCGTCGGGCACGCTCACGCCGAGCATCTGAAGAATGACCGGCCAGCGGCCGCGCGCGGCGGCAGTGATGTCTGATACTGACTGTACTCTCATAACCCCTCCTTAATGCCGGTAAAGCGACGCGCCGGTGTCGCAGAACTTTTCAAAAGCCGCCGGAAGCGTGCGGTACAGTTCGGTCATGACCTCGCAACCGCGCTTAGTCAGTACCGGCGGCGCGGTCAGCAGTGTCGGCTCCACCATGTCGGTAAGCAGCGCCAGCGCCGCAGCCGCGCCCCGCGCTTCGCCGTACTCGTTCACCATCGCGCTCTCAACGTGCAGCGCGATGGCCATCTCGATGCGCTCCACCGTCATGCGGTGCGGGCCACGCATTTCGCTGCCGGTGTCGGCCAGATGCTTAGCCCGCCATGCGGAGGCGATGGCGCGACGATAAAGCGCCGTGGTCAGCTCCGGCGGGAACACGGATACCTGTGGCTTCTTCATGCTCGGACCTCCTCAATCAGTGCGCAGCAGCGCGTGACGTCGTTCAGGTCAGCGCGCAGGTACTCCATCAGCGCGGCAACGCCGGGCACGCTGTGCGTGGTGAATGAACCCGAGCAGGGATGTTCGGAAAACAGGAGCTGGAGCAGGTCACAGGCTTCCTTTGCGCGGGTCAGCTTCTCAAATGCGTCTTCCGGCAGGCCGTAGACAAAGGCGGCAAAATTACCTTTTTCAGGCAAGGGGATGCCCTGAGCACCGTTGTGCCCGATTGGAACTGTCATGGTTTACTCCGTTAAAGCTGGCTGTGTGTCAGAGGTAGTTTGAGTAGTGGCTGGCGTCCGGTTCGGCGGGCTGCTGTACAACCCGCTCGCGCCAGCGCTCAAACTGCACGGACGGGTGCAGGGCAAGCGGACTGAAGCCGCCCTGTCCACCGGCAATTTCAGCAATGCGCCGTGGCGGTTCGCTGACTCGCGTGTAGCTTTCTTCAAACCACGCCAGCGGAGCGGAGGTCACCTGACCGTCGCTGTCATAGCGATAGAGCACTTCCTGACTGAATTCAGGCGTGGCCGTAAAGGCAGATACGGGCAGGGAGGTGAAGCGGATGACGGTGACCGTCCAGCCCTGACTGTGCTGCCAGAGTTCGCCGCGCTGCGGATATTTACGCATGAGCGCCTCCACGGCAGGGCAGGCGGCCCGCAAAGAGCAGGATGTAGTCAGCCGCCAGACGGCGGCGGGCGCTCTGCTCGTCACCGGCGGTAATGCGCAGCATGACGGGGCGGCAGGACAGCTGAGAACGGTTGATTGCCGCGAAGATCCAGGTAGACTTTGATGCAGCCATAGGGGTACTCCCAAGTTCATTTATGGTCAGGCTTTGCGAGGTATTGCGAGTACCTTGCAGAGCCGCTTGTTTTCAGGTGTCTTGTTGTATAAGGTACGTACCTTATGGTTCTTATTAAAGTAAAAGGTACGTACAATGTCAAGAAGTAAAGATCGCACTCCTAAAACCGGTGGCAAATCGCCCACCTTCCAAATCCGCATCAATCCAGAGCTAAGAGAGCAACTCGATCTTGAAGCAGCCAAAGACCAAACTACACTCGGCAACTGGTTCAAGGAGGTTGCAAGAGAAGAACTTAAGCGTCGTGGCATTGAACCCAAAGGATGATTTTTCGCGGTAACTCGACGCCGCATATTTATCAATGTGCGCGCTGCTGCCCTATCCACTCTTTTACCTCCTCAGCGCGCCAAGCAGTAATACGAGCGGAAATTTTTACTGGCTTCGGAAATGATCCAGATGCAACCCGTCGCCACAGCGTTGCTGATGAAAACGGCAGGCAATGCATCAACTGTTTTTGTCTTATAAATCCGGTTTCAGGGATGATTCCGTAAGGTGTGTGCTTCAAGTTAGGATCTCCTTTCTTAATGAGTACAAGTGGTGTGGGATGAGATTAATGGAGACACAATGATGAATTCCACTGAAAGTGGAATTCCATCAAGAAAATGGAAATTCCATTTAAAAAAAAGAATTCCATCAATTCATTACTGTTGAAGAGGTAAGATTAAGACTTCTAAGTCATTGATTTATAAGTGACTTATTTTAAAGAGATTTGTATTGCCCTTTATTGCCCTTTATTACCCTTTATAAACTCTTAGGTTCGACACTATTGGCAACTAAAGGGCAATCAAAGGTAATGCCTAGGTACTGTTTGGCACATTAAAGGTACCGGACGAAATGGCAATGCATCTTAAAAGCAAGCAACAAAACGTTATTACTCGTCATAAAGTGAGTTCAGAGACACTCTCAACTTGTCGTAAAAAGAAGATTTACCTATCCCTTTTTGGCTTATGCCATTAGATTTCGCATAGTCGCTCAACAATCTGTGCAAAGGTTCGATGCTTGGGGAACCAGCATTGTTAATCCACTTGGTCGACCCACTGGCTGATTTTTCCATAGCAAGATTGATCGCGAGTAAACCTATAATTTTATGGAGAGATGCATTTTCCTCATCTTTCTTATGGGCACCACGCTTGTCCTGAGCATTTTCTTTAGCGATTAGAAGTGCCTTTTCGCCTCCACACTGAAAAATAAGTGACTCACCATATTTCTTATATATTTGACTCAAGGATTGGGTGCATCTTTCTATCAGAAAATCAGGAGTTACATCTTTTTCAAGAAGAATGAAACAGGATGAGAAAAGGATGTTTGCCTCTATGGGACTATTAGTCGCGATTGCTTTAGGGTAGAGTAGATCCAGTTCCTTTTGCTTTCCTTGTGATTTAAGGAGGGCGTGTAAATTTCTGTTAACTCTAATAAGATATACGCAGTAATCACCGATGATACTAGTTTTATCTTTCGGTAATTCATCGTTTCTAAGGTTAGGATCAACATTGGCTAATGCCCTTGCCAATTCCTTTATTTCAATTTGGGGGTAGTGTATTAGCCTTTCAATTGAACTACCTTTTGAGAAACTCAAATGCATTATAACTTCGCCTCTATTTCAGCCAGAAAATCAGCTAGTTTATTAAGCGCTGATTTTCTTTCATTAAAGTAATTATGTCTATTGTAGATACCTTCAACGCCTTTAATACGATGGTTAAGACAACGCTCTGCCACCACTGGGTCGATACCTAAAAAGGCCAGATGTGTTCTGGCGGTTCGCCTGAAGTCGTGGATAGTAAATCCTTCAACTCCCTTCATATGCGGTTTAAGCTTTGCCAGCGCCACGGGAAGAGTACTTTCTGCAATATGAGGTATCATCCTGTTCTGCATCTTTCTTGCAGGGAGAACCCATTCACTGCCTAAAGAGAGTTGTTTTAGCTCATTCAGCCAAACCAACGATAGTTTAGGGAGAGGAATATCCAAATTATCGCCATTTTTAGTGTTTTTTAAATGCCAGATACCTTCTTCAAGATTAAACTCTTCCCATTTAGCCGAGCAGAGTTCCATTTTCCTGCAGCAGAGAAGTAAAAGTAACTTAAAAGTTATTTCATTCTGTCGGCTAAATCCTTTAGCTATTTTCATCGCGCGAAAAAGTAACGTAATTTCTTCCTCTGAAAGAAAACGAGCTCTGGATTTTTCCTGGCCACCTGCATCATTGTTATCAAAGGCTGCCGCTGGATTAACACTCAAATAGTGACGTTTTATACCATAGTTAAATATGCGCTTTATCCAACGTAACACATCATTAGCGATAGTTGGCGCGCCCCGTTGAACAATGCTCTGCAACATCATATCAATATCACCAGGCTTAACGTCTTCAACCTTTATAATGCCTATGTGAGGATTGATATCTTTTTCAATGCGCCTGCGAAGAATATCGGGGTGCTTCCAGCGTCCAACAATTTGTTTCTCGTAGTACTCAAGCGCAAGGTCAGAAACACGGCGAGCGTTCTTCTCTTTCTCGATTTTGGCAAGCGTAGAGGCTTTACGCTCCTGTTTCTCTCCGGCGACGTCATAGCCTAAAGCTACTCTTGCCGATAGCTCTCTGGCCCGTTCGCGTGCTTTTGCTAAGGGCAGATCCCCATACGAACCGATCCACATCGCGCGGGCTTTGCCTCCGTAGCTGTAGCGAAAGCGCCATTTGGGTATTGAGAACTCTTTGCGATAGCAAAGGTATAACCCGTTTCCATCAGAGCGTCCTTCGAAGCGTTCCTGAGACTTGAGCCAGGCTTTTATCTGTATGTCTGTTAGTTTTCCCATTCTGCCTGCTTGTACCAAACCGATAATGGTCAAAGGATAATTGGTACATCAGATGGTACAGTAAAAGCGCGAGATTTTGCGAGAAGTGATGATTCTCAATGAGACAATAAAACCCGTAAGTTACGGGTTTTATTGTTATTATGACATCATGTGAAAGTAGTTGAGAATTTACTCTATGTTCTGAATCTGTTCACGCATCTGTTCAATCAACACTTTCAGCTCAATCGCTGATGTCGTGATCTCGGCATTAATTGATTTTGAAGCCAGCGTGTTCGACTCGCGGTTGAACTCCTGCATCATAAAGTCGAGGCGGCGGCCAACGGCTTCTTTCTTTTTCAGGATGTTGTAGGTTTCTTTAACGTGCGCATCCAGGCGATCCAGCTCTTCCGACACATCGGTGCGCTGCGCCATCATCACCAGCTCTTGCTCCAGGCGATTATTTTCCAGCTGCACTTCGGCTTCTTCCAGCTTGGTGACCAGACGCTCGCGCTGCCATTTAATCACTTCTGGCATCTGCGCGCGCACTTTGCTGACTTCGTGCGATACGCCTTCCAGACGCTGTTCAATCATCGCTTTCAGCGCGGTGCCTTCGCTTTCACGCGCTTCGATAAAGTCATCTAACGCGCCATCCAGCGCCACCAGCAGTTCGGCGTTGATGGCATCGAGATCCTGCTCTTGCGCAGACATCACGCCCGGCCAGCGCAGAATATCCAGCGGATTAATCGCGCCTTCATCACTCTGCATCTTCACCCAGTTGGCGGCCTGCACCAGCTGTTTGGCCAGTGATTCATTCAGCTGCAGTTCGCCTTGTGCGCTGGCATCGGCATCATAACGCAGGTTGCATTCGATTTTACCGCGCGTCAGGCGATTACGGATGCGCTCGCGGATGACCGGCTCCAGGCCACGAAATTGCTCTGGCAGACGGATATAGGTTTCCAGATAGCGCTGGTTAACCGAACGGATTTCCCAGGCGGCGCTGCCCCAGTGGCCTTTGGCTTCGCGGCGGGCGTAAGCGGTCATACTGCGGATCATAATCGTCTTCTCTTTTTCAGAAATGTTGGGTGAAGTATAGCGAGGCAGACTCGACGCTAACAGGCATAAGCGCACTTAAGCGTGAATGACAAAAAATTACCTCTTTTACCGACAGACACTTATGCTTAGCGCTGGTTCGCTTAAAAGGATGAAGTGATGTTCCGCTCTCTGGCTCTTCCTGCTTTATTAACCTTACTGCTCGCTGGCTGTCAGGCTCCGTCGACGAAAACGCATCAGATCCCGCCCAACACCGCGCCGGTTGCGGTATGCGGTTCTGGTGACGTGATGATGCAAACAACGTTGTGGTTTGGCATGAACAAACCGAAAGGTGGCATCGTCAGCAGCAGCGAATGGCAGCAGTTTGTCGATAACGATGTGACGCCGCGTTTCAAAGACGGTTTATCGGTATATGACGCCAAAGGTCAGTGGCTGGGCGAGAACGGTAAGCTGGCGCGGGAAAACAGCAAAGCATTGATGCTGATTCACACTCCGGATGTGGCGAGTTCTGACAGCATCAACAAACTTCGTGATGTGTATAAACAGCGCTTCGAGCAGGAATCGGTGATGCGGGTTGATTCACTGGTGTGCGTGGCGTTTTAAAAAATGGCGGCCATGCAGCCGCCATGCGTTATCAGATAAACAGCCCGGCGAACGCGGCCGAGAGCAAGCTCACCAGCGTGGAGCCATACACCAGCTTCCAGCCAAAACGGGAAACCACATTGCCCTGTTTCTCGTTCAGGCCTTTAATCGCACCGGCAACGATGCCGATTGAGGCGAAGTTAGCGAACGACACCAGGAACACTGACAGAATCCCCAGTCCGCGTGGCGTCATTTCAGCCGCCACTTTCTTCAGCTCGATCATCGCAACAAATTCATTCGCTACCAGTTTGGTGGCCATAATACTCGCCGCCTGCAAAGCATCGGCGGAGGGAATGCCAACCAGCCATGCAAACGGATAGAAAACGTAGCCGAGTAAATGCTGGAAGCTGTAACCAAATACTGCCGCAAACAGCGCATTGATCGCCGCAATCAGCGCGATAAAGCCAATCAGCATCGCCATGATGATCATCGCCACTTTAAAGCCAGCGAGAATGTATTCGCCCAGCATCTCAAAGAAGCTCTGATCTTCATGCAGCTTATCCAGCGCAATCTGCTCTTCGTTTTCCGGGCGGGTGGGATTGATGATCGACAGGATAATAAAGGTGCTGAACATATTGAGCAGCAGCGCCGCAACCACATATTTGGCATCAATCATCGACATATACGCGCCAACAATCGACAGCGAAACCGTCGACATCGCCGTCGCCGCCATGGTGTACATGCGTGGCGCGGAAATATCAGCGAGAATGCCTTTATAGGCAATGAAGTTTTCCGACTGGCCGAGAATCAAGGTGCTGACGGCGTTAAACGACTCCAGCTTGCCCATGCCATTCACTTTCGATAACAGAGTGCCAACGGCGCGAATCAGCAGCGGCAGAATGCGCCAGTGCTGCAAAATGCCGATCAGTGCGGAAATAAACACAATCGGGCAGAGCACGCCGAGGAAAATAAAGGCTAATCCCTGATCTGCCATATTGCCGAAGACAAAGTTGGTCCCTTGCGCGGCGTAGGTTAATAAGGTTTCAAAGAAGCCGCCCACCGCAGTGACTACCGATTGGCCGCCGGCCGAGTGCAGGAAGAACCAGCCCAGCGCGGCTTCGACAATCAGCAGCTGAATAATAAAGCGAGGACGAATGCGTTTGCGGTCGTGGCTGACCAACAGCGCAAGGGCAAAAATCACCACCAGCGCCAGCAGGAAATGGAGTATCGCGATCATCATTTATCTTTTTAAGGGAGGAAACGCGCATTTAGCCACAGCCACCACAGAATTTCATCCAGGATTGTGGCGATCGCGGGCGGGACAGCCGCAGCTGAAGTCCGTATAATGCGCAGCCAAACCTAAGCAAGCCGGAGAGAAACCATGCGTCCAGCAGGCCGTAGTGCATCTGAAACACGTCCCGTCACACTCACTCGTCACTACACCAAACATGCAGAAGGCTCTGTGCTTGTTGAATTCGGCGAAACCAAAGTGCTGTGCACCGCAACCGTCGAAGAGAGCGTGCCGCGTTTCCTCAAAGGCAAAGGTCAAGGCTGGATCACCGCGGAATACGGCATGCTGCCGCGTTCGACCCACAGCCGCATGGCGCGTGAAGCCGCCAAAGGCAAACAGGGCGGACGTACGCTGGAGATTCAACGTCTGATCGCCCGTTCACTGCGCGCAGCAGTGGATTTGCAAGCGCTAGGTGAATTCACCATCACGCTGGATTGCGACGTGATTCAGGCCGATGGCGGTACGCGTACTGCATCCATTACCGGTGCCTGCGTGGCGCTGGCCGATGCGCTGAATGCGCTGGTTGCGGCTGGCAAGCTGAAAGCCAGCCCGCTGAAAGGTATGGTGGCGGCGATTTCTGTGGGTATCGTCGGCGGTGAAGCGCTGTGCGATCTGGAGTATGTGGAAGATTCCGCCGCAGAAACTGACATGAACGTGGTGATGACCGAAGACGGCCGCATGATTGAAGTGCAGGGCACCGCAGAAGGTGAGCCCTTCAGCCACGACGAGTTACTGCAGCTGCTGGCGCTGGCGCGAGGCGGCATTGAGCAGTTGATTCAGGCGCAGAAAGCGGCGCTAACTAATTGATGTAACAGGCGACCATAGAGTCGCCTTTTCTTTATTTGAGGAGTGAGAAATGAAAGCCTGGCAGCGTCAGTTTATTGAATTCGCCCTGAACAAAGGGGTGCTGAAGTTTGGTGAGTTCACCCTGAAATCGGGACGTAAAAGCCCCTATTTCTTCAATGCCGGTCTGTTTAATACCGGTCGCGATTTGGCGCTGTTAGGCCGTTTCTACGCGCAGGCGCTCGTTGATGGCGGCGTTGATTTCGATCTGCTGTTTGGCCCGGCGTACAAAGGCATCCCAATTGCCACCACTACCGCGGTGGCGCTGGCCGATCATCATGAACGTGACGTGCCTTACTGCTTCAACCGCAAAGAAGCCAAAGATCACGGCGAAGGCGGTTTGCTGGTGGGCAGCCCGCTGCAAGGCAAAGTGATGCTGGTGGATGATGTGATCACCGCCGGTACCGCGATTCGTGAATCAATGGATATCATCAGTGCGCATAATGCGACATTGGCGGGCGTGTTGATTTCGCTAGATCGTCAGGAACGCGGTCGCAGCGATATTTCGGCGATTCAGGAAGTGGAACGTGACTATAAGTGCAAAGTCACGGCGATTATTACCCTGGCTGAGCTGATTGATTACCTGGAAGAGAAGCCGGAGATGGCTGACCATCTGGCGAAAGTGCGCGCGTATCGTAAAGAGTACGGGATTTAATTATTCGGTAATGAGGTCGGCATTTATGCCGACCTGGTCTTTTAAACCAACTGCGCCGCCATTAGCGGCCAGCGGCTCTCGAAATCTGCGGTCGGACGAAAGCGGAATTCGGAGCGCACATAGCGCGACAACAGCCCTTCACAAAACGCCAGTAACTGGCTCGCCAGCAGCGTTTCGTCGTTCTGGAAACCTTCACCATCACGCATTTTCTTCTCGCGCATCACCTGACGCAGCTGCACTTCAATACGCTCAAACAGCTGATTGATACGCCCTTGCAGGCGATCCTGTTCAAACATCAGCGCGTGGCCGGTCAAAATACGCGTCAGCCCCGGATTACGCTCACCAAATCCCAGAATCAGCTGCACGATTAAACGCAGGCGCGTCAGCGTCTCTTTTTCATCTTTCAGGATCAGATTGATGCGGGTAATCAGACTGTCTTCAATAAACTCGATCAGGCTGTCAAACATGCGCGTTTTGCTGGGAAAGTGGCGATAAAGCGCCGCTTCCGACACGCCGACATTAGCGGCCAGCTTCGCGGTGGTGATGCGCTGACTGCCATCGCCCGACTCCAGCATTTGCGCCAGCGCCTGCAAAATCTCTTCGCGACGATTCCGTTTCGCGACTTTTTTTTCTGCCATGACCTTCAACACCCCTGAAATTCACCAAAAACAGGCAATACTGCCTCATCTGCCACAGACATAGCGGCCTGTGGCGACAAGAAATAAAAAGATGGCTAAGCGAAAAGTGTCGCGTATTACTGGCGGCCTGAGTGACCGAAGCCGCCTGCGCCGCGGTCGCTGGTGTCAAAATCTTCCACCAGGTTAAATTCGGCCTGCACGACCGGCACGAAGACCAGCTGTGCTAAACGGTCGCCTGGCTGCAGCGTGAAGCTGTCCTGACCGCGGTTCCACACGGAAACCATCAGTTGGCCCTGATAATCGGAGTCGATTAAACCGACCAGATTACCCAGCACGATGCCATGTTTATGGCCAAGACCGGAGCGCGGCAGAATCACGGCGGCAAGAGCAGGATCGGCAATGTGAATCGCCAAACCGGTGGGAACCAGCGTGGTCATGCCTGGTGTGATTTCAAGCGCATCATCCAGGCAGGCGCGTAAATCGAGGCCTGCGGAACCAGAGGTTGCATAAGTCGGCAGCGGGAATTCGTTGCCCACGCGTGCATCAAGAATTTTAACGTCGATTTTTTTCATCATAACGGCTGACAATCTCGTCTAGTAATTGTTGGCCAAGGAGCGTCTTATCACTGAGCGGTAAGACTTTTTCTCCTTCCTGCCAAAAAAGGTGAAGAGCATTGGTGTCGCTATTGAAGCCCTGACCCGCCTGCGCCACATCGTTCGCACAAATCAGATCCAGGTTTTTTCGCACCCGTTTTTGCCGCGCGTATTCTTCCACATTCTGGGTTTCGGCAGCAAATCCCACAACATAAGGGCGATTTTCCTGCAGCGCCGCGACGCCTGCGACAATATCGGGGTTCTTCACCAACTGCAGCGTGACGCTGTCGTCGCCACCCTGTTTTTTGATTTTCTCTGCGGCAATGTTAGCCGCCCGGTAGTCTGCCACGGCTGCGCTGGCAATGAAAATATGTTGTTGCTGGATTTGCGCCATCACCGCCGCTTCCATCTCCAGCGCGCTGTCGACGTCCAAGCGTTGCACGCCAACTGGCGTTGGCAGCGCCACCGGGCCGGTAACCAATGTCACCTTCGCACCGCGTTTGGCCGCAGCCGCAGCAATCGCAAATCCCATCTTGCCCGAGCTGTGATTGCTGATATACCGCACCGGGTCCAGCGCTTCGCGGGTTGGACCGGCGGTGATCATAATGCTGAGATGTTGCAGATCGTTGACGGGCGCAGCCCACTCCAGCGCGTGCGCCACAATCGCCAGCGGATCGAGCATGCGGCCGGGACCCACATCGCCGCACGCCTGGCTGCCGCTGTCGGGGCCCCAAATCAGTACGCCGCGCTGCTGCAGACGCTGCAGGTTCTCTTGCGTGATCGCCGCGCGGTACATCTGTTGATTCATGGCCGGGACGATGGCAACCGGCGCTGCGCTTGCCAGGCACGCGGTGGTGACCAAATCATTCGCCATGCCGGCAGTGACGCGGGCAATCAGATCGGCGGTAGCCGGCGCCAGCACAATTAAATCGGCCCATTTCGCCAGTTCAATATGGCCCATCGCCGCTTCGGCTGCCGGGTCGAGCAAATCATCAAATACCGGATAACCGGAAACCGCCTGCAGGCTCAGCGGAGTAATAAAGGCCCTGGCCGCTTCGGTCATCATTACGCGCACATCAGCACCGCGATCGCGCAGCCGACGCACCAGCTCCGGCGCTTTGTATGCAGCAATGCCGCCGCTCACGCCCAGCAGAATTTTCTTTCCAGCTAATCCCGTCATGTTGTTCGCCTCAAAGCAAATTGCCGCGTCAGGGGCGGCAGATGCAGGCAACTTTATCACAAAATCCACAGTGCGCCTTTTCACTGCCTGCGGCCTTTGCGAGCTGGCTCTGAAATCGTTCAGCGCGTGCTGGCGCTGACGGTGGCTGACGCGCAGAATCGCCGCATCGCAGGGAGGAGATGGTCATGACGGAACTGGCACCACGGGAAAAACTGATGTTAATGGGCGCTGAAGTGTTGAGTGATGCTGAGCTGCTGGCGATTTTTTTGCGTACCGGCATCAGCGGCACCAGCGTGCTGCTGTTGGCGCATCAGATGTTGAACGAGTTTGGTTCGCTCTATCGCATTATGACGGCCAGCAAAGAGGAACTCGGGCAGATTAAAGGCGTGGGCAGCGCCAAAATGACGCAGCTTTATGCCATCGCGGAACTGGGAAGGCGATTTTTTGCCAGCCAGCTGGCGCGGGAAAACGTGATGGAGAATCCGCAGGTGACGCGCCATTACCTGCAAAGCGTGCTGGCGCATCAGGAGCGCGAAGTGTTTATGGCGCTGTTCCTCGATAATCAGCACCGCGTGTTGCAGGCGCAGAAGATGTTTTCCGGCTCGATTGCCAGCGTGGAGGTTCACCCGCGCGAAATCGTGCGCGAAGCGCTGAAACTTAACGCGGCGGCGGTGATTCTGGCGCACAATCATCCGTCGGGAATCGCTGAACCCAGTCGCGCCGACCGCGATATTACCGGAAAAGTCGGGCAAGCGTGCGCGCTGCTCAATATCCGTTTACTTGATCATTTGGTGATCGGTCACGGCGAGTTTACCTCTTTCGCCGAGCGCGGTTGGTTGTAATTCATCGATTCAACTGAACAGAAATAGGGCATTTTTGCGCGATCCAGAGGGATCTTTATCTGTTCGGGACTTGAGCACTCGGGCTGAGCGGCGTATACTACGCCACCTTTGAGAATCTCGGGTTTGGCGTTTGGGCCAGCTTAGCGGGTTCACATGGAACTCGCCTGGGCGGGCTAAGGCCTGACGAGGCGGCCAAAACCTAGTTTTTAAAGCTCGAGCTGATTTGATTTTTGGAGAATAGAAATGTCACGAGTCTGCCAGGTAACTGGAAAGCGTCCGGTAACGGGTAACAACCGTTCCCACGCAATGAACGCGACGAAACGCCGTTTCCTGCCGAACCTGCACTCTCACCGTTTCTGGGTTGAGAGCGAAAAGCGCTTCGTTACTCTGCGTGTATCTGCTAAAGGTATGCGTGTTATTGATAAAAAGGGCATCGATACGGTTCTGACCGAAATCCGCGCCCGTGGTGAGAAGTACTAAGGAACTGAATCATGGCTAAAGGTATTCGTGAGAAGATCAAGCTGGTTTCCTCTGCTGGTACAGGTCACTTCTATACCACCACGAAGAACAAACGTACTAAACCAGAGAAATTAGAACTGAAAAAGTTCGATCCGGTTGTACGTCAGCACGTGATCTACAAAGAAGCTAAAATTAAGTAATTTTAGTGTTCTGTGAAAAACCCGGCTTCGGCCGGGTTTTTTGTTTCTGCGATTCGTTGAGGAGATGAGATGCCTGAATTACCTGAGGTAGAAACCAGTCGTCGCGGTATCGAACCCCACATGGTGGGTGCCACGATTCTGCATGCGGTGGTGCGCAATCCACGTTTGCGCTGGCCGGTCTCGCATGAAATCCACGCGTTGAGCGACCAACCCGTATTGAGCGTGCAGCGTCGCGCTAAATATCTGCTGCTCGAACTACCGCATGGCTGGATCATCATTCACCTCGGCATGTCCGGCAGTCTGCGCGTGCTACCCGGCGAACAACCGGCCGCCAAACATGACCATGTCGATTTAGTGATGAGCAACGGCAAAGTGTTGCGCTACACCGATCCACGTCGCTTTGGCGCCTGGCTGTGGAGCAATGACCTCGCAGGCAGCAGCGTGCTGGCGCATCTCGGTCCGGAGCCGCTCAGCAGCGAATTTGATGGTGCCTATCTGTTTGAAAAGTCACGCGGCAAACGCACCGTGATTAAACAGTGGCTGATGGATAACAAAGTGGTGGTGGGCGTCGGAAACATCTACGCCAGCGAATCACTGTTTACTGCCGGGATCTTGCCCGATCGTTCGGCAATGAGTTTGAGTCAGGAAGAGGCCGAGTTGCTGGTTAACACCATCAAAGCGGTGTTGTTACGCTCGATTGAGCAGGGCGGCACCACGCTGCGAGATTTCCTGCAAACGGACGGTAAACCCGGCTACTTCGCGCAGCAGTTGCAGGTTTATGGCCGCGCCGGCGAACCTTGCCGTGCCTGCGGTACGCCGATTGTCAGCGGCAAACATGGTCAGCGCAGCACCTTCTGGTGTCCACGCTGCCAGCACTGAGTTAAGGCTGCGCCAGTCGCGCCAGTAACGCCTTGTGCACAACGGCAGGCAGAAATGCCTGCACGTCACCGGCATGGCGCGCGACTTCTTTGACCAGCGAAGAAGAGACGAACGAGAAACCTTCTGACGGCATCAGAAACACGCTCTCCAGCGTGGGCAACAGATGACGATTCATCTGCGCCAGCTGCAGCTCATATTCGAAATCCGATACCGCACGCAATCCACGCACCAGCACATTGGCATTCTGCGCCTGGGCAAAGTTCGCCATCAGGTCGCTAAACCCGATTACTTCGACATTCGGCAGATGTGCCGTCACCTGACGCGCCATATCCACGCGCTCATCGAGACTAAACAGCGGCTTTTTACTCGGGCTGGCGGCAATCGCCACGACGATGTGGTCAAACATCTTCGCTGCACGCGTCACAATATCCAGATGACCCAACGTGAAGGGATCAAAGGTGCCGGGATAAATCGCTTTCGTACTCATACGCGACCTTGTGTTGAGGTGTGATGCAGCGCCCAGAGCGCCGAGTATTTGTTGAAAGTGTACTGCGCATTAACCACCGCCAGAATCCAGCCCTGCTTGCCATCGAGAAAACCGGCGCGCAGCAGCAGGGTTTTAACAAATGCGCCGAGCGTGTGGCTAAAGATCGAGAACAAGCCGCAGCGTTTGCCGCGCTGGAAACGCTCATTTGCCCAGGCTTCGGCATAGTTCATCTGCTTACGCTGAAACGCAATCAGGTCACGACAGGTGAGATGTTGCAGATCGCCCGCCAGCTTCACTACCGGCGCACCCTGCGTCTCCAGTGATTCATGCACCAGATTGTCGTTGTAATTGAACTTGCGCGGATAGAGGCGCATAACGCGATCGGGATACCAGCCGCTGTGGCGCATAAAGCGGCCAAGAAACAGGTTGCTGCGACCGAGGCTGTAAACATTGTCCGAGGCAGGCTGTGCGAGAACCTGCTCGATAGCGCGACGCAATTCGGGTGTAACGCGTTCGTCGGCATCGATCATCAAAATCATCTCGCCTTGCGCATGGGCCTGCGCGCGCTGGCGCTGCTTGCCAAACCCCTGCCAGCCTTCAGCCTGGAAAACCTGCGCGCCCTGTTCGCGAGCGACCTGCATCGTGTTGTCGCTGCTGCCGGAATCGAGCACCACAATCTCATCTGCCCAACTGACAGAAGCCAGCGCCTCCGGCAGCAGTTCAGCTTCGTTTTTGGCGATCATCACCACGGAGAGACGTTGGCGTTGCGACATGAATTAGTGAGCTCGCGGCGGTAGGTGAGGTTCGAGTAACTGTAGCAGACGCTGTAATGCGCCCTGATTTTGATGCAGCACTTCCACAGCATGACGGCCGTAATAGCGGCGATAATCGTCATCCTGCAGCAGGTTAGCGACTTCTTTCTGCAGCGATACCACGTCAGTAACGGTAATCAGCCCTTCGGCCTGCTGCAGCTTGGCGCAGATATCTTTGAAGTTCCAGATGTGCGGGCCCATCAGCACCGGAATGGCATGCGCTGCCGGCTCCAGCGGATTGTGGCCGCCGCGCTCAACCAGGCTGCCGCCAACAAAGGCGAGGTCGGCGATGCCGTACAGCATCATCAGCTCGCCCATGGTGTCGCCAATCACCACCTGCGTGGAGCTTGATGGAATTTCGCCGCTGCTACGCAGGATAAAGCTGAAGCCGCGTTTTTGTGTCAGGTCGCAGGCATCTTTGAAACGTTCCGGATGGCGCGGCACCAAAATCAGCAGCAGATCGGGGAACTGCTGCAGTAGACGTCGATGCGCATCGAGCACAATTGCCTCTTCGCCTTCGTGAGTGCTGGTGGCGATCCACACCGGACGACGCGACGCCCACTGACGACGCAGCGTGACCGCTTTTGCCGCCAGCTCTGGCGTTACGGAGATATCAAACTTGAGGCTGCCGGTAACGGTGAGATGCGAACGTTTCAGGCCAAGGCTGAGGAAACGGTCGCCATCTTCGGCGTTTTGCGCGGCAATCAGCGTGATGCGCTGCAGCAGGTCGCGCATAAAGCCGCCGAGTTTCTTGTAGCCTTTGGCCGAGCGCTCAGATAGGCGCGCGTTGGCAATTACCAGCGGAATCTTGCGCTGATGCAGAATACGGATAATGTTTGGCCACAGCTCGGTTTCCATGATGATCACCAGTCGCGGATCGACGGTATCGAGGAAACGGTTAATCGAACCTGGCAGATCGTAGGGCAGGTAAACGTGGTGTACATCTTTGCCAAACGCGGACTGCGCACGCTCGGAGCCGGTTGGCGTCATGGTGGTGACGGTAATCGGCAGCGTTGGATAGCGGTGGCGCAACGCGCGCACCAGCGGCACTGCCGCCAGCGTCTCGCCGACGGAAACCGAGTGCAGCACAATGCCATGTGGCAGCACTTTTCCGCTGCAATAGCCGTAGCGTTCTGCCCAGCGTTTACGATAGGCCGGTGCTTTTCGACCGCGCAGCCACAGGCGCAACCAGATTAGTGGCTGAATCAGGTAGAGCAAGGCTGTGTATAGAGTCGTCATAGTTACCGTTACGACAGAATCGCGTCAAAAAACAGATGAAAGGCGGCATGTTATCAGAAATTAACCGCCTGCTCATACCACTTCGTCAGCTGGTCTGCAGCACTTGCTGATACAGCGAGGTCAGCGCGTGCGCCAGCCGCTGCGGACCATAAGGTTCAATTCTGCGACGTGCGGCTTCGCCCATGGCAGAATTGTGTGAAAGCGCCGGTGTTGCCAGCACGGCTTCGTTTAACGCGTTGATATCTAATGCATCGCAGACAAAACCTTCCTGACCCGCAGTGATAAACTCTGCGCCGCCGCAGCCGGTGCTGGTGATCACCGCCAGGCCGCAAGCCATCGCTTCCAGCACTACATTTGGGAAGGGATCATAAAGCGTAGGCAGCAGCAGCGCATCGGCTGCATGGTAGAACGGTTGCACGTCCTGCTGCACGCCGACGAAGCGTAAGCGATCGAGGCAATTGAGCTGGTTTGCCAGCTGCTGATAGCGCGACAGCTGCTTATCCTGGCCGACCACCACCAGATAGCGATCGCTTTTCGCCACCGCTTCAATCGCCGCTTTTAAGCCTTTACGCTCAAAACCCGAACCCACGTAAATCATCACCGTGGCATCCTGCGGCAGTTTGAGCTGCTGACGTGCTGCATGACGCAGCGCTTCGCTGGCTGGCTGGAAGCGTTGGCTATCAATCGCGTTGTGAATCACATGGATCTTGCTGGCATCGAGCCTGAAATGACGCAAAATATCCTGTTTCACCATCTCTGAGTTACAGATCACCGCTTTCAACGACGGCGCGTTGAACATATCGGCTTCCGCCTGTAACACATAACGATGATAACGACTAAGGCGGGCGCTTAAGCGCTGCCACGGCGTCACAATGCGCGCGCGCTGCTCCAGCCAGACGCGATGCACGCCATCACCGGCACGAAAGATATCGCAACCGGCGATGCGTTCGTGGCTTTGCACAATATCGAACTTTTCGCGTTCCCAGCATGCACGCGCGGCACACGCAAAACCGCGCTCGCGCGAGATGCGACCGAATTTCGCTGGATTGCAGATGTGCAGATGCCAGGCCGGATTCGGCGTGCCCTGCCAGCTGCGAGTGATGATATTGAGATCGAGCTGCTCGCTATCCAGCGCTTCCAGCGCACGCGAAATAAAACGTTCAGCGCCGCCGTCTGGGCGGTATTTCTGCCGGACAATCGCCAGGCGTAACTTACTCATGCAAAAAACTCCGGGCGGCAGCCACCACATCCTCAACGGGAATGGCAGAAAGATAGCGCTGTTGCGTGTTGGTATCGATGTCGTCTGGCGAGGGTAGCGGGCCGTAATCACCGGCCCAAATCACGCGATTATGATCGCCCCACGGACGCCAGTGTTGCAGCTTGGTCGGTCCAAACAGCGCAAGACACGGCGTTTCCAGCGCGGCGGCCATGTGCATCGGCGCAGAATCTACGCCGATAAACAGCTGTGCCGCGTCAATCAGCGCCGCCAGCTGCGGCAAGGATAATTCTCCCGCCAGCGACACCACATTGTGGCTGCGACACAGCGACTGAATATTGGCGATCATTGCCATTTCTTTCTGGTCCGGCGCCGCCGTCAGTACCACGGTGCGGCCTTCGGCAGCGAGCGCATCAATTAGCTGTGCGACTTTTTCATCTTCCCAGCATTTAAACAGCCAGCGTGAAGTGGGTTGCAGCACAACAAACGGCATTTTCACCGCATGATGAGCCAGTACATCCTGCACTTTTTGTTGATCGGCTGTGCTGAAATGCATCGAGGCTTTTGCGCCGGCGGCGCTGATGCCCAGCGGCTTCAGCGCGGCCATATTCTGTTCAACCGTATGCAGCTGATGATGATCTTCCGTACTGACCAGATGGTTGTGCATCCAGCGCCATAAGGCGTTATCACGTTTGCGGAAGGCAAAACCAATACGCACCGGCGCGCCAGAGAATCCGGTAATGATGGCGCTGCGCCACTGATCGGCGAGGTTAATCACCAGGTCATAATGGCACGCGCGCACCGCGGAAAGCAGGGCCATTTCATGCCGGAATTTCTGCCAGCCGCCTTCCTTCTTCCAGTTGCGATCGATGATGTGCAACTGGCGAATGGCCGGGTGCGCCTCCAGCATTGGACGGGTTTCTTTGTAGAGCAGAACGTCGATGTTCGCCTGAGGATAGCGTTGGCGCAGCGCGTTTATCGCGGGCGTGGTCAGCAGCATGTCGCCGTGATGACGCAGCTTGATCAGCAGAATATTTTTCGGTGCAAATTGGTCTGGAATCGGGCTTGCCATACTCAAATGATCTCAGAATTCAGTCAGCTGATTGTAAGGCAAACCCCAAAGGCGTGAAAGCCGGACGCGGCGCTTATTTCTTGCGCCAGCGGTAAATCCGGCTTAGCCACAGCAGCAGTTGATACCATTGCTTTATACCGCGCGCGTTACGCAGCATGCGCCTGTGAGTTTGCGTAGCGAACAGATCGGCAATCATCGCCTGACGTGCGCTCTCTTCGGGTTCGCGTCGGATACAGTGGCAGACGCTGAGCGCCTCATGCGTAATCTGGTAGTGAAATGCCGGGTAGATTTTTACCTTATGACGGTAGCGTGCATTGAGCTCTTCCAGCAACTGCGCGATTCTCAGGTAGTGACGCTGATATTCCACGTTACGCTGGCCGGTGCGCTTACGGTTGCTGATGGAAGCATCATGCATGTAGTAGCAATACAACACTTTATCGGTGTAACGCACACGTTGTGCGTTGAGCATGAACTCGGTGGTCCATGGAATGTCCTGATGATGCAGGCCGGGTTCAAAGTAGAGTTTGAGCTGTTTGATCAACTCTCGGCGGTAAATGCCCAGCCAAACCACATGCATGTAGCGATGCGTTTGCAGCGCCTTATTAAGCCACTCAGGGCCGCTCAGTACCTCGGTGCTGGTGAGGCGATCGAGCGGAATCAGCGGTTTTACTTGCTGGCTGGCTTTGAAAAACCATTCCGCGTTGCACTGTGCAGCATCAAGGTTGTCGCGCTCCGCCATCTCAACCAGCGTTTGATACATCGCGGCATCCATGGTGTCGTCAGCATCCGGAAACGAAACGTACTTACCGCGCGCCACCGCTAAGCCCGCATTACGCGCGCGCGATACGCCGCCATTGGTCTGATGGATAACGCGAACATGGGGATGCTGCTGCGCATAAGCATCAGCACGCTCCCCCGAACCGTCAGTGGAACCATCATCGACAATGATAATTTCCAGTGAGGTGAGAGTTTGAGCCAGTAGCGAATTCATAAACGTCTCAAACATCACACCAGCGTTGAACAGGGGCGTGATGACCGAGAGCAAAGGGATAGTTTGCGACATTGTTCATCTAATAATTTACAAATTTATTACATCAATTATTAGTAGGGAATTCAGAACTTTTTGCACATTAATGGTCAAAAGCCTTTTGTTCCCTGGTTTTCCGCATTTTTTTTGAGTTTGTCTTAGTGGATAAGCGAGACAACGCTCCTCAATCTGGGCATCAGCATGAAAAATATTCTCGTGATTAGGCGCGATAACATTGGCGACATGGTGTGTACCACCCCGCTACTGGAAGGGTTAAAACGGGCCTTTCCCGAGGCAAAACTGACCTTGTTGGTAAACAAAGTTGCTGAGGATGTGGTGAGCCATAATCCGCATGTTGATCGCCTGTATGTTTACAAGAAAGCCAAGCACCGCGCTAAAAACGAAACCACGCTAGGTGTCTATTGGCAGCGAATAAAGGTCATGCTGGCGCTGCGTAAAACGCGCTTTGATGCGACCATTCTGGCGAATCCTGTGCCGTGTAAATACAGTCTGCGATTGGCGAAAATGGCCGGTGCAGGGAATGTGATTGGCGCGGCTCAGAATGACGCACAGCTTGATCATCCGTTCCAGAAAAGTGATTTCCACGGCGAGCATCAGGTTGAACACACTTACTCTTATCTCTCTGCGCTAACCAGCACGCCGCCTGCTATACCCGCTGTGAATCTCTATCTCTCCACCAGCGAACGTGAAGCAGCTGGCAAACGCATCAGCGCTCTGTTCCCCTCATTGGGCAAGGTTTACGGCGTGCACATCAGTAGCCGCAGCCCAAAGCGCCGCTGGCCGGTTGAATCCTATGCGGCCTTTATCAATAAGCTGCTGGAAGATGAGCAGGCGCGCGTGCTGGTATTCTGGTCGCCGCAGGGAACGCTTGATTTCAATGATAAAGGCGATGCAGTACGCACCGATGAGCTGATGCAGTTGGTCAATTCGCCGCGTGTGGCGCGCTATCCCACCGCATCTGTGCGCGAACTGGTGGCGGGTTTTGATCGCTGTGAGCAGATTCTGTGTAGCGATGGCGGGCAGATGCATCTTGCCGCCGGGCTGCACAAAAAGCAGGTGGTGTTTTTTGGTGATACCAATGCCAGCCGGTGGCATCCGTGGTCAGGGGAATACCGGATCATGCAGACCGCTTCGGGCGAATGTCAGGATGTCTCGCCAGAAGCAGTATGGGAAGCATGGCAGCAACTCAGCGTTAAGCCTGTTGCAATTTGAAGTTGTCGTGATACTCCGACAGTGTTTGTCCGACGAAGCGGGGGGCTAACCAGCTAAACAACGCTTCTAAATCTTCGTACAGTCGCTCGATATCCTGTTGGTTTTTGAACGTTGGACTGCCGTCAGGCATAAATTCTGAGCTGTGCAGCATAAACTCGGCGTAATCCTGGCCTTCGGCCAGCGACATTTCAACCACGCGTTTCATGTCAGCCAGATTCCCGCCTGATGGACGTAACCAATAAACGGCAGGACTCTTTTGTTTGCCGCGTAAGCGGTACAGACCCTGTTTGACCGTATTCATCAGCGGTGAATACTTGTATTGAATACTCATGGGGATTTCGAGCAGCGAGGAGTGACCGCTGCGTGAGATGTCGTCAGGATCGATAAAATAAGGTTTATGCGGGAAGTGAGTGTAGTTCGTGCCGCCTTTCCCCTGCGGCGCACCACGGGTGTAGGCCCAGTTAACGCGCGGTGTGACGGAGCAGTCAACCTTATAGCCCAGTTCAGTTAAGATCGCCGCATAGCGCTCATCAAAAGCCCAGCGTCCGGCACGATGGCTGAGCATTTTTGTCTGGAACTTCTCCTCCAGCAGATCAGTCATATAGGCAACTTTATCCCGCAGTACTGCATCGGGATATTCAATCAGAAAAGGTTGCCAGCGCCAGTCATCATCGGTGAGTGGCGCTTCCGGTGGGCTGTTCCAGGCGTGAAGATGCATGCCAATTTCGCCCTGCTTGCGTGCAATCACATCTTTGCCGAATTCGACAAAAGCAGGATCCGTTGCCATTTCATAGTTGGTTAGCCAGGTAGGTTTAAAACCATAGCGCTCACATAAAGCCTGAAAGCGTGGCAAATAGCCGGTATTTTCAGTGGTGATGGAGCGATGATTGCGCCAAAGGTTGTCGCCTTCGGTGTCTATGGTAATAAGGAAAGCATGCCGGGTCATGTTTGCCGCCTGAGGCCAATAAAATCGCAATGTTACGCTGTGCTTTTCAGTGACGCAAAACTAATTGCTGCAGATGCTTAGAGCGAAAATAGCGCCGTGAAAAATCGGATTTGCTAGCAGACTGCGTTAAGATTCACGCGGCAATATTTAGTCAAACAGAGTTTTAAAATCAGACAGGTGGAGCATTTTGTCAAAGCGCATACTGATGGTGATTGATGGTTTACCGGGCGGTGGAGCCGAAAAAGTCGTGCTGACGTTGGTGACCGGTATGCTTGAGTTGGGACATCGGGTGTCGCTGTTTTCGCTGCGCAAAGTATGCGATTACCCTTTGCCTGACGGCGTTGATTATCAGGTCATCCAGGATACGAATCGTCAGCCCTGGCGCAAGCTGACCGAATTAACGCGTCGCGCCAGATTGCTGGATGATGCTGTTCTGCGGGCAGAACAGCGCGCCGGTAAGTACGATTTAGTGGTATCTCATTTACACAAAACCGATCGTATTGTGCGCCGTTGTCGGACGCTCTTGCCTCGTAAAACCTGGTTTTGTCTACACGGTGTATTCTCCGCCTCCTATCTGGGCCATCGTGCGGGACTATCGCGCTGGTTAAAAGCACGCAAAATTCACCGTGTTTATCAGGCACGCAACGTGATTGGCGTCTCTGCTGCTGTGGTGGAAGACCTAAAGACTGCTTTTGCGGTTACGCCGGCGCGCGAGGCCGTGATTGGTAATCCGTTCGATATCGAAGATATTATGCAACGTGCAGCCGAGCCGGCTGATGTGCCGCCGCAAGGATTTCTGGTCCATGTGGGGCGATTTCACGAAACCAAACGTCATGATCGCTTGTTGCAAGCCTATGCACTGAGCAACATACCGCTGCCGCTGGTGTTATTAGGCCAGGGATCACCGCAGCGTACAGCTGCGCTGCAGACGCTGGCCCAGCAGTTGGGTATTGCGGATCGCGTCATCTTTCAGGGATTTACGCTCAATCCTTATGCGTGGATTAGCCGGGCAACAATGCTGATAGTCAGCTCGGACAGCGAAGGTTTTGGTAATGTCCTGATTGAAGCGATGCTGTGCGGCACGCCGGTGGTGAGTACGCGCTGTCCGGGTGGGCCAGCTTCGTTACTACAAGGCGATTTGGCGCGCGGACTGGCGGATTTAACACCTGAATCTGTGGCAGAAAAGATGCTGGAGATTTATCAGTCCCCACCTCAGCTCCATGCTGGTGAGTTCGCTGCTTTTGATACCAAGGTCATTTGCCAGCGCTATCTGGCGCTGGCCGAATAATCATAAATGGGAGCATTGCTCCCTTTTATGAGTGTTTAATCCCAGCTCAACACCACTTTGCCGGATCTTCCCGAGCGCATCTCATCAAAGCCCTGCTGGAACTCATCGATGTGATAGCGATGGGTGATGATAGGCGTGAGATCGAGGCCGGACTGAATCAGCGCGGCCATCTTGTACCAGGTTTCGAACATCTCGCGGCCGTAGATGCCTTTGATGAACAAGCCTTTAAAGATCACCTGATTCCAGTCGATGGACATCTCGCCCGGCGGAATGCCCAGCAGCGCGATGCGGCCGCCGTGGTTCATTACCTCCAGCAAGGTGCGGAACGCCGGTGGCGCACCAGACATCTCCAGACCGACATCAAAACCCTCGGTCATGCCGAGTTCGGCCATCACATCACGCAGATTTTCCTGCGCCACGTTGACAGCGCGCGTTACGCCCATTTTGCGCGCCAGATCGAGGCGATAGTCGTTGATGTCGGTGATCACCACATGGCGCGCGCCGACGTGCTTGCACACCGCCGCCGCCATGATGCCAATTGGCCCGGCACCGGAGATCAGCACATCTTCGCCCACCAGATCGAACGACAGCGCAGTGTGCACCGCATTGCCAAAGGGATCGAAAATCGCCGCCAGTTCATCAGAAATGTTGTCGGGAATTTTGAAGGCATTAAACGCCGGAATCACCAGATATTCGGCAAAGCAGCCCTGACGATTGACGCCAACGCCTACCGTATTGCGGCACAGATGTGTGCGTCCAGCGCGGCAGTTGCGGCAATGGCCGCAGGTGATGTGGCCTTCACCGGAAACACGATCGCCAACGGCAAAGCCCTTAACTTCCTGGCCCATTCCCACCACTTCACCCACATATTCGTGGCCGGTGATCATCGGCACCGGAATGGTTTTGCGCGACCAGTCATCCCAGTTGTAGATGTGCACGTCGGTACCGCAGATAGCGGTTTTACGAATCTTAATCAGTAGGTCGTTATGGCCGGGTTCAGGTATTGGCGCGTCCTTGACCATCCAAATGCCTTCTTCGGCTTTTAATTTGGCGAGTGCTTTCATTTCCCTGCTCCTGAAATAACGCCCAGCTGTTGACCAATACGGGTGAAGGCCGCCACGGCGTGTTCCAGCTGCGCCTGCGTATGTCCGGCAGAGATCTGCGTGCGGATACGTGCCTGACCTTGCGGTACCACCGGATAGAAGAAGCCTGTGACGTAGATTCCTTCCTGCTGCAACAGGCTGGCAAATTGCTGCGCCACTTTGGCATCGCCCAGCATTACGGGGATGATGGCGTGATCGGCGCCAGCCAGCGTGAAGCCTGCGGCAGTCATCTTCTCGCGGAAGAAGCGGGCATTTTCCCACAGACGCTGGCGCAAACCGTCACCTTCACTCAGCAGCTCCAGCACGCGCAGCGAGGCAGCCACAATCGCAGGCGCCAGCGAGTTGGAGAACAGATACGGACGCGAGCGCTGACGCAGCCACTCAACCACTTCTCTTTTCGCCGCCACGTAGCCGCCCGATGCGCCACCCAGCGCTTTACCCAGCGTGCCGGTCAGAATGTCGACGCGATCCATCACGCCGCAATATTCGTGCGTGCCGCGTCCGGCAGAACCCACAAAGCCCACCGCATGGGAATCATCGACCATCACCAGCGCATCGAACTCATCGGCCAGATCGCAAATACCCTGCAGATTGGCAATCACGCCATCCATCGAGAACACGCCATCGGTGGCAATCAGGATGTGGCGCGCGCCTTTGTCGCGTGCTTCCTGTAAACGCGCACGCAGCTCACTCATGTCATTATTGGCGTAACGATAGCGCTGCGCTTTACACAAACGCACGCCATCAATGATCGATGCGTGATTAAGGGCATCTGAAATAATCGCGTCTTCGGCGCTGAGCAGTGTTTCAAACAGGCCGCCGTTGGCATCAAAGCAGGACGAGAACAGAATCGCGTCTTCCATGCCGAGGAACGCGGCCAGCTTGTGTTCCAGCTGCTGGTGGATGTCCTGCGTGCCGCAGATAAAGCGCACCGAGGCCATACCAAAACCGTGCGTATCCATGCCGTCTTTCGCCGCCTGGATCAATGCCGGATGATTAGCTAAACCCAAATAGTTATTGGCGCAGAAGTTGATGACGGGCGGGCTGTTAGCTACGTTGATTTCTGCCTGCTGCGCCGACGTGATGGTGCGTTCTTGTTTGAACAATCCGTCCTGACGTGTTGTCTCAAGTTGTTGACGAATTTGCGAATAAAACTGACTGGACATGATTATGCTCCTCAGATAGCAAATATTTGGCACATATTACTGATCGAAAAGCGAATCAACGACATTTCAGCCATCAATATCTCGGTTTTGCAGCATAGTTCACGCTGCGAACAGGATTTGTGCAGCGCATACGGCGTCATCTGGCTGCCTGCGTCTGGCTGAAATGTTATGATGATAGGCATTCGTGGGTGAAACCTCCTGTTTCCCCCCAACTCTTTAAAGGCAAAGCATATGATTATCGTAACCGGTGGCGCTGGCATGATTGGCAGCAACATTGTTAAAGCGCTGAACAACCGCGGTCTGACCGACATTTTGGTGGTGGATAATCTGAAGGATGGCACCAAGTTCGTGAATCTGGCGGATCTCGACATCGCCGATTACATGGATAAAGAGGAATTCCTCAGCTACATCATTTCTGGCGAAGATCTCGGCCCCATCGAAGCCGTGTTCCATGAAGGTGCGTGTTCCGCAACCACCGAGTGGGATGGCAAGTACATGATGGATAACAACTATCAGTACTCGAAAGATCTGCTGCACTTCTGCCTCGAGCGCGAAATCCCGTTCCTCTACGCCTCATCTGCTGCCACTTACGGCGGCCGCAATGAGAACTTCATCGAAGAGCGTCAGTACGAGCAGCCGCTGAATGTGTACGGCTACTCAAAAATGCTGTTCGATCACTACGTGCGCCAGATTCTGCCTGAAGCAGACTCACCGGTGTGCGGCTTCCGTTACTTCAACGTGTACGGTCCGCGTGAAGGCCACAAAGGCGGCATGGCGAGCGTCGCGTTCCACCTCAATACGCAAATTAGCAACGGTGAAAATCCAAAACTGTTCGAAGGCAGCGACGATTTCCGCCGCGACTTCATCCATGTTGATGACGTGGTTGCGGTAAATCTGTGGTGCTGGGAAAACGGCGTTTCCGGTATCTACAACTGCGGAACTGGCCGTGCTGAATCTTTCCAGGAAGTGGCGGATGCGGTGCTGAACTTCCATCAGAAAGGCCAGATTGAATACATTCCGTTCCCGGACAAGCTGAAAGGCCGTTATCAGGCGTTTACCCAAGCCGATCTCACTAATTTGCGTGCAGCCGGTTATGACAAGCCGTTCAAAACCGTTGCGCAAGGCGTGGGCGAATATATGGCCTGGCTGAACCGTAACGTATAAGGAAACCGGCAGCAGCGATGAAAATTCTGGTTATTGGCCCATCATGGGTCGGCGATATGATGATGTCGCAAAGTCTCTATCGCACGCTCAAGGCTGAGCATCCTGAAGCGGTGATCGACGTGATGGCGCCGGCCTGGTGCCGCCCATTGCTGTCGCGTATGCCGGAAGTGAATCAGGCGCTGGCGATGCCGCTCGGCCACGGCGCATTGGCGCTGGGCGAGCGTCGTCGTTTGGGGAAAACCCTGCAGGCCAGCGGCTATGACCGCGCCTATGTGCTGCCGAACTCCTTCAAATCTGCGCTGGTGCCGTTTTTCGCCGGGATCAAACGTCGCACCGGCTGGCGCGGCGAGATGCGCTATGGCGTGTTGAATGATGTCCGCGTGCTGGACAAAGCGGCCTTTCCGTTGATGGTTGAGCGCTATGTGGCGCTCGGCTATGACAAACCGGTTGCTTCCGCGCAGCAGCTGCCGCAGCCGTTGCTGTGGCCGCAATTACGTGTCGATGACGATGAAAAGCGGATGACGGCGGCGCAGTTTGCGCTGTCAGCCGATCGTCCAGTGATTGGATTTTGTCCGGGCGCAGAGTTTGGCCCGGCGAAGCGCTGGCCGCATTATCATTATGCCGCGCTGGCAGAGCAGCTGATTGGCGAAGGTTATCAGGTGGTGCTGTTCGGTTCGGCGAAAGATCGTGAAACCGGTGACACCATTGTGCAGACGCTGTCAGAAGCGGCGCGTGCGCACTGTAAAAATCTGGCGGGTGAAACGCAACTTGAGCAAGCCGTGATTCTGCTGGCGAACTGTGCGGCGGTGGTCAGTAACGATTCCGGCCTGATGCATATCGCTGCGGCGCTTAATCGTCCGCTGGTGGCGCTGTATGGCCCAAGCAGCCCGGACTTCACTCCGCCGTTGTCTCAGCAGGCGCGCATTATTCGTTTGATCACCGGCTATCACAAAGTCCGCAAAGGTGATGCCGAACAAGGTTATCACCAGAGCCTGATTGATATTCAGCCAGCGCGCGTCCATCAGGAACTGAGCGCGCTGTTGCATCCGGTGCAGGAGTAAAGATGCACGTTTTGATTGTTAAAACCTCCTCGATGGGAGACGTGCTGCATACCTTGCCCGCGCTCACGGATGCGATGCAGGCGATTCCTGGCATCAAGTTTGATTGGGTGGTTGAAGAAAACTTCGCTCAAATCCCCGCCTGGCATCCGGCGGTGGATAAAGTAATGCCGGTGGCGATTCGCCGCTGGCGCAAGCACTGGTTCGGTAGTCAGCAGCGTGAAGAGCGTGTGCAATTTAAGCGTGAGCTGCAATCGCGTCAGTATGATGTAGTGCTGGATGCACAAGGTTTGATCAAAAGCGCCGCGCTGGTAACGCGCCTGGCAAAAGGCGAGAAGCACGGGCAGGACAGCCGCAGCGCACGCGAACCTTTCGCCAGCTGGTGGTATGACAAACGCCATGAAATCAACAAGCAACAGCATGCCGTCGAACGTACGCGCGAGCTGTTTGCCAAAAGCCTCGGCTATGGAAAGCCTGCAACGCAGGGCGACTACGCGATTGCCGGCCATTTCCGCTCTACGCTGCCCAATGACACGCAGCCTTATCTGGTGTTTCTGCATGCTACCACGCGTGATAACAAACACTGGCCGGAGTCACACTGGCGTGCGCTGATTGAGTTAGTTCAGCCAACAGGATTGCGCGTGAAATTGCCGTGGGGCGCAGAGCATGAACATCAACGCGCACAGCGTCTGGCCGAAGGCTTCGACCATGTTGAGGTATTGCCTAAGTTAACGCTGGAGCAGGTAGCGCAAGAATTAGCTGGCGCGCGCGCGGTGGTGTCGGTAGATACCGGTTTAAGTCATCTGACGGCAGCGCTGGATCGTCCGAATATCACGCTATTTGGTCCCACCGATCCGGGACTGATTGGCGGGTATGGCAAGAATCAGCATGAATTAAAAGCAAGCGATGGTACCATGCAGGCAATTACGGCCGAGATGGTTATGGAAAAATTGAAGGAACTGCTCTGAATGACCTCAATTTTTAAACAAATCTATCGTTATACTCATGCAAGGGCATTGAGACATAACGAAAACTTGTGGCCCCATATTAAGATTCGCCGAGCCAAAACCGATAATATTCAGCGGCTAAGCTACTGGGGAAAGCAAGTTAAGATTGAGGATCTCATCGCATTGCGTGCCACGATAACGGGAGATGTGACAATCCTGGCTACTGGCCCTTCGGTTAAATCATTAGACATTGAGAAACTTGCCAGCACCACATTCGTGGGCGTTAATGGCGCCTATAATCTGCGCGATAGAATTACCTTTGCATATTATGTCATCGTCGATCGGGGATTTATCGATAAAAGATTCGATCTTGTCACAGATATTATTAATGATGAAAAGCTGGTTCTGTTTACAACCGTGCACTGCTTCAATGATATCTTGCAGCGCGCTGATTTACGGGACGTTAAGTGCCGCCTGGCAATTATTGAAGATCTCAGCTTTAAAGTATTCAGAGGTATCGTTCGCCCTGAAGAGTATGCCCTCAATTATCAGGGGAAAATGGGGATCTCACTCTCTGAAACGCCATTCATCTCTGGTTTTTCCTGGGATATTTGTCAGGGGGTTTTCGATGCCGGCACGGTTGCTTATTGGGCCTTGCAGATATCCGTCTGGCTGGGTGCCAGTCGTATTTTATTAGCTGGCGTTGATATGAATAATTTTTCAGCGCCGCGCTTTTATGAAAGCGACAATGATAAGCTTCCAAGCCTACTTGAATCTAACTTTAGCGCGGTTATTAAACCCGCCTTTATCCATGCAAGCCGGGAATTAGAACGAGCGGGGATTAAAGCGTATAACCTTTCATTAGAAAGTGCTCTTGATGAGAATATTTTTGAGAAGACTACACCAGAAGCTATTTTTTAAAATAGATCACAACCTGAAATCTATTTATTCTTTTTTATTTTTCTAATTTCTAAAAAACTATACCAGGCTTCACATTAAAACCTGGTATATATTATCAATTTAACGTTTTCAACACTGCGTTATAGACCTGTTCCACATTGATTTTCCGCATAGGAAATTGTGGGTCATCATTTTCCTCAGGCTCAATACGGATTATCTGGTGAATATCCAGATCCTGATAAGGTCCAGTATGGCGAGGATTGGCACCCACATACAGACTTACCGTCGGCGTTTGCGCGGTAACAGCAATATGTAATGGTCCCGTATCGCCCGTTATCAATACATCAATTCGCTTAATAAGCTGAAGCAGTTCGGGCAGACGCGTTTTGCCAATATATGAAGTGACCCGATGATGATACTTTTCTGGCAGTAGTGCAAAGAAGGCGCTTTCGATCGGGCGATCCTGGCCGGCTCCAGTCAGAACCAAAGTGGATTCTGGACTGTGGCTAAAAATACGCTCTGCCAATTGTGCAAAGTGTTCCACGGGCCAGCGACGGTTATCACCTGATGCGCCCATTTGGAAACCGACAATGGTTGAGCTTTCCTGCTGGTGACCATCATCAACTTTTATAGGAAATTCCATGCGGATATCAGTGGTGTCACAGCCTAATGAACCAATAAGATTCAGTTTACGTTGAATAATGTGTGATTCTGCTCGCGGTGAGTAGAGATCAAGCCAATGATTAAATACAGGATTATCGCTACCGAAATTATCTCTAACCAGATATTTTGAGCCGCTTAACCGCGCGCAAAGAATATCGTAGCCTAAGCTGGAGTGCAGTAGCAGCGTTAGGTCAGGTTTGAAGCGGCGTAGTTTCCTGATCAGATTAGGCGCGCGGACAATTTTATTGTCCCAAATAGCCACTTGATCAAACCATTCGCTGTCTTCAACCAGATCACGGTTTTTATCGCTGGAAACCAGCATGATTTTGGCGGATGGATAACGGCGCTTAATCGCTTTTATTGCTGGTGTGTTAAACAGCAGGTCACCTAATGCCGTCGTCGAAAAAATAACGATGCGCTCGAACTCATGGGTCGCGCTCAGCGGGGACTTATTTCTGTCGATTTGGCTCAGTTTAGCGTGCAGACTCAGCACGGAGTTAATTAGATTTATTTTCCAACGTTTTTTCATTAATACGGCTTACCCTAGAGAATCTGACTATTCGACAGCCATAGCAAAAAATAATTTCGCCATTATAACGAAAAAAACATCAGCCCCGTATAGAGGCTAACGTTAAGGCCGGTTTGCACTTTGACTTAATTTAGAACAAAGACTCTAAATGCTTGAACAATGGGCTTTGCGCAATGCTTTCACTAATCAACTCAACGGCATAGTGCTGCGGCACGGGCGGCAATGGTTTGCCCGGCTTACACACGCCTGGCGCACGGAAGCGTGGCGGCTGGGTTTTGGATGGCGGCGGAGTCGCACCCTGATGCAGCGGCTCATTCAGCAACTGGCTTGGCCGCACTAGCGTGATATCGGCTGGCAATGTCGGCAGCATCTGCTGCAAGACGCGCACCGTCGTCGGATGCGGATGACCAATCGCAATGGCATAACCATCGCGCTGCGCAAGTTTCACCGCGCGGGTAAACTGCGCGCGGATTGAAGCCTCATCCTGACTATCATCAAGGAACACGCGGCGTTTCAGGACTTTAACGTTGGTACCTTGCGCGGCTGGGATCGACTGACTATTGCCAATCGTCATGCTATCGAGAAAGTAATAGTTGTAGTGATTGAGCACCTGCATCACTTTCTGCATGCCGGGCAGGCTGGAGGTCATTTTGCTGCCCATATGGTTATTCAGGCCAACCGCAAAAGGCACTTTGCCGCTGGCTTCTCGAATAATCCGCTCGATTTCCGTGCTGCTCATCTCGGGCGTCAGCGTGTCTTTCTCCAGCGGCTGTTTGCTAAGCGGTGCCATCGGCAGGTGGATCAGCACTTCGCGACCACCCTGATGCGCTTTGGTGGCCATCTCACGCGCATGGGGCGCATTCGGCAGGACCGCAACGGAAATCGCGGTGGGCATCTGCAGCACTTTATTCTCTTCTTTTGGCCGATAACCAAAGTCATCGATCACGATAGAGAGTTTTCCCGCATGGGCGGAAAGTGACAGAAACAGGCCGCATAGGGCGGCCGAGAGCTTAGAGGGTTGAAACAAAACTTATCTTCCTAACCACGGTAGTGGATTGACGGCCTGTCCCTGGCGTCGGATTTCAAAGTAGAGCGAAGGCGTGCCGCGGCCGCCGCTGGTGCCCACAAGGGCGATAGGCTGTCCTGCCTTCACCTGAGCACCCACGCTCACCAGTGCGCTTTGGTTGTAGCCATAAAGGCTCATATCACCTTTACCGTGTTCCAGAACGACAACCAGACCATAGCCTTGCAGCCAGTCGGCCATCAATACGCGTCCATCAGCGATGGCTTTCACTTCGGTACCTTCTGGCGCATCGACGACCAGACCTTTCCAGCGCAATTCGCCCTGCATCGATTCACCGAAGCGATGTTCAATACGTCCCCGTACCGGCCAAACCGCTTGCCCGCCGGGCTTGCCTAATCCGCCGGTACGCGCCATCAGCTCGCGCTCACTCTGCGTTGGCTGATAACTTGATCCTTTGGCTTTCGCCTGCGCCTGACGCTGACGCACTTTTTCCGCCTCGCGCGCTTCGCGTTCCGCACGTTCGCGTGCTTCACGCTCTGCCTTAGCGATTTTGCTTTGCAGGCGGCTTTCGTTCTCACGCATTTCAACCAGGTCCGCCTGATCTTTCTCCAGCGAGCTTTCCAGTATGGTGAGCGTTTTCTTACGCGCCGCGCTGGCGACTTCCAGCTTGCTTTGCTGCGTCTGCTGCTGGGCCAACAACGATTTTTGCTGCTCCTGTTTGCCCTGCAATGATTGACGCTGTTCCGCTAATTGCTGCTGGGTTTGTTTGAGATCGTCGATGTTTTTCTGGCGTGCGGCGTTGAGATAGCCGAAATAGGCAAGAATGCGCTCACTGCGCTGGGCTTCTTCGCCTCCGAGCAGCAACTGCAGACCATTATGCTGTCCCTGACGGAAGGCGGCATCAAGCTGTTGTGCCAGCAGTTTTTCCTGCTGTGCTTGCTGCTTTTCCAGCCGCGAGATAGAAGAGGTGACCTGCGCGATTTCACCCTCAAGCGTGCTGAGGCTGTTACGCGTTTCGCGCAGCTGACGGCTGGCCTGCGCAATCACTTTTTCCTGGCTTTGCAGCTGATCCAACAACTTACTGCGCTGCACTTTCTGCGCTTTAACGCTCTTTTCTTTCTCGGCAATGTCCTGCTGAATGGACTTCAACTGCGTTTTACTGTCATCCGCACTGCGTGCAGCGGCAGGAAGTAATAATGTGCCCGCCAGAAGCAGACTCAGGGAGATTTCGGACCAGCGAAATGACAACGGAAGCGCAGTGCCGTTGTAACGGGTCCTTGTGTATGTAACGGTCGCTTTTCCCTTCATAGTCGATAATTATTCCACGATGAACAGCCGCTTACCAGTTAGCCCGGCCGGGTTTTACTTTACTAAAAATGTCTGTACCGAGCTTACCGGCATAAACTTTGTCTTAATTTTGGGATTAGAACACTTTTTTTGGAAAATGACGCACAAATCGTAACTCTGTCCCCTTAGCGACTGTACATGCGAAGTGGCGCAGGTATACTCAGAACCCTTGTTTTAGCTTATCAGCCCGGTTTGGAGTCGTTACCCCTCATGCAAGAAATTATGCAGTTTGCAAGCAATCACCCCATCCTCAGTCTGGCATGGGTCGCTTTACTCGTTCTCGTGATTGTGACCACCGTTAAAGGTATGTTCTCTAAAGTAAAAACTATCAGCCGTGGTGAAGCTACCCACCTGATAAACAAAGAGGACGCGGTGGTGGTAGACGTGCGTTCACGTGACGATTACCGCAAAGGACACATTTCTGGGGCTATCAACGTAGCGGCAGCAGACATCAAAAAAGAGAGCTTTGGCGAGCTGGAAAAGCACAAGTCACAGCACATAATTGTAGTTTGCGCGACCGGTCAAAGTGCGGGTGAATCTGCAGCGAAATTGAGCGCAGCGGGTTTTGAAAAAGTCTCCGTTCTGAAAGATGGCGTGAGCGGCTGGAGTGGTGAAAATCTGCCACTGGTGCGCGGTAAATAACTTCTCAGAGGTAACCGTATGGCGAATGTAGAGATCTACACCAAAGTCACTTGTCCTTATTGCCACCGTGCAAAGGCGTTGTTGGATCAGAAAGGCGTGTCGTTCCAGGAGATTCCCATTGACGGGAACGCGGCGAAACGTGAAGAGATGATTCAACGCAGCGGCCGCACTACGGTGCCACAGATTTTTATTGATGCGCAGCACATTGGCGGCTGTGACGATCTTTACGCGCTGGATGGGCGTCAGGGACTTGATCCTTTACTCCAGGCATAACTTTTCGGTCAGACAATTTTAACTCACAGGATTTAGTCACATGTCAGAGCAAAGCAGCAGCGAAATGCAGTTCCAGATTCAACGTGTTTACACCAAAGATGTTTCTTACGAAGCGCCAAACGCACCGCAGGTTTTCCAGAAAGAGTGGGAACCGGAAGTGAAGCTGGATCTGGACACCGCCTCTTCTCAGTTAGCTGATGGCGTTTTTGAAGTCGTTCTGCGCGTTACCGTAACGGCAACCGTTGGCGAAGAAACCGCATTCCTGTGTGAAGTACAGCAAGCGGGCATTTTCACCATTAGCGGTATCGAAGGCACGCAGATGGCGCATTGCCTCGGCGCGTACTGCCCGAACATTCTGTTCCCGTATGCACGCGAATGCGTAACCAGCCTTGTGTCTCGTGGTACTTTCCCGCAGCTCAACCTGGCGCCAGTGAACTTTGATGCGCTGTTCATGAACTATCTGCAGCAGCAAGGTGAAGGCGAAGCGCCACATCAGGATGCCTGATGACTACACTCAACGCTTCAATTAGCGTCATCGGTGCCGGCTCGTACGGCACCGCATTGGCCATCACGCTGGCCCGCAACGGCCATCCGGTTCTGCTCTGGGGCCACAATCCTCAAAGCGTGGCGCAGCTGCAAGCTGACCGCTGCAATGCCGCTTTCCTGCCCGATGTCCCTTTCCCTGATAATCTCGTTCCTGAAGCCGATCTGGCAACCGTGGTTAACGCCAGTCGCGATCTGCTGGTCGTCGTGCCGAGCCATGTATTTGGCGACGTGCTGACGCAGCTTAAGCCGCATTTGCGTGCCGATTCGCGGATTGTCTGGGCGACTAAAGGACTGGAAAAAGAGACTGGCCGGTTGCTGCAGGATGTGGCGCGTGAAATCCTCGGCGATGCGATTCCACTCGCGGTGATTTCCGGACCTACCTTTGCAAAAGAGCTGGCAGCCGGCATGCCAACGGCCATCGCACTGGCATCCACCGATGCGGAGTTCGCTGAAGACCTGCAGCAGAAGCTGCACTGCGGCAAAAGTTTCCGCGTCTACAACAATCAGGATTTCATCGGCGTGCAGTTAGGCGGCGCGGTGAAGAACGTGATTGCGATTGGTGCGGGGATTTCTGACGGCATTGGCTTTGGTGCCAACGCGCGTACCGCCTTGATCACTCGCGGCCTGACGGAAATGAGCCGTCTTGGCGCAGCGCTGGGCGCCGATGCCACCACCTTTATGGGCATGGCCGGTTTAGGCGATCTGGTGCTGACCTGTACCGATAATCAGTCGCGCAACCGTCGTTTCGGCATGATGCTGGGGCAAGGCGAGAGCGTAGACGAGGCGCAACGCATTATCGGACAAGTTGTAGAAGGCTACAGAAACACCAAAGAAGTCAAAGCATTGGCCGCGCGCGTCGGCGTAGAAATGCCGATTACCGAGCAGATTTATCAGGTGCTCTATTGCGGAAAATCAGCGCGAGAGGCAGCATTGACCTTACTTGGCCGTGCAAGGAAGGACGAAAACAGCCAAAGCTAAAGCAGGATGCGCCAGCGTCACCACCTGTAGCGCCCCATCAGGCGCTTTTTTTATCGGGAGCAAACAGCAATGTCGTCTGAAGAGTTAGAACTGGTCTGGAACCATATCAAAGCCGAAGCCAGAGCCCTGGCCGACTGTGAACCGATGCTGGCCAGCTTTTACCATGCGACACTGCTCAAACACGAAAACCTCGGCAGCGCGCTCAGTTACATGCTCGCTAACAAGCTGGCGAACCCGATCATGCCCGCTATCGCTATTCGCGAAATCGTGGAAGAAGCCTATCGTGAAGACCCGGAGATGATTGTCTCTGCGGCCTACGATATTCAGGCTGTACGCCAGCGCGATCCCGCCGTTGATAAATACTCTACGCCGCTGCTTTACCTCAAAGGTTTCCACGCCTTGCAGGCTTATCGCATCGGCCATTGGCTGTGGAAAGAGGGCCGCCGCGCGCTGGCTGTCTATCTGCAGAACGAAATCTCCGTCTCATTTGCCGTGGATATTCACCCGGCGGCACGCATTGGTCGCGGCATCATGCTTGATCATGCTACCGGCATTGTCATCGGCGAAACGGCAATCATTGAAAATGATGTTTCAATTCTGCAATCGGTGACGCTCGGCGGTACTGGTAAAACCAGCGGCGATCGCCATCCGAAGATCCGTGAAGGTGTGATGATTGGCGCCGGCGCCAAGATTCTGGGCAACATTGAAGTGGGGCGCGGCGCAAAAATCGGAGCCGGTTCGGTTGTCCTGCAGCCTGTACCGCCTCATACCACGGCGGCCGGCGTACCAGCGCGCATTGTCGGTAAACCGACCAGCGATAAACCCTCGATGGATATGGATCAGCACTTCAACGGCGCAGGCTTTGAGTACGGCGACGGCATCTAGCCTTTGATCAGTGCGCCAGCATAATCGAGTTGGCGCCACGCTTCATACACCACCACTGATACTGCATTAGACAGGTTCATGCTGCGGCTCTCCGCCATCATCGGAATGCGGATTTTCTGCTCAGCGGGTAGCGCGTTGAGAATTTCTGCGGGTAAACCGCGACTCTCCGGACCAAACACCAAATAATCACCCTTCTGATAGCTCACCGCGCTGTGCGCCGGCGTTCCTTTGGTGGTGAGGGCGAACATGCGCTGTGGCGTTTCTGTTGCCAGAAATTCTGCGTAATTGGCGTGTTTTTTCAAGGCGGTATATTCGTGGTAATCCAGCCCGGCGCGGCGCAGGCGCTTGTCATCCCAGGCAAAGCCCAGCGGTTCAATCAGGTGTAACTGGAAACCGGTATTTGCGCACAAGCGAATGATGTTGCCGGTATTTGGCGGAATTTCAGGTTCGAATAAGACAATGTTTAGCATAAGGCCCCCAGAAACGAGGGCCGAAGCATAACAAATTATTGACGGGCGGAGTACAGCGGCAGCCACAGCGTGAGGCGTAAACCGCCAAGAGGGCTGTCATCCGCTTTAACCCAGCCGCGATGCTGCTGGATGGCGGTTTCGACAATCGCCAGGCCTAATCCGGTGCCGCCTGACTCACGATCGCGCGCCTCATCGGTGCGGTAGAACGGACGGAAAATCTGCTCGCGATCTTCTGGGCTGACTCCTGGACCATCATCATCGACATGAATGGTGATGCCCGCAATATCCACCGAGAAGCTGACGCTGATGTGCGAATTCGAATAGCGCAGCGCATTACGCACGATATTTTCCAGCGCACTCTCCAACGCATGGGGATTACCGTACAGCGGCCACGGGCCAGGCGGATAGGGCACTTCCATCAGTTTGCCCATCTGCTCGGCTTCAAATTTGGCATCTTCCAGCACGCCATTCCAAAGCTGATTGGCCTTCATCGCTTCGCTAACCAGCGCGTTATTGTGCTGCGTTCGCGACAGCACCAGCAGATCGTTAATCATGCCATCCAGACGCTGCGCTTCCGTTTCAATGCGCTGCAGCTCTTTGCCTTCACCGTTACGGCGACGCAGGAGCGCGGTTGCCAGCTGCAAGCGAGTTAACGGCGTACGCAATTCATGGCTGATATCGGATAGCAGACGCTGTTGCGCCGTCATCATGCGTTCGAGCGCGCTCACCATTTGGTTGAAACTGGAACCCGCAGCCAGAAACTCTTGCGGCCCCGATTCCAGTTCCGGATGCTGGCGCAAATTGCCGCTTGCCACTTCATCCGCCGCATATTTAAGTTTGCGCGCGGGGCGCGCCAGGCTCCACGCCAGCCACAGCAGCAGCGGCGAGCTGATCAGCATCGTGACAATCAGCAGCAGTAGCGGGCGGTCAAACAGCAGATTAACGAAATCGAGCTGCGAGCTGGTGGCAGGACGAATCAGGTAGAGCTGATAGTTGTCTTCGCCATCGCGGACCGCGAAAGGTCCAACCATCTCCACGCGGCCATACTTTTTCTTTTGTGGGTGGTCGGCGTTATCCGACTGCCCAATAAAGTTGCGGATGATCTGCATTTCATTGTGCTGCGCGCCAATCACCCGGCCTTCGCTGGTCACCAATAACAAACGCTGACCAGGCGGCGCCCATTTGTCGATGGAGCGGAACAGGCGACGCCACCACATTAAGTCGTTGGGTGGATCCTGAGACAGCTCCGCTTCAACGTGCTGTTCAATCATGGTGCCCTGACGTTGCTCGCTTTCCAGTAACGCGGTCATCTGGCGCGAATCGAGTTTAGGCACCATGAGAACCAGCATCAACACCAACGCTAGCGTGAGCCAGAAGATGGCGAAGATGCGGGTGGTTAAACTTCCAATCATGATGCCGAAACCATCAGATAGCCGCGTCCGCGTAGGGTTTTAAACCACGGATGACCATCACGACGTTCCGGCAATTTACGACGCAGGTTAGAAATGTGCATATCGATAGCGCGGTCAAACGGTGTCAGACGTTTGCCCAACACTTCCTGACTAAGGTGCTCACGCGATACTACCTGACCCAGATGCTGTGCCAGCAAATAGAGCAGGGTGAACTCGGTGCCGGTGAGGTCCAAAGTTTCGCTGTCGAAGCTGGCCTCCTGACGACCCGGATTCAGGCGCAGGCAGTCGACTTCCAGCGTGGGTGAGCTGTTATCGTGCTGCTGTTGCTGCTCGCTCCAGTTTGAACGGCGCAGAATGGCACGAATACGTGCTACCAGTTCACGATCGTTAAACGGTTTAGGCAGATAGTCATCTGCACCCAGTTCAAGGCCCAGAACGCGGTCCAGTTCGCTGCCACGTGCAGTCAGCATAATGACCGGAGTTTGGTGCTGTTGGCGTAGTTCTTTCAAAGTGTCGATACCATTCTTCTTCGGCATCATCACATCAAGCAATAGCAAGTCCACGGTGTTGTCTAGCAGGTTAAGCGCCTGCTCACCATCGCTTGCCACAATGACTTCAAAACCTTCCATCTCAAGCAGTTCTTTAAGCAGCGAAGTTAATTCGCGGTCGTCATCAACCAACAGGATTTTATTCATTTTTTATTGCCCTCCGCAGGCAAAATACCGTGTTCCTTGACTTGCAATCCAACGCTTTACGTACTTTTACACCCCCTGACGGATGTTTGCAGCCACCGCCGTACACTGGCTCTCGTTGAATCGCAAAACGGAACGAACTGGGAGTTAACGATGCGCTACTTAACCGCCGTCGTCATTGCCTCAGCGATGGTTCTCAGTCACGCCAGCGCCGAAGCAGCAGACACGACGACGATTGACGAGATGCATCCGAACAGCGGATTGACGACAGGCAGTATGACGCAAAATCCGCAAAGCTACATGTTCGATGGCATTGAGCTGACTGAACAACAGCGGCAACAGATGCGAGACCTGATGCAGCAAGCGCGACACGAACGCCCAACAATCAGCGTTCAAGATATAGAAACTATGCATGACCTTGTCATTGCAGACAAATTTAACGAATCGGCTATCCGACAGCAGGCAGAGAAACAAGCCCGCGCAGCGGTAGAACAGCAAGTCGAGATGGCTCGGGTTCGTAATCAGATGTATCACCTGCTAACGCCTGCACAGCAAGCGACATTGCAGAAAAATTATGAGCGACGATTAGCTGAAGTTCGTCGGCTCTCAGGATTGCAGCCATCATCACCGCTGCAAGCAGTGAGTAGTACCAGCAGTAACCAGTAACATAGTATCCCTGTTTTCCTTGCCATAGACACCATCCCTGTCTTCCCCCGCATGATGCGGGGGTTTTTTTTGCCTGTCATTTCTCTCTAACATCATTGCCTTAAAATTCAATCACGCAGCACACTTATGCCGATGATAAACTTTAGCCATCTTGAGACCTAAAGGCCGCACCTATGAAGCGTGCGATCCGACGAGGCATAGCATGGATTCTTCCTATGCAAAGTTAGTTAATCGGGCGGCGCTGGCGGCAACTACGCTGGCGACGTTGCTGTTAATCGTGAAAATTTTCGCCTGGTGGCATACCGGTTCAGTCAGTATGTTGGCGGCGTTAGTGGATTCATTGGTGGATATCGCCGCTTCACTAACCAATTTGCTGGTAGTGCGCTATTCACTGCAGCCGGCCGATGACGATCACACCTTCGGCCACGGTAAAGCCGAATCCCTGGCCGCGCTGGCGCAAAGCATGTTTATCTCCGGCTCGGCGCTGTTTCTGTTTCTCACCGGCATTCAGCATCTGGCCTCGCCCGAAACCTTACATGCGCCGCTGGTGGGCATTGTGGTGACGGTGATTGCGCTGTTTTCAACCCTGACGTTGGTTGCCTTCCAGCGCTGGGTGGTGCGACGCACGCGCAGCCAGGCGATTCGCGCAGACATGCTGCACTATCAATCTGACGTGGTGATGAACGGCGCAATATTGGTCGCCCTCGGTTTGAGCAGCTATGGTTTTGTACGGGCGGATGCGTTGTTCGCGCTCGGCATCGGCGTTTACATTCTCTATAACGCGTTGCGGATGGGTTATGACGCGGTACAGGCGCTGTTGGATCGTGTTTTGCCCGAGCATGAAACGCAGGAGATTATCAACGTGGTGACCAACTGGCCGGGCGTACGCGGCGCGCATGCATTACGCACGCGACAATCGGGCCCCACGCGTTTTATCCAGCTGCATCTGGAGATGGAAGATCAGCTGCCGCTGGTGCAGGCCCATCAGGTGGCCGATCAAATTGAGCAGGCGTTACTCAAGAGGTTTCCCGGCTCGGACGTCATCATTCATCAAGATCCCTGTTCTGTTGTGCCGAGCAATCAACACGGATTTTTTCAAGGTTAGCGATTTAAAATCATGCAATTACACAAAAAAAGTGACGTAACGCTAACAACTCTGTAAAAAATTAGCGAAAACTTGTCTGACCTGAATCAATTCAGCATCAAGCGTTTGATATACTATTTTGCAACTATTAAGCCATGCGATCGCGAGCTGGTCCACGCCGGACACATGGCAGGAATAATCCTTAGTTTTTGAACAATCCAGAGGTTGTCATGATCAAAAAAATCGGAGTACTGACCAGCGGCGGCGACGCCCCAGGCATGAACGCAGCCATTCGCGGAGTTGTACGTTCCGCGCTGAGTGAAGGACTGGAAGTTTTTGGTATTTACGACGGCTATCTGGGATTGTACGAAGATCGCATGATCAACCTTGACCGCTACAGCGTGTCAGACATGATCAACCGCGGCGGCACCTTCCTCGGTTCCGCCCGCTTCCCAGAATTCCGCAACGATGAAGTGCGCCAGACCGCGATTGATAACATGAAAAAGCGTGGTATTGATGCGCTGGTGGTTATCGGCGGTGATGGTTCCTACATGGGTGCCAAGCGCCTGACTGAAATGGGCTTCCCGTGCATCGGCCTGCCTGGCACCATTGATAACGACGTAGCAGGTACTGATTACACCATCGGTTATTTCACTGCGCTGGAAACCGTGGTTGAAGCGATTGACCGCCTGCGTGACACCTCATCTTCCCACCAGCGTATCTCCATCGTGGAAGTGATGGGCCGTTACTGCGGCGATTTAACTCTGGCGGCAGCGATTGCCGGTGGTTGCGAGTTCATCGTGCTGCCTGAAATCCCGTATACCCGTGAAGAGCTGGTTGCTGAAATCAAAGCCGGCATTGCCAAAGGTAAAAAGCACGCCATCGTGGCGATCACCGAGCACATCTGCGATATCGACGATCTGGCGCACTTCATCGAAGCTGAAACCAAACGCGAAACCCGCGCTACCGTTCTCGGTCACATTCAGCGTGGCGGCGCACCTTGTGCCTATGACCGCATTCTGGCCTCGCGCATGGGTTCCTACTCCATCGAGCTGCTGCTACAAGGCTACGGCGGCCGCTGCGTCGGTATTCAGAACGAGAAGATGGTGCATCACGACATCATCGATGCGATTGAAAATATGAAGCGTCCATTCAAACGCGACTGGCTGGATACCGCGAAAAAACTCTACTGATTATTCAGCATCAAGGCGCGACGCGATTCGCGCCTTTTTTATGCCTGCTCATATTCCGTGCGGTTATAACAGCTTATTTTTAATTCTTTAATCCGTGGATAAGTTTGTGTCAGTCTTGTTCTATAACGACCTCGGGAGAGCAAGCAATGAATAAGTGGAGTATTGGTGTCACCCTGTTACTGGCTTCAACCAGTGTTCTGGCAAAGGATATTCAGCTGTTAAACGTCTCTTACGATCCAACCCGTGAGCTGTACGAGCAGTACAACAAAGCGTTTAGCGCGCATTACAAGCAGGAAACCGGCGACAACGTGGTGATTCGCCAGTCACACGGCGGTTCAGGTAAACAAGCAACCTCAGTGATCAATGGCATCCGTGCTGATGTGGTTACGCTGGCGCTGCAATCTGATGTCGATGCTATTGCTGACCGTGGTCGTATCAATAAAGACTGGATTAAACGCCTGCCGGACAACTCCGCACCCTACACCTCAACCATCGTGTTCCTGGTGCGCAAAGGCAACCCGAAAGGCATTCATGATTGGCCAGATCTGATCAAACCGGGCGTTTCCGTCATCACGCCAAACCCGAAAACGTCAGGCGGCGCACGCTGGAATTATCTGGCTGCATGGGGCTGGGCGCTGGATCAGAACAACGGCGATCAAGCCAAAGCGCTGGCTTACGTGAGATCGCTGTTTAAGAACGTAGAAGTGCAGGATTCCGGCGCACGTGGTGCCACTAACACCTTCGTGGAACGCGGCATTGGCGATGTGCTGATAGCGTGGGAGAACGAAGCCTATCTGGCGGTAAATAAGCTGGGTAAAGATAAGTTTGAGATCGTCACCCCAAGCGAATCGATTCTGGCGGAGCCAACGGTTTCGGTAGTGGATAAAGTGGTTGACGAGCAGGGCACCCGCAAAGTAGCCGAAGATTACCTCAAGTATCTCTACTCGCCGGAAGGTCAGACTATCGCGGCGGAAAATTTCTATCGTCCACGTGATAAAGCCGTTGCGGAGAAATTTGCCAATAAATTCGCCCCGGTAAAACTGTTCACTATCGACAACAAGTTTGGTGGCTGGACGCAAGCCCAGAAAACCCACTTCGCCGATGGCGGCAGCTACGACCAGGTGATGAAGCCATAACGTACATCGTCAGGTCGCCATTTATGGCGACCTTTTTACATACCATTACGCCTCTTGCGTCGCCAACCGCCGACCGGCACGCTGGGCCACCAGCGGCAACAATGCCTGACGTACCAGATAGCCATCTGGATCCAGCCCCCAACCTAACGCAGCAGCGGCATCGACAATCGCTTTATCCCATTCCAGTTTTTTCCGTCCGTCACCCGCAGTGGTAATCACCACTTCACACGCATGATCGGGTGCCTGATAGCGACGCCAGCTGCCTGCCGGCACGGAAATCACCGAACGCTCCGGCGCTGTCATCGTCACTTCTTCACCATCACGATTGAAGGTCACAGTAAGCGTGCCTTTAAACACCATGAGTACTTGCACCTGTGCGCAGCGATGCGTACCCATTTCGCCCGCTTTTGGCAAAGCCAGCCACTCTACCGAGAAGCCGTGTGGCGTGTTGATGGGCGGAGCGACCTGACGATCCTGATTGATGCCATAGCCGATAACGGGTGCCATACGCGCACCGTGACCCGGCAACATGGCATCCAGTAGCGCGTGTTCGCTCCAGGCGCGCTGCTCACCGGTGACGGCAAACTGCGCCATCTGCTCGGGCGTAAAATGCTGTAAATGCGCCATCTCCGCCTCGGGCAGCGGCGGCATACGCTCTGCAACCGGCGGGATCGCCGCGCCGGTTGAGGTATCGATCAGCATGTTATTGGGGCTGAGATAGAGTCCATACTCCGCCGCCGCCGACATCACATCGGGATGCCAGATAATGCCGCCGGTGTTATCGCCGCCCAGCACGGTAAATACCCAGCCATCGGTATCGGTAGCCGACACATTGGTGAAGCCACGGAAAATCCAGGTGGGCAGGCTGACAATCGCCGGAGCGTCGAGCTCCAGCGACTCTTCGCCTTTATTCCCCCAGCGGAAACGCCAGCGGCCTTCATGGATCAGGAAGACTTCGGCAGTGAAATGCAGATGCAGATTATTGGTCACGCCTTTTGGCATCGCTGCCGCGCCAATGTTAAAACCGTGCGCTTCAGGAATATTGATCACCTGCTCAGACGACTGCGTCACGCCCGGCCCGATAAATGAGTAATTCTGCTTGAGATGCGAACCCGGCAGTTTGCAGTCGATAAACGCCAGATTGCACGACACCATATCTTGCGGCGCGATCAGGCGCGCACGTGCTGCTGTAGCGGACAATGTTTGCTGTTTCATCTTCTTCTCCTCAATAACCCGAACCAGAACGAACAGGCAACGCCTCACCGCGCGCGGTGGCGACAGCGTGGCGTGCGGCATGCGTTAGCTGCATCACATCATTGGCGGGGGTCACCAACTGAAAGCCCTGTGCGATGCGCTGTGCGGCGGCTTCTCCGCTGGTACAAAAAATACCGGCCAGTTTGTGGCCGGCGCGGGTGCGGCTCAGCACCCGTTCAATGGCATTTAACATCTCAGGATGCTGCGATTCGGCGCTGGCCTGGCCGGTGAGCGTAAGGGACAGATCGTTGGGGCCGATAAACACGCCGTCCAATCCCTCGACGTCGAGAATGGCATCAAGATTGGCCAACCCCGCGCGTGTTTCAATCATCGCCAGCGTCAGAATTTGCTGGTTAGCATGCTGCGGATAATCTTTGCCGCCATACAGCAGCGCACGCGCTGGACCAAACGAGCGCGAACCTTGCGGCGCATAGCGGCAGGCATCGACAAACTGCTGCGCTTCGGCGGCATCGTTGATCATCGGGCAGATAATGCCGTAGGCGCCGGCATCCAGCATGCGCATAATCTGCGCCGGCTCGTTGTGCGAGACGCGCACCAGCGGCGTCGCGGGTGTGGAGGATAGCGCCTGCAACATGCTGAGTGCGGCGGCGAAATCGATCAGGCCATGTTGCAGGTCAACGGTGACGGCATCAAAGCCCTGATGTCCGGCAATCTCGGCGCTGTAGCTGCTGGGGATCGCCAGCCAGCCGTTAATAATCGGTCCGCGGCGTTGTTTTAAAGGGTTGATACGCATAATTCACTCCTCTTAATCCAGGTTTGCAGCGCGCGGGCACAGGCTTGCGGCTGCTCCAGCAGCAGAAAGTGTCCGCACTGTTCAAGCGTGATGTGGCGTGCGGCGGGAGCCGCTTTGACAAGCAGGTGATGGTGTTCGGGGGTGCAGATGGCGTCGCTGTCGCCGTTGAGGATCAACAGCGGTGCCTGCAGCGCCGGTAAGGTATGCCGTAAATCGCGACGTTGTATGGCGATGGCGGTCTGTTGACGAAAGCGCTCAACGCTGCTGCGTTCTGCCATCGTCACCAGCGCGCCAAGCAGCTCGCGATCCGCCAGCCGCGATGCATGCACATAGCGCGGCCAGAGTTGCTCAATCACCGATCGCATACCGTTTTTCGCAGCTCGATCAAGCAAGGCAATACGTCCCGCAGCGTTGACCGGCGCATCCGCCAACGGATTCACCGCCAGCAGCGCGAGGCCCGCGATGCGTTGCGCGGCTTGCGCCTGCATCTCCAGTGCCACCAGCGCACCCAGCGAGAATCCCACCAGTAAAAAGCGCGCCGGCAAGTCAGTCAGCAGTTGCGCCGCGAGCTGTTCGGCGCTGTCAGCACCGCTCATCTCGGGAATGATCATCGGCTGCTGCGGTAGATGGCGGCAAAGCGGTTGCCACAACGCGCCGTCGCACAAGGTACCGCCCAGTAACACCAAAGGCAGTGACATGATTAGCCCTCCGCCACAGGACGGGCATTCACCATCCGCATCACATGGCGCACCAGCAGCAGCGACAGCAATGAAATAATGCCAATCACCATAAAGCCCTGCTGCATCGCGAAGTAGTATTTGATGTAGCCGACCAGCACCGGGCCAAAGAAAATCCCAGCGGAGTAGATGCTTTGATATAGCCCAACGCGAGTGGATTGCTGCCAGGCAGGCGTGCGGGTGACGATCAGCGAATTCAGCACGGTGGAGATCATGCCGAAGGCACAGCCCGCCAGCGCCTGCAAGCCATACAGCAGCCAGATATTGGGCGCGTAAGGCATGGCTATCGCTACGGCCCCTTGCAGCACGCCGCCGATAATTGCCGTGTTGCGTAAGCCCAGCAGGCGATAGAAGAAGGGCGCGCACAGCGCGGTGGCCAGCGCATAGAAGAACAGATGGATGCCGCTTAGCGTCGCCAGCGAAGCGGCCGCCATGCCAAAGCCTTCTGCCAGTAGCGGCGTCAGCGTGTCGCGCGTGGCAAATGGCACCATCATCACCAGTGCACAGAGTCCGCCGAGATACCACACCGAAGGATCACGCAGCTGAGTGCGAACCGCAGAGAGACGTTGCGCCGTGGGCATCGCTTCCGGGCGTTTTTCACGGATAAAGAACGTTAGCAAAAAAGCCAGCAGCGCGGCAGCGGACGCCACCAAAAAGCTCGATTCGGCACCGAAATGACGGGCAATAAATCCCGCCACCGAAATCCCGATAAAAGTGCCTACCGGCGAGGTGACGCTCAGCATGGCGATCGCGGCGGCGGCTTCCAGCGGCGGGAAGTAAGCCACGAACATCACGTTATACACCACCCACGTCGCGCTGGTGACGCCATCGGCGAGCTTGGCGATAAACAGTGTTTCCGGTGTCGGCCAAAGGTAAACCACCGGCCAGGCGATAAGCGTAAACAACAAGCCAATCTGGATAATGCGTTTGCGGCGGCGAAAGCGGTCCGACAGAATGCCGGTCGGAAAACGCAACAGCATCGAGGCCAATCCGGTCGCGCCGATGATGATTCCCATCACGCGCGCCTCGACATTCAGCGACATGATGTAGGGGGCGAGAAACGGATCAAAGGCGTGAATGCTGATAAAAAACAGCAAGCTAATAATGAAAAACAGCAGCACATCACGACGCAATAACGCTTTCATAATGAGTTCCTCAATAAGCCGTCCAGCCGCCATCCACCTTCAGCGCGCTGCCGGTGATCAACGCTGCGGCCGGTGATGCCAGAAACACCACCGGCCCCATCACATCTTCCAGCGTGCCAAGACGACCAATCTGAATGCGGCGCAGCGTCTGCTGGCGAAACGCTTCATCCGCCAGCGAGGCCTGCGACAGTTCGGTTTCGATAAAGGTGGGGCACAAGGTGTTGATGCGAATGCCGTCGCGTCCCAGCTCCAGCGCCATGGCACGCGTCAGCCCTTCCAGCGCCGCTTTTGATGCGCAGTAGACGCTGCGCTGCGGGCCGCCGACGTGCGCCATCTGCGAAGAGAGATGGATAATGCTGCCGCCGTGTCTGGCGGCCTGCATACCGGCTGCGACCTGCTGCGACAGGAAAAACGTGGCGCGCAGGTTGACGTCCATCACCGCATCAAAGTTGGCTTCGCTGACCTCGCTAAACGGCTGATGGCGCGCCAGCCCGGCGCTGTTGACCAGCACATGAAAGCTCGGCAAATCGTGCAGTGTCTGGCGCACCGCGTGCGTGTTGCAGACGTCGAGCGGCAGCGGATGCAATGTCAGGCCGGCGCTCGCCGCCTGCTGCAAGGCGTGCGCCAGGCGATCGGCGTCGCGCGCGGCAATCCACACCTGCGCTCCGGCGTCGGCCAGCGCGATAGCGGCGGCAAAACCGATACCGCGCGAGCCGCCGGTCACCAGCGCGCGCTGTCCATCCAGGCGAAATAAAGGGGTAGTCGGAACCATGCGCGCCTCCTTATTTCACCGTAACCGGCGCGGGTGCGGCGTAGGCCACTTCCTGCTGGCCGTAGCGGCGCACGCGGATATTGGCCTGTTCAGCATGACCGGCAAAGCCCTCCAGCAGCGCCAGGCGCGAGCAGTAAGCGCCGATTTCTGCCGAAGCCGCATCGCTGGTGACGCGCTGCCAGGTGCAGGTTTTCATAAATTTGCCCACCCACAAGCCGCCGGTATAACGCGATGCACCCAGCGTGGGCAGCGTATGGTTGGTGCCGATCACCTTGTCGCCATAAGCCACATTGGTACGCGGCCCGAGAAACAGCGCGCCGTAATTGCGCATGTTCTGGTGATACCAGTCATCGCGATCGGTCATCACCTGCACGTGTTCAGAAGCGATGCGGTTGGCTTCTGCCAGCATCTCGTCGTGATCGGCACAGAGAATGATTTCGCCATAATCGTGCCAGGCTTGTTGCGCCACATCGGCGGTAGGCAGTTGCAGCAACAGCTGGTGGATATAGCGCTCGGTCTCCTGCGCCAGCTGGCGCGAGCAGGTCAGCAGAATCGCGGGTGAGGTGGGGCCATGTTCCGCCTGGCCGAGCAGATCGGTCGCGCAGAGTTCGCCGTCAACGCTGTCATCGGCGATCACCAGCGTTTCGGTAGGGCCAGCGAACAGGTCGATGCCAACGCGGCCAAACAGCTGGCGTTTGGCTTCGGCCACCCACGCGTTGCCCGGCCCGACTAACATATCGACCGGCGCAATCCGCTCAGTACCAATCGCCATGGCGCCCACCGCCTGAATGCCGCCGAGCGCATAGATCTCGTCGGCGCCGGCCATCGACTGCGCCGCAACAATGGCTGCAGCCGGTTTACCGTGAAACGGCGGGGCGCAGCTCACGATGCGATCGCAGCCTGCGACTTTGGCGGTAATGATCGACATATGCGCCGAAGCCAGCAGCGGGTATTTGCCGCCCGGCACGTAACAGCCGACATTGCTGATGGGAATGTTGCGATGGCCAAGTATCACGCCCGGACGCGTTTCAATCGCTAAATCGGTCAGGCAATTTTTTTGCGCCTGAGCGAAGTTATGCACCTGCTCCTGAGCGAATTCGATGTCGCGAATATCTTGTTTGGTCAGCTGTTGCAGGCAGGCATTGATCTCCTGCGGCGTTAAGCGGAAATCATCGCGGGCAAAGCCATCGAACTTAATCGAGAGTTCGCGCACCGCGTCATCGCCGCGCGCTTCAATTTGCGCCAGCACTGCTTCCACATCGCTGCGAACGCGCTGTTGCTGCTGTTGGCGTTCTGCTTTCGCTGCCGCCTGTTTTAACCAGATTGCCATGCTCATTTCCTCATCATTGATTGCTGTTAATCAGGTTTGCATACGTATGCAAAGAGCGTAAAGAGGCTGAAAGGGGAAAAGATGAAAAGTGAGAATGTGCGCAGTTTTTTCAAATTGCAGGCAGCAGAAAGCCCCGCAGAACGGGGATTAACATGATGAATTTTCTGGTTTTACAGTCGCTCTATCGCCAAAGCGAGCGCCAGCAATGCTTCTTCATCAGGCGCTGGATAGAGCAGTTCCAGCCCCAGCGGCAAACCGTTAGTCAATTGACCAAACGGCAACGTTACGGCGGGTAAGCCGCTGATGGCCGCCAGCTCCGGCGCCCAGCCCGGCGGCATCTTCTCCAGTGAAATCGGAGTGCGCTGGCTGGTGGGATAAATCAGCGCATCCAGCCGCTGATCCTGCATCTGCTGTTGCAGTTGCTGACGCAAATGGCGTTGAAAACGGCGTTGCTCGCGCCATGCGGCACACACCAGCGCGCTGCGCGTGAGGTGTAATTGCAGCAGTTCATCGAACTCGGCGAGATGTTCGCCTCGTGCCAGCAGATCCGAAAGCGAAGCAGGCGCATGGTCCATTTTGCTTAGCCAGCGGGACATCGCCGGATGGAATTCGCGCAGGCTGAGACAAGGTTCCTGCGCCACGCGCGATGATAGCGGTAACCGCAGCGGAATTAGTGTGGCGCCCGCCCGCCGCAGACGAGAGAAAGCCTGTGCTAATGCCTGACGTTGCGCGTCATCATCGCCTGGCAGATCGCTAACCATGCCCAGCCGCACACCCCGCAAGGTTCGCTGCGCTAGCGGGCGCACCGGCAGCCCATGCGTTACCTGATGCAGCAGCGCCGCATCAGCCACGCACCATGTCATCGGCCCAACGGTGTCTTTGCTGAGCGAAAGCGGCGCGACGCCGCGCAGCTGGCGGCGGCGAAATGCCGGACGCAGTCCCACCAGACCGGTCCATGCCGCGGGAATGCGGATCGATCCGCCAGTATCACTGCCGAGTGCCGCATCCGCCATACCGGCCACCACCGCCGCTGCGCTGCCGCCGCTTGAGCCACCGGCGGTCAGCTGTGGATTCAGGGGATTGCGCACATCGCCGCCGAGCGAACTGCGCGAACGTACGTCAAAGGCGAACTCAGACAGATTCGCTTTGGCGAGAATCAGCGCACCCGCAGTTCTCAGGCGTGCAATTACGCGCGCATCTTCACGTGGCTGTGCTTCGGCCAGCGCCCGGCAGCCGAGCGTGGTAGCCATGCCGACGCAATCAATATTATCTTTTATCACCAGCGGAATGCCGTGCAGCACGCCAACCGGCGCGCCGCTACGCCATAAGCGATCGCAGCGCTGTGCCTCTTTCATCACCTGGGGATTAATACTGATAATCGCGTTGAGCGCGCGACCTGCGTTGATAGCGGCTAAGCGGCGTTCAACCTCTTCCGCACTGTTGCGCTGCGGTTGCAGACGCGCGGCACTCATTTCACCGCATCCTGCGACAGCATGCCGCTCGCTTCACGTGCCGCTGGCGGCAACTGACGCTGCTGCACCCGTTTTGCCGCTAGCGGTGTTAACACGCCAGCGATCAGACACAAGCCACCAATCACCCAATAACCCGCGTAGACATTGACGTGTTGCAACAACACGCCCATCAGCACCGGGCCGAAAAACATGCCGCACGAATAAATGGTTTGAAACAGCCCCATCCGGGTGGTTTGTTCATGTTCCGAAGTGTTAACCACGCTTAAGGACATAAACACGGCAAACGCCATGCCAAAGGAAAAACCGGCCAGAGCTTGCCACAGGTAAATCAGCCACATGTTGCTGGTCAAGGGGACGAAAATTGACGAGATGATTTGTAATCCGATGCCCACCAGCGCGGTGTTAACCAAGCCCAGCCGCTGATAAAACACTGAACTGCACAATGCCACGGCCACACCATAAAACAACAAGTGGATATTACTCAGCACTGCCAGCGTGCCCGCCTTGGCACCTAACTGCTGAGCGTATATGGGCGTGAGCGTGTCGCGAGTGGCAAACGGGACCAAAATCACCACCGTCGCCAGCAGCCCAATAAACCAAATTGAGCGGTCCGCTAGCTGGCGTTTAGCGCTGTCGATACAGGCTTTGAGGTGCGGCGCTTTGTGGCTATCTTCCTCTTCACGAACGCGCAGGCTGAGAAGCAGCGCCAGGCAACCGGCAATCGCTGGCACAAAAAACGCCTGCGTACTGCCCAGCCATAGGGCAACGGCACCGCAAATGGCATTGCTAATAAATACGCCAATCGGCCCGGCCAATGCCAACAGCGCCACTGCAGCCGGCGCGTCGTCACGACGAAAATAGCGGATGAAAATGATGTTGTAGAGCACCCAACTCGCGGCAGCGATGCCGCAGGCCAGCTTGGCCAGCCAGAATGTCAGCGCAGCGGGGAACATCCATGCCAGCGGCCAGGCAATCACCGGCAGCAGCAGGGCGAACTGCATAAACACTTTGCGATTTTTCATCACGTCAGAGATGACGCTGAGCGGAAAACGGATACACAGCGACGCCAAACCAGAGGCGCCCATGATCATGCCGATGGTTTGCGGTTCAATGCCTAATCTCACCATGTAAGGCGCCATGAAGGCATCGAAGCCGTGAATGCAGATAAAAAACAGCACGCTCATGGTGAAAAACGTCAACAGCTCGGGACGGCTAAACAGTGCTCGAAACATGTTAAACCTCTTATCAACACAGATAAGTGACTAAAAACGCGGGTTTCATCCTGAGTCCGGGTCGGTTATGTTGCATGCATTGAATACGTATTCAACGGCCGAAGTTACGAAATGATTTCATGTTTGTAAAGTGCGTGCTTGGCAATGTGAAAAAAAAGTTATTGAGTGTTGCATACGCATGCAAAAAAGGTGTAAGAGTAAAAAACACACACCGAAGCAGGTGAGTCCGGTTGATGAAATTGGCTACAATGCCCGGCAGTCACCCGTGCATCAGTGTGCTAAACAGGAAGATAACGCCATGAAACGTAAGACCTTCGGTCCAGTGACCTCACAACAAGTTGCGCAGCACGCCGGCGTTTCACAGTCTGCGGTATCGCGTACCTTCACGCCGGGCGCCAGTATTTCACCGGCCACGCGTGAAAAGGTGCTGCAGTCTGCCCGTGAGTTGGGTTATCGACCCAACGCGTTGGCGCGATCGCTGAACACCGCACGTTCGCGCATCGTTGGTGTGGTGATCTCCTGTTTCGATAATCCGTTTTATCCCCATGTGCTGGAAGCGCTGGGGCGTGAACTGGATGCGCTTAACTACCATCTGCTGCTGTTCGTCAGCGATCGGGATAGCAATGTTGACCGCATTTTCGATCAGATCATGCAGTACCGCGTAGATGGCATTGTGCTGGCATCCGGCGCGTTATCCGATGCCTTATCCGAAGAGTGCCACGGCGCGGGCATTCCGGTGGTGCTGTTCAACCGCACCGCCGAAAGCGAAATGGCGTCAAGCGTGAATACCGATAACCGTGCCGCCGCACGTCAGATCGCCGAATTTCTGTTGGCAGGCGAACATCAACGCTTTGCCTGCATTACCGGCGCGGACAACGCTTCGGTAAATCAGCTACGGCTGGACGGTTTTCGCGAGGCATTGCGCGCGCGCAACATCGACGTCACGGTGTTAGCGGGTCAAAACGACAGCGAGCAAACCGCACAGGCGGCGCGTCAATTGTTCAGCAGCGGCACGCCGCCCGATGCGGTGTTTGCCGTCAACGATCATATGGCGCTGACGGTTATGGATGTGGCGCGTTACGAGTTTGGTCTGCGCATTCCGCAGGATGTGTCGGTGGTGGGTTATGACGATGTTGGTCCAGCGGGCTGGCCTTCGTATGCGCTGACGTCTATCTGTCAGCCGGTTGAAGTGATGGTGCAACGCACCATTGGCCTGCTAATGCAGCAAATCGACAGCGCGGTGATGGCACCCGAGCAAATTGTTATTCCCGGCACGTTGGTAGTACGCCACTCCGCGCGGCGTCCGCGTCACGGCGTGGTAGAAGAGAACGGCCAGCTGCTATTTCGTTCAGAGGAGGTTGAGTAATGCGATTGCCGGGTTTCAGTCCCCAGTTTGATTCTATTCAGCAGTTTATTCTGACGTTAACCCACGTGGTATGGGAGCAGAAGGATATCGGGCAACTGGCTGATTTCTACGCCACGCCGGTGGTATTTCACACGCCGGAAAAGCGCCTGACCGAACTCAGCGATTTCATGCGTTTGACGCTGGAAGCGTTACATTGCTTCCCGCAGCGTCAGGTGCTGACCGAAGATATTCTCACCGCGCGTGAAGGCGATACCTGTTGGTACGCCTCGCAGCGCACGCAGGCACGTATTCAGCATCTGGGCGAAGGCTTCTTTGGCGCGCCGAGTGGCAAAACGGTTTGGGTACGTACTTTCGCCGATCGTATTTGTCGTGATGGGCTGGTGGAGCAAGAGTGGCTGCTGCAGGATCGCGCGGGCATTCTTGCGCAGATTGGTACCAACGTGGCGGAGTTTGCCCAGCATCTAACGCAGATGCGCCAGCAGCAAGGGCTGGAGATGCCCGCGCCCGAAGAGCTGGAAGCGCGTTGGGCTGGCGGCCCGGATGGCGATGATGCCGAAGGAACCATCGCGGGTTTGATTGAGCGCTATCTCAGCATGTGGGCCGGCGGCAACAGCGGTGTGGTGCCAGGTGTTTATCATCCTGCCGCCACCTTGCACGGACCGGGCCACAGCAGCTTTACCGGCGAGCAGGAGATTGGCAGCTTCCTTTCCGGCTATCGCGCCTCATTCGCTGACAGCGAAACGCAGCTGCATCATTTGGTGGTGCGCCGCGATGCCAACGAACCGGTGCGCATCAGCCTGCGCTGGTCACTGTTGAGCTGGCATGACGGCTACGGAAAGTTTGGTCCGCCGTCGCGCAAGCCAGTGTGTATTTCCGGTATTTCTCATTTGGAATTACGTGATGGCGTCATCATGCGGGAATATTTAGGTATTGATGAACTCTCAATCTGGTTACAGCTACTCAGCTGATTAATCAGCACTTTTAAATAACGCATCACGTCACGGTAATTAATCCCTTAATTACCGACGGCGTTCTGCACCCTGAATTCAGCCGGGTGAATCGGCAACGCTTGATTGCGAGGACCGCGCTCACCCTTAATTCGTCAAAAGCAGGAGTGTTTATGTCTACAACGGACACGGCTAATAAAGCCACCGCCAGTGAAAAGAGCGCAGAAAAAACCTCAGCACGCACCCAGGCCGAACCGGTTTTGCAGGTTGAGCGACGGGATTTTGTCGATCTGGTTCCAGAAAACCGTGCGCGGGTGCAGCCAATGCGCGGTTTCGATCCCTGCTATACCGATATCGTTGATTACATTGTGCGTTGTACCCACAAGATCTGGGATGAGCGCGATGTCGGGCTGATCTACAGCCATTACACCCATAACTGCGTGTTATACAACGCATTGGGCACCATTTATACCCGTGAACAAGTGGTGCTCGATACCTTGCAACGTTTGGTCGCCTTCCCGGAACGTCGCGGCATGGCAACGCAGGTGATTTGGAACGGCAACGACGTGGACGGCTTCTACACCTCGCATCTGGTCACCGGTAGCGGCCGCCATACACAATCAAGCCAATACGGTAAACCCACCAACCGCACCTTCACCACGCGTACCGTGGCGGATTGCATGATTCTGGAAAACAAGATTTACCGCGAATGGGTGGTGAGCGACAACATGTCGCTGATGCGTCAATTGGGGCTGGATACCGACCAGATCGCGTACAACATGGCGAAAGAGCAGTTTGATAAGGGTTTCCGACTGACGGAGATTGGCGAAAACCGTCGTCTGCTCGGCCAGTATCCGCCAGAAAGCGATCCGGATTACACGCTGGCGCACAGTGATACCGAAGCACAGGTGCTGGGCTGGCTGCACGAGATTTACAACAAACGCATGCTGGGCAAAGTGAAAGAGGTTTACGCCAGCAATGTGCAGTGGCACGGCCCACTGATGAAAGAGTTATATGGTCAGGCATCGGTGATCCATCAGACGCTGGCGCTGATCGGCATGATCCCAGACGGCGCATGGATGCCGCAGCATATCTGCTCCAATCCATGTGAAGAGGGCGGCACCAAAGTGGCGGTGCGCTGGGTAATGGAAGGGCATCATCTTGGCTACGGCGAATTGGGTAAACCGACGGGACAGCGTCTGCTGGTGATGGGCATGAGCCACTATCACGTAGTAAACGGCAAAATTGTTGATGAATGGGTGGTTTACGATCACCTGGCGATGCTGGCGCAGATCAAACTGGGACAACTGGCGGAGACGGAAGCATGAGCAAACAACGCGTGCAGTTTATCAAGCAAGCCGCGGGCGAGGATGCGCAGGCGGATGCCAGCCTGATCGCCACCGTGAGCGACATTATTAGCAACGTGCGTCAGCGCGGAGACGCGGCACTGCGTGATTACTCGCAGAAATTTGATGGTGTCGCGCCGGAGCAGCTGGAAGTTTCGGCAGCAGAGATCGAGCAGGCGCTGGCGCAACTCGCCGATCAAACCCGCCAGGACAGTGAGTTTGCTATTGCCCAGGTGCGCCGCTTCGCCGAAGCGCAGCGCGCCACCTTGCAGCCACTGGAGATTGAGACGTTGCCGGGCGTTCATCTGGGGCATCGCATCATCCCGATTGAAACCGTGGGCTGCTATGTGCCGGGCGGACGCTATCCGATTCTCTCCGCGCCGGTGATGTCTATCGTGCCAGCGGTGGTGGCGGGCTGCGATAACATCATCGCCTGTCTGCCGCCGGGCGCTCATCCGGCAATGATTGCAATTTGCCACTTGGCCGGAGCGCACCGCATTTTCAAAGTTGGTGGTGCGCAGGCCATTGCCGCGATGGCATACGGCACCGCATCGCTGCCGGCGGTGGACAAGATCGTCGGGCCGGGCAACGCTTTCGTCAATGAGGCGAAGCGTCAGGTATTTGGCAAAGTGGGTATTGATGCGTTGGCGGGGCCGAGCGAAATCTTTATCGTCGCCGATGACAGTGCTGATCCGCGCGTGCTGGCAGCGGATCTGCTGGCGCAGGCGGAGCATGACGTGCGCACGCGTGTTGGGCTGGCGACCACCAGCGAACGCGTGGCGCATGCAACATTGCGGGAAATTGAGGCGCAGCTGGCATCCTTGCCGACGGCGAAAACGGCTGGTGAGGCGTGGCAGCGTCAGGGCGAAATTGTTCTCTGTGCCGACGAGGATGCGATGGTGGCGTACACCGATGAGATCGCCACTGAGCATCTGCAAATCCATGCGCGCGATCCCCATGCGCTGGCGGCGCGCATCCGCAATTACGGATCGCTGTTTATCGGGCAAAACGCCAGCGTGGTGTTTTCTGATAAATGCTGCGGCACCAACCACACGCTGCCCACCATGGCGGCGGCACGTTACACCGGCGGATTGTGGGTCGGTGCGTATCTGAAAACCTGCACGCATCAATGGATTGACGATCAGGGCATCGCCGCCATCGCTGCTCCTGCGGTGCGCCAGAGCCGTACCGAAGGGATGCAGGCGCATCGTCGTGCAGCGCAGATTCGTTTGCAGCCAGAAAAACTCGACGCCATCCTGCGTGGCGCGGAGGATTAGTCCGTGACTTTCATCACCTGCCAGGCGAGGATGCTGGCAGGTGATGAACAGAGGAATCGGGCTATGCAGGGCAGTCGTCGTACCCTGAAGTTACTTACCGCTTTATTGGTGCTGTTGATTGTCGGACTGATCGCCGGCGCCATCCATTTCCATAAAAACTCTAACGCCTTATGGCAGATCATCAGCGAAAAGTGCGTGCCGAATATGGCGGCGACGGGCAACCCAGCGCCATGCCAGCAGGTGAATAGCGCGCAGGGCTACGTCACGCTGAAAGATCTCAACGGGCCGTTGCAGTATCTGCTGATGCCGATCGAAAAAATCACCGGCATGGAAAGTCCCATCATTCTTGAACCTGCTACACCAAATCTGTTTGCCGAAGCCTGGCAACAGCGCGGATTACTGGCGCAAAGGCACGGCGCGCCGATTCCCGATAGCGCGCTGTCGCTGGCCATCAATGCGCAATACGGGCGTACGCAGAATCAGCTGCATATTCATATTTCCTGTCTGCGTCCGGATGTGCGCCAGCAGCTGGATGCGCTGGCACCGAGACTGAATGCACAGTGGCAGAGTGAAACGCTGCGCAAGCATGGTTATCTGGTGCGGGCGCTTTCTAAGCAAGAGCTGTCGCAGCAGAGTGCGTTTATCCGTCTGGCGGATGAAGTGCCGCATGCGCGCAGCGAGATGGGGAAATATGGCCTGGCGCTGGCACAGCTGCCGGATGGCCGTTTAGCGCTGCTGGCGCTGGAACGTAACTGGCTGAAACTGAACAGCGGCTCGGCGGAAGAGCTGCAGGATCATAACTGCAGCATATTGCCGCAATAACCCTTTTTCGTAGGGACGCAATTAATAGCGGCCAATAAAAAAGGCGGCTAATCAGCCGCCTTAATCTGCATCTAAACGCTAAGTTACGCGTTTTTCGCTGCTGCTGCCGCTTTCACGATTACCGCAAAAGCATCCGCTTTCAGTGAAGCACCGCCAACCAGCGCGCCATCGATATCTGGCTGGGTGAACAGCTCAGCGGCGTTTTTGTCGTTGACCGAACCGCCGTACTGAATGATCACTTGCTGAGCGATAGCCGCATCTTTCTTCGCGATGTGGTCACGAATGAATTTATGCACCGCCTGAGCCTGCGCTGGCGTAGCTGATTTTCCGGTACCGATAGCCCAAACCGGCTCATAAGCGATGACTGCGCCTTCGAACGCCGCGGCGCCCTGCGTTTCCAGCACGGCGTCGATCTGACGTGCGCACACTTCTTCCGTTTTGCCCGCCTCGTTTTCTGCGTCAGTTTCACCGATGCACAGAACCGGCACCAGACCCGCTTCTTTCACTACGGCAAATTTCTTCGCGATGAACTCGTCGCTCTCTTTGTGGTAGGTGCGGCGCTCAGAGTGGCCGATGATGATGTATTTCGCGCCAACGTCTTTCAACATGTCTGCGGAAGTTTCGCCAGTGAATGCGCCAGACAGATTAACGTCAACGTTCTGAGCACCCAGAGCAATGTGGCTACCGGAAATGGCGTGTTTCGCCAGGTCCAGATAGATGGCTGGCGGTGCAATCGCGACGCCACAACCATCAACACCAGACAGCTCTTTGCGCAGGCCTTCAATCAGCTCTTTGGTGATCTGCTTGCTACCGTTCAGTTTCCAGTTACCCATAACCAGTGGATGTCGCATTCTTTCCTCCGCATAACGCGATTCATGAAATAGCGCTGCCATCGGGCAGCGATGTCTGCGAGACAGTATAGAGATCAAATGTGTTGCTGGCTTTGCTTTTCGTCATTTTTGCCGGTGCGATCAGGGCGTCGCGAGCGCCAGTTTTATCGGTTCAACGGCGAAGGTCAAACCCTTGTCGCCGTTGTCTGCCACCACGAAACGCAATGCACCTTCGGTGCGGGCAAAATAGCGCGCACCTTTACCGGCGCTCAGCAGGGAATCGAGTTTTTTACGCCCCTCTTCGGGCGACAAGCCGGGAATGAAGAAGCGCAGCAGGGCGGTCATGTAATCCATGGCGCGAGCCTGCGCGGCTTTCATATCGGGACCGGGAACCGGCAGCCAGGTGATTTGCAGGGTTTTGATTTTGCCGGTGCCTTGCTCCAGCGCGGTTGAGGCATACAGCGTTTCGCTGATTTTGCTGGCGGCACGCGTCAGATTGCTTTTATCGCCGCGACTATCAATGGCGCGATACTCCTGCAGCAATGCATTGGGATTAGCCGCGTTGTACTTCTCACGGAACTGAGCAACGGTCATATCGAACGTCGGCGCACCCGCGAGCAGATAGGGCGCTGCAGGCAGATGATCGCTACGATCCAACGCGGCTGCATCGTCCGCCCAGGCGGGAAATGTCAGTGCGAGGCTAAGCAGCAGCGCGACTGGCAGGTTGTTCATTGCTTCGGCCCTAAATCATTCACTTAGCCCACGATTAGAACGGTTTTTACCGGGCAAAGTCAAAACCCACACTGGGAAAAATCTCAGATTATTCGCTCCGCGCCGATTACCAGTAATGCTCGCTGGTCATGTGGCCGGGTTTGCGTTTGAAATGTTTGCGCATCTCACGCGTATCTTTCAGCAGCTGCTGGGTATCGCGCACCATCTGTGGATTGCCGCACAGCATCACATGGCTGGTTTCTGCCGTCAGCGGCAAGCCAACCGCACGCTCCAGTTCTCCGCTTTCAATCAACTGCGGTACGCGGCCGTGCAGCGAACCGGCGATCTCTTCGCGGCTCACCACCGTTTGGATGTGTAACTTGCCCTGATAGCGCTGCTGCAACGCCTGCATCAAGGGCAGGAAGCTCAGATCGTCGGCGAAGCGCGCGGCGTGTACCAGCACAATATTGTCGAAACGATGCAGATCTTCGCCCTGTTGCAGAATCGATAAATAGGGGCCGATCGCCGTGCCGGTCGCCAGCATCCACAGCGTTTGGCAATCTGGAATTTCGTCGAGCACAAAGAAACCCGCCGCCTCTTTAGTGATCATCACCTGCTCGCCGGGCTGCAGCGCCTGCAAACGCGGGCTCAGTTTGCCTTCCGGCACCGTGACCAGATAAAACTCCAGCAGCGGATCCTGCGGCGCGTTGACGTACGAATAGGCACGCTGCACGCGCTCACCGTCAATCTCCAGAGCCAGCTTGGCAAATTGTCCCGCGGTAAAGGTATCAATCGGCGCTGCAACGCGCAGGCTGAACAGTGCGTCGGTCCAGTTTTTTACCTCTTTCACTTCAGCATTGATCCACTCAGCCATGCTCACTCCTTAGTGTTGAATATTCAGGCACATGATTATCATCGTTATCCATCCGATAAATTTCCAGCCCGGTACCCTGTAAAGGGCTCTCAGCGACAAACGCAGCGCACAGATCAGCAACTGTAGCGGGCGGTTTACAATCTGGACAAACAGCTTGACGGCTTGAGACATACAGCTTTGCCCGCGCCTCTCGATTTGTCACTGAATCCTGATATTTTTGCCGCCATAAATCCGAGGCGGCCTTTTTTGTGCTGCTTATTCTTTGTTTCTCAGGCAGACATTTTGTTCCATGTTGATAAGTAAAACGCAAAATCGCTTTCTGTTATTCATGCTGATCGTGCTGGTGGCGGTTGGGCAGATGGCGCAAACCATCTATGTGCCAGCGATGGCCAACATGGCCGAAACGCTTAATGTGCGCAGCGGGGCGATCCAGCAGGTGATGGCCGCCTATCTGATGACCTACGGCGGATCGCAGTTGATCTACGGCCCGCTGTCGGACAGTTTTGGCCGACGTCCGGTGATCCTGATTGGCATGACGATCTTTGCCGTCGGCGCGTTGATCGCTATGTTCGCGCCCTCGTTGGATATTTTGGTGCTGGGCAGCGCGGTACAAGGTTTAGGTACCGGCGTGGCGGGCGTGATGGCGCGCACCATGCCGCGCGATCTCTACGCCGGCATCGCGCTGCGTCAGGCGAACAGCTTGCTTAATATGGGCATTCTGGTCAGCCCGCTGCTGGCGCCGGTGATTGGTGCGCTGCTGACGCATCTGTTTGGCTGGCACGCCTGTTTCGCCTTCCTGCTGCTGCTGTGCGTCGGCGTCACCGCGTCGATGGCGCGCTGGCTGCCGGAAACGCGTCCAGCGGATACGCCCGCCACGCCGTTCCTGCGCCGTTATGCCACTTTGCTGAGCGACGGCAACTTTGTGCGGTACCTGCTGCTACTGATTGGCGCGCTGGCGGGCATCGCAGTGTTTGAAGCCAGCTGTGGCGTGCTGATGGGCGGCGTGTTGGGGCTGGATGGATTGACCGTCAGCATCCTGTTTATCCTGCCGATTCCGGCGGCGTTCTTTGGCGCCTGGTTTGCCGGACGTGAGCAGAAATCCTGGCACACGCTGATGTGGTACGGCGTGAACAGCTGCCTGTTAGCGGGCTTGCTGATGTGGGTTCCGGCCTGGTTTGGCGTGATGAACATCTGGACGTTGCTGGTGCCGGCTGCGCTGTTCTTCTTTGGCGCGGGCATGCTGTTTCCGCTGGCAACCTCGGGCGCGATGGAACCGTATGCGTGGCTGGCGGGCAGCGCGGGTGCGTTAATCGGAGGCTTGCAGAATCTCGGTTCCGGCGTGGTGGCGTGGCTTTCTGCGCTGTTGCCGCAGCACGATCAATCCAGCCTTGGCATGCTGATGTTCGTGACGTCGCTGGTGATGCTGCTGTGCTGGTGGCCGCTCTCACGTCATCCGGAGAGCGGCAAGCAGGCGATTACAGGATAAATTGATGCAGCGCCGCGTCTTTGCGATCCAGATAGTGGATTGACTGGATGCGGCGAATGGTGCGCGATTTACCGCGCACCAGCAGGGTTTCGCTGGTGGCGATGTTGCCGTTACGCGTGATGCCTTTCAGCAAATCGCCGGTGGTGATGCCGGTGGCCGCGAAGATAACGTTATCGTTGCGCGCCATCTGATCCAGTTTCAGTACCTGACCCGCTTCAATGCCCATCTCGGCGCAGCGTTGCAGTTCATTCTCGCCCAGACGACGATTCTCTTCGCTATCCCCTTTCACCTGGTGACGCGCCAGCAGGCGTGCCTGCATGTCGCCGTCCATCGCACGGATCACGGCCGCCGACACCACACCTTCCGGCGCGCCGCCGATGCCGTACATCACATCCACTTCGCTATCCGGCATGCAGGTCAGAATCGAGGCCGCGACATCGCCATCCGGGAAGGAGAACACGCGCACGCCGAGCTGCTGCAGCTGGGCAATCACCGCATCGTGGCGGGGCTTGGCCAGAATCGATACCGTTAACTGGCTGAGCGGTTTGCCCAATGCCAGCGCGATGTTTTTCAGGTTGATATCAAGCGGCAGATTGAGGTCGATGGCGCCACGTGCGCCCGGTCCAACAATCAGCTTTTCCATGTACATATCAGGTGCGTGCAGGAAGCTGCCCTTATCACCAACCGCCAGCACCGCCAGCGCATTGGCCTGGCCCATCGCCGTCATGCGTGTGCCTTCAATCGGATCGACCGCGATATCCACCGCGTCGCCACGGCCGGTACCGACTTTCTCACCGATATACAGCATCGGCGCTTCGTCGATTTCGCCTTCGCCAATCACAATCTGGCCGTCGATATCAATAGTGTTGAGCATAATGCGCATGGCGTGAACGGCTGCGCCGTCGGCCGCATTTTTATCGCCGCGTCCTAACCAGTGATAGCCCGCCAGAGCGGCGGCTTCAGTCACGCGGGAAAATTCAATCGCGAGTTCTCGTTTCATGGTGGCACCTGACAAAAAACAGGCAGGCAGTTTAACACAGCGGAGAAGCGTGGCAGGGGAAAAACCCGCGGCAGGGCGCCGCGGGTTAGCAGGATGTTACTCTTCGTCTTCCCACGCTTTGGCGCGAGCGACGGCTTTCTTCCAGCCGGCGTAACGGACGTTACGTTCGGTGGTTTCGATGCTTGGGCGGAACTCACGCTCAATCACCGCTTTAGCGCGGACTTCTTCCAGGTCGCCCCAGAAACCGACGGCCAGGCCAGCCAGATATGCCGCTCCCAGCGCCGTGACTTCACGCACTTCCGGACGCTCAACGCGCGTGCCGAGAATGTCAGACTGGAACTGCATCAGGAAGTTGTTGGCGACCGCACCACCATCCACGCGCAGTGACTGCAGGCGAGTGCCAGCATCGTTCTGCATCGCTTCCAGTACATCGCGCGTCTGGTACGCAATCGACTCCAGCGTGGCACGGATGATGTGGTTAGCGTTCGCACCACGCGTCAGACCGAAAATCGCGCCGCGTGCATACGGGTCCCAATAAGGCGCGCCCAAACCGGTGAAGGCCGGCACCATATATACGCCGTTAGTGTCTTTCACTTTCAACGCGAAGTATTCAGAGTCGGTTGAATCACTGATCAGCTTCATCTCATCGCGCAGCCACTGAATCGACGCACCACCGATAAACACCGCACCTTCCAGCGCATAGTTGACTTCGCCGCGTGGGCCGCAAGCGATGGTGGTCAGCAGGCCGTGCGTAGACGTCACGGCTTCGGTGCCGGTGTTCATCAACATAAAGCAGCCGGTGCCGTAAGTGTTTTTCGCCATACCCGGTTGTACGCACAGCTGGCCATACAGCGCCGCTTGCTGGTCACCGGCGATTCCGGCGATAGGAATACGCGTACCGCCTTTACCACCAATGTTGGTCTGGCCGTACACTTCGGAAGATCCTTTCACTTCTGGCAGCATTTCACGCGGGATATCGAGGATCTCCAGCATGCGCTCATCCCACTCCAGCTTGTGGATGTTGTACATCATGGTACGTGAGGCGTTGGTGTGATCGGTGACGTGCACACGTCCCTGCGTCATTTTCCAAATCAGCCAGGTATCAACGGTACCGAACAGCAGTTCGCCGCGTTTTGCACGCTCACGTGCGCCTTCAACGTGGTCAAGAATCCACTTCACTTTGGTGCCGGAGAAGTACGGGTTAATCACCAAACCGGTGGTGTGCTGGATGTACTCTTCCAGACCCTCTTTCTTCAGCTTGTTACAGTAATCTGCGGTGCGCGGATCCTGCCAGACGATGGCGTTGTAAACCGGTTTGCCGGTCTCTTTATCCCACACGATGGCGGTTTCACGCTGGTTGGTGATACCAATTGCCGCGATTTGATCGGAGTTAATGTCGGCGTGCGCCAGCACTTCCACCAGCGTGGAGCTTTGTGACGCCCAGATATCCATTGGGTCATGTTCCACCCAACCCGCTTTCGGGTAGATCTGGGTAAATTCGCGCTGAGAAACCGCAACGATGTTGGCATCATGATCAAGCACCACGGCGCGTGAGCTGGTTGTGCCCTGATCGAGTGCAACGATATATTTTTTATCAGTAGTCATTGTGCTGTCCTGATGTGGTATCGATGAAACTTACGCTTTACGCTGCTGAGCGCGCGCAACCGGTTTTTCTGCTGTGCTGGCTTCCGCAACGTTAACTGGCAGATGGCGGCCAATCAGCGAACGGTAACCAAAGGCTCCGAGGCAAGCACCGACCAGCGGGCCAAAAATCGGAACCAGGAAGTAAGGAATATCTTTGCCACCGGTGAAGGCGACGTTGCCCCAACCAGCGAAGAACGCGAACAGTTTTGGACCAAAGTCACGCGCCGGGTTGAGTGCGAAGCCGGTCAGTGGACCCATTGAGCCACCGATGACCGCCACCAGCAGACCAATCAACAGCGGAGCCAGCGGACCACGCGGCACACCGTTGCCGTCATCGGTCAGCGCCATGATCACTGCCATCAACACCGCTGTAATCACCATCTCAACCAGGAACGCCTGAGCTACGCTGATGTGCGGGTTCGGGTAAGTCGAGAAGATACCGGCCAGATCGAGGCTTTCAACACTGCCGCGCACCATTTGATGGCCCGCTTCGTAATCGAAGAACAGATTGTAGTAGAGACCGTAAACCAACGCGGCAGCGCAGAACGCGCCGGCAACCTGCGCCAGAATATAGGGAACAACTTTACGACCTTCAAAATTAGCAAACAGGCACAGCGCGACGGTAACGGCTGGGTTAAGATGCGCGCCGGAAACGCCTGCGCTCAGATAGACTGCCATGGAGACGGCTAAACCCCAGATAATACAAATTTCCCACTGACCGAATGACGCACCGGCCAGTTTCAGTGCAGCAACGCAGCCTGCACCAAAGAAGATAATCAAACCTGTACCGAGAAATTCAGCGATGCACTGACCTTTTAGTGTGTTAGTTGTCTGACTCATAATGGCATTCCTGAAGCGAGGTTAAATTTTATCAGTTTTTGTTCTCATCCATGAGTCGCCCAGCTATCAATGTAGGGTTGATGTGAATTTATCGTTAACGAGCATAAACGAGAAATAGCGAAATTGAAAACTGTGTACTGCGTCATAAAAATGCGCGTTTTCGCGTCTTTTGCGTTTCTTTAAGGCCCATTCACCGCGCTTTACTGGTCGATGCTGACGTGATCGCGCACACAGATGCGCGAAGATGCGCATTTTTTTAGGCATAGACTGAAAAGTGTTACAGACTGCCCTCGCAGGCCTTGTGCCGCTGGACTTGCTGGGTTTGGCTACATACAATCGAGTCATCGTGGCTGAGCGCACTGTAATAAGGCATGCACTAGCCCCATCAACGCCTTGCAAGATTTAGGAGAGGTCAGAAAGATGTCATTTGAAGTGTTCGAGAAACTGGAAGCGAAAGTACAGCAGGCGATTGATACCATCACTCTGCTGCAGATGGAAATTGAAGAGCTGAAAGAGCAAAACAACACGCTGAAAAACGAAGTCAGCCAGGCTTCAGGCAACCAGGATGCACTGGTGCGTGAAAATCAGCATCTGAAAGAAGAGCAGCATGTCTGGCAGGATCGTCTGCGGGCACTGCTGGGAAAAATGGAAGAAGTTTAAGCGTCAATGCTTAAACCAACGGGTGCCGCGGCACCCGTTTTTGTTGCGGCTTACTCGATGTCGAGCGCGTCTTCAGACAGGATGATGCCGGTATTGTCGGCATACAGATGGTCGCCAGAGAAGAAAGTCACGCCGCCGAAGTTAACGCGCACGTCACTTTCGCCAATGCCTTCACCCGCTGCTCCCACCGGAATCGCCGCAATCGCCTGAATGCCGATTTCCAGCTCTTCGAGATCGTCAACCTGACGCACCGAGCCGTACACCACAATGCCTTCCCACTCATTTTGCGCCGCCAGACTCGCCAGCTGAGCATCGACCAGTGCGCGACGGACCGAACCGCCGCCATCCACCAGCAATACGCGACCCCGACCGTTCTCTTCCAGCAAATCGTAGAGTAAGCCGTTATCTTCGAAACATTTCACTGTGGTGATTTGACCACCGAATGAGCTGCGCCCACCAAAGTTCGAAAAAAGCGGTTCAACAACATTCACAGCTTCGTGGTAGATGTCACAGAGTTCAGATGTATCGTATTTCATGAGGGTTTTCGTCTGTTTGCCACAGGAGCGCTAAGTATATCGCTATCTGGCGATTGTTGGCAAAATCATCAACCGCCAAAAAAAGCGTTGCATCAATATCCTGCGTAAAAAAAAGCCCGGCACAGTGGCCGGGCAGAGATTTCGCGGGTGAAGCTTACAGAATGAAGCGGCTGAGATCTTCGTCGGCCACCAGCTCATCCAGATGCTTACCAACGTACTCAGCATCGATAGTGATCGACTCACCGTTACGATCGCTGGCGTCATAGGAGATATCTTCCATCAGACGCTCCAGCACGGTATGCAGACGACGCGCACCGATGTTCTCGGTGGTCTCGTTCACCTGCCATGCGGCTTCGGCGATACGCCGCACTGCGTCATCGGTGAAGTCGATGTTGACCCCTTCGGTGCCCATCAGCGCTTTGTACTGCACGGTAACCGAGGCGTTTGGCTCGGTCAGAATGCGCTCGAAGTCATTGACGGTCAGCGCCTGCAGTTCAACGCGAATCGGCAGACGGCCTTGCAGTTCTGGGATCAGATCTGACGGGCTGGCGACCTGGAACGCGCCGGAAGCGATAAACAGAATGTGGTCGGTTTTCACCATGCCGTGCTTGGTGGAAACGGTGCAACCTTCCACCAGCGGCAGCAGGTCGCGCTGTACGCCTTCGCGTGACACGTCTGGACCGCCCGCATTCTGGCCGCCGCGCTTACAGATTTTGTCGATTTCGTCGATGAACACGATACCGTGCTGCTCAACCGCATCGATGGCATCCTGCTTCAGCTCTTCCGGGTTCACCAGCTTGGCCGCTTCTTCTTCAATCAGCAGCTTCATGGCTTCTTTGATTTTCAGCTTACGCGGTTTCTGCTTCTGCCCACCGAGGTTCTGGAACATCGATTGCAGCTGGCTGGTCATCTCTTCCATGCCCGGAGGCGCCATGATCTCAACGCCAGCCGATGAAGCGGCCAGATCGATCTCAATCTCTTTGTCATCCAGCTGGCCTTCGCGCAGTTTCTTGCGGAAGGATTGACGCGCTGCCGATGGCTCAGCCGCTTGTTCAGCCTGGCCCCAGTTATTTTTCGCGGGTGGGATCAGCACATCCAGGATGCGCTCTTCCGCCATCTCTTCCGCGCGGTACTTGTTCTTCTCGATTGCCTGGCTGCGCACCATCTTGATGGCAGAATCGGTCAGATCGCGAATGATGGAATCAACCTCTTTACCGACGTAACCGACTTCGGTGAATTTGGTGGCTTCCACTTTGATGAACGGTGCGTTCGCCAGTTTGGCTAAGCGACGGGCGATTTCGGTTTTACCGACACCGGTTGGACCAATCATCAGAATGTTTTTTGGCGTCACTTCATGGCGCAGCTCTTCGTCGAGCTGCATGCGGCGCCAGCGATTACGCAGGGCGATCGCGACCGCCTTCTTTGCGCCGTCCTGGCCGATGATAAAGCGATTAAGCTCGCTGACAATCTCGCGTGGAGTCATCTCAGACATGATGTTTAGTCCTTAGCCTTAGACGGTAATGCTTCGAAGTTAATATTGTGGTTGGTGTAGATACAGATATCGCCAGCGATGTTCAGCGCTTTCTCCACGATATCGTGTGCACCAATGTCGGTGTTTTCCAGCAGCGCGCGTGCCGCTGCCTGGGCGTAAGGCCCACCAGAACCAATTGCGATCAGGTCATTTTCCGGCTGGATAACGTCGCCGTTGCCGCTGATGATTAATGAGGCGTTTTCGTCGGCCACCGCCAGCAGCGCTTCAAGGCGGCGCAGCATGCGATCGGTACGCCAATCTTTAGCCAGTTCGACCGCCGCTTTCACCAGATGGCCCTGGTGCATTTCCAGCTTGCGCTCAAACAGTTCAAACAGGGTGAAGGCATCTGCGGTACCGCCAGCAAAGCCGGCGATCACTTTATCGTTGTAAAGACGACGGACTTTTTTAACGTTGCCTTTCATTACGGTATTGCCGAGCGTAGCCTGGCCATCACCGCCAATCACTACCTGGCCGTTGCGTCGTACACTTACTATTGTTGTCACGGGCAGACCCCTTGTTGCAGTAGAAAAGGAACTCCGCGCACTCGGCGCGGAGTATCATGCAACCAGATATGGGGTAGGAAAAAGGGGTTTCAACCCCCGAGAGCGAGGGGAATACAACTTCCGTGGCCGGAACTGTGTAAGCGTTTGACTGTGCTGTCGGCGCTGCTGCGATCTTTGAACGGCCCGATCACCACGCGATTCCAGCCACCGCCGGTGGTAATGCGGCTCTCAAATCCTTCAAATGCCAGACCGGCGCGCACAGATTCCGCCTGATCGGTGCCTTTGAACGAACCACACTGCACCATCCAGCGTTGTGAAGCGGCTTTCTCTTCCGCTTTCGCCTTGGCCGTTTCCTGCGGCTTGGTTTGCTGCGTTGGCTCACGCGTGATCGGCGCAGCTTGTTGTTGCTGCTGACGCGCGGCCTGTTGTTGCTGCAACTGTTGCTGGCGTTGCTGCTGTTGTAACTGTTGCTGCTGACGTTGCAACTGCTGCTGTTGTTGTTGCTGAACCTGCTGTTGCTGCACCTGCTGACGCTGCAGCGTTTGCTGGCGCTGCGCCGGGGTTTGTTCGTTCCACGGCACTTCGTTCAGCTGCGTCGGCTGCTGGCGCATATCGGCCTGCATCTGCTCCAGCAGCTGGCGCTGTTCATCGGTCAGCTGCGTTTGTGATTGCACGCCACCAGCCGAAGGCTCAGTCGGCGACGGAACGGTAATTTGGCGATTTTCCAGCTCTTTGATGTACTTCCAGCGCTCTTCCGGCTTCGGCGGCAGGCCGTTACCGTTGGCTTTGTGGTTTGGAATGACCTCAATCTCTTCTTTCTTATGATGCGAGATAAACCATAAACCACCGGCAAAGGTGACCAGCACGGCCGCGGCCAGTACCATCATGAGCTTTGAAGTGCCTGATCCGCCTTTGCTTTTCTTGCTGCGGCTGGCGGGTTTTTTGCGACGCGTCCCTGTTGAACGCCCGCGGCCTACATAATCTTTCTGTGCCACTTTCGTTCTGCTACCCTTCAAAAAAATGCCAATGGGCATGTAAATGTGCTGTTAATTGCCCGGCAATGAATGCGCCATGTTACGCAAGGGCTGGAACTTTGACCAGCACAGTCTGCCTTCAGAATCCGCTGAAAATGCAGGCGTCTACGCACTATTTTTCCCGTTTTGCCGCCGGTGCCGTACTGCCGCGCACGCGCAGCTCCGCATCCAGCAGGCGCGAACCGTTATTCACGCGTTTACCCTGCAGCTCATCAAGTAACAGCAGCATCGCTTCTCGGCCGATGGCAAAACGCGGCTGGGCCACGGTGGTCAGCGGCGGATCGTAGTATTGCGCCAGTTCGATATCATCAAAGCCCACCACCGACAGATCCTGCGGAATGCGCATGCCAAGTTTACGCGCCTGGTTCATCGCGCCCAGCGCCATCAAATCGCTATGGCAGAAAATCGCTTTCGGCGGCTGCGGCAAACTCATCAACTGCTTAAGCGCATTCGCGCCGGCTTCAAAGGTGAAATCGCCATGCACAATCATCGTTGGGTCGATGGCGATGCTGCTGCGACGCAGCGCCTGAATGTAGCCCTGCAAACGATACTGGCTCAGCGGAATGTGTTCTGGCCCGGTGATACAGGCAATTTGGCGATGACCAAGCTGCAGCAGGTGATTCACCGCTTCAAAGGCGGCGGTGAGGTTATCGATATGGACCGTGGGTAATGCCATCTCCGGCGCAAATTCGTTACCCATCACCATCGGCGGCAGGTTGCGCTGATCTTCAATGCCCGCCTCAAACGGCAGCTGTGAACCCAACAGCACCATGCCGTCGATCTGTCGCGTCAGCATTAAATTCAGAAAGGTTTTTTCCTGTTTATTCTGATGCGCGCAATCGCCAATCAGTACCAGATAACCTTCATGCGCAGCGGTGACTTCCACGCCGCGAATGATCTCACTGAAGAAGGGATCGCAGATGTCCGGCACAATCACCAGAATGGTTTGCGTTTCACCGCGTTTGGCATTGCGCGCCAAACCGTGCGGCGCATAACCCACGGCAATCACCGCTTTTTCGACCTTGAGCCGGGTAGCAGCAGAGACTTTTTCTGGATTCATCAACGCACGTGAAACCGTAGCGGTTGAAACGCCTGCTTTCTCGGCCACATCTTTCATGGTGGCGGCGGTGGAGGGTTGCTTCTGGTCCAACGTATAACTCCTGACGCGGTACAGCGCATTGATTTTCAGACATTACCGGGCTTCAACCGGGTCGGCACTATTGTTAACCCAAGGTCGCGTCGGGTTGTTACTTAATTTGCATAAAAATTGTGACTTGTGCGACTTTTTTCGATCTGGCTCGCAGTTGTGGCGTGGCTTAGCTCTCGGTGGGATCGATATCCAGCGTCCATTTCACTTTGCGTGACGCCGGCAAGGTGGCGATCAGCGGCAGCGATCCGCTCAACAGCTGTTGCAGACGTTTGCGCGACGGATGCTGCAACAGCAGCTGCCAGCGCCAGCGTCCACTGCGCTTCGGTGCCAACGCCGGAACCGGCCCCATCAGCCACATCGCCTCATCTTTAAGCGGGCTGGCTTCCAGCAAATTACGCAGCTGTGTGAGGAATTCCGCCGCCTGCTGGTTATCCATATCCTCAGCGCGGAACAGCGCATGGCTGGTCCACGGCGGCAGCTGAACGGACTGACGCTCCAGCAGCGTTTGATCGGCAAAGGCGAAATAGCCGCGATGCAGTAATGTTTGCAGCAATGGATGTTCCGGATGATGGGTCTGCAGCAACACTTCGCCCTGTTTACCCGCACGACCGGCGCGACCCGCGACCTGCGTGTAGAGCTGAGCGAAACGCTCGGCGGCGCGGAAATCGGCTGAGAACAGCGCGCCATCAACATCCAGCAGCGACACCAGCGTGACATCCGGGAAATGATGGCCTTTCGCCAGCATCTGCGTGCCCACCAGAATGCGCGCGCCGCCGCGATGCACATCGGCCAGATGCTGCTCCAGCGCGCCTTTACGGCTGGTGGTGTCGCGATCAATGCGCGATACCGGCACGTCGGGGAACAGCGTGCCCAGCTGCTGTTCCAGCTGTTCGGTGCCGACGCCGACCGGCATCAAATGCGTTGAACCACAGCTTGGGCACTGATTTGGCAGCGGGCGCTGGCTGTCACAATGGTGGCAGCGCAGCTGGCGATGGTTCTGGTGCAGCGTGTAGTAGCTATCGCAGCGCTGGCACTCGGCCAGCCAGCCGCAATCGTGGCACATCAGCGCCGGAGAGAAGCCACGGCGGTTGAGGAACAGCAGAACCTGATTGTCGGCCTGCAGGTGCTGACGCATTTTGCCGAGCAGTGCTGGCGCCAATCCGCCTTTCAGCTGCTGACCTTTAAGATCGATCAGCTGCTGTAACGCCGGTTTAGCATTGCCCGCGCGTTTGGTGAGATTGAGCTGGCGATATTTGCCGACGCGCACGTTGTGCAAGGTTTCCAGCGCGGGCGTGGCGGAACCCATCACAATCGGAATGTCTTCCTCATGCGCGCGGAACACCGCCAGATCGCGCGCCTGATAGCGCCAGCCTTCCTGCTGTTTGTACGAGCTGTCGTGCTCTTCATCAATGATGATGACGCCGGGGCGCGCCAGCGGCGTGAACAGCGCCGAGCGTGTACCGATAACAATCGCCGTTTCGCCGCTGCGCGCACGCAGCCAGACGGCGAGGCGTTCGCTGTCATTCAGTGCCGAGTGCAGCACATCAATCGGCGCATCAAAGCGCTCACGGAAGCGGGCGATGGTTTGCGGCGTCAGGCCGATTTCCGGCACCAGCACCAAAGCCTGTTTGCCGCGTGCCAGCACGTTCTCCAGCACGCTGAGATACACTTCAGTTTTACCCGAGCCGGTAATGCCAGCCAGCAGCCACGGCGCATAGTGATCGTCTTCACTGCGCATCGCGCCCACCGCCATCGCCTGATCGGTATTCAGGCGCAGGCGATCCCCTTTGACGGCAAAGCTGGTACGCCAGTCGTGCATCTGCGGCGTGTGTTCACGCAGTTCGCACAAGCCTTTTGCGCGCAACGCTTGCAGCGCGGCATCGGTAAAATCGTGTTCGCTGACCTGATGACGATAGAGCGGTCGCTGACGTAGCATCGCCAGCGCTTGCTGCTGTTTCGGCGCGCGCTTCAGGCTCTCCATCGCCACTTCACGGCCAGCATCATTAATCACCCATTGCCACAGCGGCGCTTCCTGCGCGGGTTTGCCCTGACGCAGCAGCACCGGCAGCGCATGGCTCAGCACTTCGCCGAGCGGCGAATGATAATAGTTGGCGGCCCAATGCAAAATGCGCCACAGGGCGGGCGAGAACAGACTTTGATCGTCGAGCACGCTCTCTATCTGCTTGAGCTGCGTCAGCGGCAGATCGCTGGTCTCACACGTGCCGATCACAATGCCGATCATTTTGCGACTGCCGAACGGCACATTCACGCGTGCGCCCGCCACCGGCTGCGGCGCATCGGCAGGCAGCAAGTAATCAAACAGGCGAGGTAGCGGAACGGGCAGGGCAACCTGAACAACGGGCATCTGAATCTCTATCCGGTTCTGAAGTAAGGAGAAGTAGTGTACACGGCTAATTAGGAAGCGGCTATTTGCTAAAACCGGTTAATTTCTGTATACTATGCCGCCTTCGATGAGATCACTTGTCGGAGCATACACTTAATGTTCAACCGCGTGTGGTGCTGTGCAGGCTGAGCCTGGCACGGAGAGCGACACGGCCTTTTATGAGGTTCTCCCATGAAACAAGGTATTCACCCTAAGTACGAAGCAGTAACCATGACTTGCTCTTGCGGTAACGTGATCAACACCCGTTCAACCATGGCTTCTGGTCTGAACCTGGACGTGTGCGGCAAATGCCACCCGTTCTACACTGGTAAGCAGCGTATTGCTGACACCGGTGGCCGTGTAGATCGCTTCAACAAGCGTTTCAGCGTGCCAGCAAGCAAGAAATAAGATTTTTGGCCGTCGAATCTTCGCGATTCGGCAGCAAGAAAAAACCCAGCCTCGGCTGGGTTTTTTTATTTCTGGCTTCAGTATTCCCAACTATCGGGATCGATGCCCATTTCACGCATAATCTGTTTCGCTTCTTCCGGAATCTCATCGCTGCGTTCTTTACGCAAATCGACATCGTTCGGCAGAGGCTGCCCGGTGAAAGCATGCAAAAAGGCTTCACACAGCAGTTCGCTGTTGGTGGCGTGACGCAGGTTGTTCACCTGACGGCGGGTGCGCTCGTCCGTTAAAATCTTCAGCACTTTCAGCGGGATAGAAACTGTGATTTTCTTAACCTGCTCGCTCTTCTTGCCATGTTCAGCGTAAGGGCTGATATATTCGCCGTTCCATTCAGCCATGGGTTACCTTAATCAATAAAAGTTGAATATGGGGAAATCCGTTGATTATGCCCGATTTTTCGATGCCTGACCCCTTAAACCGCAGGTTTTATGCTTGAGCACCGCTTCTGCAAAGGAAAGCGCGCTGAACACCAGGCGATGACGGACAATTTTAGCGGTTATTGATGATTTGCTCAATCTATACGCAAAGACATTTAGATGTCCAGATGTATTGACGTCTATGTGCGGAATGTTATCCTGTTGCTCTTCTTTTTCTTCAGGAACAGTAAGCACCATGACGCGTAAACAGGCAACCATCGCAGTACGTAGCGGTTTGAATGATGACGAGCAATATGGCTGCGTTGTCCCACCGATTCATCTTTCCAGCACCTATAACTTCCTCGACTTCAATGAGCCGCGTGCGCATGACTATTCACGTCGTGGTAACCCAACGCGCGATGTGGTTCAGCGCGCGCTGGCAGAACTGGAAGGTGGCGCAGGCGCGGTATTGACCAATACCGGCATGTCAGCGATTCATCTGGTGACAACCGTGTTCCTGAAGCCGGGCGATCTGCTGGTGGCGCCACACGACTGTTACGGCGGCAGCTATCGCCTGTTCGATAGCCTGAGCAAGCGCGGCGCGTATCGCGTGAAGTTTGTCGATCAGGGCGATAAAGCTGCGCTGGCCGCTGCTCTGGCCGAGAAGCCAAAACTGGTGCTGGTTGAAAGCCCAAGTAATCCACTGCTGCGTGTGGTCGATATCGCCAGCATTTGCGCCGCCGCGCGTGAAGCTGGCGCCATTAGCGTGGTAGACAACACCTTCCTCAGCCCGGCGCTGCAAAACCCGCTGGCGCTGGGTGCCGACTTGGTTGTTCACTCCTGCACCAAATACCTGAATGGTCACTCTGATGTGGTGGCGGGCGCGGTGATTGCGAAAGATCCAGCGATGGCCACCGATCTGGCGTGGTGGGCGAATAATATTGGTGTAACCGGCGCGGCGTTTGATAGCTACCTGCTGCTGCGCGGTTTGCGCACGCTGTCACCGCGCATCGCCGCTGCACAACGCAATGCATTGGCGATAGTTGATTACCTGAAGCAACAACCGCTGGTGAAAAAACTGTATCATCCGTCCCTGCCGGAAAATGCCGGTCATGAGTTTGCGGTACGTCAGCAGCGTGGTTTTGGTGCCATGCTGAGTTTCGAAATCGATGCCGATGAGGCTCGCCTGCGCCGCTTCCTGAAAGCGCTGCAGTTGTTCACGCTGGCCGAATCGCTGGGCGGCGTAGAAAGTTTGATTTCGCATACCGCGACCATGACGCATGCTGGCATGTCTGCAGAAGCACGCGCGGCAGCGGGAATTTCGGAAACACTGCTGCGTATTTCTGTTGGGATTGAAGATCACGAAGATTTAATCGCCGATCTGGATAATGCATTCCGGATCGCAGCCGAGGAGTAATCATGACGAGTTCAGTGGGCGCGGGAACGCCGATCAAGCAGTTGCATAAATTTGGTGGCAGTAGCCTGGCCGACGCACGTTGCTATCAGCGCGTGGCCAGCATCATGGCGGATTACAGCCAGCCAGGCGACTTAATGGTGGTCTCTGCCGCAGGCAGCACCACTAACCAGTTGATCAGCTGGCTGAAATTGAGCCAGAGCGATCGCTTATCTGCTCATCAGGTGCAACAGGCTTTACGGCGTTTTCACAGCGAGTTAATTGCTGCGCTGCTGCCTGCTGAATATGCCGAAACCCTGACGTCTTCCTTTATACGCGATCTGGAAAGACTGGCGGCGCTGCTCGATGGCACCATCACCGATGCGGTGTATGCCGAAGTGGTGGGGCATGGCGAAATCTGGTCGGCGCGCTTGATGGCCGCGGTGCTGAGCCAGCGCGAGATCGAAGCCGCCTGGCTGGATGCGCGTGACTTCTTGCGTGCTGAACGTGCCGCGCAGCCGCAGGTTGATGAAGGCAAATCCTGGCCGCTGCTGCAGGAGCTGTTAACACAGCATCCGCATAAGCGTTTGGTGGTGACCGGATTTATCAGCCGCAGCGAAGCGGGTGAAACCGTGCTGCTTGGGCGTAACGGCTCGGACTACTCGGCAACGCAGATTGGTGCGCTGGCGGGCGTGGGGCGCGTGACCATCTGGAGCGATGTGGCGGGCGTTTACAGCGCCGATCCGCGTAAAGTCTCTGATGCGTGCCTGCTGCCGCTGCTGCGTCTTGATGAAGCCAGCGAGCTGGCGCGTCTGGCGGCGCCGGTGCTGCACACCCGCACCTTGCAGCCGGTTTCCAACAGCGACATCGACTTGCAGCTGCGTTGCAGCTATCAACCGGAGCAGGGCTCGACGCGCATTGAGCGCGTGCTGGCCTCCGGCACCGGCGCGCGTATCGTCACCAGCCACGATGATGTGTGTCTGGTGGAGATTCAAATTCCCGACAATCACGATTTCAAAACCCAGCAGAAAGAGATCGATCTGCTGCTGAAGCGCGCGCAGCTGCGTCCGCTGGCGATCGGCGTGCATCCCGATCGCCGCCTGCTGCAGCTGTGTTACACCTCGGAAGTGGTGAATAGCGCCTTCAACCTGTTGCAGGACGCCGCACTGCCGGGCCATCTGCAGCTGCGCGACGGCTTGGCGCTGGTGGCGCTGGTGGGCGCGGGCGTGACGCGTAATCCGCTGCACAGCCACCGCTTCTGGCAGCAGATCAAAGATCAGCCGGTGGAGTTTGTCTGGCAATCGGAAGATCACATCAGCATCGTGGCGGTACTGCGCGTCGGCCCGACGCAGCACCTGATTCAGGGACTGCATCAGTCGCTGTTCCGCGCAGAAAAACGCATCGGCCTGATCTTGTTCGGCAAAGGCAACATCGGTTCACGCTGGCTGGAGCTGTTTGCCCGCGAGCAGGAAACGCTGTCGGCGCGTACGGGATTTGAGTATGTGCTGGCGGGCGTGGCAGACAGCAGCCGCAGTCTGCTGAGCTACGACGGTCTGGAAGCCAGCCGCGCATTGGCGTTCTTTGATGATGAAGCGGTCGAGCGCGATGAAGAGTCGCTGTTCCTGTGGATGCGTGCGCACCCGTTCGATGATTTAGTGGTGCTGGACGTCACCGCAAGCGAGCAGCTGGCGCAGCAGTATCACGATTTCGCCAGCCACGGCTTCCACGTTATTAGCGCCAATAAGGTTGCTGGTGCGTCGAGCGGCCAGAGCTGGCGTCAGGTACGCGATGCTTTCGCCAAAACCGGTCGTCACTGGCTGTATAACGCCACCGTCGGTGCCGGTTTGCCGGTCAATCACACGGTGCGCGATTTGCGCGAAAGCGGCGATAGCATTCTGGCGATCAGCGGCATCTTCTCCGGCACGCTGTCGTGGCTGTTCCTGCAATTTGACGGCACGGTGCCGTTTAGTGAGCTGGTCGATCAGGCGTGGCAGCAAGGCTTGACCGAACCGGACCCGCGCGTTGATTTGTCCGGGCAGGACGTAATGCGCAAGCTGGTGATTCTGGCGCGTGAAGCGGGCTACGACATCGAGCCGGATCAGGTGCGTGTCGAATCGCTGGTGCCGGCGATTTGCGACGGTGAGTCGATTGATCACTTCTTCGAAAACGCCGACGAGCTCAATGACCAGATGCTGCAGCGTCTGGAAGCGGCGCAGGAGATGGGCTTAGTGCTGCGTTACGTGGCGCGTTTCGATGCCAATGGCAAAGCGCGCGTCGGCGTGGAAGCGGTGCGCCCCGAGCATCCGCTGGCCGCGTTGCTGCCGTGCGATAACGTGTTTGCCATCGAAAGCCGCTGGTATCGCGATAATCCGCTGGTGATTCGCGGACCGGGCGCAGGCCGTGATGTTACGGCGGGCGCGTTGCAATCGGATATCAACCGCCTCGCACAGCTGCTGTAATCTGCCTCACTCTGCAGACGGCATCGTCCGTCTGCATTCTTCACCTTCTCCCGCGCATCATGAAACGCTTTCACCTTGAGTGAAGATTTGTCACGCCTGTTCATTAATTTTCAGTTGACGCTAGCGTGCGAATCGTTCATTTTGTGCATCTGGACGTCTAAACGTATGGATGTTCGAAGGCCGCAAAATAATCGATATGTGATGACGAGGTAATTAGGATGAGTTTCTTTCACGCCAATCAACGCGAAGCGTTGAACCAGAGCCTGGCTGAGCTGAACGGGCAAATTAATGTCTCTTTCGAATTTTTCCCGCCACGTACCAGCGAAATGGAAGAAACCCTGTGGAGCTCAATCGATCGACTGAGCAGCCTGAAGCCAAAATTCGTCTCCGTCACCTACGGTGCCAACTCGGGCGAGCGCGATCGTACGCACAGCATCATCAAAGGCATCAAAGATCGTACCGGTCTGGAAGCCGCACCGCATCTAACCTGTATCGATGCCACGCGTGATGAGCTACGCAGCATCGCGCGTGATTACTGGGATAGCGGCATTCGTCATATCGTGGCCCTGCGCGGTGATTTACCGCCGGGCAGCGGCAAGCCGGAGATGTACGGCTCGGATTTGGTGGCGCTGCTGAAAGACGTTGGCGATTTCGATATCTCGGTGGCGGCCTATCCGGAAGTGCATCCCGAAGCGAAAAGCGCGCAGGCCGATTTGATTAACCTGAAACGCAAAATTGATGCCGGTGCTAAGCGCGCCATCACCCAGTTCTTCTTCGATGTGGAAAGCTACCTACGCTTCCGCGATCGCTGTGTCTCAACCGGTATCGACGTGGAGATCGTGCCGGGTATTTTGCCGGTCTCTAACTTCAAACAGCTACAACGCTTCGCTACCATGACCAATGTGCGGGTGCCGGGCTGGATGAGTGCAATGTTTGAAGGTCTGGATAACGATCCGGAGACGCGCAAAATGGTCGGTGCCAGCGTCGCGATGGACATGGTGAAGATCCTGTCGCGGGAAGGGGTGAAGGATTTTCATTTCTATACGCTGAACCGCGCCGAGTTGAGTTACGCCATTTGCCACACGTTGGGTGTGCGTCCGGCGATGGGAGGTTAAGATTGGCGGTCGCCATGAATGGCGGCCTTACAAAATCCAATAAAAAAGGAGCCAGTTGGCTCCTTTTTCACATCATGTCACTCGATTAACCGGTATTACGCATACCCGCTGCAACACCCGCGATCGTCACCATCAGCGCTTGTTCTACACGCGCATCTGGCTCATCACCGCGCTCTTCCTGCGCACGTGAACGATGCAGCAGTTCAGCCTGCAACACGTTCAGTGGATCGGTATAAACGTTACGCAGCGCGATGGACTCAGCAATCCACGGTTGGTCAGCCATCAGATGGGCATCGTTAGCGATGGTCAACACCGCTTTGATATCCGCATCCAGCTGATCGCGCAGCTGCTTGCCGAGCGACCACAGTGATTTATCCACCAGACGCTGATCGTAGTACTCCGCCAGCCACAAATCGGCTTTCGAGAACACCATCTCCAGCATGCCAAGACGTGTGGCGAAGAATGGCCACTCGCGGCACATGTTCTCCAGCTCATCCTGATGACCTTCATCCATCGCTTTCTGCAACGCGGCACCCGCGCCCAGCCAGGCTGGCAGCATCAGGCGGTTCTGCGTCCAGGCGAAGATCCACGGAATGGCACGCAGCGATTCCACACCGCCGGTTGGGCGACGTTTAGCCGGACGTGAACCCAGCGGCAATTTGCCCAGCTCCTGCTCTGGCGTGGCTGAGCGGAAATAGGGCACGAAGTCCGGATTCTCACGCACATAGCCGCGATACATCGCGCAGGAGTGCGCCGACAGACCATTCATGATCTCCTGCCATTCGCGCTTGGGTTCCGGCGGTGGCAGCAGGTTGGCTTCCAGAATCGCACCGGTGTACAGCGACAGGCTGGCGATGGTGACTTCGGGCAAACCGTATTTGAAGCGAATCATCTCGCCCTGTTCGGTCACGCGCAGGCCACCTTTCAGGCTGCCCGGCGGTTGTGACAACAGCGCCGCATGGGCTGGCGCGCCGCCACGACCGATTGAGCCGCCGCGTCCGTGGAACAGCGTCAGCGTGATGCCCGCGCTTTCACAGGTTTTGATCAGTGCGTCCTGCGCCTGATATTGCGCCCAGCTGGCGGCCATCACGCCGGCATCTTTCGCCGAGTCGGAATAGCCAATCATCACCATCTGTTTGCCATTGATAAAGCCGCGATACCAGTCGATGTTCAGCAACTGCGTCATCACATCGTTGGCGTTGTTCAGGTCATCAAGGGTTTCGAACAGCGGCGCAACCGGCATGGCGTAAGGAATGCCGGCTTCTTTCAGCAGCAGATGCACGGCCAGCACGTCCGACGGCGTTTTCGCCATGGAGATCACGTAGGAAGCAATTGAACCCTGCGGCGCTTCGGCCACCACTTTGCAGGTATCCAGCACTTCGCGCGTCTCATCGCCCGGTTCCCACTGATGCGGCAACAGCGGACGCTTGGAATTCAGTTCGCGAATCAGGAAGGCTTGTTTATCCGCTTCTGACCAGCTTTCGTAATCACCGAGGCCGAGATAACGCGTTACTTCGGCAATCGCCTGGGTATGGCGGGTGCTCTCCTGACGGATATCAATGCGCACCAGCGGCACGCCGAAACACTTCACGCGGCGCAGCGTGTCCAGCAGCTGACCATTGGCGATGATGCCCATGCCGCACTGCTGCAGAGATTGATAGATAGCGAACAGCGGATCCCACAGCTGATCGTTAGAGACCAGCAAATCGGCCGGACGCGGCAGGCGCTCGCCTTTCAGACGACGGCCAAGATAAGCCTGCGTGGTCATCAGCTGGCCGCGAAGGCGCTTCAGCACCATGCGGTACGGCTCCAGCGCTTCCGCATCGCCGCACAGCTCGCGCACTTCGTCGCTGCATTCGGACATCGACAGCTCGGAAATCAGCACGCCGATATCGCGCAGGAACAAGTCCGCGGCCTTCCAGCGGCTCAGCTGCATCGCGTGGCGGGTAATCGGTGCGGTGACGTTTGGGTTGCCGTCACGGTCGCCGCCCATCCACGAGGTAAATTTAATCGGTACGAAATCGACCGGCAGCTTAATGCCAAAAGTCTCTTCCACTTGCTCATTCAGCTCACGCAGGAAGGCTGGCACGCCTTGCCACAGGCTGTTTTCGACCACGGCAAAGCCCCATTTGGCTTCATCGATCGGCGTTGGACGGTATTTGCGGATTTCGTCGGTGTGCCACGCTTGTGCCACCAGCTGGCGCAGACGGCGCATCACCTGGGTACGTTCGTAGTCAGAGATATCGCTATGATCGAGTTGCTGCAAACAGCTGTTCACTTCGCCCAGCATATGGATCAGCGTGCGGCGGGTAATTTCGGTGGGGTGCGCAGTCAGCACCAGCTCCAGCGACAGCTCTTCAATCGACTGGCGGATCGCCGCTTCGCTGATATCGCCTTGCTGTTTCAGACGTTCGAAAGTCTTTTTCAGCAGTTCAGGATGGTTCGCGCCATCGCCGCTACGCGAAATGGTTTGATACTGTTCAGCGACGTTGGTGAGATTAAGAAACTGGCTAAACGCACGCGCCACCGGCAGCAGCTCGTCGTTCGACAGATTTTGCAGCGTGGTCAGCAGTTCCTGACGATGAGTGTCATTTCCCGCACGGGATGACTTAGAGAGTTTACGGATGGTCTCCACCTGGTCGAGGATGTTCTCTCCTAGTGCATCCTTAATCGTATCCCCGAGCAGTTTGCCGAGCATACTGACATTACTTCGCATTGCGGAATATTGTTCGTTCATTGGACCCTGACACCCTTATCGTCTTTTTTAATACTCTTACGCCCAACGGGCATAACATCGTCTTTTATCTAGCCACGTATCTTCCTGCGCGTCAATTGCCTTAAATCTACGTAAATGTGCTGCTAAATGGCGGAAATTCAAAGAATTTGCTTGCAGCGAAGCAAGATAAGTTATTCTTATTATCAAATCCCGAACAATGACGGGGCAATTTGCTGATTTAACAGTGAAATGCCCCATTTGTTGTTCATCAATGACAAAAATGCTGTACGACTTGGGTGATAAGCGCATGAGTCGGCTTGATAAATGCGGTATCAATAAACTCATCAGGTTGATGGGCTTGATTGATAGATCCCGGGCCTAATACCAGCGTTGGGCACAACTGCTGGATAAAAGGCGCTTCAGTGCAATAGTTCACCACTTCGGTTGGCACGCCCAGCAGCTTCTCCACCACTTGCACCAGCTCATGATCGGCCGGACATTCGTAGCCTGGAATCGGCGGATGCAGCTCGCCTACGGTGAGACGTCCCGGCCAGCGCGCACTTACCGGCGCCAGCGCGTCATTTAGCAGACCATCCAAATCGCTCAGGGTTAAGCCCGGCAGCGGACGAATATCCATGTGCAATTCACAGCAGGCGCAGATGCGGTTGGCGGCGTCGCCACCGTGAATATGACCAAAGTTCATGGTTGGATAAGGAATGGCAAAACCATCGTGGTTGTAACGCTCTTTCAGCGTGTTACGCAGCTGCATCAGCTGGGTAATGGATTCATGCATCAGTTCAATGGCGTTAACGCCGCGTGACGGATCGCTGGAGTGGCCTGATTGCCCCTGAATACGAATCACATTCGACAGATGACCTTTATGCGCGCGCACCGGCTTAAGTGAGGTGGGCTCGCCGATGATGGCGCAATCCGGACGCAATTGGGTGGATTCAGAGAAATACTTCGCGCCCGCCATGGTGGTCTCTTCGTCGGCGGTGGCGAGGACGTAGAGCGGCTTGCTGAGTTTGGTCACGTCAACGTCACGCAGCGCATCCAGAATAAAGGCGAAGAAGCCTTTCATGTCGGCGGTGCCGAGGCCGTACAGCTTGTTGTCGTGTTCGGTCAGCGTGAAAGGATCGCGCGTCCAGCGGCCGTCATCGTAAGGCACGGTGTCGGTATGACCCGCCAATAACAAGCCGCCTGCGCCCAATCCGCTGCGCGCCAGCATGTTGAATTTATGCCGCGTGCCAGGCACCGGCTGCACTTCAACACTGAAGCCAATATCGCGGAACCAGCCGGCCAGCAAATTGATTAAAGTTTCATTACTCTGATCCAGTGCGCTGTCGGTTGCGCTGATTGATGGCGTGGCAATCAACTGGCGGTAGAGTTCGATAAAAGGTGGTAATTTTGTCTTCACTGTTGACGGTCCTTGGGTTAGGATGTATCAATATTCATGCATTAATAGTGAATAAAAATACAATAACGTCGCTTGCATGTGAAGCATCAAATCTTCCGCAAACGGCATTCTGGGCAACGGGGCAAGGCCGCGACCCGATACGTGTGACTGTAATAAGGTATACAGCCTGATGTTGAATACGCTGATCGTTGGTGCCAGTGGTTACGCTGGCGTAGAGCTTGCCACCTACCTGAATCGCCATCCGCATATGAACATAACCGCTTTGGCGGTTTCAGCGCAAAGCCCGGATGCTGGAAAGTTATTGTCGGATTTGCATCCACAGCTCAAAGGCATTGTCGATTTGCCGCTGCAGCCGCTGAGCGATGCCGCTGAATGGGCCGACAAAGTGGACGTGGTGTTCCTCGCCACGGCTCACGAAGTCAGCCACGATCTGGCACCTGAATTCCTCAAAGCCGGTTGCGTGGTGTTCGATCTCTCCGGCGCGTTCCGCGTAAACGACGATGCGTTCTATACCCAATATTACGGCTTCAGCCATCAGCATCAGGATTGGCTGGACAAGGCGGTTTACGGCCTGGCCGAATGGCAGCACGACAAAATCAAAGACGCAGAGCTGGTTGCGGTGCCGGGTTGCTACCCAACCGCAGCCCAGCTTTCGCTGAAACCGCTGATCGCAGCGGGTCTGCTTAACGATGCACAGTGGCCGGTGATTAACGCCACCAGCGGCGTGAGCGGCGCAGGGCGCAAAGCCAACGTTGGCACCAGCTTCTGTGAAGTGAGCTTGCAGCCGTACGGTTTGTTTAATCATCGTCATCACCCGGAAATTGTGGCGCATCTCGGTACGCCGGTGATCTTCACGCCACATCTGGGCAGCTTCCCACGCGGGATTTTATCGACCACCACTTGCCGCCTGAAAGCGGGCGTGACGCAGCAGGATGTGGCGGATGCCTTCCATAGCGCCTACCACGATAAACCGCTGGTGCGCGTCTATGACAAAGGCGTCCCAGCGCTGAAAGCGGTGGTCGGTTTGCCGTTCTGCGACATCGGCTTCGCCATGCAAGGCGAGCACCTGATTGTGGTGGCTGCCGAAGATAACCTGCTGAAAGGCGCCTCATCGCAGGCGGTTCAGTGTTTAAACATTCGTTTCGGCTTCCCCGAAACGCTGTCTCTGATTTAACGAACGGATAACGCAATGAATCCATTGATCATTAAACTGGGTGGCGTGCTGCTGGATAGCGAAGAAGCGCTGGCTCGTCTGTTTGATGCCCTGCTGGCGTACCGCAATGAACATCAGCGTCCGCTGATCATTGTGCACGGCGGCGGTTGCGTGGTGGACGAGCTGATGAAGAAGCTCGCGCTGCCGGTGAAAAAGAAGAACGGTTTGCGCGTGACGCCAGCCGATCAGATTGACATTATTACCGGTGCGTTAGCCGGTACCGCCAATAAAACGCTGCTGGCGTGGGCGAAGAAATATGGCATCGGCGCGGTGGGTTTGTGCCTCGGCGATGCCAGTCTGGTCAACGTGGCGCAGTTCGATGAAGAGCTGGGACACGTTGGCAACGCGACGCCGGGCAATCCGGCGCTGGTGAACACGCTGCTGGCGGCGGGCTACATGCCGGTGATCAGCTCGATTGGCATCACCGACGGCGGCGAGTTGATGAACGTCAACGCCGACCAGGCCGCCACCGCACTGGCTGCGACCATCGGTGCCGATTTGGTGCTGTTGTCTGATGTCAGCGGTATTCTCGACGGCAAAGGTCAGCGCATCGAAGAGATGACCGCCGCGAAAGCGGAGCAGCTGATTGCGCAGGGCATCATCACCGATGGCATGATCGTGAAAGTGAACGCGGCGCTTGATGCCGCCCGCACGCTCGGTCGCCCGGTCGATATCGCCAGCTGGCGTCATGCTGAACAACTGCCAACCCTTTTCAACGGCGTGTCGATTGGCACCCGGATTCTCGCATAATCAAGGATTAAGACATGAGCACGCAAAACATCAAAAAAATCGTTCTGGCCTACTCCGGCGGTCTGGATACTTCAGCCATCATTCCATGGTTGAAAGAGAACTATGGCGGCTGTGAAGTGGTGGCGTTCGTGGCGAACATTGGCCAGGATCCAGCCGATCTGGAAGGCGTTGAGAAGAAAGCGCTGCAGTCAGGTGCGTCTGAGTGCCACGTGGTTGACCTGCGTGAAGCGTTCATCAGCGAATACGTGTATCCGGTTCTGCAGACTGGCGCCCTGTACGAAGGCACTTATCTGCTGGGTACGTCTATGGCGCGTCCGATTATCGCTAAAGCCCAGGTTGAGCTGGCGCTGAAAGTGGGCGCAGATGCGCTGTGCCACGGCGCAACCGGTAAAGGTAACGATCAGGTGCGTTTTGAAACCACCTACACCGCGCTGGCTCCACAACTGAAAGTGGTTGCGCCATGGCGTGAGTGGGACCTGCGTTCACGTGAAGCGCTGCTGGATTACCTGAAAGAGCGCAATATCCCGACCACCGCGTCGCTGGAAAAAATCTACAGCCGTGACGAGAACGCATGGCACATCTCTACCGAAGGCGGCGTGCTGGAAAGCCCAGCCAATGCACCGAACAAAGATTGCTGGGTGTGGACCGTTGATCCGCTGGAAGCGCCCGATCAGCCAGAAAATGTCACGGTCACCGTGGAGAAAGGTCGCGTGGTGGCGGTGAATGGCGAGACGCTGAGCCCGTTCCAGTGCCTGGAAAAACTCAACGTGCTGGGCGCCAAACACGGCGTCGGCCGTATCGACATCGTGGAAAACCGTCTGGTAGGCATCAAGTCCCGCGGCTGCTACGAAACTCCAGGCGGCACCATCATGGTTAACGCGCTGCGTGCGGTTGAACAGCTGGTGCTGGATCGCGATAGCTTCAAATGGCGTGAGCAGCTGGGCCATGAAATGTCTTACGTGGTTTACGATGGTCGCTGGTTCGCGCCGCTGCGTAAATCTATCCAGGCCGCAGCTGAATCCCTGGCAGAAGAGGTGAATGGCGAAGTGGTACTCCAGCTGTATAAAGGCCAGGCCACGGCGATTCAGAAAACCTCTGCTAACAGCCTGTACTCAGAAGAGTTCGCCACCTTTGGCGAAGACGAAGTTTACGATCACCGTCACGCGGGCGGCTTTATCCGCTTGTTCTCACTCTCTTCACGCATTCGCGCGCTGAACGAGCAGAAGAAGTAATACCGCGGCAATCGACATATTTTGCAAGGGCGGCTTCGGGCCGCCTTTTCTATAACAGATTCAGGAGTAATGCAGATGGCACTTTGGGGCGGACGTTTTTCGCAGGCAGCAGACCAACGGTTCAAACAGTTCAACGACTCGCTGCGTTTTGACTATCGCCTGGCCGAGCAGGACATTACCGGCTCGATTGCCTGGTCAAAAGCGCTGGTGACGGTCAACGTGCTGACCAATGAAGAGCAGCAACAGCTGGAAAGCGCGTTGAATGAACTGCTGGCTGAGGTACGCGCCAATCCTGAGCAGATTCTGCAAAGCGATGCGGAAGATATTCACAGCTGGGTGGAAGGCAAGCTGATCGATAAAGTCGGCGCGCTGGGCAAGAAATTGCACACCGGCCGTAGCCGTAACGATCAGGTCGCGACCGATCTGAAACTGTGGTGCAAAGAGCAGGTTGCCGTGCTGCTGGAGGCGACGCGTGAGCTGCAATCGGCGCTGGTCGCCACGGCACAAGCCAATCAGGACGCGGTGATGCCGGGTTACACGCACCTGCAGCGTGCGCAACCGGTGACGTTCGCGCATTGGTGCCTGGCGTACGTTGAGATGCTGGCGCGTGACGAGAGCCGTCTGCAGGATGCACTGAAGCGTATGGATGTCAGTCCGCTGGGTTGCGGCGCGCTGGCGGGTACCGCCTACGAGATCGATCGTCAGCAGCTGGCCGGCTGGTTAGGTTTTGCCTCTGCCACGCGTAACAGCCTCGATACCGTTTCCGATCGTGATCACGTGCTCGAGCTGCTGTCAGACGCCTCGATTGGCATGGTGCATCTGTCGCGCTTTGCTGAAGACCTGATCTTCTTCAACACCGGTGAAGCGGGCTTCCTTGAGCTGTCGGATAAAGTCACTTCCGGATCGTCGTTGATGCCGCAGAAGAAAAACCCGGATGCGCTGGAGCTGATCCGTGGCAAATGTGGCCGTGTGCAAGGTGCGCTGACCGGCATGATGATGACGCTGAAAGGCCTGCCGCTGGCGTACAACAAAGATATGCAGGAAGACAAAGAAGGGCTGTTCGATGCGCTGGATACCTGGCTCGACTGCCTGCATATGTCGGTGCTGGTGCTGGACGGCATTCAGGTAAAACGTCCGCGTTGCCAGGAAGCCGCTGAGCAGGGCTACGCCAACTCGACCGAGCTGGCCGATTATCTGGTGGCAAAAGGCGTTCCGTTCCGCGAAGCCCACCACATTGTGGGTGAAACCGTGGTGGAAGCGATCAAGCAAGGCGTGGCGCTGGAAGCGCTCACTCTGGCGCAGTTGAAGCAGTTCAGCGCGGTGATTGAGGATGACGTGTATCCAATTCTGTCGCTGCAATCCTGCCTGGATAAGCGTAATGCGCAAGGTGGTGTCGCTCCTCAACAGGTCGCCTTCGCCATCAGCGAAGCGCAGAAGCGCTTGGGTTAAAAGCTATGCGCATTAGATTGCGCCGCTGCGGTATACGCATGAATGCGTAGCGGCGCGATTTATCGCGCTCTGTTGATATCCAGCAGGCGAGCGACAAGCAAAAAAAAGCGGGCACCTTTTCGGTAGCCCGCCAACCTCTAGCTTCGGAATTACATTTTGTTATAGGCACATCATCAAGGGCAGGCCACTCCCGGCCAGCACAGTGATTGGTTTTAAGCAGTTTGCAGGTTCTGCTCCAGATCATTTGATGCGCGCATTATTCCCGCTCACGCCTTGATAGGGCCAATCGTTCATTGCTATTCTATCTATCGCCACGGGCTATCGTGGTTTGGAGGATTTCAATGAATATTCGTGATCTCGAATACCTGGTTTCACTTGCGGAGCATCGCCATTTCCGGCGTGCAGCTGACGCATGTCATGTCAGCCAACCTACCTTAAGTGGACAGATTCGTAAGCTGGAAGATGAACTTGGCGTGATGCTGCTGGAGCGAACCAGCCGTAAGGTGTTGTTTACTCAGGCTGGACTGTTGCTGGTGGATCAAGCGCGAACCGTGCTGCGCGAAGTGAAAGTGCTGAAGGAGATGGCGAGCCAGCAAGGCGAAGCGATGTCTGGACCGCTGCACATTGGTTTGATTCCAACCACCGGGCCGTATCTGCTGCCGCACATCATTCCGATGCTGCACAAAACCTTCCCCAAACTCGAAATGTACCTGCATGAAGCGCAGACGCAGCAACTGCTGGCACAGCTCGACAGCGGCAAGCTGGATTGCGCCATCGTGGCATTGGTGAAAGAGAGTGAAGCCTTTATTGAAGTGCCGCTGTTTGATGAGCCAATGACGCTGGCGGTGTATGCCGATCATCCGTGGCGCGATCGCGATCGCGTGCCGATGTCGGATCTGGCCGGTGAGAAATTACTGATGCTGGAAGATGGGCACTGCCTGCGCGATCAGGCGATGGGCTTCTGCTTCGAAGCCGGGGCCGATGAAGATACGCATTTCCGCGCCACCAGTCTGGAAACGCTGCGCAACATGGTTGCCGCCGGTAGCGGCATTACCTTGTTACCTGCGCTGTCCGTGCCGAATGAACGCGAACGTGATGGCGTCTGCTATTTACCGTGCTACAAGCCGGTGCCGCAGCGCACCATCGCGTTGGTCTATCGTCCAGGATCGCCTCTGCGCAGCCGCTATGAGCAGTTGGCAGAAGCAATCAAAACCCACATGAAGGGTTATCTGGATACCTCGTTAAAACAGGCGGTTTAAGCCGTTTAACGCTGCCACGCGATAGGCTTCGGCCATGGTGGGATAGTTGAAGGTGGTATTCACGAAGTACTCAATCGTGTTGCCGCCGTTCTTCTGTTCCATGATGGCCTGGCCGATGTGAATGATCTCCGCAGCACGCTCGCCAAAGCAGTGAATCCCTAAAATCTCTTTGGTTTCGCGGTGGAACAGAATCTTCAGGCTGCCGACGTGCATGCCAACAATCTGCGCACGCGCCAGATGTTTAAACTGCGCACGACCCACTTCATACGGCACTTTCATCGCCGTCAGCTGCTGTTCGGTTTTACCCACTGAGCTGATCTCCGGAATGGTGTAAATCCCGGTTGGAATATCTTCGATCAGGTGCGCGGTAGCTTCACCTTTGATGATCGCCTGCGCGGCAATGCGGCCCTGATCGTAAGCAGCAGAAGCCAGGCTTGGATAACCAATCACGTCGCCAACCGCGTAAATATGCGGCAGCGCAGTTTGATACATGCTGTTCACCTTCAGCAGGCCACGACCATCCGCTTCCAGTCCGACGTTTTCCAGCGCCAGTGAATCGGTGTTACCGGTTCGACCGTTTGCGTACAGCAGGCAATCGGCTTTCACTTTCTTGCCCGATTTAAGGTGAATTATCACCCCGTCATCAACGCCTTCAATCTTCTCAAACTCTTCGTTGTGACGAATCACCACGCCGCTGTTCCAGAAGTGATAGGAGAGGGAATCTGACATCTCTTGATCGAGGAATGCCAGCAGACGGTCGCGGGTGTTGATCAGGTCAACCTTGACGTTCAGGCCGCGGAAAATCGAGGCATATTCACAGCCAATTACGCCGGCGCCATAAATGATGACGTGGCCAGGTTCATGATGCAGGTTGAGGATGGAGTCGGAATCGTAAACGCGCGGATGGGCGAAATCGACATCCGAGGGATGATACGGGCGAGAACCGCAGGCGATCACGAATTTCGCCGCGGTTAAGCGCTCGCGGGTGCCGTCGGGTTGTTCCACTTCGATGGTGTTGGCATCAACAAATCGGGCATCGCCCTGATAAAGTTCACAGCGGTTACGCTCGTAGAAGCCCTGACGCATCGCGGTTTGCTGACTGATCACGTTCTCGGTGTGGTTGAGAATGTCGGCGAATGAGGAGCGCAGGAGGCGAGTGTGATCGCTGTAAAGTGGGTTTTGATTGAACTCGATGATACGGCTAACAGCGTGACGCAGGGCTTTGGAAGGGATGGTTCCCCAGTGTGTACAACCGCCGCCGATGTTGTGGTAGCGTTCGATCACTGCAATACGCGCTCCCTGCTTCACCAGCCCCATCGCCGCACCTTCGCCGCCCGGACCGGAGCCAATCACAATGGCATCGTAATCGTAAGACTTTTGCATACCAGTACGTCCTATTTTTTTATCACATTTTTACAACGAGATTCTAACATCTCGCCGCGCACATCTGAATTCTAACAGCGTAAATTGCTGAAGTTTGACAAAGCGTGAGGTTCACAGGCGTTCACAAAGTTTGCACCGCTGTACGCTGAAAAGTTTGTTATAGTGCCTGCCAAATCACCTAAAAGGCCGGGAAAATGGGCGTCAGAGCGCTACAAAAAGAACGTACACGACGTTCACTGATTGAGGCTGCCTTCAGTCAGTTAAGTGCAGAAAGGAGTTTTGCCAGCCTGAGTCTGCGCGAAGTTGCACGCGAAGCGGGGATTGCGCCGACCTCATTTTATCGTCACTTCCGCGATGTCGATGAGCTGGGCCTGACCATGGTCGACGAAAGTGGCTTGATGCTGCGCCAGTTAATGCGTCAGGCGCGCCAGCGTATTGCCAAGGGCGGCAGCATTATCAAAACCTCGGTGGCAACTTTTATGGAGTTCATCGGGAACAATCCCAATGCTTTTCGGCTCTTACTACGCGAGCGCTCCGGAACCTCGGCGGCCTTTCGTGCCGCAGTCGCGCGTGAGATTCAGCACTTCATCGCCGAACTGGCCGATTATCTTGAATTAGAAAATCGCATGCCGCGCAGCTTCACCGAAGCGCAGGCCGAAGCCATGGTGACGATTGTGTTTAGCGCGGGTGCCGAAGCGCTGGACGTTGATATTGAGCAGCGCCGTAAGCTTGAGGATCGATTAGTGCTGCAGCTGCGCATGATCGCCAAAGGCGCTTATTACTGGTATCGCCGGGAGCAAGAGCGTCTGGCGGTTACCCTGGAAAAACCCGAAGAGTAATGTGATAAGGATAATGAAATGATTGAGCAAAACCCACGCGATAAAGGAACGCTTTTATTGGCTTTTATCACCGGTTTAGCGATCAACGGCTCCTTTTCGGTGCTGTTCAGCACGTTTGTTCCCTTTTCGATATTCCCGCTGATTGCGCTTGGCCTCGCGGCCTGGTGTTTGCATCAGCGTTACCTCAACCGCAATATGCCAGACGGCATGCCTTCACTGGCGGCGGCGTTCTTCCTGCTGGGTATTTTGGTTTATAGCGCGCTGGTGCGGGCTGAATATCCGGATATCGGCTCTAACTTTATCCCGACCATTCTGATGGTGGCGCTGGTGTTCTGGATTGGTATGCGTTTTCGCCGCGCGAAGAGCAAGCAGTGAAAAAACGGGAACCTTGGGGTTCCCGTTTTTGTTTAGGCCTTGCGCGTCAGCAGCACGCCGCATTCCATATGATGGGTATACGGGAACTGATCGAACAGCGCCAGACGCGTGACGTCATGCGTTTCTCCCAGTACCGCGAGGTTGTCGCACAGCGTTTGCGGGTTGCAAGAGATATAAAGGATGCGCGGATAGGCCTGCACCATCTTCACGGTTTCCTCATCCAGCCCGCTACGTGGCGGATCAACAAAAATGGTTTCGCATTGATAGCTCTTCAGGTCGATGCCTTCTAAACGATTGAAGCTGCGAACGCCCGTCATCGCCTGGGTAAACTCTTCAGCGGCCATACGAATAATCTGCACGTTATCAATATGGTTGGCAGCAATGTTGTATTGCGCGGACGCGACCGACGGCTTGGCAATTTCCGTGGCCAACACGCTGCGGAAGTTACGCGCCAGCGCCAGCGAGAAGTTGCCGTTACCGCAATAGAGTTCCAGCAGATCGCCTTGCGAATCCTGCGTGACGTCCAGCGCCCACTCCAGCATCTGAATATTCATCGCCGCGTTTGGCTGGGTGAAGCTGTTTTCCACCTGACGATAAATCATCTCTTTCCCCGCGACCGGCAGGCGCTCATCCACGTAATCGCGATCGAGGCAGATTTTGGTTTTGGTGGCGCGGCCAATCAGCTGCACGTCAAAGCCTTCAGCACGCAGGCTGTCGCGCAGGGCGCTGGCGGCGGCGGTCCACTCCTCTTCCAGCTTGCGGTGATAGAGCAGCGAGATAACAATCTGGTTGCTCATCGTCGACAGGTAATCGATCTGGAACAGTTTGAAACGCAGCGCGCGGTTGTCGCGGATCGCCGCGATCAGTTTTGGCATCAGCTGGTTGATCAATTCACTGGCCGCCGGGAATTGATCGACGCGGATACGTTGCTTGGTCTGTTGATCAAAGATGATGTGGTAGAGATCGTCTCCGTCGTGCCAGATGCGGAATTCGGCACGCATCCGATAGTGGCTGACCGGCGAACGGAACACCTCCACGTCGGGCGCGGCAAAGGGCATCATCATCGCCTGTAAGCGGCTGACTTTTTCCGCCAGTTGCGCGTCGTATTGTTCAATCGGGAGCTGTTCGGGTGTCATCTTTAATCCTGGTAATAAGCTGGCTTGCCGGGCGATTGTAGGCATTCAACTGCTGATGTCCAGCCCTGCGGAAAACAAGATGGCTGGAAGTCTGGATTTCCGGCCTTCCTGGCCGTAGACTGCGCCTGCCGGCCTCCTTGAGTTAAAAGGGAATCCAGTGTGAATCTGGAGCTGACGCGCAGCGGTAAAGAATGTCGTGGTGATGGCAATTACAAACACTGTCCTGCCGGATGGGAAGTTTTTTCACCATTTATGATTCTCAGCCCGAAGACCTGCCGGTGTGACGTCGCAATACATACGACCATCGCGAGCTATTGGTTGTAGTCGTGCGGCATCCTGCTTCGTCTTTTGGATGCTATAACAATGAAAAAAACACATGCTTCGCTGTTTGCCTTCAGTGCAACGGCGTTGTCTCTCTGGGCGCAATTTGGCTACGCGCAGCAGAATGATGATACGCAAATCGTTACCGCTAACCGCTTCGCGCAGCCGGTCTCGTCGGTGCTGGCTTCGACTTCTGTCGTCACCCGTGACGAGATCGATCAGTGGCAATCCAAGAACCTACTGGAAGTGTTACGCCGCTTGCCGGGCGTGGATATCGCGCAAAGCGGCGGCATTGGGCAAAGCGCTTCTATGTATGTACGTGGTTCGGAAGCGCGCCATACGCTAATTCTGGTTGACGGTGTGCCGTTCTCTAAGCCTGGCATTACCGGCGTTGCTGACTTCAACCAAATCCCTGTTTCCATCATCCAGCGCGTTGAGTTCATTCGCGGCCCGCGCTCTGCCGTTTACGGCGCAGATGCGATTGGCGGCGTGGTGAATGTCATTACGCAAAACCCGAATAATCAAAACTCGCTGACGGCTGGCTTTGGTTCGAAGGGCTATCAGGAATACAGCGGCGGCATCAATCAAAATGTCACGGACCAGACGCGCGTAACGGTGGCGGGCTCTTATCAGGCCACCAACGGCTACAACGTTCAGCCGGGCTCAACGTCTCCGATCGATCGCGATCGTGATGGCTGGCGCAATAAGGCGTTCTGGGCTGGCGTTGACCACAAGTTTAACGAGGCGTTTTCTGGCTTCTTCCGGGGTTACGGTTACGCCGCGAACTCAGATTACGATGCGGGTTATGTCGGTGGTCAGGATGAGCAACAGATCTATAATCACTCGTTTGATACCGGTCTGCGCTTTAATAAAGAGGAATACTCCTCGCAGCTGACCGCCAGTTATCAAAAGTACAAAATCTATAACTACGTTGGGTCTGACGGCCGCTATGCAGATTCCAATAGCCTGGATGACATGGAGCAGCGCAACCTGCAATGGGGTAACACCTTTGCGGTGGGGCATGGCATGGTCAGCGCTGGTCTGGATTGGCAGCAGCAGAAACTGAGTTCGATTGGACAACTCTATTCTGGCGCACCGCGTGATAAAGATGTTTACAAGCAAGACAACACCGGTGCTTACCTGACGGCTCAGCAGCAGTTTGGCAATGTTACGCTTGAAGGTTCGGCGCGTGGCGATGATAACCAGGACTTTGGCCGTCATGGCACCTGGCAAACGGCTGCGGGTTGGGAGTTTGTGCCGGGTTACAAGGCATCACTCTCTTACGGCACGGGTTTCCAGGCGCCGACGTTAGGCCAGCTATATGGTCTGAAGCGCTTTGGTATTAGCTCTAATCCCGATCTGAATCCTGAGAAATCAAAACAGTGGGAAGCCGCGCTGGAAGGTTTAACCGGTCCGGTTAATTGGCGTGTTGCGGCGTATCACAATAAAGTCAGTAATCTCATTACCTATGCTTCTGATCCTGTGACTTTTGAGGGCGGCTATTACAATGAAAAAGCCGTTACGCTGAAAGGTATTGAAGCCACCGCTGATTTTGATACCCGCTTCCTTCATCACCAGATCACCTTGGGTTATCTGGATGCGCGTCGTGATTCAGATGGTGAAACGCTGGCGCGTCGTGCGCGTGAGCAGGCCAAATATCAGCTGGGTATGACGGTGTATGACTTTGATATTGATGTCATCTACCAGTACTTCGGTAAGCGCTACGATAACAACACCAGCGAATATGCCAGCGAGCAGCGTCGTTTATCGAGTTACAGCACGGTAGATCTCGCGGTCTCGTATCCGGTCACATCACAGCTCACCGTTCGTGGTAGAATTGCCAACTTGTTCGATAAAGATTATGAGACAGCGTATGGCTATCCAACTCCAGGAACGGAGTACTACCTCAGCGCCAGCTACAGCTTCTGATCTGCGTCCCACCGTGCTGGTGTTTGACTCCGGCGTGGGTGGGCTCTCCGTTTATGATGAGGTCCGGCATTTACTGCCGGATCTTCACTATCTCTACGCCTTTGATAATGAAGGGTTCCCGTACGGCGAAAAATCCGAAGACTTTATTGTCGAGCGCGTGGTGGCGATGGTGACGGCTATCACTCAGCGTTTCCCGCTTGCGTTGGTGATCATTGCTTGTAACTCGGCCAGCACCCTCTCTTTGCCGGCTCTGCGTGAACGTTTCGAATTCCCGGTTGTGGGTGTGGTGCCTGCGATTAAACCTGCTGCGCGCCTGACGCGTAACGGCGTAGTGGGATTGCTGGCCACGCGCGGCACGGTGAAACGTCCTTATACCCATGAGTTAGTGGCGCAATTTGCCCGCGACTGCAAAATCGAAATGCTTGGCTCTGCTGAGCTGGTGGAGCTGGCGGAAGCCAAGCTGCATGGCGAAGATGTTGAGCTCGCTGATGTACGCCGTGCTGTGCAACCCTGGCTACGGATGAAAGAGCCACCTGATACCGTGGTTCTCGGATGTACGCATTTCCCTTTACTACGTGATGAGCTGCAACTGGTGCTGCCGGAAGGGACAAGGTTGGTGGATTCGGGCGCGGCGATTGCGCGTCGTACCGTTTGGTTATTAGAGCATGAAGCACCGCAGGCGGTTTCATCCGGTCAGAATTTAGCGTTCTGTACGCGTATAGATGATGAAGTGACGAAATTGTCACCGATTTTGCAGCGTTATGGCTTCCCGTTGCTGGAAAAATTAGCAGTTTAGTGGCGTTTCGACGAAAAAATCAGCACTCGGAAATTAATTTGAAATTAGCGCTTGTCAGCTCCGAAGAAATCCCTATACTGCGCCTCCACTGACACGGAACAACGGCTTACGAAGCGAAGTGTTCAGGAGGTGGTCTTCAAGGCAACCTTCAGAAAAGCAAAAATAAATGCTTGACTGAGAATGCGGAAAGCGTAATATACGCATCCCGCGCCGCTAGAGAAATCGCGGCATGCTCTTTAACAATTTATCAGACAATCTGTGTGGGCACTCGCAGGATTGATATCCGCGTCTCCGGACGCAAAAAAATATCAAAGCCTCACGAGTGAACACATAATGAAATTCATTATGACGTTTTAC